>Ga0210390_10002354_pt1 | contig 16815 bp, 13 predicted proteins | sample IncBWH11OmetaG_FD_161050 | JGI IMG/M metagenome (GOLD analysis project Ga0210390, IMG submission 161050) | Forest soil microbial communities from Barre Woods Harvard Forest LTER site, Petersham, Massachusetts, United States - Inc-BW-H-11-O ... | reverse complement strand
ATGCTCCCGTCATCAGTAACGACCCAAAGGGAGTAGGTGCGTTTCTCCTGGCTGCCACCGAGATGGAACTCGCCCCATCCGCGATCTTGGCTAAGGGCGAAACGGTCGTGGTGGACGCATGGTTCAACAGCCAGCTAAGGACAAACGCCGCCGGACAAATGCAATACTTTCACTATAAGTGGAATGACTTCAGCGACAGCGGCTTTTCGCTCTTCGGGCACATCTTCCAAAGCTATGGCATGTCACTTGACACCCTTTATATGGCTCCCACGGTCGAAAAGCTCAAGGGCTCAAAATACTACATCATTGTCTCGCCAGATATTCCCGTAAAGAATCCTAATCCTCACTACGTGCAATCAGGGGATGCAGATCAGCTGCAGGAGTGGGTTGAACAGGGTGGCTTTCTAATCCTGATGGAGAACGACCCTCCCAACGCCGAGATTGAACATCTCAATCTGATCGCAGACCGCTTCGGCATCCATTTCAACAACACGCTCAGCCATCACGTGATCGGCAATGACTTCGCGCCAGGCCAGATAGCGGTGAAGGGCGGCGGACCGCTCTTTCACGATCCGCACACACTCTACATGAAAGACACCTGCACCATCTCGATCAAATCCCCAGCTACTTCGCTCGTCGAGGATAAGGGCGACATCATGATGGCCACTGCGAAATATGGCAAAGGCGCCGTCTTTGCCGTCGTGGACCCATGGCTCTACAACGAGTACACCGATGGGCGCAAACGTCCGCCTGTACAGGGCAACTTCGCCGCAGGAACAGACTTCGTGCGCTGGCTTTTGAAGCAGACACAACAAGATCACAAATGACAACGCAATGCTTCAAATGATGGATGTTTGCTGAAGGATACCAATGAAAACCTATTTAATGGCCGACCCTGTTCGCTATCCCACCATGACGACGGGCCAAATTCGAGCGGCATTTCTGATCGACGCACTCTACGAGCCGGGCGCAATTCGTCTTGCCTATGTCGATCTGGATCGCGCGGTCGTGGGGATGGCTGCGCCGCTGGAAAGCCCGATCGTGCTTCCTGCCGACGAAGCGCTGCGCGCGAAGTATTTCGCTGAGCGTCGAGAGTTGGGCGCGTTGAACATCGGTGGCAACGGCGTGATTCGCGTGGACGGCAAGTGCCATCCCCTGGAAAATCTCGACTGCCTTTACATCGGACGCAGCGCGCGGGACATCTCCTTCGAGTCGAAGGATTCAGGCTCGCCGGCGGTATTCTATCTTCTCAGCTATCCGGCGCATGCCAGCCATCCCACAACGCTGATTCGCAGGGGTGAGGCCAACCCAGTTGAACTGGGTAGTATGGAGGCGTGCAATCGCCGCACGATTTGCAAGTACATCTATCTCGACGGTGCGAAGAGTTGCCAGCTGGTGATGGGCGTCACGCATCTTCATCCGGGCAGTGCCTGGAACACGATGCCAGCCCATACTCACATGCGCCGCTCCGAAATCTACATGTACTTCAATCTCACGGAAGATGCGCGCGTCTTTCACCTGATGGGCCCTGCGGAAGAGACGCGTCACATAGTTATGAAGGATCGCGAGGTCGTAGTCTCCCCCGGCTGGTCGATTCACGCCGGGATGGGCACACAGGCTTACAGCTTCTGCTGGGGCATGGGTGGAGAAAATCAGGACTACGCAGATATGGATCCTGCTCCGCTGCAAAGCCTCCGCTGAGCCGGCGCAAAGATACTGAGGAGGACAGATGAAACTGATTCCGATTCTCGCAGTCGCGGTACTGGCCATTCATTCCTTCGCGCAGACCGGGAGCAAAGCCGAGGTCTTCTCCGGTAAAGACGTATCGGCACAGTTGGCTACGCTCGCGCAAACCTCAAAAGCCTCAGGCAGCAGCGGAGCGACTCTTGGAGACTACACCTCGCACGCGATTAAGCTCTCCGTCCGCACTGCCAGCGGAGGCGCCGAGATTCACGCGCACTATGACGACATCTTCGTCGTCACCGAGGGGAAGGCGACGCTGATTACCGGCGGGACCGTCACGAATGCGCAGACAGGAAATGACGGCGAGACAAAAGGCACCAGCATTCAAGACGGAAAGTCGCAAATGATTACGAAGAGCGACATTGTCCACATCCCCGCAGGTACGCCGCACCAGCTGATCATCGCTCCAGGGGACGTATTCAGCACGATCGTCGTCAAGGTGAAGGAATAGCCCTATACGCCGTCGCGTGGCTTGTTGATACGAACAAAGTCCGTATTCTGCGCCGGCTCCGATTCGCACTCGATGGCGATCGTCGTCACCGGAAAATCAGGCGGCTGGTCAGGCAAGCCAACGAACTTTGTCTGGAACTCGTCCTGGGTGAACTTGAGCTCCGCGCCGGTCTTAAGGAGATGCGCCGCCTTGACCTTAGTCTGCAGTCCACTAATAGCAACATACTCTCCGGGCCAGAAGTGAACGTGCATGTAAAGCGTATTGCCGGTTCTGGTAAAGCTGGCGTAATTGGAGCGTCGCACCTGACATAGATCAGATTTATAGATGGTCTCGCCGTTTGTACTCATCCATGCGCCGACTTCGATCAGTACACGAACAGATTCCTCCGGAATCGATCCGTCCGGCTTGGGCCCAATGTTCAGTAGATAGTTGCCGCCGTCACACGCGCACTGAATCAGGTTGCGAACAATCGTGCGGGATGACTTCCAGTCGTCGTCCGCGCGCTGATAGCCCCAGCTATCGTTCAGGGTCATGCACGATTCCCACGCGCGCCCATTCGTCGCTGCCACAATCTCTTGCTCCGGAGTTGAGAAGTCGCCGGGAAGTTTGTTGCGGTTGTTCACAATGATCTCGGGTTGAAGTTCAAAGACCATCAAATTCATCCGCTCGGACTCCCACCCGTTCGCATCCAGCGGCCACGCCACGTCGTACCACAACACGTCGACTTTGCCGTAGTTGGTCATCAACTCTCGGATTAGCCCATGAGTGTAGTCGACAAACCGTCTCCTTGCTGCCTCATCGGTTGCGCATCGCGCTCCATCAGGATGATGCCAGTCCATCAGGGAGTAGTAGAAGCCCACGCGCAAACCTTCGGCGCGTGCTGCCTCCACATACTCGCGCACCATGTCGCGCCCCGGCCCCTGCTTCGGAGCACAATAGGTGGTCAGCTTCGTATCGAAATTGCAGAAACCCTCATGATGCTTCGTGGTCATCACCATGTACTTCATGCCGGCTCGCTTCGCCAGCTGGGCCCATGCACGGGGTGAATTCGATACGGGCTTAAACGTAACTGCATGCGGCACATATTGGTTCATCGGGATTGCCTCGTTCTCCATAACCCATTCATGCCGACTGATCGTGCTGTAAACCCCGAAGTGAATGAACATGCCGAACTTGGCCGCGTGCCACCATTGCATCCGCTGCGTGCGCGTCTGGTCCTGAGCGCTAGCCGTGCTTTGTGCCGCTGTCTGCGTTGCGGCCTGTTGAAAGGAGGAACCTGGCAATCCAAATGCAGCGAGCGATGCCCCAGCGCCCTTCAGCATGTTACGGCGGGTGATGCTGCTTTCCATGCGTCGCGCCTCCAGCGCAGATGTGTCTCCATGAATAAGATCAATTTCCGTAGTGTCGCAGAAAGGGCGATACCAGGTGAGTTTTCTTTTTTGCACTTAATCCGAGCGACGCGGAAATATCGCGGCAGCAGCGCAGCAGATGTTCGGCTATGCCCGGCACGCTTTGCACCGTGATCCGCGACGCCGGCCCGGACACGCTCACCGCCGCAATCGCCCGGTGGTTCTCGTCAAAGATAGGAGCGCCAACGCAGCGAACGCCCAGTTCAATCTCTTCGTCGTCGATGGCATAGCCGCGGCGGCGAATTCTTTCCAGCGCCTTCAGCAGAGCTTCACGCGTGCACAGCGTCTTTGGAGTGTGACGTACGAAACGAATCTTCGCGACGATCTGTTCAATCGTCTCCTCGGGCTGAAAGGCGAGCATCGCCTTGCCCATCGAAGTACAGTAGACCGGGTTGGAAGATCCCGTCTTCGAGCTCATGCATACTCTGCGGTTCGGTTCGACCTTGTCGAGATACACAACCGATGTCTTTTGCAAGACGCTCAGGTGTACTGTCTCGCCCACCTGCGTCGCGAGGCGCCGGAAGAAGGGATGAACCCGGGCGCGCAGGTCGATCTGTTCCACAGCTCGATTGCCCAGTTCATAGAGCTTCAGTCCTAGTCGGAAACGGTTCTCCAGCGTTCGCTCGATCAGCGCGCTGCGCTCCAGCACCATGAGCGACCGATGCGCTGTGCTTTTGTGCAGACCAATACGCTGGCATATTTCCGCCAGGCTGAGCGGAGCGTCGCTCTCCCCCAGCACTTCGAGAACCGAAACCGCGCGATCCAGACTGTGCAGTTGGTAAGGCCCGTCAGCCTTGGCAACCGCTTCCGGAAGTGGAGTTGCAAATGAGGTGGTCAGTGAAGCTGCCATAGAAATACCCCCGTCGTTGATTCATTTTTGCGCCGATCCTGGAGGCAGTCCACCGAGATACATGTAGCTCAGCGATGGTGCCTTTGCCAGCAGTTGCGAGATCGCCGGATCGGGAAACCGTGAAACATAAATATTCGCCCAACTGATTTCTTCTGCCGTCGGAGGCCCCTTGGGCGTGTCCTGCACTATGCCTGCGGCCTTTTCGAAGAAACTGTTATCCACCAGCCCTTGCGTTGACAGCACAGCAAGCTTCTTCAGGGCATGGTTATGCTCGGCGTAAAGATTCAAGCCGTTGTCCTCGCCGAACTCCGCCAGATACACGAGCGGAGCCACTGCGTACAGGTGGTAGTGCAGAGCGCGCTGTCCGCGTCGCATCTCGAGCGGCAGTGAGCCATCCGGCTCTATCTGCGCCACGCCAATCCGATACGCATCCATTCCCCAATCGAACAGCTTTCGATCGTTGGCGGAAATCCCTGCCGCCGATATTTCCACGCCAGCCCAGTACAAATGGTTGTTCTCGGCATCACCCGTGCCCTTCTGCCGCCTGGTATCGTAGTAGTCCATCGTCTGCTGAACTACCTTCACAATCCAGGGCAGGATCTCATGCTCTTGTTGCGGAAGAATCAAACCGCTGTCGCGCACCTTGAGATACGCAATCGCGACCGCTCCGATCACCCATCCCTGCACATAGTAAGCCTGGTTCGACGACATCTTTCCCGTGAAAACGCCGTCCTTCCCTGCGGCGTCCATGTGCCGTATGGCGCACTCCGTCGCTTCGCGACTGCCCGTCGTCCGATACGCATCCGCGGCATCGACAATTCGCTGTCCGAGTTCCTTGTACGGCCCAGAACTCGCGACGTATGCCTTCCACTTTTCCGGATCGATAATCGAAGATTTGCTATCGGAGTAGAATCGGTCTGTTGTAAGGTCAGGGGATAAATGCACGATGGCGGGGCAAGCATAGGAAGCATCCGTCAGCTTCACTTCTTTGCCATCCCACGGCGACCGCAAAGGCTGCGCAGCATGGGATGTGACGGGAAGCAGCAGAGCAGCGGTAAGAGTGAATGACTTAATCATTGGCCCGTCTCGCTATCTGTTCTCCGCATAGTCTTCGCGATAGGGCGTAAACACATCCAGAACCTCCGATTCTTCAAGTGCACTCGCCTGGTGCTCCATTCCGCCCGGAACCACAAAGCTGTCGCCCGTGCGCACATCGAATGCACTACCACCGCCGCTGAACCTGAGATGTCCGCTGATGACGTAAACAACTTGCTCATGCGGATGGCTGTGCCTCGCGCCAATCCAGCCCTTTTCCATCAGGTGTCGCACCAGCATTAGCTGATTACTATAGGCGAGCACCTGCCGCGACAAACCCATTTCCGGTGAGAAGAGCTTTGCATTATTCCTCTCCACGAGTTTGATACTTTCTAAAATCATTCAACTCCTTCCTTCGCTCAGCGCGACATCCAGCCGCCGTCTACCACCAGCACCTCGCCCGTGATGTAATTGCTGGCAGCCGATGCCAGGAATAGCGCAGCACCGGAGATATCCTGCGGCTCACCCCAGCGCCCCGCTGGAATCCGTTCCAGGATTTGGCGGTTTCGAATCTCGTCCTTCTGCAGCGCAGACGTGTTCTCAGTGAGGAAATATCCGGGAGCAATCGCATTCACTTGCACATCGCGCTGCGCCCATTCATTGGCCAGCGCCTTGGTCAGTTGTGCCACGCCCCCCTTCGATGCCGCGTATGCTGGCACACGGATGCCCCCTTGAAAGGAAAGCAGCGATGCAATGTTGACGATCTTGCCCCGTCGTCTTTCAAGCATTGAGCGGCCGGCAAGCTGGCACAGGCGAAAGACACTGGTCAGATTCACCTGAAGCACTGTCATCCACGCCTGCGTGTCATAGTTCTCCGCGGGCTCGCGATAGATCATGCCCGCGTTGTTCACCAGAATCTCCGGTGCGCCCATCGCCGCCGCCACTGCTTCATACAGTGAATCCGCCCCGTAGGGCTTACTGAGATCGGCGGCAAAACTCTTAGACACGCGCCCCATCGTGCGGATTCGCTCGCTCGTCTCATCCGCGGGCCGACGATTGCCATGGCATGCCACGGAAGCTCCGGCCTCTGCCAGCGCAACGGCGATCGCTGCGCCGAGTCCGCTTGCAGATCCTGTAACCAGCGCGACTTTGCCATCGAGACGAAACTGATCGAGAATTCCCATTCTTCCTTTCTGCGGTACGGCGTACTGCTATGCGATCCAGACGAAAGAGCATTCTTTTTGTTTGAGGAAACGATTGTCAACGTTTCCAAGGCACAAAATCCGTCGCATGTACCGGTATGCGGGACGATCTCTCTCTTCTCTAGGCCCGCGCTGCCTGAATGATTTCCAGATAGGCGCGCGCAGTATTCGTAATCAACTCTGGGTTGCCTTCCACAATTGCGGCGGCATTCACCAAATCTGCTCCCACGCCGAGGGCGCAAGCGCCGGCCTTCAGAAAATCCGCCGCTGTCTGCAGCGTCACGCCGCCGGTCGGAATCAACTGCAGTTCTGGGAAGGGAGCGAGCAGCGATTTCAGATAACTCGCACCGCCCATCGCCGAACAGGGAAAAATCTTCACATAATCCGCACCCGCTCTCCATGCCGTGATGGCTTCCGTCGGTGTCAGCGCGCCCGGAATCGAAATCTTGCCCAGCGCCTTGGTCTTCGCGATGACATCGAGATGGAGGCTGGGACTGACCACAAACTCGGCTCCTGCCTCAATCGTCGCCGCTGCCTCCGCCGCCGTCGTGACGGTTCCTGAGCCGAGCAGAATGCTCTCTCCGTACCTCTGTTTGAGGTCGCGCAGAATGCTCAAGGCATCGGGCACCGTCATCGTAACTTCTACGATCGTGGCGCCGCCGGCCATCATGGCATCGACCAGTGCATGCGCCGCATGCTTCGAGTTCGCACGTAGCACGGGAATCAGGCCCACCTGTTCCAGAGTTCTCTTCGTTTCTGCCGACATATCTCTCCCTGGCCTACCGTTCAATTCGAGCGGAACTGCCTTTCATCACGCGCTCTACTTCCGCACGCGTCGCCATGCTCGTGTCGCCCGGCGTGGTCATGGCAAGCGCGCCGTGAGCCACCCCGCAGCGCACGGCCCACTCCACTGGCTTGCCCGCAATCAGCCCATAGATTAAGCCCGAGGCAAAAGAGTCACCTCCTCCCACGCGATCCAGGATGTCGATATCCCGTTGCGCAACATGCACAATCTCGTCCTGGTAGAGCGCAATCGCTCCCCATGCGTTCCGGCTTGCGGTATGTGCCGTGCGCAGAGTCGTGGCAATCAGCTTCAGGTTTGGATATGCCGCCACTACTTCACGCAGCATCTTTTCGTAGCTGGCAATCGGCAATTCGCCGAAATCCTCGGTGACACCTTCGAGAGCAATACCGAGCATCGCTGAAAAGTCCTCTTCATTTCCCAGCAGCAGATCTACCTTTCGTACCAGCTCACGGTTCACTTCCTGCGCCCTGGCTTTGCCCCCGATGCTCTTCCACAGCGAATCCCGGTAGTTCAAATCGTAGGAGACAGGTGTGCCATGCTTGCGCGCAACATCCATCGCATCGCCAGCAACAACGATGGTCGATTCCGAGAGCGCAGCGAAGATCCCTCCGGTATGGAACCACCGCGAACCCTTCTGCGGCCCGAAGATTTCTTCCCAGTCGAAGTCGCCTCTCTTCGTTTGAGAGATCGCCGTGTGTCCCCGGTCCGAGCAACCGGCGGCGGCGCGCACTCCAAATCCACGCTCTGTAAAATTCAATCCGTTGCGCACCGTGCGGCCCACGCCGTCGTATGGAACCCAGCGAATGAGCGAAGTATCCACACCTCCCTGCAAAATGAAGTCCTCGGCCAGGCGTCCAACGGGGTTGTCGGCGAACGCAGTCACGATCCCGGTGTGCAGCCCAAAGCATCGACGCAGCCCGCGCGCTACGTTGTACTCACCCCCGCCTTCCCAGACGTTGAGGTGCCGCGCGGTGTGAATTCGACCCTCTCCCGGATCGAGCCGCAACATCACTTCGCCGAGACTCAGGCTATCCCACCGGCGAGCTTCAGATTTCACAACAATCGGGTTCATCATCTTTCCTTGAATCGTAATCTTGGTTTCATCGGGGGGATGAACATATTTACCGTACCGTATAGCGGTACACTCAGACCTCCCCGTGAAACACAGTTTAATCTCCCCACCGCCGCTCTCCCCTGTCAAGAAGAGAACTAGGCAAGTTTCTCCATCCGTCATGGGAGATGCAATCTAAATCGACATCCGCAATTTTGGCTATGGTAAGCTTCGCATGATGAAACGTGCGGTAAAACGCCCGAAGAAGCCGCCCTACAAAGTGCAGGTGTTGGATCGCGCCATCAACATCCTCGAGTTCATCGGAAAGCAGAGCACCGGAGAAGCCGGCCTTCCGGAGTTGTCGGCGGCGATGAAGCTTCACAAGACCACCACTCACCGCATCGCCCATGTGCTCGAGAGCCGCGGTCTACTCCGCAGGGGTCTGGATTCGAACAGGTATCGGCTCGGGCTTCGTCTATACGATCTGGGATGCCAGGCGCTCGATCACGTAAACATCCGCGACGAAGCTCGACCGCTCATGACGCGGGTGGCATTCGATGTGGGAGAGACTGTGCATCTCGCTCTGCTCGATCGCGCCGAGGTGCTGTACATCGAGCGTATCGAAGCGCAGCGTTCGCTCACCATGGGCTCAAAGCTCGGAGCGCGCAACCCCATCTATTGCACGGCTCTGGGCAAGGCGATCTTGGCATATCTTCCGGAGAACGAAGTGGACCAGATTCTTGCCGCATCCCGCATGGAGGCAAGAACCAGGAACACCATCACGAATGTGCTTGCCTTGAAGCGCGAACTGGAGCGCATCCGCGATCGCGGTTATGCCATTGACGACGAAGAGATCGAGGATGGAGTACGTTGCATCGCCGCGCCCATTCTCAACGCGAGCAACCGTGCCGTAGCCGCAGTCAGCGTCTCGGGCCCATCGTCGCGAATTACTCCCGACCGTTTTCAGCTCATCGGAAAAACCATGCTGAAGGCTGCGCAGGAACTCTCCACGCGCATCGGCCGCCAGGCCGCGCCTGATGTACCCGTCAAACGCAAACGCTAGCGATTACACTCCCCGAAGCGTTCCTCTCGATCAACACCGTCCTAACCATCCCGGAACCTGTCCCGCATAGCGGAACGACCGGTGCACAATCTGCTTGACACTTGTTGCCGCGGATTTGAAGAATACGGGACTAAATACTGAAGGAGAGCTCAGTGAAAACAACACATACGCAGTCGCTACAACTTGGAGGTACGCAGTCGCTACAACTTGGAGGCAGTGTCAAAAGTCTGCAGAGCGCCCTTGCCGCATTTTCTGCGATCGGGCTGCTCGCTCTGTCATTCACCGTCAACGCGAGCGGACAGCAGATTACCGGGTCAGTCAGGGGAACAGTCAAGGACGCACAGGGCGCCGTGGTTGCCGCGGCCACCGTGAAAGCAGTCAACGTTGAAACCGGGCTCACTCGAGCCGTTGCAACGGACGGTGATGGGGCGTACTACATTCAGTATCTTCCTGTCGGTACGTACAACGTGGAAGTGGATGCGGCCGGCTTCAAGAAATTTGTGCAAGAGAATCTCGCCGTGGCCGTTGATGAGACGCAAGCCTTGAACGTCACTCTGGCGATCGGAGTGCAAAGTCAGACCGTCACGATTACAGAAGCTCCGGCTCTTGTGGATACAACCTCCGCGACGTTGGGAAGGACAGTGCAGCCAGCCGAAATCATCGGACTGCCGTTGGTCAACCGCAATGCGTATACGGAGTTATCGCTCACACCCGGAGTGCAATACAACAGCGCCAGCCCGCTCACCAATCCCAGTGGCACTCCCAACTACGTGATCGGCGTGCCGTCCACGCAGGTCGTGGTCAATGGCGGCATCGACGGTGGCGTTCCCATGGTCAGCTTTTACCTCGATGGCGCCAGCAACATGACCGGAATCCGCAACTACGGAAACCCACTGCCCAACCCGGACGCGCTCGACGAGTTTCGCGTTGAGACAGCCAACTTCTCAGCCCAGTACGGCCGCATGTCCAGTGCCGTGGTGACGGCCGTCACGCGCTCGGGGACCAACCAGTTGCACGGCTCGCTGTTTGAATTCGTTCGGAACACTTCTCTGAACGCCGTTCCCTGGAACGCGCCCATCGTGAATGGCAAGGCTTTGAATGCTCCCTATCACCGCAACCAGTTTGGAGGCACCATTGGCGGCCCGGTAGTCCGGGACAAGGCATTCTTCTTCTTCAGTTATGCCGGACTGCGCCAATCCGTCGGTCAGTTGCTTAGTGGCGGCGTTGTTCCGACGTCCCTCGAGCGGCAGGGCGACTTCACCCAGTCGAAGGTGATTCCGAATTTCCCCGGCACCAAGACGCCGGTGATAGGTACGAATAGTTCCCCTAACTGCTCGTCCGCTAAGGTGGGATGCGTCCCGACTGCCTTATTGGATATTACAGCGGCAAACATCATCAACAAGTACGTCCCCCTGCCCAACAGCGCGAACAATGCATGGACGGGATTCTTCACCGGTCCGACAGACCAGAACGAATACCTCGGAAAATACGACCAGGTTATCGGTACGAAGGATCATCTCGCGGCGACTTACTTTTACCTCAAATCCACTCAGAATGCCTATGGGAATGGCAATCTTATCTGGGATATCAACCAATCCTTCTCGACGCAGCAGAACGCCAACGTCAGCGACGTTCACACCTTCAGTCCTACAACCATCAACGAAGCCTGGATCGGCTTCACAAGAGTGGCGGGAGGGCGCATCAACCTGCCGGAGGTCTCGCTTGGTGATCTCGGGTCGGACTACACGATTCAGGGACCAAAGGCTCTGCCCGAATTGACGGTCTCCGGATATTTCAGCGTGGGGGGTGCACTCGCCGGCCCTGTGACTACCACCGACTTCTATTCGCTGCGTGACCTGGTCAGCATGACCAAGGGCAAACACTCACTGAATTTCGGCGGCGAGCTGGCCCTCGACAAGAACATGATCGTCGGCAACCTGTATAACTTTGGCGTCTTTACTTTCCAGACCTCCGCTCCCACGACTACGGGGAACGCCCTTGCTGATTTTGTCACTGGCCAGGTCAACACCATGGAACAGGACACTCCATATCACGGTCTCTTGAGCGACTGGCACACCGCATTCTTCATCGAGGACGACTATCGGATCTCATCGCGACTCATGGCGAATCTGGGACTGCGGTGGGATATTGACGTTCCTCCGGTCGAGTCTTCGAACCTCACCGGCACCTTCGTCCCCAACGTCCAATCCACGGTGGTACCCAGCGCACCGCTCGGTCTGCTCTATCCCGGAGACAAGGGCGTACCTCGCGGCATCATCGACCTGCGCTGGCACCACATCTCGCCGCGCGTCGGCTTTGCCTGGGATCCATTTGGTGATGGCAAAACCGCTGTCCGCGCCGGCGCTGGCATTTTCTACGGCAGCGTGAGCGGCAACGAATGGAACCAGCCGGCCAACGCACAGCCCTTCGCAGTTCGCCAGACCTTCAATTCCATTAAGTCGTTTACCAACGTCTACGGAAATCCAACTTCATTCCCTGATGGAGATCCCTTCCCCTACACGTACACTCCGTCAAGTCCCCGCTTCCTCCCTGCGGCCAGCGTAGAGACAATTTCTAAGAGTACGCAGTGGCCGTTGGTCTACCAGATCAATGCCGCCGTTCAGCAACAGCTGCCGGGTCAGTTCAGTGCGACGCTCGCCTATGTTGCGACTCTGTCCCACGACCTTCCCATTATGATCGACGACAACTACGCTCCCTATGCGCCGGGAGCCACCACTTCGCAAACCAGCATCAACTCCCGGCGGCCTTACGATCCGGGCGTTCTCGGCCAGAACATCTTTCTTATCTCGAACCAGACTGCTGCGTATAACTCCCTCCAGTTTTCGGTTCACCGGCAGATGACGCGCAACTTCATGCTCAATGGTTTCTATGTCTGGAGCCACTCCCTGCAAAGCGCAAACGAGTCGGCGGTTGGAATCGCGTATGCCCAGGACTTCGACAATTTGTGGGAGGAGAGAGGCTCGACCGACAACGACCGTCGTAGCATGGCCAACATCTCAGGCATGTGGAACATCAGCTACTACAAGGGGTCGAGCTCTTTCCTCAGGCAGCTCGCCAATGGCTGGACGCTTTCGTCTATTGCAACTCTTTACAGCGGCGCGCCGGTCAACATTGTCACCGGCTCCAACAAAAACTTTGACAGCGCGAACAATAACCGGCCGAACCTGGTCTCCGGACAGAACGCGTTCCTTAGTCCACACAGAAACCGCGCTGAAGGGGCAGCCGAGTGGTTCAACATAGCGGCGTTCGCCAACAATGGCCCTGGCCTTGGGATAGGACCCTACGATGCGGACGGCAACACTCCACGCGATTATCTTGTTGGTCCGGGGTATCGGGATATCGACGTGGGAATCCTGCGCAACATCAACTTTGGTGAGCGATTTACGTTGCAGCTGCGCGGCGAAGCCACCAATGCATTCAATATGGTAAGCCTCAGCGCGCCCACCGCGAACCTGGCGTCGGGTCTGAACGGCAAGATCACATCCGCTACCACTCCCCGCCTCATTCAGCTGGGTGCGCGGCTCACCTTCTGATTTCGCCTCACTGACTCCGGGCGGACTTCGTCCCGCCTCCTTTTTTGCCGGCGAATTCTCCCCGGTGAGGCGCTGCCGTGTTACGCTCCCTGACGCAGGAGGTTTGCGATGCCCGTATTCGTAAAAATGCAACACACCAATGAAATGGTGGTCGTCACTGATGTTGTCAATGCCCAGGAAGAAGGCGGAACGCTGAAGGATTTTGACGTTAATGGCAAAACAGTGGGCAGTTTCAAAAACGTTGACCAGTGGTATGTAGGCCAGGCGGAGCCGCTGAAAGCAATGCGCCAAAAGTGACGAGGCGCACATAGATTCAGAACACGGATCCAGTCAATGCGCAACTGGATTCTCGGATGTGGATGGATTCTCCTGCGCTTTAGCCAATATCCCTCGTCATTGGCAGATATCCCCCTCGTTGGGCGTGCAACACTGCCCCGTCGATTTCTGGCACATCTGTCCATAGTTCCCGCCGGCTGATTTCAGGTTGCAATTTTGAACGGTTCGGAAGAAGTTGCCGCCGCTGACGCTCTGGCAGCTCTGCGAGAGGTTTCCGACGCAGCGATTCTCAATCGTCGGAGAGACGCACGGTGTGTTGTCCAATACGTCCGTCGAAGCCGTGCGGTCGTCAACCGGAGAGAGATAAGTGTAACTGGGCTTGATAAATTGAGCCGAGTTCGGATCAAGGGCTGCCGGCAGATTCGGGAAGTTGGCGACAAACACATTGATCATGCCGCAAAGTCCCATATGGTTGGGCGACTTGTACGGAGGCGGCGGATCGCCCGTCTGCGCGACGTCTTCCTCCGGCCCCGGACGCGGCGCAATCAGCGCCTTCAGCTCGAACCACTTTCCGCCGTGCCCGTCGTCGAACGCCTGTTCGCAATCCATGTCCACATCCAGCATCCAATAGTTCGAGCCGAACGTGTTCTCGTCAGCGATTCCGAATCCCGCTGTCGTCACATAAGGCTGGCCAGTGCCCTGCGCAAGGCTTGTCGTCCAGTCCACCGGCGAGCCTCCTCCGAACCTGCCAGGCGGCGCGGTCTGACCAAGCTCAACTCCCTCCCAGTCGAGATTGGCGTCTCCCCACCGATAAATATCAGTGTGCGGGTTCAGCCAGTTGCGGTGACGGATGCGAATCGCCCCGCCATCCTTCGATCGTCCGCGCACAAACATATCCTGACCGGGAATCGTCTGTCCGTATATGAAGACCACTGTCCGCCGGATATCCCTCGTCGGCGTCGCCGACGGTTTGCCGATGCCGTAGACCACAATCTGGTCGTCGTATGTCGCCTGGTACACCTTGCCGTTCGCCACAAGGGGGGGAGCAAACTTTGTGGAGTGGCCGACGTGGTCGTTCGGCTCCGCTTCGCTGTCCCAGATCTCCTTCAGGGTGCCGCTCGGAACCGTCGAAACGTCGTAAGCCCGCAGGATGTTTGCAGTCGAATGCTGGTTGGCGTCAGGATCGTTGGGAAGATTCCCGAAGGCTTCATTCGCCCACAGGATCGCGTTCGATGTTCCGTTGGCTGACAGCGCAAGGATGCCGCCCGGCATGCCACCCGGCGAAGATGTCCCAAGCGAAGCGATAGATGTGCCCTGCGCGACCGGTTGAGTGCTGATATGTCCACCGTTCTTCGAGAAGACACGGACCTTGTTATTCTCGCCCTGCACGAAGAGCAGGTTGTTGAAATACACGCCCGTCCCGTGGATGTGCGCCGTGCGGCCGCTGGAGGCGGGGCCAATGGTGAAGGGGTCGGTGGACGTCACCTGGTTCAGGTCATCGAAGAGCGACGTGTGCCCGTTGGTGGGCTGATAGTCAAACGACGCCACGAATGGGCTGTCCAGGAGCTTTGTAAAATCGCGTTTGCCCATATTCGCGCGGTTTACGTGGTAGTACACTCCGTCCTTGCCGCCGGCGATCAGGCCCATCTCATCCGGAAATGCAATGATGCCTCCCGAAGCCAGGTCCTGGTCCCGGTGTCCGTCGTCGCGACTGGAATCGACGAATGGCGTGAACCAGTCGGTCACCGTCAGCGATCCCGGGTTGCCCGGATTCCACACCAGGTGCACGATGCTCTCGCCCAGCTGATCCAGCCCGAACTGCGGATTGTAGGGACCATTGCCTGTAACTACATAGATGTCTCCGTTGGCGTCGATTGCCGGAGCTGCATTCGCCATCCACACCCCTCCGCCCCCGCCTCCTCCGGCGCTGTTCCGTGGATTGCTGCACCACACGTTTGCCTGTGCGCTCCCTAGGGCAAGCTTCGTCGTGTCGTACGCCACCACCCACCCTGGAGCTGCTCCCGCTCCCTCGCCGCCGCCGAAGGCAATCACCAGCGCTTGTGGGCCGCCCGGCTTGGCAGCTAGGGTCAGGCCGGCACGCTGCACCTGCAGATAGCGATTGAAGCCGCTGCCGCCTACATTGAACCCATCAATGAGCACCGACGCAAACTTGTCATTGGTCAGGTTCGTCATATCCAGCCCAAACAGGCGGAAGGTCGGCCCGCTCGTGCCGCTCTCGTAGCCCCAGCGCACAACATAGAGTGTGCCTGTCTTGAGGTCGATCACCGGAGTGCTCAGAATTCCCCACTCAGTGTGAACCGTCGTGGGCTTCAGATGGCTAAGGTCGGGCCCGGTGATCGGATTCCCCAGCCATCGAGCAGAGAGTTGGGTTCCGTCATCCGCGTCAAAGGCAAAAACCGTGTTGTGCATCGTCGCGACGTAGATCACGTTGTGCGTTCCCCCTGCAATCGACACACCGGAGGCATAGAGCGGAAAACCTTCGATCTTGCCGTCTACCTGCATCACAAATTGCTTGTGGAACTTGTTCGCTCTGGAGCGAACACTTGCCGGAGTAAGAATGGTCTCTGCCGCGTTCACGCTCGTACGCGACTTGTCGTAGCCCCGCTCCAGCACGTTCACCTGGCCGAGCACAGTGGTCGACCAGGCCAGTGCCAAAGCGATGAGGAGTGCCTCCCTTAGCCACAGCCTGCAGCGCAACAACCCTAGATCCGGCTCCACCCGGATTGGCGTTGCTTCTTGAAGCATATGTGTCCGCATTTGCTCGCCCTCTGTGTCTGATTGGTATGCCGTGATTAGGAAGGCTCTGCCGTGACCCCGAACCCTTCGGGATCACGGAATCCAACCCCATCTACATTGCGTTGATTGCGGAGCAGGACAAAGACTCGCGATAGGTTTTTTCTGTCTTGACCCGCCGAAAAGCTTGACAGCCCGAGCGACATCAACAGTCCAGAAAGTCTCGTGCGTCCATAGTGAGTTCACTCTTCAGCTATTGCAAGGGAATTCAGCGATCCGGAAATCCCTTTGCCTTTGATTAGTCCAACTCGGCCAACCCGTGCGGAACACAGACTCGCCCTCTTCCTGGAGATCTTCCGCCGGCCGACTGGCGGTCATCGGGAAGGCAAAAATGGGAGGGCGTGAGAATTGGTATCGATTTTGCAACAGCGCAGGGAGGTTGCCTCGTCGGGCAGAATCAGTGCGGAGACGGGGAAGGTGTCGATTCAGCCGTGCCATACCTCCGGCCATACCTGCCGAAGGTATACGCATTGTTCGCCACCGCGCAAGACAACCAGCAGATCACGTTTGCCTTTGGATCCTTTGATGGACGTTACATCGCTCACGCAGGATAGCAGTCGCT
>Ga0210390_10002352_pt1 | contig 16829 bp, 7 predicted proteins | sample IncBWH11OmetaG_FD_161050 | JGI IMG/M metagenome (GOLD analysis project Ga0210390, IMG submission 161050) | Forest soil microbial communities from Barre Woods Harvard Forest LTER site, Petersham, Massachusetts, United States - Inc-BW-H-11-O ... | reverse complement strand
CGGCTATGCCGCTGCCGTGAACAGTGCTGTCGCCTTCCCGGCGGCCCCAATCGTCTCTGTGACGGAGAACGGCCAGAATATCGGTGGCGTGCCCGTGACGCTGACGTTCAATGGGGCAGGTACTGCGACGGGACTGGGACCGATAACGACGGTAGCCGGCACGGGTGCAACCTTCAACAGCGTTTCGGTCAATGAGGCGGGCACTGATACCCTCGATGCCCAACTGACTCTGCGCTCCACAATTCTGGATACTTCCGCCACCCTCAAAGTTGTGATGATCACGCTGACTCCGGCGGCAGGCGCTCTCTCTGGGGCAACAAAGGGCGAGCCCTACAGCATGTTATTTATAGCGTCCGGGGGGACGACTTCCACTTACACGTACACCCATTCCATCAGTTCGGGTGCATTCCCCACCGGGTTGAACTTTAATGATGGAACGGCGACATTGTCAGGAACGCCGACAGCGACAGGAAGTGTTGGATTCACAGTTACGGCAACCGACAGCAATGGATTCTCCGGCAGCCAGAGCTATTCACTGACAGTGAACCCTTCGGTGGCGGCACAGCAGTCCATATCTACAAAGATCCTGACGGTAAATCAGGCGTCGACATCGTTCACGCCGGTAACCGGCTCCGGCGGCACCGCACCCCTGAGCTACAGCATCTCACCCGCTCTGCCCACAGGCCTCAGCATAAGTTCCTCCACAGGCACGATTGCCGGCATGCCCAAGGCAACGAGTCCAGTGACGACGTACACGGTGACGGTCGCGGACGTCAACAGTTCAACGGCGACAGCATCCTTCTCGTTGACCGTGAACCCCGGTGTGACGGCAACCACGGCCGTGCCAAGCAAGATACTGACTGCAAATCACGCAACAACGTCATTCACGCCGGTAACGGGCTCCGGCGGAACGGCGCCTCTGAGTTACAGCATTTCTCCTTCGCTGCCAGCAGGCCTGAACCTGAGTACGTCTACAGGCGCGATTACCGGAACACCCACGGCGGCCAGCGCGCAGACAACTTATCAGGTGACAATTACGGACGCCAGCAATACGACAGCGTCATCGAACTTCTCGCTAACTGTGAACAGCGCGGTGACGGCGACTCAGGCCATACCTGCAACGATGCTGACGGTCGGCCAATCATCGGCATCATTCACTCCGGTAACGGCCACCGGCGGCACCACGCCCCTCAGCTACAGCATCTCTCCGTCTCTACCGGCCGGGCTCAGCCTGAATACATCCACGGGAGCAATTACCGGCACGCCGACCGCGGCCAGCGCACAGACGATGTACACGGTAACGATCACCGACGGCAACCAGGCGACGGGAACAGCGACCTTCTCGCTAACAGTGAACAGCGCACTGACGGCAACGTCGGTAAACACGGAAACGCTGAGCGTGAATCAAGTCGCGTCATTCACTCCGGTAACAGGGTCCGGTGGCACGGCGCCGCTGCACTATAGCATCTCTCCGTCTTTGTCCGCGGCTCTGAGCATAAGTTCCTCCACCGGGCTAATTACCGGTGCACCGACTGCAACCAAAGCGGCGACGCTCTACACGGTAACAATTACCGACGCAAACCAGGTGACTGCACAGGCGAACTTCACGCTAACCGTGATTCCCGCGACCACAAACATCTCCGTAACTTCGTCCTCTGCGGGCAATACGTCTACGATCAACGAATCTGTAACCTTTACCGCTACAGTCACCGCCGCCGCCGGAAGTGCAACGCTCGCCGGCACTGTGACTTTTACTGACAACGGCAATCCCATCCCCAACTGCTCGATTACCGTGAATCCCGTGAACGGAATGGCTCTTTGCACCACTGCCTCACTGGCTCTTGGGTCCCATTCCGTCAAGGCCACTTATGGCAATGACAGGAACTTCAGCGGCAGCAGCGGCATGCTTACCCAGACGGTAAACCCGGCCCCAACAACGACGGCACTGATCTCATCCGCACCTAATAACACCTCGACCGTCAACCAGTCTGTAAGTTTTACGGCCACAGTTGCCGCAGCCGCCGGCAGCACTGCTCTTTCGGGCGTAGTCAATTTCACCGACAACGGAACTGCGATAGCAGGTTGCACCTCACTAGCGGTGAAGCCAGCGACCGGAGTCGCAATCTGCACAACCGCGGCGTTGCTGAAAGGTGCGCATACAATCACTGCCGCCTACGCCAACGATACTAACTTCAGCAGCAGCAACACTTCACTGATGCAAACAGTGAATGCGGCGGCGTCCGCCACTGCGCTTGTATCCTCACTGAATCCCTCCGTAGTGAGGAACGCAAATAACCACAATGACACCGTTACCTTTACCGCCACAGTGACACCAATAACCGGCCCGGTGCTGCTTTCCGGCGCCGTGACCTTCACAGATGGTGGCAATCCAATTCCAGAATGCGGATCTCCGATGCCGGTCACTCCGACGACGGGTATTGCGACCTGCACCACCACCTCGCTGGGATTTGGTTCGCACACGATACTTGCGGTGTATGGCAGCGATCCCAATTTCCTTTCCAGTAACAGTACTGTGCAGCAGTCTGTTCAAGATTACGCACTCAGTTCTTCGCCCACACCGGTGAGTGTCACCCTGGGATACACCAGCCTGGACGATGTATTTACCCCTCAGGTCACGTCGGCGGGGTTGAGCAGTATCGTCGTCACTCCCGTGCCGATATCCGGGTTTACCGGCAATCTCGCTCTGACCTGTTCCGTTGTTCCTGTTACGACCGCGACAACCGCCATGCCTCCAGCATGCACCCTGGGGAGTCCGACTGTGACTATCACCAGCACCGGCGCCCAGACAGCCGTAACCGTCATTATCGACGCTACCAACTCCTCTACCACTCCGGGAGCCTATAGCGTGAGTGTGACCGGTGTAGATTCCACCACCGGCCTGTCCCACACCACCGCACCGTTCATTGCCTATGTTCGAGCGAAGACCGCTCCAATCACAATCGTTTCCGGGGCGACCACGGGAAACACGACCAATGCAGACTTCATCCTTCCCGCGAACATCGGTCTGACCAACCTGAAGTGCACGTCGGTTGGGGGGCCAACCTTGGTGTCCCAAGTAGACCCCGCCGGTCTTTCCATCGGATGCACCTTCAATCCATCCTCAGTTCCCTCCGCGACAACCATCCAAACCCGCACCGTAGCTGTAATCATATCCACGAACGGCACCGCCACTGCGCAGCTGGTGACGAGCACAGGAGCTTTTGCCGCCAGTCTGATTGGAATTCCGGTTCTCGCGTTGCTTGGCTTCCTGCGAGGCGGAAGGTCTTCAAAGCGTACCTTCTTCCGGTATCTTGGGGTGCTCTTTATCGCCGCTGTCGTTATGCAGGCAATCGGGTGCGGTGGCCATTTTACGAGAACGACTACCAATACCGGCCTGACGCCGCCGGGTACTTATCTCGTTTTGGTTCAGGGTACGGGCAGCGATGGTCTGACGTACGACGCAGTGATTCAAGTAGACGTAACTCGCTAACACTTGCGGTTTCGGGGATAAGTAGCAATCGCCGAAGCCGGAAAACCAGTCTTGCCGAGGGAAAACAGATGACGAAGCGAACTCTGCCGTTGCTGCTGCTTGGATTTGTGTCGAGCGTGGCCGCAATGGGACAAGTCAATTGCGCCACCGGAAGCCCCACCGCGACCAAGCTCGTGTGCCAGATACCGTTTTCGACCGGAGTTTTCAACACCAATGGCGGCATAAGCCCGGGATCCCTCGCAGCGGCCCAGGGCATTGCTTCGACCATCAACTCTGCCTTTGCCACGCAGGTGAGCCAGCTACCACTGGCGAGCGCATCTGCCGGCACTATCGTCCTTTATAAGGCGGGAGTACCTCTCACTTATGACAACCTGGGTCCGATTCTCACCGACCGCGCGACAACCATCGGTAGACACAGGCTATTTCTGAGCTTCAGCGCCAGCCAGTTCTATTTCACCGACATCGATGGGATTTCTCTGAATAAGGTGCCATTTACCTATCAGGCGACGGCGACGGACAAGACCACCGGAGCTGTGCTAAGCAACACTTACACCACGGAGACCGCGGATGTTCACTTCAAGTTGAACCAATATGTCGCAGTTGCGACTTTTGGTGTGACGGACAAGCTTGACGCTTCGATCGTAGTGCCTATCGAGCGAGTCTCAATCGGCTCCGCCACTGTCGATACTCAGGCTTATATTCTCAACGCCAACAACGTTGTCGTCCTCGGACCATATGCCGTACCTTCGACCTATGTTCCTGGAACCGCCAGCGGCATCGGAGATATCGTCTTTAACGGCAAATACGTTGCATGGCGAGGTGAGCACAGTACCTTGTCAGGCGGAATGGATCTCCGCACGCCCACTGGCGACGACCTGAATTACCTGGGTTCGGGAGCCTGGGGATTCAATCCCTACCTCGTCTACTCCTACCTGGCTAAAATCTCGCCTCACGCCAGAATTGGCTACCAGTGGAATACGGCTACTGAATTAAACAATCCGACACTCACGCCCGGAGGAAACAAGGGGCTGCCGGGCGGTGTGCAATTCAATGCCGGCGCGGATTGGGCATGGACAAAGCATCTAACCGTCGCCGGAGATTTGCTTGCGAGCCAGTACTCCAACGCCGCTAAAGTTGTTCGCAGCACCACGGCCCTTCCAACGCCGCCAACGAATCCGCCGACGCCGAGCACTATCTTCCTCCCCACCGTGACGACGGCAAACGCGAGCTATACGATCGGCGATCTGAGCATAGGACTCAAATGGAATCCCTACCGTGACCTTGTTATCTCGGGCAACGTACTTATTCAGTTGAATAATGAGGGCCTGCGGACGAGGCCCGCGCCACTGCTCAGCGTTTCATATAAGTTCTGAAGCGTTGACCGTCCTGAATGCAACAGGCAAGACGAGGCGCCTCGGAAATCTAACTTCCATGCAGCAAGCTTTCGTAGATGGAATAGGTGTTTTTGTCAAAACACACGAACTTCACCACCTCGACTTCACAACTATCTGCGTGGGTCCTGACGGTTTCGACAGCGATTGCCGCAGCTCGCTCCGAGGGGAATCCATATACGCCAGTACTGATCGCGGGAAATGCGATGGATTTCACACGGTGCTCGCGAGCCAACTCCAGACTGCGCCGATAGCACTCTGCCAGCAGGTGGTCTTCTCCGTGTCCGCCGCCACGCCACACCGGACCCACGGCATGAAAAATCCACTTTGCCTGTAGACGGAATCCTGGCGTTGCTTTCACGTCGCCAGTAGCACAGCCTCGTAACTTTGCGCAGGCTGCGAGCAGCGCCTGTCCTGCGGCACGGTGTATCGCTCCATCCACTCCTCCACCGCCCAGCAACGACTGATTCGCGGCATTGACAATTGCATCGACTGCAAGGCGTGTAATATCTCCGAGAACCGGTTCAAGCTGGGTCACGCTCGCGGCTCTCATCTCTGTCCGCATACTAAGCCATCCGACACCTTTAGTGGCGGCTAGTCAACTCCCTACCTTTGCAGCACAGTGTCTGCCTTGTTTGCCTTCTCGGAGACCTGCTTGGGCGTTGGCAGCTGCGATGTATCCCATCCGCCGCCTAGAGCCTGAATCAGTTCGATGGACGCAGTCGTTTCCTGCACATGCAACGTTGTGAGCGTCTGCTGATTTGAAAGCAGTGTAGTCTGCACGATGGTGACGTCCAGATAGGGATCAATTCCCTCCTGGTATCGACCCATCTCGAGATCCAGCTGCTCTTTTGCTGCATCCACCGCCTCCTGCTGCTTCAGGATTTGCTGTGACAGAATCCGTGTAGCGGCTAGGTAATCCTCGACCTGCTGAAAGGCGGTGAGAACGGTCTGGCGATAGGTGGCGACGTCGGAGTTGTAGATCGACGTGTATTGCTGGAGCTGGGCGCGGTAGAGTCCGCCATTGAAGAGAGTCTGCGAAAGCTGTGGGCCGATGGACCAGAAGTTACTTGGCCAGTCGAACCAATGCGAGAACTGCGATGCCTGAAAGCCTCCACCAGCCGAAAGCGTAACCGTGGGGTAGAATGCTCCGTAACCGATGCCGATGGTGGCATTCGCATCTGCAAGAGTGCGCTCAGCAGCTGCAATGTCAGGCCGGCGCTCGAGGAGTTGCGAAGGAACCCCAATCGGGACCGGCGGTGGTGTGATCAGCTGAGGCTTCACGGGTATGGAGAAGTCCGTAGCTGGCTTACCGAGAAGCATAGCAATCGCGTGTTCAAATTGCGCACGCGCAACTCCCACGTTCAGAGCCTGCGACTCGGCGGTTTTAAGCGTTGTGCGCGCCTCTACGACGGAGATGTAAGTGCCGACTCCGGTGTCATAGAGCGTCTGGTTCAAGTCGAGGGCCTTCTTGTCGGCCTCAACCGTCTCATTCAGAACTCTTTGTAGCTCATCCTGTCCGCGGATCTCGAAGAAGAACTCCGCAAGGCTGGCTTGTTCCAACAAGCGTTCATTTTCCAGATCAGCCTCGCTGACCTGTGCTGCAAACTGCGCCTCGCGCACTTCGTTGCGGATCTTGCCGAAGAAATCCGGCGTCCAGGAGACATCGAGAGGAAGAGTCCAGGACGTGCTTTCATGTCCCGTGTTCGCAGTGCTCGAATTGGTGAGATTGCCTGAGGACCTGGACCGGTTCCAGGACGGCGCCGTTGTGACGACCGGCCAGTACTGGGCGCGGGCTTCGCGAATCATCGCTCGTGCAGCCATGTAGTTCTCGAAGAAGACCTTGATGTTCTGATTGTTGATGTCAAGCTGGTCTTCGAGAGAGTTCAGTTCCGGGTCATTGAAGATCTCCCACCACTTGCCGCGCAACATGGCGTCCTGAGGTTTCGCGACTTTCCAGCCGGGCGCGTCCTGAAAATTCGCAGGCGATTCCTTATATGCCGGCGCGGCAGGCACCGGGGCCGCGGGTTTGTGATACGTTGGCGCGCAGCCGGCAATAAGAAAGCAAAACGCCACCGCCAGCAATGCCGATCGGGTTGAGTTCGGGACAATTGTCTTCATATTGCACTTCTCGCTTGGAGGGAGGCCCAGAGCAGTAAACCTCATGAGGCGACCTCCGCTTCAGGATTAAATGTGTCGTGATGCTTGCCAAGTACGCGCAGGCGCCACCGATCAAGGAACAAATAGACGACCGGCGTGGTGTAGAGGGTTAGCATCTGGCTTACGATGAGGCCCCCGACGATGGTGATGCCCAGCGGCCTGCGCAGCTCAGATCCCGTGCCAGTGCCGAAGGCCAGCGGCAACGCTCCGAAGAGCGCCGCCATGGTGGTCATAAGAATGGGACGGAATCGGAGCATGCATGCCTCGAAGATCGCTTCCGACGTGGTCATGCCCTGCTCGCGCTCAGCCATAAGAGCGAAGTCGATCATCATGATCGCGTTCTTCTTCACGATGCCGATGAGCAGAACGATTCCGATAATCGAAATGACGTTGAGATCCACCTTAAAGATCATCAGCGCCATGATCGCGCCCACGCTGGCGGAGGGCAGTGTGGAAATAATGGTGAGGGGGTGCACCAGGCTTTCATACAGGATGCCAAGCACGATAAACACTGCGAGCAACGCCGTCGTAATCAGGATCGGCTCGGTACTAAGCGATTGCTGATACGCCTGCAGAGTTCCCGCAAAAAAGCCATGGATCGTCGAAGGCGTCCCGAGGCGGTCCTGCATCTGGGTCACAAGCCGGGTTGCATCGCTGAGGGACATACCCGGCGCGAGGTTGAACGATACCGTCACTGATGGAAAAAGGCCGGTGTGGTTCACGCTGAGCGGTGTCGTGGTCGATGTCGCCGTGGTCATGGTGGCCAGTGGAATAGGCCCATTGCTAGTGGTATGAAGATATATATTGTTCAGACCGTCCGGTGACTGCCAATACTGAGGGGCAACCTCGAGAACCACGTAGTACTGGTTGAGCTGCGTATAGATGACAGAGACCTCCGACTGCCCAAAGGCGGAGTACAACGAGGCATCGAGGTCCTGTGCCGTTACGCCATATCGAGCGGCAGTCACGCGATCATAGGTCAGATATTCAGACAATCCACCATTTTGCTGGTCAGAGTTAACGTCCTGCAGCCCCGGCAGTTTCTTCATTTCCGCAAGAAGGATGGGGCCCCAGTGCGAAAGATCCTGAACGTTGTCTCCCTGGATCGTGTATTGATAGAGTGCATTGCTGCCTCTGCCGCCGATACGCAAGTCCTGTGCCGCCTGCAAGAATGCCGCAGCAGCCACCAGCTTATTGAGCTTGGGCCTCAAGCGGTTAATGATCTCCGGCGCTCCTATCTTGCGTTGATCGAGCGGCTTAAGAGCCATGTAGATGAAGCCGCTGTTACCGCTGCCCACATAGCCCACAACATTCGCCACTGCCGGATCGCTCTTAATGACGCCAACGAGTTGTTGGATCGAATCGTTCATTACGGGGAACGACGCATCCTGGGGACCCTGAATGCCGCCGACTATTGCCCCTGTGTCCTGCTGCGGAAAGAAGCCCTTGGGTATCTTGATCACCAGCACAACGTTAAGCGCCACGACCATGATCAAGATCACCAGGACAAGCCCCGGATTCTGCAGCACCCACTCGAGGCTACGCCGGTAGCCCAGTAGCATGCCGTCGAAGGCTCTCTCACTAAACCGGTAAAGCCGCCCGTGCTTCTCTTGCCCATGGGCCTTTAGCAGATGGGCGCACATCATGGGCGTCGTCGTGATCGAGATAATCATCGAGACAACGATGGCAGTCGACAGAGTTACGGCGAACTCGCGGAAGAGGCGGCCTACAATTCCACCCATCAGCAGAATCGGAATAAAGACCGCGACCAGCGACATACTGATCGAGAACACGGTGAAGCCAATCTCCTGCGCGCCCTTCATAGCGGCTGCGAACGGCTTCATTCCCGCTTCAAGGTGGCGGGTGATGTTTTCCATCACCACGATGGCATCGTCGACAACGAATCCTGTGGAGATGGTGAGGGCCATCAACGACAGATTGTCGAGGCTGTAGCCGAAAAGATACATCACAGCGAATGTGCCGATCAGCGACACCGGTACTGCGACACTGGGAATGAGCGTCGCCCGCCCGCTGCGAAGGAACAGAAAGACGACCACGATGACAAGAAAAACCGAAAGAGTAAGCGATCGCTCGACATCATGAACTGACGCGCGGATGGTCGTGGTGCGATCCATCACAACCGTCATATCCATGCCCTGCGGAATGGAAGCCTTGAGAAAGGGGATCTGGGAGCGAATGCGATCGACGGTTTGGATGATATTTGCGCCCGGCTGACGGAAGATGATCAGGACAATCGACTGCTTGCCATTCAGGTAGCCGGCGTTACGCACGTTCGACGTGGAATCGATAACCTGAGCAACATCCGAAAGACGGATGGCCGCTCCGTTCTTGTAGCCGATAATCAGAGGTGCATATTCGGCGGCGTGGGACATCTGACCATTTGTAATGATGTCGGCGGTACTTAGACGGTTCGCGATCTGACCGCGGGCGAAATCCGAATTCTGGATACTGAGAATGGATTGCACGTTCGACAGCGTGAGCCCATAGCTGTTGAGCTGAGTGGGATTGACCTCGACACGCACAGAGGGCAGTGCACCGCCGCCCACCACCACCTGGCCGACTCCCTGGATCTGCGAGAGCTTTTGCTGTATGACGGTCGACGCTGAGTCATACATGTCGGATCTGCTGTAGACATCGGACGTCAGGCCGATGATCATGATCGGCGCATCGGCCGGATTGACTTTGCGATAGGTTGGATTTCCTGGAAGATTGGCAGGAAGGTAGGTGCGCGCCGCATTGATGGCTGCCTCAACGTCTCTGGCCGCGGCATCGATGTTGCGGGTCAGATCAAATTGCAGAGTCACCTGGGTACTGCCAAGCGAGCTCGACGAGGTCATTTCGGTTATCGCGGCGATGTGCCCGAACTGACGCTCCAACGGAGTGGCAACCGAGGACGCCATGATTTGCGCGCTGGCGCCGGGCAGACCTGCCGAGACAGAAATGGTAGGGAAATCCACCTGCGGCAACGGAGATACAGGAAGGACGGTGAAACCGATCGCCCCGGCGATGGCAATGGCAATCGTTAACAGCGTAGTCGCCACAGGTCGACGGATGAACGGCGCGGAGATGTTCATGACTTCGCCGGTGCCTCTACTGCGGGATGCTCGGTGTCGACGCCTTTCTTCGATCCGGACTTCCCGGAGATTTTCTGTCCGAGGTTATCGAAGAAGATATAGATCACCGGCGTCGTGTACAGCGTGAGTATCTGGCTGAGCAACAGGCCGCCAACCATGCAGATACCTAGCGGGCGCCGCAATTCCGACCCGATGCCGTGGCCCAGCGCCAGCGGAATTCCGCCCAACAGGGCGGCCATCGTCGTCATCATGATGGGGCGAAAACGCAGCAGGCTCGCCTCGTAGATCGCTTCCGTCGAGCTCTTGCCTCGCTCACGCTCCGCCTCGAGAGCGAAGTCGACAATCATGATGCCGTTCTTCTTCACAATGCCGATTAACAGGATGATCCCGATAATCGCAACAACACTGAGGTCCTCGCCGAACAGCATCAGAGCCAGCAGCGCTCCCACGCCGGCGGAGGGCAACGTCGACAAGATCGTTACCGGATGGATGAAGCTCTCGTAGAGCACTCCTAACACGATGTAGACCGTCACCAGCGCGGCAAGAATGAGGAGAGCCTCATTCGAGAGCGAATTCCGGAATGATGCCGCCGTGCCTTGAAAATCCGCCTGCAGGCTGGCCGGAAAGTTCATTTCCTTCGCGACCTTGTCAATCGCCGTAATCGCATTTCCCAGCGACGCCTTTGGGGCCAGATTGAAAGAGATCGTAACCGCGGGGAATTGCCCCTGGTGGGTGATCGAAAGCGGTTCCGTAGATTCCTCGTAGTGAGCAAATGCTCCGAGGGGTACCGCGCTGGCAGCCGCCGTGGAGGTGCGGGTATTCGAGCCAGGACCGTTATTCGAGGTCGTAATTACCTGCGAGGGCGGAGCCAGCGTATTCGCTGCAGGCGTGTAGAGTACCGATCCAGTTGTGGCGTTCGAACCCGCCGACGATGACCCTGATGCGGCAAACGAGGTTGCAGCTCCTGGTCCGCTTGCTCCATTTGACGCGCCCGACTGTATGTAAAGCTTGTTAAGTTGATTCGGATTCTGCTGAAACGGCGGCAGCGCCTCAAGAATCACGTGATACTGGTTGAGCTGCGTATACATCGTGCTGATCTGCCGCTGCCCAAAAGCATCGTACAACGTGTTGTCCACCGTGCCCGGGGCTATGCCGAGGCGCGAGGCAGTGACGCGGTCGATCATCAGCGATATTGCGCTCGCGCCCGTCTGCTGGTCGGTCGCGACATCGGAGAGGTCGGGTAGCTGCTTCAGCCTGGCGACGAACCGATTGGTCCAGTCATTCAGCTCGTTGATATCGGGATCTTCGAGCGTGTACTGATATTGCGTGCGGCTCACGCGATCATCAACCGTGATGTTTTGCACCGGCTGCATATAGAGCGTCACGCCCTGTACCTGGGCAAGACTCTTCTGTAATCTCCGGATCACATCAGCCGCACTCAGATCGCGCTGGTTGAGTGGCTTGAGATTAATGGAAAACCGTCCGCTGTTCAGCGTCGTGTTGGTTCCGTCCGCGCCGATGAAGGACGATAAGCTGGCTACCGCGGGGTCCTGAAGAATGATCTTGCCCAGCTGCTGTTGCTTGTCAGCCATCGCAGTAAAGGAAATATTCTGGCGCGCTTGCGATATTCCCTGGATCACGCCAGTATCCTGCGTCGGGAAGAAGCCCTTTGGGATGAGGATGTAGAGAACCACGGTCAGGACCAGGGTCGCCAGCGCTACGAACAAGGTGATGGTCTGATACCGGAGCACAAAGCTCAACGTCCGGCCGTAAAAGGCGATCAGCCGGTCGAAGACGCGTTCCGAGGCCCGGTAGAATCTTCCCTGTTGCGCTTCCGGATTGTGGCGCAGAATGCGCGAGCACATCATTGGCGTAAGAGTCAGGGATACGACGGCAGAGATAACAATGGTCGTGGCAAGCGTCACTGCGAACTCGCGGAAGAGGCGACCAACTACATCTCCCATGAACAGCAGCGGAATGAGCACCGCGATCAGCGAGACCGTCAATGAAACGATGGTGAAGCCGATCTGCCCCGCTCCCTTGAGCGCCGCCTCCATCGGCGACTCGCCCTCCTCGAGGTAGCGAGAAATGTTCTCGATCATCACGATGGCGTCGTCCACCACAAACCCGGTGGAGATTGTCAATGCCATCAGCGACAAGTTATCGAGGCTGTAGCCCAGCACGTACATCACGCCGAACGTGCCGATCAGCGAAAGGGGCACCGCGACGCTGGGGATGATCGTGGCGTAGAGGTTACGCAGGAAAAGAAAGATGACCATCACCACCAGGCCGATGGTCAGCATCAGCTCGAACTCAACATCATCGACTGATGCCTGGATCGCCGTTGTGAGGTCGGTGAGCGGCGTGATCTGGATGCTGGCAGGGAGATTCCCCTGGAGTTGGGGCAGTAGCTTCTTGATGCTCTTGACGACACTGATCGTGTTCGCGCCCGGTTGGCGCTGCACGTTGAGAATGACCGCAGGAGTCTGGTTCATCCAGGCCGCCTGATTGTTGTTTTCGACGCCGTTTACGATCTGCGATACATCCTTCACAAACACCGGCGCGCCATTCCGATAGGCAATCACGACGTTCCGGTACTGGTCGCCTGTCTCAAGCTGATCGTTGGCGTCGATCTGATAATCCTGCCGCGGCCCGTCGAAGTTGCCTTTGGCGGCGTTCACGCTCGTTGCTGCCAGGGAGGTCCGCACGTCCTCCATGTTGATTCCATAAGAGGACAGAGCCGCAGGATCTACCTGAATCCGCACTGCCGGCTTCTGGCCGCCACTGATGCTCACCAGCCCGACACCGTTGAGCTGAGAAATCTTCGGTGCCAGCCGCGTGTCGATCAGATCCTCCACCTGCGACAGCGGCATCGATTTCGATGTGATTGCCAACGTCAGGACGGGAGCATCCGCCGGATTCGTCTTGCTGTACACCGGAGGCACGGGCAGCACCGACGGCAGAAGGCTCTGCGCGGCATTGATCGCCGACTGGACTTCCTGCTCGGCGATGTCGATATCGAGTGCCAGGTTGAACTGCAACACGACGACCGATACGCCGCCCGCGCTCGTGGAGGTCATCTGGCTCAATCCCTGCAGCTCACCAAACTGCCGCTCCAGGGGAGCAGTCACCGTCGTCGCCATCACATCCGGACTCGCCCCAGGATAAAAAGTCAGGATCTGGATCGTCGGGTAGTCAACTTCGGGGAGCGCAGAGATCGGCAGCTGCGTGAAGGCAACCAGGCCAACCAGCAGAATCGCGGCCATCAGCAACGAAGTTGCGACGGGACGCAATATAAATGGGCGTGATGGACTCACGGTGCGTTGCTCTCGCTCGTGTCTTGAGGAAGCGGTTTTTTGGAAAGAATGATCTTCGATCCATCCTGCAATTTCTCGAAGCTGCTCGTCGCAACCTCATCTCCGGGATTGATGCCTTCGACGGCAGTCACACCGGCATCCGTCGTTCCAGCTTTCACGTTGTGGACATGGGCCGTGCCGTTCTGGATCACGTATACAAAAGCCACTTCGCCGTTGTGCTGGATCGCATAATCAGGAATCAGCGTCATATTGTGCTGGGTGGTGACCAGTAGGCGAGTATTTACGAACTGATTCGGAAAAAGGATGCCTTTCTTGTTGTCGAACGCGGCGCGCAGCTTTACTGTGCCGGTGGTAGTGTCGATCTGGTTATCGAGCGCTGTAAGTTTGCCAGTCGCCAGCTTCGTCTGCTGGTTCCGGTCATACGCGTCGACAGTCAATTTGGCTCCGGTGCGCAACTGCGCCAACACCTCATCGAGATGATCCTGAGCCAGCGTGAAGATGACGGTAATAGGCTCTATCTGTGTCACTACCACGAGGGCCGTGCTACCGCTCGATTGAACCAGGTTGCCAGGGTCAACAAGCCTTAATCCCACCCGCCCAGTGATAGGGGATGTGATATGGCAATAGCTGAGCTGCACCTTATCGAAATCCAGGGTGCCCTGGTCCGACTTGACGAGCCCTTCATCCTGGAGAACGAGCTTCTCCTGATCATCGAGCTGCTGTTTCGCGATGGCGTTTTTGGCCCAAGCTGCACGATACCTTTCGAGATCCATCCGCGACTGCGCAAGGACGTTGGTATCTCGCTCAAGGTTGCCTTCGGCAGTCGCTACCTGTGCCTGGTATTGCCTCGGGTCGATATCCACCAGCGGATCGCCCTTGCCGACCATCTGCCCTTCACGGTAATAAACGCCGGTAAGCACTCCGGTCACCTGGTTGTAAATCGTGGTTGTGTAGACCGGGGTGACGGTACCGATCGCGTCGAGGTAGACGCCGATGTCGCCCTTCTTTGCGGCCGCCGTGTTCAACGTGACCGGCCCGCCAAAGCCCCGGCGTCCGCCTCCACCACCCGGGCCGGCGGCGGTTTTCTTTGAGTCGTCCTGATGTCGCAGGACGAGCACAAATATAACGGCGAAAAGCAGCAGAAGAAGAATCCACAGCCATTGGCGCCGTTTCCTGGGAGGCTTTAATGCGCCAGCATCGGGAGGCGGCAACTGGTGATCGGGAGGTATAGGCGAATCAGGTGGTTTTTGTTCCATCTTGTCTTCTTGCATCGCAGAGTTATCGCATCAGGCTATGTCAAGCTTCTCTTGCAGGGTCAATCCGCGCAGGGTGTACCGCAGACAACGTTTCGGGCATTGCCGCTGCAGACGCGCCTGCATTCGGCAAAAAGACACAGTAGGAGCTTTAAGCAGGATCTACGGTGCCGGGGGTCTAATAATTTCTTCTTATGGACGATTCACTGGTCCAGATGGTTGCAACGTGGGCTCAGTTAAGGTTATCACTTCCAAAGAATGTGAAATCTGGAAGTCCCCCGGGGAAAATGAGTTGTAAGGATGAGGCGGCGGACAACGAATTCACAACGCATTCTGAACCAGACTTGCCTTTTCAACCCAAGATGTGAAACACAGGTGCACTGAACTAAGCAGGTTCAACCCATGCCGATCATCCTTGCACTCGATCAGGGAACCACGAGTTCGCGCGCCATCCTCTTCACTCGGGACGGCAAAATTCATGCCCGTGCGCAGCAGGAATTTACGCAAATCTACCCTCAATCCGGATGGGTGGAACATGATCCCTTCGAGATTCTCACATCGCAACTCGGCTCCGCCGTTGAAGTGCTCGGCAAGGCCCAGGTAAGGCCGCGAGACATCATGGCGGTGGGCATCACCAACCAGCGCGAGACCACCATCGTCTGGGATCGTGAAACGGGGAAGCCGGTCTATAACGCCATCGTCTGGCAGGACCGCCGCACGGCGGCTGCATGCGAAAAACTTCGCCAGGACGGCGCGGAAGCAACAATCCGGGAGAAGACGGGCCTTGTTATCGACCCCTATTTCTCCGGAACAAAGGTAGCGTGGATATTGGACAATGTCTCCGGGGCGCGCGAACGGGCAGAAGCCGGCAAGCTGGCCTTCGGAACGGTGGACTCCTGGCTGATCTGGAATTTGACCAGCGGCGGCAGGCATGTGACAGATCGCACCAATGCCTCGCGCACCATGCTCTACAACATCGGAGCCGGCCGGTGGGACGCCGATCTGCTGAAACTGCTTCGCATTCCGGAGAGCATGATGCCGGAAGTTGTCTGGCCAAGCGAAAGGGTCGGCGCAGTCACAACTACGCTCGGACTCGGCTCAGTCGAAATAGCCGGAATCGCCGGGGATCAACAGGCGGCTCTGTTTGGCCAACTCTGCCTCAATCCCGGCGACGCAAAAAATACCTACGGCACCGGTTGTTTCTTATTACAAAACATTGGCGACAGATTTTTGCTGTCACAGAAAAAACTCATCACCACGCTGGCATGCAGTCTTAGCAAGAAGCTCGAATATGCCTTCGAGGGCAGCGTGTTCATCGGTGGCGCGGTAGTGCAGTGGTTGCGCGACAACCTTCGCCTCATTCGGACTTCGTCCGATGTCGAGGCACTTGCCGCGTCCGTAGACAACAGCGACGGTGTTGTCTTCGTGCCAGCATTCGTTGGCCTCGGCGCACCCTACTGGGATCCTCACGCCGGCGGCCTGCTCATTGGACTGCGCCGCAGCACGCAACCCGGACACATCGCCCGCGCAGCCCTGGAAAGCATTGCTTTCCAGGTAGCCGACGTGCTCGAGGCTATGAACGGCGATACAGAGCATCCCTGCCAAACACTGCGTGTCGACGGAGGCGCGGCGGCAAACGATCTGCTGATGCAATGCCAGGCCAATCTACTCGGTGTTCCCGTCCTCCGGCCGCAGGTGATCGAGACGACCGCTCTCGGAGCGGCGTATCTTGCTGGACTTGCCACGGGCTTCTGGGAAAGTCCCGAAGAGATTAAGAAGCTTCGCGATTCGGGTGCGCGCTTCGAGCCGAAGATGTCCAGGGAAGAGGCCGCCCGGCTCCGCGAGCGCTGGAGCAATGCCGTTGAACGATCAAGACACTGGAGTGCGCCCGCACAATGAGTGCTTATGCTATGAACCGTGAATCTATGGTCGAACGGGCGCGGAGCCGCACCGAGCCCTGGGACCTCGTCATCATCGGCGGCGGAGCTACCGGCGCTGGAATCGCAGTCGACGCGGCGACGCGCGGCTTTGACGTCCTGCTCGTGGAGCGCGAGGACTTCGGCAAAGCCACTTCCAGCCGCAGCACCAAGCTCGTCCATGGTGGGGTGCGATATCTCGAACAG
>Ga0210390_10002351_pt1 | contig 16829 bp, 8 predicted proteins | sample IncBWH11OmetaG_FD_161050 | JGI IMG/M metagenome (GOLD analysis project Ga0210390, IMG submission 161050) | Forest soil microbial communities from Barre Woods Harvard Forest LTER site, Petersham, Massachusetts, United States - Inc-BW-H-11-O ... | reverse complement strand
GGCGATGAACCGCTTCGCTAAGGCGCCGATGCTGGTGGGCGGCCAGATGCTCAACCTGCAGGAGCCGTCGCACCTGCACATCATGGGCGAGATCGTGGACCGGTCCAACTTCATGTGGACCTCCGCGCCCTATACCGAATACGACCACGACTTCGCCGAATACCCGTTGAGCGACAACGACCCTCGTAGCCAACTGCTACACCGGCGCATCGACGTCGACTACAACGGCTGGTGGACGTGCATGATCCCGCGGCAGGTTGCCGAGGAACTGGGCCAGCCGTTACCGCTGTTCATCAAGTGGGACGACGCCGATTACGGCTTGCGCGCCGCCGCGCATGGCTATCCCACCGCCACGTTGCCCGGTGCGGCGATCTGGCACATGGCGTGGAGCGACAAGGACGACGCAATCGACTGGCAGGCCTACTTCCACCTGCGCAACCGGCTGGTGGTTGCGGCCATGCACTGGGATGGCGACGTGTCCGGACTGGTCGGCAGCCACCTCAAGGCCACGCTCAAACACCTTTCCTGCCTTGAGTATTCGACGGTAGCCATTCAGAACAGGGCGATCGACGATTTCCTCGCCGGTCCAGAGCACATCTTCTCAATATTGGAAACCGCGCTGCCCGAGGTGCATCGCATGCGCAAGGCATACCCGGATGCGGTGGTGTTGCCCTCCTCCGACCAGTTGCCGGCGGCGTCGCAGCGGAACTATGAGATGAAGCCGCCGGTGAACCCGCTGGCAATCGGGTACCGGCTGGCCCGCGGGACATTCCATCAACTCAAGCGGGTAGACCCGACGCACCATCAGCGCCCTCAGCTCAACGTGCCGACCCAAGACGCCCGGTGGTTCCGGCTGTCCACGCTGGACGGCGCCACGGTTACGACGGCTGACGGACGCGGGGCCGTCTACCGGCAGCGCGACCGCGCGAAGATGTTCGCGTTGCTATGGCAGTCGCTGCGGCGTCAACGGCTCCTGCTGAGCCGCTTTGACGAGATGCGTCGCGCCTACCGCGAGGCGCTGCCGGTGCTGTCCAGCAAGGAGAAGTGGGAGACGGTGCTGCTGCCGGCTCGAGACAACGTGTCCGGCAATGGCCGACATCGCAGCTGATTCGGTGCCGCCACGTGGTGAAGTGGCTGCCCTGGTAGCGATTCAATCGGCGTTGGGCGAACGCCCCGGCGCACTGGCTGCGGCGCGGGCCCTGTCCTACTTCGGTGAGCACAGCATCGGCTGGTTGGCGGTGTCGGCGATCGGCGCGATCCTGCAGCCGGCGCGGCGCCGGGCCTGGCTGGTGGCCGGCGCCGGGGCCTTCACCGCGCACGCGGCCGCGGTGCTGATCAAGCGACTGGTGCGACGGCCACGGCCGCATCATCCGACGGTCGCGGTGAACGTCGGCACCCCGAGCAGCCTGAGCTTCCCGTCGGCGCACGCCACCTCGACGACGGCGGCGTCCATCCTGCTGGCCCGCGCCACCGGAGCGCCGCTGCCTGTCATGCTGGTGCCGCCGATGGCGCTCTCCCGGGTGCTGCTCGGCGTGCACTATCCCAGCGACGTGGCCACCGGCGTGGTCGTCGGCGCCGCCGTCGCGGCGGTCGCCACCTGGGTGGACGGTCGGATCACGGGTGGAGCGAGTGAATGAGTGAGGACATCGAGGACATCGACAGCAAAGTACCGGTGACCGGACCGCCGGCCAACCTGATCGTCGGCGTGGTCAAGGCGATGCGCCCTCGCCAGTGGGTGAAGAATGTCCTGGTGGCGGCGGCCCCGCTGGCCGCGTTGGGCACCGTCGTCCACTACGACTACCTCAAGATGCTGGGTCAGGTGGCGGTCGCCTTCGTGGTGTTCTGCCTGGCGGCCTCGTCGGTCTACCTGGTTAATGACGTTCGAGACGTCGAGGCCGACCGCGAACACCCCACCAAGCGGTTCCGGCCGATCGCGGCAGGCGTGGTGCCCGAGTGGCTGGCCTACACGCTGGCAACGGTGCTCGGGGTGGCCTCGCTGGGCCTGTCCTGGTGGTTCAACCCGAACCTGGCCCTGGTGATGGCCGTCTACATCGGCATGCAGCTGACCTATTGCTTCGGACTCAAACACCAAGCGGTGATTGACATCTGCATCGTCTCGTCGGCGTATTTGATCCGCGCCATCGCCGGTGGCGCCGCCACCGAAATCCATCTGTCCCAATGGTTTTTGCTCACCGCGGCATTCGGTTCGCTGTTCATGGTGGCCGGCAAGCGCTATGCCGAACTGCAACTGGCCGAGCGCACCGGGGCCAAGATCCGCAAGTCGCTGGAAAGCTACACCAGCACCTACCTGCGTTTCGTCTGGACGATGTCGGCGACTGCGGTGGTGTTGTGCTACGGGCTGTGGGCGTTCGAGCGCGACGCAGCCTCGGGCTCCTGGTTCAAGATCTCGATGGTTCCGTTCACCATCGCGATTTTGCGATACGCAGTCGACGTCGACGGCGGCCTGGCCGGAGAGCCCGAGGACATCGCGCTGCGCGACCGGGTGCTGCAAATACTGTTCTTGGCCTGGATCGGAACCATAGGTGCTGCGGTTATCCTCGGCTGACGTGGCCCCGAAGCTCCCGGCCCCGTCTCGCAAGCCGGCTGGCCGGCGAATAACAACAGCGATAGGCCGGCCATCGTTCCCGTATGACGCCACCGTCCGGGTCAGTCTCTGGGCCAGCGTGGTGGTGGTCGGCGTGCTGTTCGGATGGGGTGCCTGGCAGCGGCGCTGGATCGCCGACGACGGACTGATCGTCCTGCGCACCGTACGTAATCTGCTGGCCGGCAACGGGCCGGTGTTCAACAAGGGTGAGCGGGTAGAGGCCAACACCTCGGTGGTGTGGACCTATCTGGTCTACGTGGGCGGCTGGCTGAATTGGCCGATGCGCCTGGAGTACGTGGCGCTGGTCTTGGCTCTTCTGCTCAGCGTGGCTGGGCTGGCGATGCTGATGTTGGGCACCGGTCGGCTGTTCGCGCCCGGCTTGCTGGGCCGTCGGGCGGTGATGCTGCCGGCCGGCGCACTGGTCTACATCGCGGTCCCGCCGGCGCGTGACTTCGCCACCTCAGGCCTGGAAAGCGGGCTGGTGATGGCCTACCTCGGGCTGCTCTGGTGGATGATGGTCTGCTGGTCGCAAGCGGTGCGAGTGCGCCCGTCCGGGCGAGTGTTCATCGGCACGCTGGCCTTTGTCGCCGGCTGCAGCGTGTTGGTGCGCCCCGAGCTGGCTCTGATCGGCGGGCTGGCGCTGATCATGATGCTGATCGCTGCGAAGGGTGGGCGGCGTCGAGTGCTGATCGTGGTGGCCGGCGGGCTACTTCCGGTGGCCTACCAGATCTTCCGGATGGGTTACTACGGGTTGCTGTTCCCGGGGACCGCGCTGGCCAAGGACGCGGCCGGCGACAAGTGGTCGCAGGGTGTGATCTATCTCTCGAACTTCAACCAGCCCTACGCGCTGTGGGTGCCGGTGGTGTTGCTGGCGGGGCTGGCTCTGGTGGTCTCCGCCGGCCGCCGGAAAGGGATTCGGTACACACCCGCACGCGCGCCCGGACCGCTGGCCCGGTCGGTGCAAAGCCCGGCCGCCGTGGTGACTTTCTTCCTCGTCAGCGGGCTGCTCCAGGCGCTGTACTGGATCCGGCAGGGCGGGGATTTCATGCATGGCCGAGTTCTGCTGGCGCCGCTGTTTTGTTTGCTCGCGCCGGTGGCGGTGGTGCCCGTGGTGTTTCCCGACGGAACCAGACTGTCCCGGGAGGCCGGCTACTGGTTGGCCGGCGCGGTGAGCGCGCTGTGGATGGCGCTCGCGGGATGGTCGCTGTGGGCGGCCAATTCGCCCGGAATGGGCGACGACGCCACCCGGGTCACCTACTCGGGCATTGTGGACGAGCGCCGTTTCTATGCACAGGCAACGGGTCACGCACATCCCCTGACGGCCGCCGACTACTTGGATTACCCGCGTATGCGTGCGGTGCTGGTGGCGCTCAACAACACGCCGGAGGGAGCATTGTTGCTGCCGTCCGGCAACTACGATCGGTGGGATCTCGTCCCGCCCATCTCGCCGAACCCGGCTGGTTTACCCGGCCCACCTCAAAAGGGGCCTCACACAGTATTTTTCACCAACCTCGGCATGGTGGGCATGAATGTCGGACTGGATATCCGGGTGATCGACCAAATCGGATTGGCCAACCCGGTGGCCGCTCACACCGCCCGCTTGCAGCACGGCCGGATCGGTCACGACAAGAACCTTTTCCCGGACTGGGTGATCGCCGATGGGCCCTGGGTGAAGTGGTATCCGGGTGTTCCGGGGTACCTCGACGCGCAGTGGGTCGCTCAGGCCACGGCGGCGCTGCAATGTCCGGCGACCCAGTCGATGCTGAGTTCGGTGCGTGCTCCGATGGGTGTTCACCGGTTTGTGTCGAATTTCCTGCATTCCTATGGATTCACCAAGTACCGAATCGACCGCGTTCCGCGCTACGAACTCATCAGGTGCGGCCTCGCCGTGCCAGAGTCAGGCGGCGTCCCGTACACCGGTCTGCCGGCCACCGGGCCGTAGCCGGCCCAGGATTTTCCGTACCGATTTCCGCCGGCTCGCTTCGGCCGCTCCAGCAATCGCCCCGACCTGCGCCCAGCAACGCGGCATATGTAGTCTTACCGGCGGGCGACCGCTCATCGGCACATTCACGACGGGGTGATCCGCAGCCGAATTGGGTGGGCCCGGCAGCGGCGCGGGGGCCGGTTGGGGACGCATGCCAAGGAGAAGACAGCCCCAAAGATGTGGTTGACTAAATGGGCACAGCTGCGCCGTACGCCAATCAATCCGGCGCATGCAGTCCGACCCACAGGTGTGGGCCCGACAAAGATGGGGAAGCAAAGAATGAGGCTTGTTGACAGGTTTCGTGGCGCGGCAAAGAGGGTGCCGCGCCGACTCGTAGTGGGAGCCGCCGCAGCGGCGCTGCTGCCGGGGCTGATCGGCGTCGTGGGCGAGTCCGCGACCGCGGGAGCGTTCTCCCGGCCGGGTCTGCCGGTCGAGTACCTGCAGGTGCCGTCGGCGGGGATGGGCCGCGACATCAAGGTCCAGTTCCAGAGCGGTGGCGCCAATTCGCCGGCCGTGTACCTGCTCGACGGTCTTCGGGCCCAGGATGACTTCAACGGCTGGGACATCAACACCCCCGCCTTCGAGTGGTACCTGCAGTCCGGGCTGTCGATCGTCATGCCGGTGGGCGGACAGTCCAGCTGGTACACCGACTGGTACAGCCCGGCCTGCGGTAAGGCCGGTTGCCAGACCTACAAGTGGGAGACCTTCCTCACCAGCGAGCTGCCCGCGTACCTGGCATCCAACAAGCAGGTCAAGGCCACCGGCGGTGCCGCCGTCGGTCTGTCGATGGCCGGTGCCTCGGCGCTGAACCTGGCGAACTACCACCCCGACCAGTTCATCGAGGTCGGCTCGTTCTCCGGTCTGATGGACCCGTCGCAGGGCATGGGACCGTCGCTGATCGGCCTGGCCATGGGTGACGCCGGTGGCTACAAGACTAAAGACATGTGGGGCCCGAAGGAGGACCCGGCCTGGCAGCGCAACGACCCGCTGGTGAACGTCAGCAAGACCGTCGCCAACAACACCCGCGTGTGGATGTACTGCGGTAACGGCAAGCCGTCGGACCTCGGTGGCGACAACATGCCGGCCAAGTTCCTCGAGGGCTTCGTGCGGACCAGCAACATGAAGTGGCAGGACGCCTACAACGCGGCCGGTGGCCACAACGCGGTGTTCAACTTCGACGCCAACGGCACGCACGACTGGCCGTACTGGGGTGCGCAGCTGCACGCCATGCTGCCCGACCTGCAGCAACATCTCGGCGCGACGCCGGGCGCGGGTCCTGGGCCGGCTGCGGCTCCGGGTGCGCCCGCGCCCGCGGCCTCCGCGACCGGCCAACACACCGGACGGTAGACCAACACGACTGACGGCGGCGACCTTGCGGGGTCGTCGCCGTTAGTCATTTCCGGCGTCCGGGTCGCCCCGGGTGTGATTGACTTTCTCGCGGCAGGGGGCGATCTGCGGGATTGGCCCCTGGGTTGGTGGTCGAGCGACGAGTGAGGTCGGTATGAAGGGTCTGTCGATGCTGCTAAGGCTCCTGTGCGCCGCCGTGCTGACGATCGGGGTCGGCGGCCTCGCTGCGGTCAACGGCCCATCCGCCCGCGCCGCGGGCTACCAGACGCTGATGGTGCCATCGGCGTCGATGGGCCGTGACATCCCGGTGGCCTACCTGGCCGGCGGACCGCACATGGTGGTTCTGTTGGACGCGTTCAATGCCGCCCCGGATGTCAGCAACTGGGTGACCGCAGGTAACGCGATGAACACGCTGGGCGGCAAGGGGATTTCGGTGGCCGCACCGGCCGGCGGGGCGTTCAGCATGTACGCCAATTGGGAGCAGGACGGCAGCAAGCAGTGGGAGACCTTCCTGACCAGCGAGTTGCCGGACTGGCTGGCCGCTAACAAAGGTCTGGCTCCGGGCGGCCACGCCGCGGTGGGCGCATCCCAAGGCGGATACGCCGCGATGGCCCTGGCCACCTTCCACCCCGACCGTTACGGCTACGCGGGTTCGCTGTCGGGCTTCCTGTACCCGTCGAACACCACGACGAACGGCGCGATCCTCGCCGGTCTGCAGCAGTTCGGCGGCGTCGACGGCAACGGCATGTGGGGCGCTCCGCAGCTGGGTCGGTGGAAGTGGCACGACCCCTGGGTGCACGCCGACTTACTCACACAGAACAATTCCAGGATCTGGGTGTGGAGCCCGACGAACATGGGCGGCGATGCCGGCGCGATGATCGGCCAGGCCGGCGAGGCGATGGGCAACGCCCGGTTTTTCTACCAGCAGTACCGCAACGTCGGCGGGCACAACGGCCACTTCGACTTCCCCAATAGCGGCAGCAACGACTGGGGCTCATGGAGCGGCCAGCTGGGCGCGATGTCCGGCGACATCGTCGGCGCGATCCGCTAGCTCGCCAACCCGCCGTCTGTCGCAGGCTCGGCGCAGCGGAGGTGGTGCCGCGAACCGGTACCGTTGAGGGGTGCAGCCGACGTTACGGCCCGTGCAGTGGCCCGGACGTGGCGCGCGAAACACATTGCCCGCCGCCGACTGTGCGACCGAACGACTCTGCTAGCAGGAGACCATGGCTGTTAACTCGCGGCGTAATTCCCGACGGAAGCGCCACCGCACCCTGGCGTTGATCGCTGCTGCGTGCGTGGCGCTGGTCGTGGGGCTGGTCATCTTCGCCGTGGTTGCCGTCCTGCGGCAAAAGGAAACTCCGCCGAGCGCGGTGCCGCCTAGCATCGTGCCGCCGACCAGCAGTTCGACCTACCCACACAAGCCACGGCCGGCCTTTCAAGACGCGAGCTGTCCCGATGTGCAATTGATCGCGATTCCCGGCACCTGGGAGTCGTCGCTGCAGGACAATCCGCTGAACCCGGTCGAGTTCCCGAAGGCGTTGTTACTCAACGTCACCCGTCCGATCAGCGAGCAGTTCAACTCCGGCCGAGTCGAGACGTACACCGTGCCCTACACCGCCCAGTTCCACAATCCGCTGAGCGGGGACACCCAAATGTCGTACAACGACAGCCGCGCCGAGGGAACCCGCGCCGCGGTCAAGGCGATGACCGACATGAACGCCAAGTGCCCGTTGACCAGCTATGCGCTGGTCGGCTTCTCGCAGGGGGCGGTGATCGCCGGCGACATCGCCAGCGATATCGGCAATGGCCGCGGACCGGTCGACGACGATCTGGTGCTCGGTGTGACATTGATCGCGGACGGCCGTCGTCAGCAAGGTGTGGGCCAGGACATCGGGCCTAATCCGCCCGGCGAAGGCGCCGAGATCACCCTGCAGGAGGTGCCGGTGCTGTCCGGACTCGGTTTGACCATGACCGGCCCGCGGCCGGGCGGTTTCGGCGCGCTCAACGGCAAGACCAACGAGATCTGCGGGACTGGCGACCTGATCTGTGCCGCTCCCCAGGAGGCGTTCAGCCTGGCTAATCTGCCCAGAACGCTGGATGTGCTGGCCGGCGGCGCCGGCCAGCCGGTGCATGCGCTGTATGCCACCACCCAGTTCTGGGGCTTGAACGGACAGCCGGCCACCGAGTGGGCATTGAATTGGGCGCACGATACGGTCGCGAACGCGCCGCACCCGAAACACGGGTGATCAGGCCGCCAGACACGGGTCGGCGTCATACAGGTGACGAATGCAACAAGCGGTACCTTCAGATTTGGTTCGCGGCGCGGCACCAACTAACATTAAGAGATATTTAAGAACAACTGTGTCGGCCTCCCGCGTCGACGCGTCGCGGATCGCCAGGCGTGCGTCGGTACGATCTGTGAGGTTTGCTGTTCGCGACAGCCCTGCGCAGGCGAAATGTGCGGTGTCCGATTGGCCGGCCCGCGTCGGATGTAACCGTCGATACAGCTCGCATAGCTGCAGATCGACCTAGAACTGTTGCGACAGGAGAGACTGGCATGGCGTACCACAACCCGTTCATCGATAAGAACGGGCGGATCAGGTTTCCGGAGAACACCGACCTGGTCCGTCACGTCGAGAAGTGGGCGAAGGTGCGCGGAGACGGGTTGGCCTACACGTTCCTCGACTTCTCCACCGAACGCGACGGGATCGCGCGCAATATCTCCTGGGCCGACTTCGGCGCCCGCAACCGTGCGGTGGGCGCCCGACTGCAGCAGGTCACCCAACCCGGTGACCGTGTCGCCATCTTGTGCCCGCAGAACCTGGACTACCTCGTTTCGTTCTTCGGCACCCTGTACGCCGGTCGGATTGCGGTGCCGCTGTTCGACCCGGCCGAGCCGGGTCACGTCGGCCGACTACACGCGGTGCTCGACGATTGCGAGCCGTCGGCGATCCTGACCACCAGCGACTCCGCCGAAGGCGTTCGCAAGTTCATGCGCGGCCGGCCGGCCAACCAGCGGCCGCGTGTCATCGCCGTCGACGCGGTGCCCACAGAGGTCGGCTCCACGTGGGAGCACGTGCCCGCCGGGCACGACACCGTCGCCTATCTGCAGTACACCTCCGGCTCCACCCGCACCCCGACGGGCGTCCAGATCACGCACCTGAACCTGCCCACCAACGTGGTCCAGGTGATCCATGCGCTGGAGGGCCAGGAAGGTGACCGTGGTGTCAGCTGGCTACCGTTCTTCCATGACATGGGCCTGATCACCGCGTTGTTGTCGACGGTGATCGGCTACCACTTCACCTTCATGACACCCGCCGCCTTCGTGCGCCGGCCCGGCCGGTGGATACGCGAACTCGCGCGGAAGGACGGCGAGACCGGCGGGACGATCTCCGCCGCCCCGAACTTCGCCTTCGAACACGCCGCCCTGCGTGGCGTGCCCAAGGACGACGAGCCGCCGCTCGACCTGAGTAATGTCAAGTCGATCCTCAACGGCAGCGAGCCTGTGTCGGCGGCATCGATCCGCAAGTTCAACGAGGCATTTGCGCCGTACGGCTTCCAGGAGAAAGCGATCAAACCGTCCTACGGTCTGGCCGAGGCCACCCTGTTCGTCTCGACCACCCCGATGGCCGACGCGCCCAAGATCATCCACGTCGAGCGGGAGGCGCTGAACAACAAGCGGTTCGTCGAGGTGGCCGCTGACGCGCCGAACGCTGTCGCGCAGGCCTCCGCCGGCAAGATCGGTATCGACCAGTGGACGACCATCGTCGACGCCGAGTCCGCCAGCGAACTGCCCGACGGGCAGATCGGTGAAGTCTGGTTGCACGGCAACAACATGGGTGCCGGTTACTGGAACCGGGAGCAAGAGACCTCCGAGACGTTTAAAAACATCCTCAAGTCACGCACCAACCCGTCACACGCCGAGGGAGCCGCCGATGACGGGACGTGGGTGCGCACCGGCGACTTTGGCACCTACCACAACGGTGACCTCTATATCACCGGCCGAGTCAAGGATCTGGTCATCGTCGATGGCCGCAACCACTATCCGCAGGACCTGGAGTACTCGGCGCAGGAAGCCAGCCGGGCGTTGCGCGCGGGTTACGTTGCCGCGTTCTCAGTGCCCCTCAACCAGCTGCCTGCGGCGGTGTTCGACAACCCGCACGCCGGGCTGAAATACGACCCGGATGACACCTCCGAACAGCTGGTGATTGTCGGCGAGCGTGCCACCGGTGCGCACAAGCTGGACTACCAACCCATCGCCGATGACATCCGGACGGCCATCGCCGTTCGGCACGGGGTAACGGTGCGCGACGTCCTGCTGGTGTCGGCCGGATCGGTTCCCAGGACGTCCAGCGGCAAGATCGGCCGCCGGGCTTGCCGCACCGCCTATATCGACGGCAGCCTGCGCAGCGGCACCGCGGTCCCGAATGCCTTCCCCGACCAAGCTGACTGAGCCCCAACATGACTGATACAGACACCGATTCGGAACCTTTGGCGCAAGCCGCTGCCGGGCCCGCCGACAAACCCGCCCGCACCGACATGACCGTGCCAGAGGTGCGGCAGTGGCTGCGCAACTGGGTCGGCAAGGCCGTCGGGCAGTCGCCCGATGCGATCGACGAGGCCACGCCGATGGTGGAACTGGGTCTGTCGTCGCGGGATGCGGTGGCGATGGCCGCCGACATCGAGGATCGCACCGGGGTCACGGTGTCGATCGCCGCCGCCTTCGAGCACCCGACCATCGAGTCGCTGGCCACCTGGATCGTCGAGGGCGACCCCGAACTCGATGCCGGCGGCACAGACGACGCCGACTGGACGCGTCAGGGTCCGGTCGAGCGGGTCGATATCGCCGTGGTGGGTCTGGCCACCCGACTGCCCGGCGACATGAACACCGCCGACGAGACCTGGCAGGCGCTACTCGAGGGCCGCGACGCGATCACCGACCGGCCCGCGGACCGCTGGTCGGAGTTCATGGATGAGCCGCGGCTGGCCGAACGGATCAACAAGGCCCGCACCCGCGGCGGCTACCTGAGCGACATCAAAGGTTTCGACTCCGAGTTCTTCGCGCTGTCCAAGACCGAAGCCGACAACATCGATCCACAGCAGCGGATGGCGCTGGAGCTGACCTGGGAGGCGCTCGAGCACGCCCGCATCCCGGCGTCGAGCCTGCGCGGTGAATCGGTCGGCGTGTTCGTCGGGACCTCCGTCGCCGACTACAGCTTCTTGGCGATGTCCGACCCGACTGTCGCCCACCCTTACGCGATCACCGGGAACGCGAGTTCGGTTGTCGCCAACCGGGTTTCGTACTTTTTCGACTTCCACGGACCGTCGGTCGCGGTGGACACCGCCTGCTCGAGTTCGCTGGTCGCCACCCACCAGGCGATACAGGCGCTGCGTAACGGTGAATGCGACGCCGCCGTCGCCGGTGGCGTCAACGCGTTGATCACCCCCGTCGTGACGCTCGGTTTCGATGAGATCGGCCAGGTGCTGTCACCAGACGGCCGGATCAAGTCCTTCTCCGCCGACGCCGACGGCTACACCCGCTCCGAGGGTGGCGCGATGCTGCTACTCAAGCGGGTCGACGACGCCCGCCGCGACGGCGACCAGATCCTCGCGGTGATCGCCGGCAGCGCGGTCAACCACGACGGCCGGTCCAACGGTCTGATCGCACCAAACCCGGACGCCCAGGCCGACGTGCTGCGTCGGGCCTACAAGGACGCCGGCATCAACCCGCGCACCGTCGACTACATCGAGGCGCACGGCACCGGCACGGTGCTGGGCGATCCGATCGAGGCGCAGGCACTGGGACGGGTCATCGGCCGCGGCCGTCCCGCCGACAAGCCCGTGCTGCTGGGGGCGATCAAAACCAATGTCGGGCACATGGAGTCGGCCGCCGGCGCGGCCAGCCTGGCCAAGATGGTGCTGTCGCTGCAGCACGACAAGTTGCCGCCGTCGATCAACTACGCCGGCCCCAACCCCTACATCGACTTCGACGCGACACATCTGCGCGTCCTGGACACCGTCGCCGACTGGCCGCGCTACGGCGGCTACGCCGTGGCCGGGGTGTCCAGCTTCGGCTTCGGCGGTGCGAATGCGCACGTCGTGTTGCGTGAAGTGCTGCCCCGCGACGTCATAGAGCGCGAGCCGGAGCCTGTCGAGGCACCTGCGGCGCCCGTCGAGGAGCAGCACGTCGGGCTTGTCGGCGGTATGCGCTTCGACGAGTACGGCGAGTTCGTGGAATCCGCCGAAAACGGCCACGCGGCGCTCGACGACGAGTACGAGCTGCCCGGCATCACCGACGAAGCCAAGCGACTCAAAGAGATCGCGTTGGAAGAGCTTGCGGCCGAAGAGACACCGGCGCCGCTGGTGCCGCTGGTGGTGTCGGCGTTTCTGACGTCGCGCAAAAAGGCCGCCGCAGCCGAGCTCGCCGATTGGCTGGAAAGCCCGGACGGCCAAGCGTCTTCGCTGGAGTCGATCGGCCGTTCGCTGTCGCGGCGTAACCACGGCCGTTCGCGCGCGGTGGTGCTGGCCCACGACCACGACGAGGCGATCAAGGGACTGCGCGCGGTCGCCGACGGCAAGCAGAAGCCGAACGTGTTCAGCACCGACGGGCCGGTGACCAACGGCCCGGTGTGGACAATGGCCGGTTTCGGCGCACAGCACCGCAAGATGGGCAAGAACCTGTATTTGCGCAACGAGGTCTTCGCCGAGTGGATCGATAAGGTCGACGCGCTGATCCAGGATGAGCGGGGCTACTCGGTGCTCGAGCTGATCCTCGACGACTCACACGATTACGGCATCGAAACCAGCAACGTGACCATCTTCGCGATCCAGATCGCGCTGGGCGAGGTGCTCCGCCATCACGGCGCCAAACCCGCGGCGGTGGTGGGTCAGTCGCTGGGCGAACCCGCGTCGGCCTACTTCGCCGGCGGGCTCTCGCTCGCGGACGCCACCCGGGTGATCTGCTCGCGCTCGCATCTGATGGGCGAAGGCGAAGCGATGCTCTTCGGCGAGTACATCCGGTTGATGGCGCTGGTCGAGTACTCCGCTGATGAGCTGAAGACCGTGTTCGCCGACTTCCCCGGCCTGGAGGTGTGCGTTTACGCCGCACCCAGTCAGACTGTGATCGGCGGGCCGCCCGCAGAGATTGACGCGATCATCGCCCGCTGCGAGGCGGAGGGCCGCTTCTCCCGCAAACTTCAGACCAAGGGCGCCGGCCACACCTCGCAGATGGATCCGCTGCTCGGTGAGTTCTCCGCTGAACTGCAGGGCATCACGCCGATGAGCCCGACCGTGGGCATCTTCTCCACGATCCACGAGGGCACCTACATCAAGCCCGGCGGCGTGCCGATCCACGATGTCGCCTACTGGATCAAGGGGATGCGGCATTCGGTCTACTTCACCCACGGCGTCCGCAACGCGGTCGACAACGGCTACACCACGTTCTTGGAGCTCGCGCCCAACCCGGTCGCGCTGATGCAGGTAGGTTTGACCACCGCTGCCGCGGGATTGCCGGATGCGCAGCTGATCCCGACGCTGGCCCGCAAGCAGGACGATGTCGATGCGATGACGTCGGCGATGGCGCAGTTGTTCGTGTTGGGGCATGACCTCGACGTCCGCACGCTGTTCACGCGCGCTTCCGGCCCCGAGGACTATGCGAACGTCCCGCCGACCCGATTCCGCCGCAAGGAGCACTGGCTCGACGCGCACTTCTCCGGTGACGGATCGGTGCTGATGCCCGGCACCCACGTGGCGATGCCGGATGGCCGGCACGTGTGGGAGTATGCGCCGCGTGGTGCGACTGACCTGGCCGCACTTGTGAAAGCTGCAGCAACACAAGTGCTTCCGGATGCGCAGCTCACGGCCTCCGAGCAACGGGCAGTGCCCGCCGAGAACGCCCGACTGGTGACGACGCTGACCCGCCATCCCGGCGGAGCGGCTGTTCAGATCCACGCGCGCATCGACGAGTCCTTCACGCTGGTCTACGACGCACTGGTATCGCGGGCCGGCCACGCCTCCGTGTTGCCGACGGCCGTTGGCGCGGGTGCGGCGATCGCCCCGACGGTCAACGCGGCGCCGGCCGAAGCGGCGGCAGCCGTCGCCGAGCCGGCGGCTGCCGATGACGATGCGGGCACGCTGACCGACAGCCTGACCGCGCGTCAGGTCGCCGGGTTGAGCAGGTGGTCACCGGATTCCGGTGAGACGGTGGGCGAGCGGCTGGCCAGCATCGTGTCGATGGCGATGGGCTATGAGCCCGAGGATTTGCCGTGGGAGGTGCCGCTGATCGAGCTCGGCCTGGACTCGATGATGGCGGTGCGGATCAAGAACCGCGTCGAGTACGACTTCGACCTGCCGCCCATTCAGTTGCAAGCGGTTCGCGATGCCAACCTCTACAACGTCGAGAAGCTCATCGAGTATGCGATCGAGCACCGCGACGAGGTGCAGGATCTGCACGAACACCAGAAGACCCAGACCGCCGACGAGATCGCCAAGGAGCAGGCGGGGATGTTGTCCGGGGCGACGCCGGCTGCGGTGACGGCGCCCGCGCCGGCTTCCGACGCGCCGATCCCGCCGCCGCCGACTAACCCGTCCGGCCCGGCCGCGCCCGCCCCGCAACCGAACCTGGCGGCTGCCGCGCAGGCGCTCAACCAGCAGGCCGTCGCCGAGGCGCTCGGTTCCGACATTCCCCCACGGGACGCCGCCGAGCGGGTCACCTTCGCCACCTGGGCGATCGTCACCGGCAAGTCACCGGGCGGCATCTTCAATGCGTTGCCGAAGCTAGACGACGACGCTGCCGCCAAGATGGCGCAACGGCTTTCCGAACGGGCTGAGGGCCCGATCACCGCCGAGGACGTCAAAGCCGCCGCGACCATCGAGGAGCTGGCGACCGCGGTGCGCGAGTACCTGGAAGCCGGCCAGATCGACGGATTAGTGCGCATCATCCGCGCCAGGCCGGAAGGCTCCACCAAGCCCGCGGTGTTCGTGTTCCACGCTGCGGGCGGGTCGACTGTGGTGTACGAGCCCTTGCTGAACCGCCTGCCGCCGGACACCCCAATGTACGGTTTCGAGCGCGTCGAGGGCACCATCGAGGAGCGTGCCGCCCAGTACGTTCCCAAGCTGCGCGAGCTGGGCGGCGACGGGCCGTTCATTCTGGTCGGCTGGTCGCTGGGCGGGGTGCTGGCCTACGCCTGCGCGATCGGGCTCAAGCAGCAGGGCTGCGATGTGCCGTTCGTCGGGCTGATCGACGCGGTGCGCGCCGGTGAGGAGATCCCGCAGACCAAGGAGGAGACCCGCAAGCGCTGGGAGCGCTACGCCCGGTTCGCCGAGCGGACCTTCAACGTCGAGATCCCTGACATCCCGTACGAGCACCTCGAAGAGCTCGACGACGAGGGACAGGTCAGGTTCGTGCTGGAGGCCGTCAAACAAAGCGGTGTGCAGATCCCCGGCGGGATCATCGAACATCAGCGCACCTCGTATCTGGACAACCGTGCGATCGACACCGTCCAGATCCAGCCCTACGACGGTCATGTCACGTTGTACATGGCCGATCGCTACCACGACGACGCGATCACCTTCGAGCCGCGCTATGCCACCCGCAAGCCCGACGGCGGCTGGGGCGAGTACGTTGCGGATCTGGAAGTTGTCCCGATCGGCGGCGAACACATCCAGGCCATCGACGAGCCGATCATCGCCAAGGTCGGCGCGCATATGACCCAGGCGCTCAACAAGATTAAAGCAGAGGATCGGCTACAAAAAAGGGAAGCCAAGTGACCACCAAGACCAGCGCCGAGCTACTGGCTGAACTCCGCGAAAAGCTAGAGCTCGCAAAGGAACCCGGTGATCCGAAGGCAATTGCACGGCGCGAGAAGAAGGGTATCCCGAGCGCCCGCTCGCGCATCTACGATCTGGTCGACCCAGGCAGCTTCCTGGAGATCGGGGCATTGGCGCGGACGCCGGGAGATCCGAACGCGCTCTTCGGCGACGGGTGTGTGACCGGCCGCGCCACCATAGACGGCCGGCCGGTCGGGGTGTTCTCCCACGACCAGACGGTGTTTCAAGGCTCGGTCGGTGAGATGTTCGGCCGCAAGGTTGCGGCCCTGATGGAGTGGTGCGCGATGGTCGCCTGCCCGATCATCGGCATCAACGACTCCGCCGGTGCCCGCATCCAGGACGCGGTCACGTCGCTTGCCTGGTACGCCGAATTGGGCCGCCGCGGCGACCTGTTGAGCGGACTGGCGCCGCAGATCTCGCTGATCTTCGGTAAATGCGCTGGGGGAGCCGTCTATTCGCCGATCCAAACCGATCTCGTGGTCGCAGTGCGCGACCAAGGCTACATGTTCGTCACCGGTCCCGACGTGATCAAGGACGTCACCGGTGAAGACGTCAGCCTCGACGAGCTGGGTGGCGCCGACGCGCAGGCCCGCTACGGCAACATCCACCAGGTCGTCGAGTCCGAGGCCGCTGCTTTCCAGTACGTCCGGGACTTCCTGTCGTTCTTGCCGTCCAACTGCTTCGACAAGGCCCCGACCGTCAACCCGGGGCTGGAGCCGGAGGTCACTCCAACCGACCTGGAACTCGATTCGATCGTGCCGGATTCCGACAACACGGCATACGACATGCACGAGATCCTGCTGCGGATCTTCGACGATGGCGACTTCCTCGACGTCGCCGCTCAGGCAGGACAGTCCATCATCACCGGGTTCGCCCGGGTCGATGGTCGACCGGTCGGCGTGGTGGCGAACCAGCCGTCGCACATGTCGGGTTCGATCGACAACGAGGCCTCCGACAAGGCGGCCCGGTTCGTCCGGTTCTGCGACGCGTTCTACGTGCCGCTGGTGTTCGTCGTCGACACCCCTGGCTTCTTGCCGGGGGTTGAGCAGGAAAAAGGCGGAATTA
>Ga0210390_10002350_pt1 | contig 16834 bp, 13 predicted proteins | sample IncBWH11OmetaG_FD_161050 | JGI IMG/M metagenome (GOLD analysis project Ga0210390, IMG submission 161050) | Forest soil microbial communities from Barre Woods Harvard Forest LTER site, Petersham, Massachusetts, United States - Inc-BW-H-11-O ... | reverse complement strand
CCTCGTTCTTTTCCTGCTTGCAGTTGTAAATGTCGATGCGGTAGTCCTTGCCCTCGATCGACGCCGGAAAACCGGGCCGGACGACCTTGAAGGTCCGCTTGGCGACCCACGCCTCACCCTTGGGCACCGCGTCATTGGTCATCTTCTCGGGGGGCGGGTCGGGCTGGCCGACGGCCTGGGCGATGGTGTGGATCACCGTGTTGTTGAAGGCGGCCGCCTTCTCGTCCGAACCGCGCTTGCCCAACAAGTCCCCGTTGGTGAGCACATACAGGTAGCCCTTCTGATGGGCCTTGCCTCCCACCGACAAGTCGGAGGAAAAGGCGAGCTGCAAACCGGGGAACGTGATGTCGGCGTACTTCGGTTGCCGCGGATCGCGCTCCTCCTCGGGATCGTCCGCGTCGGCCGGCGGGTCCTTGGGGGCGTCCTTCGCGGCGTCCTTGTCCGCGCCCTTATCGGCGGCTTTGTCCGAGTCCTTCGAGCCTTTCTTGTCCGCCTTTTTCGGATCTTTTTTCTTCGGGATGGGCCCGGGGATCACCTCGAACTGCTTGGGCACCCGGATCTGCACTCCCTTGCCGGTGATAATCGGCCCCAGATTCTGATTAAGCTTCTCGAGATACGTGAAGTACCGCCGGCTCTCTTCGAGCCTCAGCTCGTACGTGGCACGCCCGCAGCCGGCGGAGATCGCGGCCACCATCAACGCCGCCAGCGACACGCTCAGCAGAGCCCGCCGCGAGCGGTGCGGTGTGATGGACGGCGAAATCTGTGAAGTAGACGGCAGAGAGCACCCCGACAGAAAGCAGCCGGCGGATTGCCGGACGCAATTTGAATCTTTCTCGATTCTGCTGAACGCGGGCAGTTCGGTCAATTGCCTTCGTCAAGATTTTGGGGCGGCTCGGGCGGTCGCCGCCGGGGAGTCGCGGGGCCAGTTCGCTTCAGGACTTGCGGCGGCGGGACTCGCTTTCCTGGCGATCGATTTCCTGCTGCAGCCGCGCCACGTCCGCCTGGGTGAACGTGGCGGCCGGTCCCAACTCGTCGGCGAATTCGTCGGCTTGGGGAATTTCGCCGAAAATGCGGAGCCAGAGTTCGGTCTCGGTTTCGCTCGCCTGGTCCCGCAGTTTGTCCCGTGTTTTTTCGTCCCCGCCGGTCTCCGGCTTTCCACGCGACTTTTTGCCGCGCGGCGGCGGTAGCGGCTCGCCGCTTTCTGGGTCCAGCACGCCGCGGCGTTCCAGCTCCTGGACGAAGTCTTCGCTGTCGAGAAAAGTGCCGCGGCGCTTTTGCACGCAGCGCTGCAAGCGGTGGTCGCTGGAGACGAGGCGAATTTGCCGCGGTGCCGAGTGGGCGGCGACGAGCTCTTCGATCGTGTCGTCCGCGTCTTTGCCCGGGGCGGCGAAGCGGATGGTGATGCCGGCGGCGGTCAGTAGCCGGGGCAAGCCGGGCGGCGCCTCGGCCGCGTCGAAGACGACGGTCGTCCGCTCGCGCTCGCTGTCGGTCAGGTGCTTGGACAGCCAGGCGAGCAATTGAGCCCGACACCGCTCGAGCTGGCCCGGCCCGTACCGCCGCCGCGCGAGCCCCGCCGCATGTAGCAGGTTGTAGCCGTCGATCATCAAATAGGGGCGTCGCACCGCGTTCTCGTCCCTTCTCCGTTCATCGTGCCTCCGCACGGCAATGGGTGTCAACATGCGATCGCGCTCGGGCGCGGGGCGATCGACTCAAGCGGGGATGCTCAAACGCGCGTCGTGCGGCGTTCGGCGCAGAGACGGCCATCAGCGCCGCGCTGACTGAAATCCACCAGCCAGGCGGGCGGCGACGAATCCAGGCGGCTCGTCCGAGTTGCGGGGGATGGCGAGCGAGCGAAGGTCGATCGCCGAGGCCGCCGCCGTCTGAGCGAGCGATCCGGCGGGGTCGGCGATCGCGGGCGGAATCGTAGCAACGAATTGAAAATCGCCGACGGCCAGCCCTTCGACGGAGAGTCCGCGCGCGTCGAGCGGCGTCACGGTATCCGCCCCCGGTTTGCTCCAGCCGACGATCGGAATCTCGGGCCGGATGACCGAATCGCCTCCCGTGATCAGCACGGCCCGTCCACGACCTGACGGCTGGGTCGGACTAACGAGGCGAATCAATGCGGCCCCGCGCCCGGCCAGATCGAAGGCCGAATCGCGGAGCACCAGGTGCAATTGTCCGTTCGCACCCTTCGGCCCTCGGGCCAGGCAGCAGAGCCAGCTGGCCTGTCGTAGCGTGACATGCTGCGCCACGACGGAAATATCCCGCTCGGCACTCCGCTCATGGAAGTCGAGCATGCCGCCCCCCAGCTTGAGGCAGTTGTCGATTTCAATGCGGCTCGGTGGAGACGCGCAGCGGAGCGCCGCTCGCGGAGTCGCGAAGACGGTGTTGGTGAAGCGGATGCGGCCGGCGTCGGGGTCGCGAGCCGGAGCCGCCGTCCAGGTGATCGTTGCTCGCAAGGACTCTGAGCCATCCACTCCCGAGACAAAGGCACAGTCGCCAATCGCCAATTCTTGCGAACGCACCTGGATGAGTGCATCGGCCGAGGAGGTCGCCGCACGGCGCACGATGACGTGCTCCAGCACTAATTTGCGGCAGCCCAGTTGCAGCGGCCGGTCGTCGACCAGAATTGTTGCCGGCTTTGCGCCTCTGCCACGAATCAGTAGGTCGCCGACGGAGTGGACCGTTTCCGCTTCGTACGGGCCTTCCGCCAATTCGATCACACCGTCGGCATTGGGGGGCGGCAGCGCCTGTGCAGAAGGAACGGCTCGCTCGCGCGGAGCCTCGGCCGTGCGGGCAGCCGACTCGATTTGCGGCAAGTGGTCGCTCGCGGAATTGGACGTGTCCGTGCCGGCGGTCGGCAGCGGGTGGCCGTTGCCCACTCGCAGTAACTCGGCCGTCGCTCCGTGCCGCACCAGGAACAGGGCCGCGCCGGAGAGGACGAAGACCAGCAGCGCGACGGCGGCGGTTGGAAATCGCGCCGGCCGTTCGAGCGTGAGCTGATCGGACGGGGCCGCGCCGTCGAAGCGTCGCAGAAAGCGGGTCAGGCGTTGCTTGCCGCTGGGGGTCGGCGTGCCGAAACGGCGGGCGATTGCGGCGAACGTGGCCGGGCGTTGGTCTGGATCGGGATGCGTACAGGCGCGGACGGCCTCGGCAAGATTGGCCGGCGTGTCGGGGGCGATGGTCCGCACGTCGGGCACGCCCCGCGATTGGTGAGCGGCCAGCTTGGCCAACGGGTCGGCCGTGGGAAATGGCGGGCGCCCGGCCAGCATCTGCCAGAGCAGACAGCCGAAGGCGTAAATCTCGCTGGCCGTCGTCAGCGGGGTGCCGGTGCCGATCCGCTCGGGAGCAATCGCGTCGTAAGCCTCGGGTGGGACGTCGTCGCGAATGAGCACGCCTTTGTCGAGCGCACTGCCGATTCCCGCGTCGACGAGCACGGCATTGCCGGCGCTCGTGATCCTCACGTTGTCGAGACGGATTTGACCGTGGAGCAATGTGCGAGCCTCGAGCGACGCACAGCCATGCGCGAGCTGTCGCCCGATTTCGCCGACGATCTCCGGAGCGAATCGTCCCCGCCGCACGAGCAACTCTTTGCAACTGCGTCCGGGGAGGAAACGGCTGAGGACGACGAGCGAGCCGGACTGTTCGATCAGCGCGTGCGGCGCGACGACGTGCGGCGAATCGAGCCCGCGCGTTTTTTCGATTCCGCTGCGCAATCGCTCAGCGATGTGGGGTAGTTCGTCGCCGAGAGCGCGCACTCGCTTGAGCGCGAGCGTCTCGCCCTGTGGGCCGCGGGCGCGAAACGTGGCCGAGTTGTTCCCCGAGCCGAGACGTTCGAGCAAAACGCACGGTCCAATGCAAAGTTGCTCCGGCTGCGCGGATTGCAGGACCTTGGCCTGATAGGGCGTCAGGCTGCCCAACTGAACGAGTGCATCGATCCAGACGAAGTCGAAGGCGGGAATGCCCCGCGCCAATTTGCGGACGATTCGCCGGGAACGCCGAAAATCGCGGTCTGAGCAGAGATGCAGACGGACGAGCGTGTCCCGCAAGTTCTTATTGGCTGGCGACACGAACACTTTGCGGGTGTCCCTGAGAGCGGCCGATATTGAGAGTCGGCCGGACAATTTTGGTCGGTCTTATCCCAGATTCGAGGGGACCCGACAATAGGGTCCCAGGGGAGCCGCGTTTTGCACGGCGGCGCCTGAGCCGACGGCAGCAATTCCCACCGGAAAACGGGCGTTGCGAGCGAGCGTCCGAGCCACATATGTGTCGAGTGAACGACTCGTCATTTTGAGGAGAATTTCGCCGCGGCGTTTTGCCCACGTGACCTTTCCATTAACCGGCGAACGTGCAAGAATACCTCTGCAACGAATGCGGTGCCCCTGCCGGCCGCGCAAACCGGGTTGTGGTTACCGACTGCGGATCTTGGTATGCTGCGAAGTTTGCGGTGCGCGGGAATGGCCGACTGAAGGCTGCGACCGAGGACTGGCCATTCGGAGCGGAGGAACGGGGCGAACGATCGTTGGCGATCCTCGACCGAAAGCCACCGACTGACCGCCAGGTTGACGTTGAGCCGGGAGGCTGAAGTTAGTCTCCAGCCGCTTCCCTCCCAACGGCCAGCCGGTGGAGAGTGACGACTCGCTCGTTCTCAAAAACCCGTTCGTGCCCAAAAGATTGTTGTCGAGTTAAAACCCGATGTCCGATCAGCCCGCACAGCGCGAGCTGCGGAGTATTCTCCAATCGACGCGTGTCGGAGATTTGGAGCTGACTCCGTGCCCGATATTGCCGCCGACGGCGACAGTCGCCGAAGCGGCCGCTGCCATGCGCCAAGAGAGCCACGGCAGCGCTTTGGTGTGCGCGGTTGGCAAAATCGTGGGCATCTTCACCGAGCGCGACCTGATGCGGGTGATCGCCGCCGACCGCGGGCTCAACCTGCCCCTGTCGCACGTGATGACCGCCAACCCCAAAACGGTCACGACGGCTGACACGCTGTTCGAGGTGGCTCGATCCATGGACGAAGGGGGCTATCGCCGGGTGCCGGTGGTCGACGCGGCCGGCGTGCCGACCGCCATTGTCGATGTGAAGGCGCTCGTGCACTTCCTCGTCGAGCATTTTCCGTCCGCTGTTTACAACCAGGCCTCCCACGATCAGCTCACCACAAAGGACCGTGAGGGGGCGTGACCCACCTGAGACTTCGAGTACGTTAAACCGACCGATTGACTGAATTTTTTGCGTCCGCCTGCATGACTCTCGCGGTGGGCGAGTTTTACTTCCGAGGAGCGAGCGACTGATGGCGACGATCGAGACACAGGCTCCCGAGGGTCTCAACGGCAAAAAAGTCGAGCAACTCGAAACCGTAGTCGTCCGCTTCTGCGGCGACTCCGGCGACGGCATGCAACTGGCCGGAACGCAGTTCACCAACGCGTCGGCCGTGTTCGGCAACGACGTCAGCACGCTGCCCGACTTCCCGGCCGAAATCCGCGCTCCCGCCGGCTCGCTGGCAGGCGTTTCCGGGTTTCAGCTTTGCTTCTCGGCCCACGACATCTATACGCCCGGTGACACGGTCGACACGCTCGTCGCCATGAACCCGGCCGCGCTCAAGACGAATCTCAGCGACCTGAAGCGCGGCGGCACGCTGATCCTCAACGAAGACGCGTTCGATCGCAGCAACCTCAGCAAGGCGGGCTACGCGACCAATCCGCTCGAGGACAATTCTTCGCTGGCCGGTTATCGGGTCCACAAGGTCCCGATGACCCGCCTGACGCGGGACGCCGTCGAAGGACTGGGGCTTTCGCAGCGCGAGGCGGACCGTTGCCGAAACTTCTTCGCACTGGGTCTCGTTTACTGGCTGTACGAGCGCGATTCCAAGCCGACTGTGCAGTGGGTGAAGGACAAGTTCGGCAAGAACCCGGCGGTGGCCGAGGCCAATATCCGCGCGCTCAACGGCGGTTACAACTACGGCTTTTCGACCGAGTCGTTCACCGTCCATTACCAGGTGCCGCCGGCCAAGCTGGCCCCGGGAAAATATCGCAAAATCACCGGCAACGAGGCGCTGGCCTACGGCCTGGCCACGGTTGCCAAGCTTTCCGGAACGCGGGTGATTTATTCGGGCTACCCGATCACGCCGGCCAGCGACATTCTGCACGAGCTGTCGAAGCTCAAGCATTTCGGAGTCGTGACCTTCCAGGCCGAGGACGAAATCGCCGCCATGTCGGCTACGGTCGGCGCCGCCTATGGCGGGAACCTGGCGGTAACGGCCAGCAGCGGACCGGGAATCTGCCTCAAAGGTGAAGCGATGGGTCTCGGCATGATCACCGAGTTGCCCATGATCATCGTCGACGTGCAGCGGGGCGGTCCGAGCACCGGCCTGCCGACAAAGACGGAACAATCGGACCTGTTGTTGGCGATGTTTGGTCGCAACGGCGAATCGCCGCTGCCGATTCTTGCCGCGGCGACGCCGTCCGATTGCTTCGACTTGATTCAAGAGGCGATGCGGATCGCCGTCGACTTCATGTGCCCGGTGATCTTCCTGTCCGACGGCTACATCGCCAACGGGGCCGAGCCGTGGCGGATCCCCAAGCTCTCCGACCTCAAGCCGGTTGTGGTGAAGCATCCGACCGAGCGGAATTCGCCGGACGAGTTCCTCCCCTACAAGCGAGACGAGCGCTACGTGCGTCCTTGGGCGCTGATCGGCACGAAAGGGCTCGAGCATCGCGTCGGCGGTCTCGAAAAAGCGGACGTGACCGGCAACGTCGAGTATTCGCCCACCAACCACCAGCACATGACCGACATCCGCTTTTTGAAAATTGCTGGAATCGCCGATTACATTCCCGAGCAGACCGTCGAGGGGCCCGAATCGGGCGACCTCGTGGTCGTGAGCTGGGGCGGAACTTACGGCAGCGTGCGCACGGCCGTGCGACAGGCCCAGTCCGAGGGCAAGAGCGTGGCACACTGCCACCTGCGGTACATGAATCCGTTCCCGCGGAACCTCGGGGACATTTTGAAGAGCTATGACAAGGTGCTGGTGCCCGAGCTCAATCGGGGCCAGTTGCGGTTCCTGCTGCGAAATGAATTCCTCGTTGACGCCAAGGGCTTGAACAAGATTCAGGGCAAGCCGTTCCTCATCAGCGAGGTTGCCGAAGCCATCCGGAAGTTTTTGGAAAACGGGAGCTTATGAGCGTCGAACTACCTCAACTGAGTGCCAAGGACTTTGCGAGCGACCAGGAAATTCGCTGGTGCCCGCGATGTGGTGATTACTCCATCCTGGCGCAGATGAAAAAAGTCCTGCCCACCCTGGGCATCCCCAAGGAAAAGTTCGTGTTCGTCTCGGGCATCGGCTGCTCCAGCCGCTTCCCGTACTACATGGACACCTACGGCGTGCACGGCATCCACGGCCGCGCCCCGGCCATCGCCACGGGCGTCAAGCTGGCCAAGCCGGACATGCAGATCTGGGTGATCACCGGCGACGGAGACGCACTCTCCATCGGCGGCAATCACTTCCTGCACTGCATTCGCCGCAACTTGGACGTGAAGGTCATCCTCTTTAACAACCAGATCTACGGTCTGACCAAGGGGCAATACTCCCCGACCAGCCCCGTCGGCGCGCGGACCAAGAGCACGCCGTACGGCTCGGTCGATCGTCCGATCAATCCGCTCTGCGTGGCCATCGGCGCCGAAGCGACGTTCGCGGCCCGCGCGGTCGACGTCGACATCAAGCATCTGACGATGGTCCTCGAGCGGGCGGCCCACCACAAGGGGACGGCCTTCGTGGAGGTCTACCAGGACTGCAACGTCTTCAACTCCGGGGCGTTCAACTACGCCTCGAAGAAAGAAGAGAAGGACGACAACGTCGTTTACCTCGAGCACGGCAAGCCGCTGATCTTCGGCAAGAACCGCAGCCGGGGTATCCGCATCAACGAGATGAGCCGGCCGGAAATCGTCGAATTGGGCGGCGACATCCGCGAGGATGACTTGCTGTTCCACGACGAGAAGGCGCCCGAGCCGTCGCTGGCGTTCCTGTTGGCCCGCATGCGTTATCCCGAGTTCCCCGAGCCGCTGGGCGTCTTCCGCGACGTGCAGAGGCCCACCTACGACGAAGGCGTGATCGCCCAAGTCGATGCAGCCGTGGCCAAGCAGGGAACCGGCGACCTCGACAGCCTCTACAACGACGGCGACACGTGGGAGGTCCACTAACGGTTCGGGTGCCGCGCACGAGCAAGCGGTCCGCCGCAGGCGGGCTGACGGCGTTGCTGCAAGTCCCAGTGTGAAGCGGCTAGCCCGCAATAGAAGACCCGCAACAAAATATGATTTGTCCGGATTGCGGTTACGACAATATCGAGGGGGTTGATTGGTGCGAGCAATGCGGGCAGCCGCTCGTTGAGCTCGACCCAGCCACCTGCGAGCTCGAGGAGTCGATCTCGCGGCATAGCATCCGCGTGCTGTCGCCCAAGCCGGCCGTCACCGTTCCGCCCACGTGCAGTGTGCGAGAAGCGGTCCGCACGATGGTCCAGAAGAAGATCGGCTGCCTGCTGATCCAAGAGGCCGAGAAGGTCGTCGGCGTGTTCACTGAACGCGATGTCCTCAATCGCGTCTCGCCCGATATGACGGCTCTCGACCGCCCGGTTCGCGAGTTCATGACCCCCTCGCCGGAAACGGTCCGTCGGCAGGATTCGATCGCCTACGCGCTGCACGCGATGGACATCGGCGGCTATCGGCACATGGCGGTGGTCGATTCGGCCGGCGCGCCGACGGGAATCTTCTCAGTCCGCGACATCTTGCGATTCCTGTGCGTGCGGTTCGCCGAGATTCGCTCGAGCGGCCACTAGCTGGGTGGCGATGGGTGGCACTGGCGGCTTGTCCGCCAGTGTCTTACGGTTTGAGAAGAGCACTGGCGGACAAGCCGCCAGTGGCACCCTAAAGCTTCGGCGAAGGATTGCCGCAAATGCCCGAGTCGCCCGCCAGCCCGGCCCTGCTCGTCATTGGCCGTGCCTTTTCGCCTGAGATGGCGGGCGTCGAGCGGCGGGTGGAAGAGCTAGCCCGGGAGGCGGCCGACGTGCGGATCGCGGCCAACGTCTCCTTCGCACTCGCCAAATCCGCAGCCGACGGCTGGCACGCGGATCTGGTCGTCGTCTGCCAGCACTGGCCCGACGAATACACGGCGGCCGAGGTCTGCGCAGTCTTGCGGGCCTTCCCGCTGGCACGGCTCGTGTGCTGCTACGGTGCGTGGTGCGGTTCCGACGGTCGCACGCGGGATGTCTGGCCTCTGGCGGTCCGCGTGCCGGCGGAGTGCGCTCCGCGGCGAATCGATCTCGAGCTTGAAGTCCTCGCCGGTGCCCGCTGGCCGTTGCCTCTCACCGCGTCGCGGGACGAGATCGTGCTGTTTGATTCCGAGATGGGGCTCACGGCACCCGTCGTCGGTGGACGGATCTGCGATTAGCTTCCAGAGCGGCAGCCCAGTCTTCAGGGGGCGGCCTTCGGCGGTTCGTCCGGCTTATGCCCGTGCGTAATCTGCCAACCCGGGCCGACGATCAGTCGGGCTCCACGGCGGTAAGTCAGGTACGAGATGGCCCATTGAAAGACGACGAACAGCCGGTTCTTGAACCCGGTGAGATAGTAAATGTGCACGAAGAGCCAGATCATCCAGGCGGAGAACCCGCCGAATTGCAGCTTCCAAATCTCGGCGACGGCCCGGCTGCGGCCGATGGTCGCCAGCTGTCCCTTATCGACATAGTGAAATTTCGACCGCGGGCGGCCTTCCAGATCGTGGCGGATGGTGCGGGCGGCAAAGCGTCCCTGCTGCATGGCGACCTGCGCGAGGCCGGGGAGCGGCTGGCCGTTCTGGTGGTCAAAGCGGCACTGGTCGCCGATGACGAAAACCTCTGGGTGCCCCTCGAGCGATAAATCGGGCTGCACGATCACTCGCCCGTTGCGATCCAGCGGCACCTCGAGGGCGTGACTGAGGCCCACGGCCCGCACGCCGGCCGCCCAGAGCACGGTCGCCGCCTCGATGCGCTCGTTGCCAATTTGCACGCCGCCCGCGTCGACGCCCGTGACCGTGCTGTGCGTCCAGACCTGCACGCCGAGCGACTCGAGGTCGCGGGTGGCCCGGGCGGAGAGTTTCCGGGGGAACGCGCTCAAGACGCGCTCGCCGCTTTCCACCAGGATCACGCGGGCCAGCTTTGAGTCGATCCGCTTGAAGTCGCGTGAGAGGGTGAAGCGGCTCATCTCGCCGATCGCGCCGGCCAGCTCAACTCCCGTCGGCCCGCCCCCCACGACGATAAAAGTGAGCAGCACGCGGCGCTGCTGCAGGTCGTGCGTCCGCTCGGCCTCCTCGAACGACTGCAGGATTCGCCGGCGGATCTCGGTCGCCTGCTCGATCGTTTTGAGCCCGGGCGCGAAAGGCTCCCACTGATCGTGGCCGAAGTAGGAGTGCAGCGACCCGCAGGCCAGGATCAAGTAGTCGTAGGGGAAGATGCCGAAGTCGGTGACGACTTCTTTCTGGTCGAGATGCACGTCGGTCACTTCCCCCTCGAGCACTTCGACGTTGGCGAACTGCGAGAGGATGCCGCGGATCGGCTGGGCGATTTCGGCAGGGCTCAAGCCGGCCGTGGCGACCTGGTAGAGCAGCGGCTGGAACAGGTGATGGTTGCGGCGATCGAGCAGCGTCACGTCGATGTGCCGTGCGTCGCCGAGCGCCTTTGCCGCGGAAAGTCCGCCGAATCCGCCCCCAATAATCAGCACGCGTGCCATGGCACGAATTTACCGGATGCCTGCAATGTTGTCGCGGAATCGATATAGTTGAGGGCGACGCAGGGGATTGCCGGGGCCCAGGCGAAGGCGGCAATCCGAGCGTCGACGAAGCCGTCACCTCAAAAATTCATCCGAAAATCCAAGACGCTGTGAGGAGCCTGCCGATGTGGGTTCGTAAATGGGAACGCGATCAGAAGCAGGGCGTGGACTCTCCGATTCCGACCCAGGTGCTGTCCAACGAAGAATTCATTCCCCGTCCGCAAACGGCCCAGCAGAAGCAGTGGGAAAAGCTGATCGGCGAGCTGGCCGAAGAAAAGTCGAAGAAGCTCGGCATGGAGCGGCGCGACTTTTTGCGCACGTCGATGGGCATGGCGACCGCCTTTCTTGCCTCGAACATGGTTTACGGTCCGCATTGGGAGGTCGACGCGGCGGAGACGCTCGAACCCGCAGCCACCGAGGAAAAGTGGCCCAAGGGTGAATACTTCATCATGGACGTGCAGACGCACTTCACCGATGGACTGGCGCTCAACTTCCGCGACGCCGAGTTCATGAAGAACATGAACTTCCATCTGAAGAACGACAAAGATGCGTACAGCTTTTTGACGTTCGTCAAGGAAATCTTCTTGGACAGCGAGACGACGATGGGCGTCATCTCCGGCGTCCCCGGCAAAGAGGTCAACAAGGATCCGAAGACCGGCAAGGTGCTGGAAGGCCGCGACCGCTCGTCGAAGGGGGGGATGTTCGGCGGCATCTTGCCGAGCTGGTTGATGGCGCAGTCCAAGAAACAACTCAACGACCTGGCCCAAAGCCAGCGCGTGCTGTCCCAAGGCAACTGTGCTCCCAACCATTACTGGGACAGGAAGACGAACAAGCAGGACTTGACGGCCCTGTTCGAGCAGATGGATCGCGAGGTTCATCTCTACGGCATCGACAGCTGGAAGTGGTACTGCCACACCGATCCCGGCCGCTCGGGCAACGGGTTCAAGCTCGACGACGAGAAAATGACCTATCCCTTCTACGAGAAGTCGAAGCAGCTGGGGATGAAGAAGTTCAGCGTCCACAAGGGGTATGCGTCGCAATCGCGAACCTTGGGGCACCTGGCCCATCCGGCCGACATCGAGAAGGCGGCCAAGGACCATCCCGATCTGACGTTCATCATTTATCACTCGGCCATGAAGCACGGCCCCGACGAGCCGGGCTTCAAGAGCACGTACGATCCAAAAACGGGCGATTTCGCCTGGCACCAGGAATTGATGGACATCAAGACGCGCAATCCGGGAATGAACAACGTCTTTCCGGAAATCGGCTCCGCCTTCGGCACGACGGCGATCGTCCATCCGGAAATGTGCGAGCACCTGATCGGCAAGAACATCAAGTACTACGGCGCCGATCACGTGATCTGGGGAACCGATTGCCTGTGGTGGGGTTCGCCCCAATGGGTGATCGATGCGTTCAAACGATTCCAGATCAGCGACGAGCTGTGCGACAAGTTCGGCTACAAGAAGGTCACGAAGGAAGACAAGGCGAAGATCTTCGGCCAGAATGCCGCGAAGATTTACGGCGTCGACCCGGCCGCCCATCGCAATGCGTTTCCGAAGGATTCGCTGTCCAAATTGAAGGTGGCTTACCTCGAACAGGGCGGACAATCGAACAACGCCGCGCATGGCTGGGTTCGTGCTGACTCCTAGAGCGCTACGAGTTCTCCCTCTCCCGGTCCTCCGGGAGAGGGCCGGGGTGAGGGCCGCTTTTTCTAAACATCTTCCGGTACGGCACCACGCTCGCCGAAAAGAGAAGAGCCCTCACCCTTCCCTCTCCCATCGGAATGGGAGAGGGCTTACGGATCGTCTGACGGTGGCTCGATGGGCTCTGATCTGAAAAACCGTGTGCGAGTGTCACGGACTTCGCAGTCTGTGGCGCTCGCCACGCTTTTGTGGGCGTTGTGTCTGACCGTCGGTCTGTTGCTGGCGGGCCCCGGACCGACCAATTCGGGCGGGACCGGGAATAGGCAACCGCCCGCGTCAGAATCCAAGAGCGGCGAGTGGGGCGATCACGTCGATGCTCCGTTGCCGGATTACGTCACCGGTGAAGAGTGCCTGTTCTGTCACCGGGACGATTGGGGCAACCGCTGGGCCAAAAACTATCACCAGCGGACGATGCGTCCGGCCGAAGCCGACTCTCCTGGGATGAAAGCTCTGGCGGCCGACGCCGACACGAAGAGCTTTGTCTCCGACGTGGCCTACCTGTTGGGTACGCGGCGCGAGATCCGTTTTCTCAAACGATCGAGCGACTACGGCAAGGTTGGGCTGCTCTCGGCCGCCTACACGCCTGTTGCGCCGGGGACGAACAGCCGCCGGGCCCACGGAAAACTGACTGAAACCAAGAATGGACACTGGGACGAGCAGAAGTTTGCCAGGTCGTGCGCCGGCTGCCACGCGACCGCCGTCGATCCGCAGACGCATGCTTTCTCGGCCATCTCACTCGATTGCTATGCGTGTCACGGCATCGTCAATCTCAAACACTCCAGAGACACGAAGTTGATCGCGTTCGGCAAAGGCAATTCCGACCCGCCTCGCGTGCAATTGGCCAACTGCGCGCAGTGCCACTTGCGGACAGGCAAGTCGAAAAAGAGCGGTCTGCCCTACCCGACGAACTTCGTCGTTGGCGACAACCTGTTCCGCGACTTCGAGGTTGATCTGGGCGACGCGGCTCTTGCTAAGATGAACCCGGGCGACCGGCACGTCGCTCAGAATGTTCGCGAGGTGCTCGCGGGCAAGTCGACCATCACCTGCGTCAGCTGCCACGATATCCACCACCAAAGTTCGACCAAGCATCGGCAGGTCGCGGAGGGGGCCACTTGCGTCTCCTGCCACGCACCGGGTGAGCCGAAATCGAAAGTGATCAAATACGAGGTGCACAGTAGCCTGTGCGAATACTGACGGAGTGCACAGCACGCTGTGCGAATATTGAAGAGGTAAACGCCATGACGCCCGCCAACTCAGTTGACTATGAACACGCGCCGGACGGCAGCCCGATGGACGAAACGGACGTCGCGGTTCGTGCCTACCTGTCGCGGATGAGCGATGAAAAGCTTCGCGAATACGACGCCAACTGGTCCGACGAAAAGCTGATGGAGTGGGACGGCAACTTTCGCTCCGACGGCGCACTCATGCTCGTGTGCACCGAGCGCGACATCTCTCCCGAGGATTACCGCGAAGTGATGGCTGAACACTTGAAGCTTCGCGGCATTCGTTCCTGAACCGGGCGAGCCGGCGGCAGGCGTCGCCGGGTCGACTGCACGGGAGTTGCCATGACGGCAGAATCCTATCTGAAGGGGCTGTTTGGCCTGCACGGGCGGACGGCCGTCGTGATTGGCGGGACCGGCGTGCTGGGCAGCGCGTTCTGCGAGGCGCTGGCCGGAGCCGGAGCGCACACCGTCGTCGCCGGCCGCGACCGGGCTCGTGGGGCCGACTGCGTTCAACGGCTCACGTCAGCCGGAGGCGGGGCCGAATTCTTTTCGCTCGACTGCACGAGCCACAGGGACCTCGACAACCTGGTGACCCATTTGAGCCGCGGCAATCGCGCGGTCGACGTGCTGGTTAACGGCGCCGGGATCAACTCGGCCACCCCCTTTCTGGAAATCACCGAGGAGGAGTGGGACCGCATCTTGAACGTCAACCTCCGCGGGGTGCGGCTGGCCTGCCAGGTCTTGGGCAAATACATGATCCAACGGGGGACGCGCGGTTCGATCATCAACATCGCGTCGCTCTCGGGCATCACGCCGCTGTCGCGAGTCTTCACCTATTCCGCGACGAAGGCGGCCGTGATCAACCTGACGCAGAACCTGGCTCGCGAATGGGCCCATGTGGGCATCCGCGTCAACTCCGTGTCGCCCGGCTTTTTCCCGGCCGAGCAGAACAAGTCGATCCTCACCGAAGAGCGGATCGAAAGCGTGATGCGGCACACGCCCCTCAAGCGGTTCGGACTTCCCAAGGAGCTGGCCGGCGCGATTTTGTTTTTGGCGTCGCCCAACGCGGGCAGCTTTGTGACGGGGACCAACCTCGTGGTGGACGGCGGCTTTTCGAGCACGACGATATGACCGCCGGAACGCAATCGGGCCGGCCGGCCGCTTCGCCGCAAACGATCGACACGCCCGACCTCACCGCGCAAAACGTCGGTCCGCGCCTGGAGATTTCGAGCCGGCGGCGTTACCTCGTCCGCTTCGATCCCAAGCGGATTCCGCACCTCTTTACGGACGTGCTGGTAATCGGCGGCGGCATTGCCGGCATCCGGGCGGCTCTCGCCGTCGACCCGGCGCTCGACGTGGTCGTTGTCACCAAGGACCGCCTGCTGCAATCCAACAGCGCGTATGCGCAAGGCGGCATCGCGGGGGTCTTCGATCCGGTCGACAACTTCGAGAGTCACGCGGCCGACACGATGGCCGCCGGCAAAGGGCTCTGCGATCCGCACATTGTCGACATGGTGGTCAGCGAGGCGCCCGACCGCATTCGCGAGCTGATTGGTTACGGCGCCCACTTCGACACGCACAACGGCGAGATCGACCTCACCCAGGAGGGGGGCCACAGTCATCGCCGCATCGTGCACGCACTCGGCGACGCGACCGGCCAGGAAGTGATGCGGGCGATGGCCGAGATGGTCCGCTCGCGGCCCAATATCCAAATCTGGGAGCAGACCTTCACGATCGATCTGCTCACGCACGAGGCCGCCTGCCGCGGCGCGCTCGTCTGGAGCCGCAACCACGGCAAGACCTTTGTCTGGGCCAAGCAGACGGTGCTGGCCACAGGTGGCGCGGGTCGTCTCTATCGCGAAACGACCAATCCGGAAATCGCGACCGCCGACGGGCACGCCATCGGCTTTCGGGCCGGCGCCGAAGTCCGCGACATGGAGTTCGTCCAGTTCCACCCGACGGTGCTCTATATCGCCGGCAGTGCCCGGCACCTGATCTCCGAGTCGGTCCGCGGCGAGGGGGCCTACCTCCGTGACGCGACCGGCCGCCGCTTCATGGAAGACTACGATCCAGCCCTCGAGCTGGCGCCGCGTGACGTGGTCAGCCGGTCGATCACGCTGCAGATGGCGAAGACCCGGCACCCCTGCGTCTATCTCGATTTGTCGCACTTGCCGGCCAAAGAGATCGAGGAACGGTTCCCGCACATTCGCAAGGTGTGCGCGGAGTTCGGCCTGGACTTCGCCCGCGACCTGATTCCGGTCCGCCCCGGCGCGCACTACATGATCGGCGGTCTGACGATCGACGACTACGGCCGCACCTCGCTCCGCGGGTTGTGGGCGGCCGGGGAAGTCAGCTCGAGCGGCCTGCACGGGGCCAACCGGCTCGGGTCGAACAGCCTGCTCGAGGGGTTGGTGTTTGGTCTGCGCGCGGGGGCGGGAGCCTCCGAGCTGGCCCGTGCCCAGCCCGACACGTTCTTGCCCATTCCCCTGCATTCGGACTGGCCCGAGCGCCCGCAGGACGACAGCCTGGATCTCAACGACTTGCGGCACTCGCTCACCAATCTGATGGGACGCAGCGCCGGCATCGAGCGGAACGCGGACGACCTGAAGGCGGCGGCCGACCAGGTCAACTTCTGGGAACGCTACGTTTCCGACCGCGAATTCGCCGACCCCCGCGGCTGGGAGATGGAAAACATGCTTCTAGTCGCCCGCCTGGTGATCGCCGCCGCCGCCGCCCGTCGCGAAAGCCGCGGCGTCCACTTCCGTAGCGACTTCCCCGACACAGACCCGCGGCAGAACCAGCACATCGCCATCGCTGGTTCATAGAGACGCGCAATCGACTTGCCGAGCCCCCAGCGTGAGCTAGGGAGTGCTTTTCCTGTTCGTAGAGTCGACGGGGCAATTCAAAGCACCCGCCAGCTGACGCAGGCGGCTCGCCGCGGTCTTGCTCCGATTTGACCACGCGCCGCGTGTATAATGCTGGCGCCGTCCGATCCTTTCGCGCGAAGGAGTGGAACCATGTCGAGTCGTCGGGAATTCTTGAAGTCGTCCGCCACTGCTGGATTTGTGTTGGGGACCGGAACGTCCGGTTTGCTGAGCGCCTTGTCCCCGCGGGTGCGCG
>Ga0210390_10002349_pt1 | contig 16835 bp, 14 predicted proteins | sample IncBWH11OmetaG_FD_161050 | JGI IMG/M metagenome (GOLD analysis project Ga0210390, IMG submission 161050) | Forest soil microbial communities from Barre Woods Harvard Forest LTER site, Petersham, Massachusetts, United States - Inc-BW-H-11-O ... | reverse complement strand
GCTTTGGTGTTGCTGGCGACTCTGGCACCCGGCCAGGAGCAACAGCAATACCTCGATGTGTACACCGTGCAAGTGAAGCCGGACAAGCGGGCAGATTTCGATGCTCTGACGAAAAAAATGGTCGCCGCTAATCGTCAAAACCATGGCGATTCATGGCTGACCATAGAAACTACTTACGGGCCGGGCGACCGGGTGACCTTCATCAGCACCCGCCAAGGTTACGGCGACGCTGAAAAAGCCTCGGACACCTTTTACGGGGCGATACAAAAAGCCTATGGCAAGCCTGGAACTGACAAGCTGTTTCAGGATTACAACCAGTGCGTAGCGAGTTCGCGGTCGGAGTTTCGTCGACGGCGCTGGGATCTGAGCAGCAATGCGCCCACGGATCCTGCGGCCATGGCGAAAATGCTGGGCGAGTCGCGCTGGCTGCGCACCACCGCGGTGCACGTAAAGCCGGGGCAGGTGGATGCTTTCGAGGCGCTGGAGAGAGATCTGAAAGCGGCGCGCGAAAAGGCTTCACCGCCGCAAACTACGCTAGTGTCACAGGCCGTGGCTGGGCAGGAAGGCACGGTTTTCTATATCACTCTGCTGCAGAACTCTATGGCAGGCTTTGACACGCTTCCCTCGATGCAGCGTTTATTGGGGGACGAAGGCTATGCCAAGTTTCTCAAGACGAACGTAGACGCAGTCGCAAACACCGAAACCGTAATTAGTCACTTCCTGCCGGAATTGAGTAACCCTGCCGAGGCCGTGGTCGCGGCTGCCCCCGATTACTGGAGACCCAAAGCGGTTATGGCTTCCAAGGCCAGTACAAAAAAAGGCATGGTCAACGCCGCCAGCACCGAAAAGATGGAGGACAAGAGCCAACAACACTAGCGCAACCGAATCCAGTAGCGCCGACATCTTGGCCGGCTGTCGAGAGAGCGTCTCTGAGGGGGCGATGAACCCCGGGCCGCCGTTAGGAAGCCGGCGCTACATTAATCCGTAAAAAGCAAACCCCGAACCGATTTCAGTCCGGGGATCAGCCTGTCCAGCTATCACAGCAAATCATCGGCCGCCGGTCATGTGGACTTTAATGTTGCCGTCCTTATACCGTGATGTACTCAGTTGTCGCGCTGGGGACGGGGACGGCGTCTCCATGCTGGCGCATGCCTTCGAGGTGAAATTCAATCGCCCTGCGGATCAAATCCTTTGCCTCGTCCAATGTTTTGGCGGCGACACCAAGGCCGGGCAGGTCGGGAGCGTAGGCGCCCCATCCGGTTTCGGACTTCTCGTAGATGACCAGATATTTCATTTCAGACCCTTGCTGCGGGTATTCTTCAACGCCGAATTCCCAATTGTAAAAGGATTGCTGCTTCCACCGCGGTCACATCGGAGACGGACAATTCGCCCAGTTTGGAGCGCAAACGCTTCTTCGAAGCCGTCGTTAGTTGATCGGCCATGGCTTTTCGAGTCTCGCCATTCAGGGCGACTAAAGCTTCTCCCGGGTAGACCTTCGCGGTCTGACTGGTGAGCGGAACCACGATCAGGCGATTCAAGACTGCGTTCGCGGCATTGTTGCTGACGATCACTGCGGGCCGAGTTTTTTGTACTTCGCCTCCCACGGAGGGATCGAATGCCACCCACCAGACCTCACCCCTCCGCGGATGCATCGCCAATCAGTCCTTCCGACCATTCCTCTGCTTCGCGCTCCCGCGCCTTGTCGTTAGCCATTTCCGCGTACTTTTCCATTAGGCCGCCGGGCCCCGAAATGCTTAGTTCTTCGACTCTTTCAAGGACCACCTGCTGCAAAGGCTCGGGTACGATGAACCAAGTTGCTTTTCCCCGCGATTGGGGATTGCCAACACCAGCGCCGTCGCCGCCATTCCAGCGAATTCCGACTCTATCCGCGTCTTCCCAGTTCACGCGGGCGACCGACCATTCCCCAGATCCGCCGTCGTAGATTACTTCAACTGCGCGAATCGAAGCCTTTGGGGCACACACGGTCTGCGGTTCAACGTACGCCATTTCCTACCTCCAATTGGCATTGTACATATGTTATGCATGTTGCGTCAACACGTAGTAACAATACGTACATGAAGTATGTTGGCTTGGATGAACTTTCCTAGTTCCTAAGCGTCTTTCCCGTCTTCAGCGTGTACTGAATCCGCTCCTGCGTCTTCTTTTCTCCGCACAGGGACTTGAATCCTTCGCGCTCCAGGTCGAGAATGTACTGCTCACTCACCGGGGTGCCTGAAGTAACGTTGCCACCGCACAGCACTTCGGCGATTTTCGTTGCCAGCTTGACTTCGTACTCAGTGATGTACTCGCCTTGGCGCATCATGTGGACGCCCAGCTTGAGTGCGGCCAGAATATTTTCTCCGGGAGCGGGGACGTCGGTGCGGGGTTGCGGAGGCTCGTATCCCGCGCGGACGAGTTCGAGTGCGCGAGCCTTGGCGTCCGCGAGGACGCGCTCACGGTTCATGGTAATGCTGTCGGAATCTTTCACGAAGCCGAGGCCGCGAGCTTCGTGCGCCGAAGTTGCAACTTTCGCGGTGGCGATGGTCTGGAAGACTTTCTTCATGGCCTCCAGCAGTTCAACCGATTCGCCTCGTCCGCCGGGCCGAATTGACTCGGCGCTGTCGACAGCGCGCAGCAGCATCTCTTTGCAGCCGCCGGCTCCGGGAAGCAAACCCACGCCGACTTCGACCAATCCCATGTAAAGTTCGGCATGCGGTTGCAGCGCAGCGGCGTGCAGCGAAATCTCGGTGCCTCCGCCGAGGGTTAGCCCAAAAGGCGCGGCCACCACCGGTTTCGGAGAGAACTTGATCGCCTGGGTCATGCCCTGGAAAGTGCGGATGGCGAGGTCGACGTCGTCCCATTCTTCTTCCTGGATCGACATCAGCAGCAGCATGAGATTGGCGCCAACGGAGAAGTTCGCGGCGTCATTCGTAATGACAAACGCGTCGAATGCGTCGCCCGCGCCACCAGGCTTCAAGGTTTGCGAGATGAGTTGCACGATGTCGCTGCCGATCGCGTTCATCTTGGAATGGAACTCGATGCAGGCTACGCCGTCGCCCAAATCGACCAGCGACGCACCCGAGTTCTTCTTCACCACGCCATTCGCCTTCTTCGCAACTTCGACCGACCAAACTCCGCTCGGAACTTGCACCGGATCATAGTTCGCGGTCTTAAAATCCCAGTAAGCGCGACCGGAGGCAGCCTTGGGGTCATCCAAATACCAGGCTTTCTTGCCCGAAGCGAGCAACAACTCCACGTTGGCCGCGATCGGACGATCCTCTTTTTTCATGCGCTCGACCGTTGCTTCGACGCCGGCGGCGTCCCAAAGTTCGAACGGACCCAACTCCCAATTGAATCCGAGGCGCATGGCGCGATCGATCTCAACAATGGAATCGGAAATTTCAGGAATGCGGTTGGCGGAATAAGTCCACAGATCGGACAGGGCCGACCACAGAAACGCGCCTGCACGGTCGTTCTTCTGGGGACCGCCACCATCGAGACCGAGCAGCATCTTCAGCCGCGCTCCGGTCTGCTCGACATTCTTTGCCATATCAAGCGCAGGGAACTTGGGTTTCTGGCGGGGATGATATTCCAGCGTCTTCCAATCGAGAGCGAGGCGTTCGTCCTCGCCATCTTTGCTGCCCTTTACCTTCTTGTAGAATCCGCCTTTGGTTTTGTCGCCCAGCCATTTGCGCTCCAGCATCTGTCTGTAAAAATCCGGCAACTTGAGGTCGCTGCGCTCGTCGAGCGGGGCGGGCGCGTTGCCCGCTGCCACACGAGTCATGTTTGAAACCACGTGCCCTAAAATATCAAGACCCACCAAATCGATGGTGCGAAACGTCGCGGATCTTGGCCATCCCACGGCTTGGCCAGTTAGCGAGTCCACATCTTCAATGCTCAGGTCTATCTCCTGCATGAGGCGCATGACGTTCAACACCGAAAACGTCCCAATGCGGTTGCCGATGAAATTAGGTGTGTCCTTCGCCAGGACGGTGCCCTTGCCGAGATGAATGTCGCAGAAGTGGGACACGGCGTCGATGGCAGCGCGGTCGGAGTCCGTCGTGGGAATAATTTCAAGGAGGCGCATGTAGCGCGGCGGGTTGAAGAAGTGCGTGCCAAACCATGAACGGCGAAAATCGTCGGAGAATCCCTCGGCAATCTTTCCCACCGGCAGTCCGCTGGTATTGGTGGTAATGATCGTGCCCGGCTTGCGGATGGCTTCCACCTTCTTGAGCAAAGCCCGCTTGAGATCGAGGTTCTCGACCACGGCTTCGATGATCCAATCCACGTCGGCCAGCCGTTTGAGATCATCATCGAAGTTGCCCACGGTAATCAGGCGCGCCAGCGAGGCATCCATAAAAGCCGCGGGCTTGGACTTTTTTGCCGCATCCAAGCCCGCAGCGGCAATCTTGTTTCGCGCGGGCCCGTCGGCATCGGGTGGAACGATATCGAACAAGTAGCTAGGCACGCCCGCGTTGGCGAAGTGCGCAGCGATGCGGGCGCCCATGGTCCCAGCACCGAGGACAGCGACTTTGTGAATATGCTTCATCAATCCAACGCTCCAATCTTGAAGGCACCTTCAGTCCTCTTTTTGAAGTTGAAGGAACGTTTTGTGCCGCGACTGAGACGCAGCGAGCTGCGTCTCTACAGAAAAAGATTTACGCAAGCAGTTTATCTAGCATGAAGTTGTTTTGGCCAATCTTGATCCACAAACTCTGGGACAGAACAGGAAAAGACTCCAAGAATACCGCAGGCGCGTGCCGCATTAGATGTGGGGTGAGGATGGCAGCGGCACGCGCCTCAATCAAGTTGAGTTCAAGATAATCGTCGAATCAAAGAGAGTCAAGGTTACAGATCACAGTGCTGCGTGACGTGTAAACAGCCGCGCCTTTGCTAAAGTTCCGGATGGGCCTTCACATAAGCCTCGGCCCGTCGAACCATATCCTTTTCGCCGCGGTAAGCCAATTTACGCGCCCCGTCTTCCAAAGCAATCCACAGCGCGCGTTTGACTTCGATGCGCATCTCCGGAGCGATTTCATCGATCTGGCCAGACTGATAACGGAAAAGATAGAAGCTGACAATTTTGAAGACGCGCGCCTGGTCTCCCCACGTACGCACGTAGGCGTATTTGATGTCGCCCAATTTCGTCACTGGAATGGCCGTGAGCCCAGTCTCTTCGACCGCCTCCCGAGTCGCGGTTTGCTCCGGCTTTTCCCCGGGGTCGACCAAGCCCTTGGGCAGGGCCAGTAACATTTTTTGCGATGTTTTCTGGCGCGCAGTGGCGGATAAGGGCACTGAGGAGTCCTTTTGGGGCTCAATGGCGGCCATCTGCCATCCCTCTGGCCCCTGCCGGACGACCACACCACCCGCGGAAATCTCTCGAACCATAGGTGGTAACCTATCAGAAAAAAAGGAGTTAGTCACGGCCCGACGGCAGTCCGGGTAACCTGGAGTAACTCGCCGCCGTAATCTGGCGCGGTTTACGTGGGCGTGAAACGATTGGTTCTGAACTGGCATCTTACTTGCAGCTTTAGCCCCAGGTTATCGGGCGGGGTTGGAGACAAGATTAGGCGGACAAAGCCGGATAAGGTGAGGTCCCCGTGAAGAGTCTAGACAAGATTATTCGTTCGGTGCAGGCGTTCAGCCGCGGGCTTTCCGGGCAACCTTCGGATCTGTCGTCATCTTCTGCCAGCGTCGGCATCGGGCTAGCTCTGGGTGGAGGCTTCGCCCGCGGGATCGCCCACGTCGGCGTTCTTAAGGTTCTCGAAGAAGAAAACATCCCGATCCGCTACATTGCCGGAACCAGTGTGGGAGCCCTGATCGGCGCCGCTTACTGCAGTGGAATCTCAGCCGCCGAACTGGAGCACGTTGCCTCCAAAGTACGCTTCAAGCACATTGCCCGTTGGACTGTTTCCCGCTACGGCTTCGCCAGCAACCAGCGCATGATCGGATTCCTGAACCACCTGCTGAAGGTCAAGACATTTGAAGAACTGCGAATCCCCCTGGCGGTCACGGCTACAGATTTCTCTACCGGCGAAGGGGTGGTATTTCATTCTGGACCGCTGGTCGATCCGGTGCGCGCCAGCTGCGCTTATCCTGGAATGTTCTTGCCGGTAAAGATTCGCGGCCGCCTGTTAATCGACGGCATGCTCTCTCACACGGTTCCCACCCGGCCGCTGCGGCAAATGGGAGCGGATCGCGTGATTGCGGTGCACCTGAAAGGTAAATGGACCGACGGCGAGGGGCCGCGGCATTTATTCGACGTTATCGGCCAATGTTTTGCCATCGCTCAGGAGATGAACAGCAGTCAGTGGAAGCAAGCCGCCGACCTGCTCATTGAGCCCAACGTGAACGGCTATAAGTACGACGCCTTCGAGCACAGCGCCGCATTGGTGCAAGCCGGAGAGATTGCCACCCGGGCCGCTCTGCCAGAAATCCGGAAGTGGCTGCAAACCGAATCCCAACGCCAGAGAACAACCCGCACCGCGCAACCCGCCGCAGTCCCAGCCGATTAAATTTGCGAAGATGAAAGTAGAGACAAAGGTAGCTATGTCTCTACAGCTACTTCATCACTCCACGCTGCGCAATCCCAATATTATCCCGCGAAGTATTCTTCACCAGATACATCATTTCATCCGCCTGCCGAATAATGTCATGCGGCGTCTTGGCGTCGTGCGGATAGGTAGCCACGCCCATCGAAGCCCGCACGTTCAAATCGAGTCCTTCTTCTTTACAGAACATACTGGTGCGCAGGCTGTCGCGCAAACGTTTTGCAACCACCAAAGCCGAATCCTTTCCAGTCTGCGGCAACAACACGACAAATTCATCTCCGCCATAGCGGAAAGCAAAATCAATCAAACGCAGCTGGGCCTTGATCAAATACCCGATCTCCGCCAGTAGTTTGCTCCCGATCAAATGCCCATGGGTATCGTTGACTTGCTTGAAATGATCCAGATCGATAAACACCACGGTGAACTCATAGCCAAAGCGCGACGAGCGGTAAACCTCGGTTTCCAGCGTCTTATAAAGATGCCGCGCGTTGTAAAGCCCGGTGCAATCATCGGTGATGGTGAGTTCCTGAATCTTCTCGACGGCTCGCGCGTTCTCGATGGCAATCGCTGCATAATCGCAAAGTGACTGCAGGAAAAATATCTCCTGATCCCCGAAGTGCTGCATGTCCACGTTCACCAGTTGAATCACGCCAAGCACGCGCAGCCGCGACCGCACCGGGAAGCAAACGATCGACCGCGTCTCCCACTTCGTCATCTCATCAATGCGTTTGGCGAACCGCGGATCGGTCATGACATCCGGCACAATCAGCCGCTCGCCATGTTTCGCCACGTGTCCCGCAATGCCCTCGCCTACCTTGAGGCGCAGGTTTTTCAGAGCCTCCGATGCGCTTCCTACGGCAATCGCAAAGTAAAGCTCGTCGCGTTCCGCATCCACCATCAGCAAGGACCAGGTATCAGGACGGAAATATTCTGCCATCTTTTCCATGATGGTCTGCAGAATGGAGTCGAGATCCAGCGACGAAGTCAGAGCCTTGGCCACATCATGAAAGATGGTCAGTTCCTGATTCTGCCGATTATTCTCGGCCCCGGTGGCCCTGGTCATGAAATCATCCTCGAATCTAGCGCAGGAGTACCAAAATTATAAGCGGCCCCCAAAAACCCCGCAAAGAACCATGGTAACCCGAATCCATAAAGACAAGGTCCAGCCTTTAAGTCCGTGTGGAGGAAGGGCGACTTCCCCGTCAAGGTGTTGATCGTAGAGGGACGAGTCTCCGACCCGTCCAAGAAGAGCAAAAGCTTCGCACCGCCTCAATGCAGGGAAAGGGATTCAGTTCTCCGAATCTGGTCGGCGCAAATCCGCGGCCGGCGTTTTCTCCAGCCCCACGAAAAATTTCGCCTCTCTCTCGACAAGCGCATAACATATAGTTAATGTGAACAACGAACCTCCGGGCTTGGGAGAACTTTCGCGTGACCTCATTCGGTGCGCAGCTTAAAAAGGAGCGGGAGAAGCAAGGCGTTACTCTTGAGGATATTTCCGTCTCCACAAAAATTGGCACCCGCATGTTGCGCGCTCTGGAAGAAGAACATTTCGAACAACTTCCCGGCGGCATCTTTAACAAGGGTTTTATCCGCGCCTACGCCCGCTGTCTGCACATTGACGAAGACCAGGCGGTAGCCGACTACCTCGCCGCTACCGGAGCCAGCACGCCCCCGAATAAATCCGGCAACGATGAACAGGCGCCGCTTCTCGAACCTCCATCCCGAGAACCGGAGGCTGGCACCTCGGGACTTCCCTGGGGGATTTTTGCGGTTGTGCTTCTGATCATTGCGCTAGGCTTTGCCGCGTGGGGTTTCTACTCCCGCGAAGCCGAAAAGACCGCACGCGACTCCAACACCGCGGCGGGTGACACTACCAAGGTCGCAGCGACAGCGGAACAGTCTTCGCCCGAGCCCAGGCCGGCCGAGTCTGTCGATTCTTCCTCCACGGCTCCGAACCCCGTAGAACCGTCCGCAACCCCGGCGCCGCCCGCATCGGCTGAATCTCCCGCTGCAGTTCCCCCAACCTCGGCCAGCATCCCGCCGCACTCCGCAATCCCCACCAACGCACCGCTGCTGGTGCAAATCACGGCGCGCGAGGATTCCTGGTTATCCATTTCCGTCGACGGCGAAATCGTCACCCGCGCTTTGTTGGCCGCCCCGGCGCAAAAGTCAGTTCGTGCGGAAAAAGAAATCGTCATCAAGGCTGGCAATGTTGGCGCGCTCGATTTCGAATTCAATGGCAAGAAATTGCCCACCCAGGGCGACTACGGCGAAGTCAAAACCCTGACTTTCGATGCCCGAGGCCTGCAACCATCTGCCCCACAGCCGGAAGCGTCTGCTCCATCGCGGTAACCAACCAATAACACCCGCAAAGCCCAAAACAACCCCGAAAGACCGGGAAAACTCCGTGTGAATCGCTACAATCTCCCGACTAAACTCGTGTCTGCACCCTTCGCCTCAGGTGAAACTCCACTCACTGCTGGAACCTGCAAGCCGACCCAAAAGCATTGCACCTCTGCCCGTTCTCTGGTAGCCTTTTACCGACCGCAAAACATTGCATTTCGTGTGGCCGTTGATCATTCCCCGCCAGACGTAAACGCCCAGAGTGCGTGCCAAGGAGAAGATGCTTGTCGAAGAATCGGCATTTATTTACCTCTGAATCCGTAACCGAAGGACATCCCGACAAAATCGCAGACCAGGTTTCCGACGCCATTTTAGATGCATGCTTGACCGAGGACCCCTCCAGCCGTGTAGCCTGTGAAACCTTAACCGCCACCGGCCTGGTAGTAATCGCCGGAGAAATCACAACCAAAGCCTACGTCGATTTCCAAAACCTGGTGCGCGGCACCATTTCCTCCATCGGCTACAACAACGCGCTCTACGGCTTCGACTCCAACACCTGCGCCGTAATCTCAAGCATCAACAAACAGTCCGGCGATATAGCCATGGGCGTTGACACCGGCGGTGCTGGCGACCAAGGACTGATGTTTGGCTTCGCTTGTAATGAGACTCCAGAGCTTATGCCGGCGCCGATTTCATTTGCGCACAAGCTTTGCATGCGGCTTTCTGAAGTTCGCAAGCACGGCAAGCTTCCCTACCTCCGGCCCGACGGCAAATCCCAAGTAACAGTCGAATACGACCAGCATCACAAGCCCGTTCGCATCGATGCCGTAGTGATTTCCACGCAGCACTCGGAAACAGTGGGCAACGACGAACTCCGCAGCGACATTCTCAAGCACGTGATTCAGGCCACGATTCCGGCGCACCTCCTCGACGAAGACACCAAGTACCACATCAATCCCACGGGACGCTTTGTGATTGGCGGGCCCATGGGCGATACCGGGCTGACCGGGCGCAAAATTATTGTGGACACCTACGGCGGCATGGGGCGGCACGGGGGTGGCGCATTCAGCGGCAAGGATCCGACCAAAGTGGACCGCTCCGCCGCCTACATGGCGCGTCACATCGCGAAGAATATTGTCGCCGCAGGTTTGGCGGATCGTTGCGAAGTGCAACTCGCGTATGCCATCGGTGTTGCCGAACCGGTCAGCGTGCGAGTTGACACCTTCGCGACCAGCAAGATCGATCCGACAACGATTTCAGATTTGGTGCGGTCCCATTTCAAGTTAACCCCCAAAGGAATGATCGAGGCGCTTAATCTGCGGCGGCCGATCTACTGCAAGACCGCGGCGTATGGACACTTCGGACGCAGCGACCCTGACTTCACGTGGGAGCTGACGGATAAGGCGGCGAAGCTGGCCAGCGATGCCGGTCTCCGCGAGCCGGTCGCCGCGCGCAAGTAGGTTATGGCCGATCCCACCTAACAAAGATATGAAAAGGGTGGGGCACCCGGATCTCAAATAAGGTTTCCCAACGGTTCACCAAGATCAATTCAGCGCCACAGGAGAAGTAATGTCGACAACACCAACGCAAGCGCAGTCTGATATCAAGGGCATTGAGTTTGCCGATCTGGGCAAGAAGCGCATCGAGTGGGCGAACCAGTCGATGAAAGTTCTGCAAATCATTCGCAAGGAATTCATCAAGAACCAGCCGTTGCTGGGCATCCGCATCTCGGCTTGCCTGCACGTCACCGCGGAGACGGCAAATCTGGCCATAACACTCCGCGACGGCGGCGCCGACATGGTGCTATGCGCCTCGAACCCGCTTTCCACGCAGGATGACGTCGCCGCCAGCCTGGTGCGCGACCACAACATCCCCGTCTTCGCCATCAAGGGCGAGGACAACGACACTTATTACAACCACATTCTCGCGGCCATCGATCACCGGCCGCACATCACCATGGACGACGGCGCAGACCTCGTGACCATCCTCCACACCAAGCGGCAGGACGCGCTCGAGGGCGTTATTGGCGGCACCGAAGAGACGACCACCGGTGTGATCCGGTTGCGGGCCATGGCAAAGGAAGGCGTGCTGCGCTTTCCCATCGTCGCGGTGAACGATGCCGACACCAAGCACCTGTTCGACAACCGCTACGGGACCGGGCAGTCGACCATTGATGGCATCATTCGTGCCACCAACTTTCTGCTGGCAGGATCGAAGTTCGTAGTCGCCGGCTACGGCTGGTGCGGACGCGGGCTGGCAAGCCGCGCTCGCGGCAACGGTGCCGAGGTGATTATCACTGAAGTCGATCCCACGAAAGCTCTGGAAGCGGTGATGGACGGCTTCCGCGTAATGTCGATGACGGAAGCGGCCAAGATCGGCGACGTCTTCTGCACCGTCACCGGCAACAAGAGCGTCCTGACTAAGGACCACTTCGAACTCATGAAAGACGGAGCCATCATTTCGAACTCTGGACACTTCAACGTCGAAATCGACATCCCGGCGCTGGAGAAGCTGTCGTCGTCGAAACGCACCACCCGCGGCTCGGTCGAAGAGTATTCGCTAAAAGATGGCCGCAAGATCAATCTGCTCGGCGAAGGCCGCCTGATCAATCTGGCTGCTGCCGAAGGGCATCCCGCGTCAGTAATGGACATGAGCTTCGCCGACCAGGCGCTCTCCGTCGATTACATGGTGAAGAATCACAAGTCGCTCGAGAAAAGAGTCTACCGCGTGCCCGATGACCTGGATAAGCGCGTGGCAAAGTTGAAGCTCGAGTCCATGGGAATCAAAATCGACAAGTTGACGCCGGAGCAGGAAGAATATCTGGCGGGCTGGAGCGAAGGGACGTAGGGCTAGGCTTCAGGCTTTAGGACACCGGGGCGGCGCTTGCTGCCCCGTTTGCTTCTGCGGTCAAATTGGGCCAACAACCCTGCCTCTCTTGCGGTTCAAGCGAGCGGGCAAGACCTGATTTCCCTCGGTCTCTACTTTGACGTGTTTAATAATATGGTCGCGCCACCCGCGGTAATAACAACAAGATCCGGCTTGTTGTCTCGGTTGAAATCGGCCTTTGCCATCCACCCACCGGCCAGGTCTGAGGCCAAGCCTGTTTCAATCTCGGTTGCAGGTTTCAGAGTGCCATCGCCGTTGCCGAAAAGAACATATGTGTCCGCCTGAGCACCCGTCACAGCGACATCAAACTTTCCGTCCAGATTGAAGTCTCCGGTAAGAATGGACTCACCGAGAGTCACGCCTAAAGCGCGCTTCGCTGCTTTTCCAAATGTGCCGTCGCCGTTTCCCAGGAGTACGTTCACTGAATTAGCCAACTGGTCACCTACTGCCAGATCCAGGATGCCGTCACTGTTGAAGTCGCCGACGCCGATGGAAAACCGTCCTTCGCCCGCATTGAAATTATGCGGCTTGCCAAACGTGCCGTCGCCGTTACCAAGCAGAATAGTAAGATCACCGGTGAGTTGGTTGGATACTGCCACGTCCAGCTTGCCATCGCCATTGAAGTCACCTGTCGCTAATTCCCAGGTGGGGTCGGGAAAACTGGTGTCTTTCGGAGACTGAAAGGTCCCGTCACCATTTCCCAGGAGCACAACAACGAACTTGTCGGCGCAGACGACCAAGTCGAGCTTGCCGTCATTATTAAAATCACCCACCGCCAGCCAGGTGATGTTCGGCCCAGCGAAAAAAGTCTTTGGCGCTTTGAAGGTGCCGTTACCTTTATTTAGGGACACCGAAACAGAATCGCCAACTACGGTTGCGAGGTCGGGAACACCATCTCCGGTAAAGTCGCCAGTTACTGGATAACCACCGCTTACGTTCGTAGTTACTGGCGTACTGAAAGTCCCGTTTCCTTTTCCGAAGAGAATACGTATCGGCTGGGAGCCTACAGCGAGGTCCTCCTTGCCATCGTTGTTGAAGTCGGCGACGGTGACGAAGCTCTTGGTTTGTGGGAGGCGAAAATCGCGTGCTACCGCGAATCGCCCTCCTCCGGTGTTCAGTAATACACTCACATTACTCGTAAAGAAGTTCGCCATCGCTAGATCGGGCTTGCCATCTCCGTTAAAGTCACCGACAGCGGCGGATGAAATACCGGGATTGTTACCGCCCGCCGCGTAATTGGGGCCGACAACAAACTTGCCGTGGCCATTTCCGAGGAGCACAGTGACGTCGCCGCTGAGGGAGTTCACCGCGATCAGATCGGGCTTGCCGTCGGCGTTGAAGTCACCTGTGGCTACGAAAGCGGGGTTTTCGCCAGTGGTGATGTACTCCGGGTTGCTAAGCTTGCCCGTCCCGTCGCCGAACAATACAACAATAGGCGCGCTATCTATGGCGTCGGAACTGAGCGTCCCTAATGCTACATCCAGTTTACCGTCGCCGTTGAAGTCTCCCACGACCACGTTGCCTCCGCCGTGGCTGATGAGGTTCCCGGTTTCGATGGGAGAGCCAAATGTCCCGTTTCCCTTTCCAAGGAGGACGCTTACACCTCTAAAGCCGTCATTTGAGTCGAAATCGGACACGACCAGGTCGACCTTTCCGTCGCCATTGAAGTCTCCTGTCGCCACCCAAGCCGGCCCATCGCCCGCGCGATAGTTGACCGCCGCCTTGAATGTACCGTCTCCATTGCCTAGCAAGACATCCACACCTTGACTCTCTACTACCGCCAAGTCGAGTTTGCCATCGTGATTGAAGTCCGCGATCGCCAACGAGGATGGTTGTGTCCCGGCGGCGAATATTCCGCCCGCCCGAAAGGTGCCGTCCCCATTTCCCAACAACACAACGACATCGGTGGTAAGCGCCGCGACGTCGAGGATGCCGTCACCATTGAAGTCACCGACTACTACCGCAACTGGACGGCCATCCAACGCAATCAAAGTCTGGGGCTTGAATGTCCCGTTTCCGTTGCCTAACAACACACTCAGGCTCGAGTCGAAATTGTTCGCGACCACCATGTCGAGTTTGCCGTCGCGGGTAAAATCGCCGACGGCTATGGCACTTGGCCCGCCCCCCACGGGCACCAGGCGTGCCGAGTCGAAAGCGCCCGCGAAACTATATCCAAGCAGGCAAGAAAAGGACAAAACCAGACGAGACAGGATTTTAGGGAAGTTGTCTAGTGAAATCATGGCACATCTCCTTGCGGTTGGATGGCTGGGGTTCGGTCCGTGGGTCCCTGTTACGCGAAACGGTTGAAGAACAAATACTCCCTCAGCGGGAGCGGCCTGTCAACATGAAACATATTGCGCACAGGTATAGACGCTGCGGTGGTAGATACTGTCAAGCGAGTTGAGGGTTTGGCGGCTGAGGTAATAGACTCAATCTTTCCTGTTCAGGAGAAACGAATGCGCGGGCTTGAAAAGAAACGTGTGCTGATTACGGGCGGCGCTAGCGGAATTGGCGCGGCCACGGCGGCCCGTTTTCTCGAAGAAGGCTCGGCGGTGTGCGTACTGGACCGCGACCCCAAAGCGCGCGAGCAAATCCGCAAGAAGTTACCGGAACTCGCCGGCACTGTCGATGCGGACGTCTCCAACTTGCAGCAAGTGCAATCCGCCTTCGCCGACGCGGTTCGCATCCTCGGCGGCGTCGATGTATTGATCAACAACGCCGGCATCAGCATTCGTCACGATTTTCTCAAGATCACAGCCGAAGAATGGGACAAGGTCATCGCGGTAAACCTGACTGGCGTGTTCTACATGGCTCAGACGGCTGCCCGCCACATGTGGGAGCGCGACGGGGGTGTGATTCTGCAAACCGCTTCGACCAACGGCATCATGGGCTATCCCTACTATGCCGACTACAATGCGACCAAGGCAGGCGTGATCGAACTGACGCGTTCGATGGCGCTCGAACTCGCACCCAAAGTAAGGGTGTGCGCGGTCGCTCCCGGATACGTGCTCACACCCATGCAGCGAGCCGAATACAGCGATGCGATGCTTGACGAAGTGAATCGCAAGATTCCGCTGCGCCGGCACGCCAAGCCAGAAGAGATTGCAGCCCTGTTCGCGTTCCTGGCGTCGGACGATGCCGCGTACATGAGTGGGCACGTGTACACCATCGACGGCGCTGAAATCGCAGGCGGGCTGGCCAGCCGCTGATGACTCTCTCCGATAAACCCTTAGTCCTGAGTGGCAAGGTCGCGCTCATCACCGGCGCAGCCTCTGGCATCGGGTGCGCGACCGCCCTGCTTTTCGCTCGCGAAGGTGCGGCAGTGGCTATCGCCGACATCAACCTGCAAGCCGGGAAGGCGGTTGCCGAAGAAATTATTGAAACAGGGGGCCACTCTTTTGTTGAGCAAGTTGATGTCACCCGAGCCGCTGACTGCCAGCGTGTAGTAGAGCGAACCATCCGCGAATTTGGCGCGATTCACGTGCTTTTCAACAATGCCGGAATTATCCGTCGCGCCTCGGTGCTCGAGCTCAGCGAGCAGGATTGGGATCAAGTACTGGCGGTGAATGTAAAGTCAATTTTCCTGATGTCGCGGCAGGTCATTCCGATCATGGCCAAGGCGGGCGGCGGTTCGATCATTAATACGGCATCGGGCTGGGGCCTGGCCGGAGGTGCGCGCGCCGCGGCCTATTGTGCTTCGAAAGGGGCGGTCGTGCTGCTCACGAAAGCCATGGCAATCGACCACGGCCCGCAGAACATTCGCGTGAACTGCATTTGTCCCGGCGACACTGATACTGGTATGCTCCGCCATGAAGCTCAGCAACTGGGAGAGCGGGAAGACAATTTTCTCGCGGAGTCGGCGCGGCGGCCTCTGGGTCGAATCGGCAAGCCTGAAGAAATTGCGCAAGCCGCCCTATATCTTGCAACTGACGCGTCCTCATTCGTCACCGGCACGGCATTAGTCGTCGATGGTGGGGGTCTGGCGGGATCGTAGGAACGCCCCGCACCTTTGCACTAACCTTGTTTAAAGTTCCCCTCTGCCAATCCATTCCCGAAACCGGATTCTTTGTTCGGCCCCATCGAACACGCGCGTATTCATATGACAGGTAACGTCCTAATGGAGTTGGCTATCGCGCCGATAGAGCAAGAGTGAACGGTAATGCTTGTCGTCCGCAGTGCCAGGTGGACAACGCAAAGAGAGATAGGCGGCATTGACTCTCTGGCTTCGGCGGGTCGCACGATCTGCATCCGTGAACCGCCCAGCGCAAGCATTCTAGCTCAAGAAGTGCGATGAGAAGGGAACCATGAAGCGACGACTCACGATCTGGATGATTCTGGGCTGCTGCGTGAGTTTCAGCCTTGGGCAAGGCATTCGAGGCAATGTGAAACTTACTGGCAAGGCGATTGTCGTGGTCACCGGGCATACGGTGAATCTCAGCTGGAAAGCCAGTCCAGGCGCGACGAGTTACTGCGTCTACCGCGGAACCGCCCATGGCCAATACGCAAAAATAGCCTGGGGGATTCAAGGTACAAGCTATGCCGATGTGCAGGTAACTCACAATCAAACTCTCTACTACGTCACCACTGCGGTTAATGGCAGCAACGAAAGCGGCTACAGCAACGAGATTGTAGCTGCGATTCCTTAGAGATCGGGAGATGCAATGAAAAACTATTTATCGGCCGCCATGCTGATTCTTTTGTCCGGAGTCTCTTGGGGGCAGTGCAGTACGGGCGCGCCCGGTACGAATTGTGGTGGGCCGTTGAGCGTGCAGCCGCAGTCCGGAAACAACACGCAATCGGCGATTACTTTGGTGGATCTTGGATTACCGGGGCTAGCGCCAGCCGTGGGTCAGTACACACTCTCGATCGCTGGCGGCATGCTCGTGGAATCGGACAATGGAAACAGCTATCACTCCTTGATGGGGCAGCAAGGACCGCCGGGTGCGACCGGAGCAACGGGAACGACAGGGGCGACGGGGGCCACAGGAGCGACCGGAGCAGTCGGTCCGGCAGGAGCGACGGGAGCGGTTGGCGCACAAGGCGCGCAAGGGCAGC
>Ga0210390_10002348_pt1 | contig 16836 bp, 13 predicted proteins | sample IncBWH11OmetaG_FD_161050 | JGI IMG/M metagenome (GOLD analysis project Ga0210390, IMG submission 161050) | Forest soil microbial communities from Barre Woods Harvard Forest LTER site, Petersham, Massachusetts, United States - Inc-BW-H-11-O ... | reverse complement strand
CTGTTTCTCGGTAAGCAGTGGACCCGGCGGCGCAGGCGGTGGAGCGGCTTCGGCTGCGGGCGGAGGTGGCGGGGGAGGTGGAGGGTTCTGAGCCTTTGTCTGAAAAGCAAAAAGTGCGACCAACGAGAGAAGGAGCATGAGCCTGGAGGATTTGTCTTCGAAAATTGAAACGAGGCGGAATCTTAAATGCACGTTGAGGCGCAAAATCTCAGCCAGAACATTGTTCAATGCGCGAATCCTGCCTGATATCACCATGTTTCCTCCTTCTCACAATTCAACAGGGATTTCCATTTTGACCTCCTGGTCGACCGACAACGTACTCCCTATTCCGTCAGGATGCAATGCTCCGGCCACGTTCTTGAACGCAGAGCCTTTCCGACGACCGCAACAAAACCTCAAAGCCAAAAACATGCTTCTCGTCCTCGTTCCAGAAACATTCTCAACTCTCGCTGAGCATAGACATCTAGTCCGGCCCACAGCTTGCCTGAGGTGCGCAAGAAAATCGGCGAGCTAAGTCCTGGTAAACGCAGTTACCGGACATTTGGGGTTCTAGTACGCCAGTTGTGCGGTACCGAGGCTTATTTAGAGTCGGTGGGCGTTTCACTGGAAAAACCGGATGGCGTGCAGTTCGATTGCGTCGAGGGTACGGCAGAAACCCTGCCAGCGCGGTCATCGCAACCCATTGAAAAGGCTGGTCAGCGATGCACCATTTTTGACCGGGCGAAATGAGTTGATTCCGGGCAGCGAAGCCGTGGTGTAGTGAAAACCAAAGGCACGATGTTTCTTCGGACCGTTAGATTCAGAGTGTCTGCGCAGTCTGTCAGACTCCCCCGAGGGTTGAGTTAGAATCACATACATTTACATTGCAAGCTCGCAACCGAGGAGTTGATTCGTGTTCTCAATCGAGTGGGCGGCGTGGGCGCTTTTCATTGGACTATTCGCTGGTATCCTGGCTTCCCTTGAGGCCGGTTACCGTATCGGCTGTAACAAATCGAACAAGAATCCGGAACACGCTTTCGAGGGTAACGGCGCAATGGAAGCGGCTATTTTCTCGCTGCTTGGTCTATTGCTGGCGTTCAGCTTTTCGGGTGCGACAGCGCGTTTTGATGCCCGGCGTCAGCTGATCGTCCAAGAGGCGAACACCATCGGCACGGCTTATCAACGCCTCGATTTGTTACCCGCTGCCGATCAGCCCGCATTGCGTCAGCTATTTCGGGAATACCTCGATGCGCGCCTGCAGGGCTTCCAAAAGATTTTGGACCGGCCAGCCGCCGATCAGGAATTTACACGCGCCGCACAAATTGAACAGCAGATCTGGTCGCAAGCGATAGCCGCCGGCCGCACGGATCCGTCGCAAAACGTCGCCAGGCTTTTACTTCCGTCCCTTAATCAAATGACCGACGTCGCCAGTCAGCGTGCCGTCGCACTCGAGACTTACATGCCAGAACTTATATTCTGGCTACTTGTGTGCGTCACCCTGATGAGCGGAGTTCTGGCAGGCTATGCCATGGCGAGGCGGGCGCGGCGGAGCTGGCTGCACATGGTGCTGTTTTCCGCGATCATCTCGGTGACAATCTCCGTAATGTTCGACTTCAATTATCCGCGGTACGGATTGATTCGAGTGGATGCGGCCGACAATGTCCTTCTTCAATTGCGCGAAACGATGCGATAGATACCCACTTAGTGTGTCGCGCTCCAAGAAGTGAAATGGGAGCGCGGACCATACGTTACCCACGCGCCTGATTAACCATTTACCGGAGACTGTTGCTGATGTCCGTTAGTGCGGCTTACGTGGCAAGTGGGCAGCTGCGCTGCAGATCCCATGAGGGGTCTTCTGGGAAGCAATCGCTTTTTACAGAATCCCCCAGGCGGACGATCAGCTAGCGTCCGCGGCTCTGGCCCATCGATTTAGCCAGGGACTGGCCCGAAGGACAGGCGATTGATAGGTCACACGGCGGCTGGCTCCTAGCTCGCAAGCTTCCACTCCTTGCTATCCTTGCTCATTAACCAGGTCAGGTCCACGCAACAGAGAAGCGGTTTTCCGGAGGGGAATCCATGCACGCACTGAACCGATTTGCCATTGCGGTCGTCTCGGCGGGTATTTTCGCGAGCGCCGCTGCCGCGCAGACGCAGCCAGCCAATCGCGCTCCCCTGCAAACTGGCGCATCCTCCGTTGGCGCGGTGACCACGGCGGATCAGGCAATCGATCTTATTATTGCGCGCGAGCATGACGAAGTTTCCGTAATCCGGCAGTACAGCCCGATCGTCGAGACCTATGTCCAGGATATGAAACCGGATGCGGAGATGGGTATAGTGCCTGTTAAAGATCACTATTTCCTGGGCCAGGCGGAGTTGGCAAAGGGCATCATGGACGATTCGATGCTGGATAAGAAGAAGAGCAGAGTGGCGTCGTTCAATCCGTTTTCGCACCTGGAGGGATCCTCTACCGCCGTTCCTCATGGATTTCTTCAGATGGTTTATATTGACGTGAGCAGATTTGATCGCCAGCATTACCAGTTCACTTACGTAGGGCGGGAATTCCTTGGCGAAGTGCGCTGCGCGATTTTTGACGTAGTCCCATTACCCAAGTCCGGCAAAGATAGCTTCTACGGCCGCATCTGGGCGGAAGATCAAGGATTCGCAATTGTCCGCTTCAACGGCATGTTCACATCGTCCGGCAGTGAAGGGACTGGCAACAATCTGCACTTTGATAGCTGGCGATTGAACCTCCAGCCGCATCTTTGGCTCCCTGCGTTCGTGTACAGTCAGGAATCGGAACTAAAGAGTTCCTCCGCGGCTTCCATCCGTTTCAAAGCACAGACCCGTTTGTGGGGCTACAACCTCACCAGTCTTAACCGCCCGATGGACTTCAATCAAGGGGCGACGGTTGATGATAGTCACGGTGCGGTAGATTATTCTCCGATTCAAGCCGAGCGCGAATGGCAAGAACGGGCGGAAGCTGGCGTAGTAGATCGCCTGCAACGCATTGGATTGCTGGCGCCACGGGGAGAAGTGGACAAGACTCTCGAGACCGTCGTTAACAATCTGGAAGTAACCAACAACTTAGATCTCGACGTTCACTGCCGGGTCATGTTGACCAGCACGCTCGAGACCTTCTCAATTGGACATACGATCGTGATCAGCCGCGGCTTGCTCGACGTCCTCCCGGACGAAGCCAGCCTTGCCGCCGTGCTCGCCAAGGAACTGGCCTCCATCATGATCACCAAACCGTCGACGGATCAGTGGGGCTTCAGCGACACCACACTCGTCACTGCCGGTGAAGCGCTGTCGCGATTTTCGTTCAAGGCCACGCCCGCGGACGTTGACATGTCCAACAAGAAAGCCGTCGAACTGCTGAAGAATTCGCCCTATAAAGAAAAACTCGGAAACGCGGCGCTCTTTCTGAAGCAACTCTCGGCCGATTCGGCAGCACTCCCGGCGCTCATTGATGCGCGCCTCGGCAACGGCGTGGCTCTCAGCTCAGAGCTGGCAAGTCTGGGACCGCAGCTCCAAGCAAGCAAGCTCGACCAAGTGGCGGCATTGCCGCTGGGTGCCCGCGTGAAGGTTAATCCTTGGGATGATCGAGTAGAATTGTTGAGAACCAAGCCAGTCGCCCTGAATTCGGCCCGCGAAAAAATGCCTTTTGAGGTGACACCCTTTCTCCCGTTCTTGATGCGCTATCAGCAACCAAATGCAGCCGGAAAGACGAGCGCGTCTACATCGGTGAACGAAGAGGCCGCCCAGCGATAAAGTTTCTTAGGACCGAGGTTGAGCTCAGCGACTCACAACATGATCGACAAGGCGCATCCCGGAAAATGGGTTGTGATCCAGAAACGGCGTTCTGGGAAGCGGACCTCGTACACGATGCCAAACACCGATGTTCGTCCCCACGAATGGATAAGTCCAGGTAAACGCGCTTACCGTAAAAGTGAAGTGGTACTTCATATGGACGGTAACGCGACTAACCAGGACTTGCCTGCAACTAACGTTTGAATTCCCGCGTCACAATCCCGGAATCGTATCGGTGAGCACCCCACGGCAGGCCCGTATAGTGCCGCTTAGGAAATTTCTGATTCCAAGAGGTTTGACCGGGTCGGGCAGGTGCCGCTAGCATTCGATTGTGAATAACGAACCTGTGTCTCGCTTAACGTTGCGAGCCATTTTTATTTGTTTTTTCCTCTCCGGTGCCGCTAGCCTGATTTACGAAGTTTCCTGGACAAAGGCCTTGGGGCTCGTGTTTGGTCATACTGTCTATGCGATTGCGGCTGTGCTCGCCGCTTTTATGGCCGGTCTCGCAGCGGGCAGCATCTACTTCGGTGAATCGGGGGGACGCCGAATTCGGCCCGTGATGCTGTACGCCTGGCTGGAATTGTTCATCGCCGCCACGGGAGCTTTCTCTCTCCTGGGGTTACATGCCGTTCGGATCCTATATATGGAGACGTACCACGTCGTCTCCGGTTCCATGCTGATTCTGGGAGCTCTGCGGTTCGCTGGGTCCGCTTTGGTGCTGGCTCTTCCGACGTTTCTCATGGGCGGAACACTTCCGATTCTTACGATAGGCTTGGCGCGGAGTTCCTCCGAAATAGGTTCCCGCCTGAGCCGGCTTTATTGGGTCAATACCGCGGGCGCCGTAATCGGCGCTCTCGCGGCGGGATTTCTCCTTCTACCGACGATCGGCTTACGGCTCACGGTCGCTTCGGCCGTAATTTGCAATGTGCTGGCCGGATGTCTTGCCTTTGCGTGCGCACCCTCATCATCGGAGCCCGTCTCACAACCGGAAGAAAGCGCCAAATGGACACGCGGAAAGGCCCCGAATTTCTTGCTGGTGACCTTTGCCTTGGTTGGCGCGACGTCCATGGCCTACGAAATTTCCTGGACGCGACTGCTCTCTACAACTCTCGGGAGCTCTACCTACGCATTTACGATTATGCTGGCCACCTTCCTCTCCGGGATCGCTTTGGGCAGTTGGCTTTTTGAACGCTGGGCAACGCGGGGCAGATCTGTTTCGCTGGGGACATTCGCCGGTACGCAGATCACCATTGGGCTGGCAGGTATGATTTACTTGCTTTTGTTCAGCCGCTTGCCGGTGTTGGCTTGGTGGATGGTGACCGCGACCCACCAACGCTTCGCTGGTTTGATTCTCACTCAGTTCGCCGTCTGCGCTCTGGCGATGCTGCCGGCCGCTGTCGCTTTTGGCTTCAACTTTCCTGCCGTGACGTCACTCATTGCCGGTGGCCAGGAGGGTGGCTCCTCGCGTTCGGCGAGTGTGGGTCGTGCCTGCGCCGCGAATACGCTCGGTGCCATCTTCGGTTCGGTCGGCTGCGGTTTTTGGCTGGTGCCGTGGCTCGGCAGCTTCCGCCTCTTGGCCATGACGGCAGCAGCCAACCTCTTGCTGGCGGTAATACTCTTCGCCCATGAGAAGCCGAGGCGAACGATTGCTTTGATCGGGAGTGCTGCTCTCGCCGCACTCGTTGCCGTGTGCGGCGGGGTTGGAATGTTTTACGACCCCGCGCTTGCCAATTTCAGCGTCGTGAATCATTCGGAGGCGTATCCTCCTCACGTCAACGCGGAGGAACTCGCCCGGACGAGCGATCTTCTGTACGCCGAAGACGGCCTCAACGCGAGCATTGCTGTGACGCGTGGTGAGAATAGTCTCGCTCTAAAGACGAATGGAAAAACCGACGCTTCGACTGCGGATCGAATCACTCAATTGATGCTCGGTCATTTGGGGATGGTTTTCGGCCGAGCGCCACGAAAAGTCCTTATCGTCGGATTCGGAAGTGGAATGACGGTCTCCGCTGTTGCCCGTTACCCCGATGTCCAGCAGATTGATTGTGTCGAGATAGAGCCCGCCGTCGTCCATGCTGCGCCCTATCTTGCTCCCCTGAACCGCGGGGTCCTGGCCGATCCGCGGCTCCATATCATCTACGACGATGCGCGAAATTTCCTTTTTAACACACAGGGCCAATACGACGTGATCATCTCCGAGCCTTCTAATCCCTGGATCGCTGGTGTCGCTACCTTGTTTACGGATGAATTTTATCGCGAAGTTCGCTCGCGCCTGACGCCTGGAGGACTCTTGGTTCAGTGGGTCCAAGGCTATTCCATTTTTCCCCAGGACCTGAAGGTGATCTTGGGGACCCTTGCACCGCATTTTCCCCAGGTCAGCGTATGGCGCGGTGCCTTGGGCGATTTCTTATTGCTTGCTCAGGCAGATCCAGGGGTGCTGAGCTTTGATCGCCTGCGCCAACTCTGGTCCGTTCCCTCACTTCGTGAAGACTACGCAGGGCTCGGCCTCTCTGCGCCAGATGGACTGGTCGCCTACCACCTTTTGGACGATTCGGACTTGCGCAAGCTCGTTTTATCTGCTCCTCTCAACACCGACGACCTGACTCGGCTTGAATATCGCGCGCCGCTCGCAATCTTCGCAAGTGATACCAGGGCCGGTAACATGCGCATGCTTTCACAGCAGCGTTCCGCTCTCCTCCCCGTTTCCATTTCCATCGCCGATGCGCACGAGGCCCTGATCGCCGGAGCGGATACGTCCATGTTTCTTCAATGGCCGGAGGGTGCCGGGCTCTACATTTCTGCCTTAGCGAAGTATCCTCCGACCGCGCAAACGGAACTGCTGCGCGCCCATTGGCTCTTGGCCGCGAAAAACCTTACGGACGCCCGGGACGCTTTCGCGAACGCTCGGCGTTTGGATGCTTCCTCGCTTCCGGCCCAGATGGGCCTCGCAACCGTGGCTCTGCGTATGCAGGACTATGCTACGTCGGAGCACATATTGCGCGAGGTTCTGGATCATCATCCCGGATATCCGCCCGCGCTCGACTCTTACGCTCTGCTTGAAGCAGGACGTGGGAATTGGAAGGAAGCGCTGCAGTGGCAAAGCAAAAGGGTTCTCGCCGACCCCTCGCGCTCCTTCGACGACGTCTTGCTTTTGGCCGATCTGTTGGTTCGGAACGGCGACACCCGAACGGCCGAGCCCCTGTACGGCGACCTGCTGAATCGCGATCCCTACAACCCCCAGGCTCGTTTGGGGCTCGCCAAATTATATCGGACGGAGAATCGGTGGGAGGAGGCGCGGGTCCAGTTCGAAGTGCTCGTTCGTTACTATCCCGCAGCGAGCCCGGACGAATACATTTCCTTGGCTGACATTTACCGCCGAATCGGCAGGCTCCAGGACGCTGCATATGTTCTACGCAAAGGCCAAAGTGTCTTTCCCGAAGATGCCTCCCGGCTCCAAGCGGCAGGCTCTGATTGAACGGGATTATTCACTTGAGCCAAAGAACTGCTCCCGCGTTTCGGCCAAGGCTGGCAGAACCCGGGCAACAGGAGGGCGGGGTTTCACTCGTTTTGAGCGCCGCGAGGAAGCCACGCCGAAAGCTCAAACCCTTTCTCTTGGGTCATAAACACCACCTTTGAAAACAGCCTTGTACCGGATGGTGTTGCATCCACCGGTAGAGCCCGCACCCGTAATCGGAGAAGTGAAGTGCTACTGCACATCCCAAGTGACGCGACTTATCGGGCGCGGGGCAGGTCAACTGGCGATTCCAGTTCCCTTTCGGAGGGCCGAGCGACGGGGCACATGGAAATCAGGGCGGCAGTTTTTCGCTCGGGTCGCGCCCTTCTGTCAAAAACTCGCCGAGCCTTGTGAGACTGATGAGTTCCTTCAGGCGCTCGTTCAAATGCGTTATCTTCAACTCGCTTTTCGCTCTTTTCGCCGAGGCATACAATCCGACGATCGTGCCCAGCCCGGAGCTGTCTAGATAGCTTACATTCGACAAATCCAGCACGATAAATTTGCCGGCCGAGAACAGCGGCTTGACTGTCGCCTTTAACGATTCAGATGAGTCTGAGGTGATCCTTCCACTGCACTGCACGATTGCGTCAGTGGCTGTTTCGTTGACGGTCAATCGCAATCCAGAAGAGGGAACAGGATTCGAGGCCATGGCAACCTCCTCGCGATGGAGAGCCCCATCAGTTTGGGTTAATTCAGAGATTGTAGCAGGCAATACGAACGAGCCCCATCTGGTTCTTATAACGCTGGCCCTCCTGCGGAGTGCGGTCGTCTCTGCCAGGTTCGACCTTGCTTGCAACCGCCCGGAATCCAGCGTTCGTGCTGTGAACAACTTCTTACTTGCGCTTGGCGTGCTGTTGCGTTTCGTTCCCTTATCGGAATAGCAGCGGAGTAAACTCCGCTAGATTTCGCCGCCATACCAACCAGGTGTGCATCCCTGGCGTCTCGATCTCGGTCACCTTCACACCCTTCGTTTTGAGCCATTCCCGGAGATTTCGGTTGACGGTGATCAGACGATCCTCGGTGCCGCAAGCGACCCACAGCAGATGGAATTGCTGATTTGCCTTTGCGTCGAGGAGAGGAAAATCTTTTTGAAAGTCGTCGGGAATCCCGCCCGAACTGAAAGCGCCGATCCAGGAAAACTTATCGAGATTATTCAGCCCAGTGAGCAGAGACTCCGAGCCGCCCATCGACAGCCCAGCAATCGCCCGAGCATTGCGATCTTTTGTGATTCTGTATTCGCCTTCGACTCGCGGCATGACTTCCGTGAGCAGCGCCTCGCTGAACTTCTTGAAGTTAATATCGCGCAACGCAGCGCGGTTCGAATTCCAGACACCCCATCCCAGATCCACGAACTCCATCGTCCCATAGCCAAGCGGCATTACGACGATCATCGGCTTGGCTTTGCCCTGCGCAATCAGATTGTCGAGGATCACGTTCGCACGCCCGACCGCCGTCCAGGCGCTGGCGTCGTCGCTGTAGCCGTGAAGGAGATAAAGGACGGGATACGATTGCTTCGCGGCGGGATCGTAATTCGGAGGAGTGTACACGTAGTAGTCGCGGTCGTCTGCCGCGACCGCTGACCTGTAAAAATGATGATGGATCACGCCGTGCGGCACGTTGTTCACCTCCCAAGGCAGCGAGGGCGCTCCAGGAACGTGCAGGACATTCGACGGCGAAAGCAGGTTGGGCACCACATCGTGGTTTGAAGGGTCGAGCAAGCGCACACCGTCGGCAATGAAAACGTAGCTGTAATAGTCGGGAGCCAAGGAAGGAATCGTAACGCTCCAAATCCCCTGGTCGTCCTTCCGCATGGGCACAAGGTCCGCACCCTCACGCCCAAGCTTCACTTCTGCCGCATTCGGATCAAGGAAACGGAAGGCAACGCTGCCGTCGGAATGCACCTCGGGCGAGACAATCGGCGCTGGCGGTTGAGGGGGCGGGGTCTGCGGAGTTTTGTCTTGCGCAGGAACGAGCAGGGCCGAAAAGAAAATAAGCACGGCAAAACAAGCAGTACGAGAAATTGTACTTTTCACAAAGCGACCTCGCAGGGCGAGAAGTTCCAAAGCGGAGAGTGTGCATCCGACGGCGCGATTTCGCAACTTGCTGCGGCCTCGAGCGCAGAGCGTATTGTAGGTGACCTCGCACACCCGAGCTGCGGTGTAGTGTTCGGGAGACTCCCGTCGAATTGTCGCCTACCCGGAACCAATCGGGAGGGTCCTGGTAAACGTATTACTCGGACAAGTTGAGTGCTTCTTCACGTCTCCGGTAACGCGAACTATCAGGAGTTACCGGCGCTTCATGGCGGATTTGACGACGCGCTATTCCTCGCGCAGAGCTACGATCGGATCAACCTGGGTGGTTCGCCAAGCTGGAATGAGTGTGGCGGCGAATGCCACTGCACCTAATAGCACCGGCACTGCAGCGAAGGTACTCGCATCTGTCGCACTGACCCGGAAGAGCATGCTGGCCATTACGCGAGTAAACACTGCAGCACCCGCGACGCCTGCCAGAATGCCGATGGCCGCGAGTAGCATCCCCTGACGCAGCACCAACCGGATAACGTCACCCGGTAGCGCGCCCAATGCCATCAACACACCAATGTCATGCGTGCTCTGCGTCACCAGGTAGGACATGACGCTGTAAAGGCCCATGGCCGCGAGCAGCATCGCGAAGGCCGCAAATGCGCCCAGCATGGTGCTCGCGAAACGCTGGCGCGCAAGCGAATCGTAGAGGCGCTCTTGCATCGTGCGAATTCCGTAAACGGCCACGGAGGAATCAACCGAGTGGATTTCGCGCACGATCGCCGAGGATAGTGCGGCCGAGTCGGATGCCGAGCGCACCACGAGAAACATCCCAGTCGAGGGATCTTGCTGTTGCGGAAAATAAGTCGCGATCTTGCCATCCGTCTCCAGGCCATATTGTTTCACCGTTCCGACGACTCCGACAATCTCGACAGGCCGCTTGGGATCGAACCACAAGTGTTTTCCGATGGCATCGCCGCTCGGCCAAAAACGTTGTGCGAATTTTTCGTCAATGATTACGATTCCCGGCATGTCCGCGGTGTCATGTTCGGTGAAAAAGCGGCCTTGGATTAGCGGAATCTGCATCGCGTGAAAATAGTCGGTACTCGCAGTGCGCAGATCTACTTGCAATTCCTGACCGGGAGGCATGGGGTGACCTTCCACGTTGATGCCGCCCCAACCGACCGAACCCGTGAGCGGCAGAACCGAAACGACGCCTTCCGCGTTCACGCCCGGCAGATGGGCAATGCGATCTTCGATTTCTCGGTAAAAATTTGCTGCCGCCTTGTCGTCATGGCGATATTTCGGGTCGTTGGCGGCAATCTGCATGGTGAGCACGCCGTCCGCGGTGAAGCCCGGGCTGACGTCTTGCAAGCGCACGAAACTGCGAATCAGCAGCCCAGCTCCAATCAACAGCATCAGCGACAGCGCGAATTCGGAAACGATTAGCAGGCTCCGCAAACGATGCCTGCCCAGATATAGCCCGCCATCATTCTGACCGCTGCGCCCCCCGGCCTTCAACGACGCGCTCGGATCGAGCTTGATAGCGCGCCAAACCGGTGCTGCACCGAACAAAATGCCGGTTAGAAGCGACAGCCCGAAGGTGAATGCGAGAACAGTGCCGTTGATTCCTATGTCTTCCAGTCGGGGAATATTGCCAGGATTCATTGCGCGCACTACGTAGAGGCTCAGGCGCGCGACCAGAAGTCCAGCAGCCGCACCGAAGAGCGCCAATAGAATACTTTCGGTAAAAAGTTGCCGCGCCAGCCGCTGCCAGCTGGCCCCTAAAGCCGTGCGGATCGCTACTTCCTTTTCGCGCGCCGCGCTGCGCGTAAGCAACAGACTGGCAACGTTGGCGCAGGCGATCAGCAACACCAGACCCACTGCTCCGAGCAGCACCAGAAGCGGCCGACGAACGTCTCCCGCAACCTGCTCTTGCAGCCCGACCACGTCCATACCAAAACTGCGGTCGCGCTCGTCCTTTTCACGTATGCGGCTGGCGATTGCGTCCACGTCGGCGCGTGTTTGTTGGAGAGAAACTCCCGACTTAAGCCGCACCATGATGTTGTAGTTCTCGTCGCGCCGGTTTTGCTGAGCGTCGGCCGCCAATGCTAACGGAAGGAAAAGGTCAACCTTGTCCATGGGCTCTTCCGACGGCATTACCTCGGCGTTCAGCATAAAGCCACTCTGAATTACGCCCGCGACGGTGAAAGGCTTGCCATCGAGCGTGATGTTCTTGCCGACGATCGCCGGGTCGGAGCTGAAGAGGTGTTTCCAAATCCTGTCGGTGAGCACGACGACGTTCGGATTGCCGGGCCTGTCATCTTCCGGCAACAATAGGCGGCCGAGCGCGGGTTTTGCGCCGAGCATCTCCAATAGACTGGATTGCGTGCGCAGGCCGGCGACCAGCTCGGCTTGCTCGCGGCCCGCGAGCGTGTGAGTGCGACTCTGCGCAAGCGCCATCTGCTCGAAGGAATGGTTCTGGTTTTGTATGTCAATGAATTGGCCGGGCGACGGCCAATCGCGGAAAATGGCGAGCGCCGGGGAGTGCAGCCAAACCGCAGCCAGCCGTTCCGAGTGGGGATAAGGCAAGGGGCGAAGCAAAAGCGTGTCTACCACGCTAAATATGGCCGTGTTCGCGCCAATCCCGATGGCGAGGGAAGCTAAAATCACCAGACTGGACAGCACGTTCTTGCGAAACATGCGCCAGGCATAGCGAAAGTCTTGCAGCCAGGTGTGCAAGAAGCCTCCGGCATACTACTGGGCGATAGTATGACACGCTGGGATTTACGGCTAGGAAGATTTCGCCGAAATTCTGTCGCGGGCGATTCCCAGTCGATGTATTAACCGGAATGAAATCCGCAATGTCCGGTTACGCGACTAATCACGCGCTAGACCGAAATTGTGATAAAACTTCGCCGAGGTGGCGTCGCGCGCGAGCGAATCATCGCACGAAATCATCGGCAAACTGTGCACAAGTCCTCAACGTGCGGAGTGGACTTCTAGAATCGACGTTGTGATGTTCAGCGACGATTAGAGGTCGATGGCAAGCGCTGATATTCAGATTCTCGGTTTGACGCGTGCTCCTCTGAGCGTGCGGCGCGTGCGGAACATGTTCTGCAAGGAGCTGACAAATGAAGCGGAGTTTCCGGTGGCTTTTAGTTTTTGCCGCGAGCGCGACGTTTTTGGTGGAGGGCTGCGGTAGCGGAGCGCCGAAGGATACGCGAGCCCAAGATGAGGCGACGATTCGCGCGTACTCCGCGGCCGCAAGCCAAGCTGCCCACGCGAAGGACGTCGACAAGGTCGCCTCGTTCTATGCCGACGATGCTCTTGCTTTCAGCAACTACAGCGCTACGACGACGAAAGAAGAAATGCGAGCCGATACGAGGAAATCGTTTTTGGATCCGGGAACGATCAGTTGGAAAACCTCTGTCATCGAAGTGGCGCGTTCGGGCGATCTGGCCTACGAACACGGCCGCTACACGTTCACGACCCCGGAAAAAGACGGGAACCTCAAAACACAAACGGGGAACTACCTGTTGGTGTGGCGAAAGCCGCCCGGCGGCGATTGGAAGATCGCGGTCGATACGGACACCGCGGATCCGCCGCTCGCGCCACCTACGCCGCTTCCGCCCTCTACGAATTAATCCACATGAGTAAATTTGGAGTGCGAACCTGCCCGTGTAAACGACGCGGCATTTAGAATTGAATCGACGCCTGGTCACGTCCGAGCGCCGTTAGCGCCATCACGATTCGCGCCAAGCGCAGTTCTAACGGCAAGTCGTGATCAATGCCGTGACCGGACAAGTGAGGTGCTACTTCACATTTCCTGTAATCTGACTTACCGGGCACTAGCCGACGATCCGCACAGTAGCTCAAGCGATTCGAATCTGTCACCTACGTCTGCGACGGCGTAGGACGCTCGTGGAGAATCATCCAGTTGATGCCGAACCGATCGCGCACCTGGCCAAAGCGGGTGGCAAAGAACTCCTCTCGAATTGGCATCAAGACCTGACCGCCGTCGGACAGGGCGGCGAAAACGCGTTCGGCCTCACCGTCACTATCCACTCTCAGCGTCAGGTACGCACTCCGCATCGGCTCGGCATTTGGAATGTCCGCTGCCCAGACTTCCGTGCCGCCAATCGAAATGCGCGCGTGCAGCACTGCGTCCTTCCACTCAGGGCTGACCGGGCTTGGACTGGGCGATTGAGCGTGGGTCATCACCATGCCAACTTTTGCCCCGAGATGCTTCTCATAGTAGCGAAACGCCTCAGCGCATTTGCCAGAGAAATTGACGTAAGTATTCATGTTCATCTGTAATCTCCTTCACGAAATTGTTGTCCTTCGAAGGTTATACTTCACCACCCATGGATACTCATCGCTGTTCGCTGCTGTGCGATCGCAAGGTCCTCTTCCACTAGGTCGTCTTCTTATGGATAGGATCGTACTCATGATGACGGAACGTTAGTCTTCTCATCCCGGCCTCGCGAGCCCTCCTCAAGCCGGGCCGCTTGTGCAGTCAAATAATTTCGTTCCGGGATGCTTGTTGTCCGGCCAGCCGCAGCCCGGTAGTGTTTGACGGCGCTTGCATGCTCGCCGAGCATCTCGAGCAGATGGGCACGAACCGCGTCAAGACGATGATGCTCGGCGAGCCGGCCATCGATATCGAGCGTCTTGAGTAGTTCGAGACCTTTCGACGGGCCGTGTACCATGGCAGTTGCAATTGCATGACTGAGCGTCACCATCGGACTAGGAGACACGCGTTTCAGCAATTCGTACAGCGCAAGAATCTGCGGCCAATCCGTGTCTTCAGCTCGTGCGGCCTCATCGTGTACTGCCGCGATCGCCGCCTGTAGCTGATACATACCCACCGATCCTTTCGATAGTGCGTCGGTCATCAGCTCAATGCCTTCATCGATCTCGGCCCGGTCCCAACGAGTCCGGTCTTGTTTATCCAGTGGGATCAGTTCCTCATCAGGTCCTGTTCGTGCCGCACGGCGAGCGTCGGTTAACAGCATGAGGGACAACAGGCCTGCTACCTCTGCATTATCGGGAAGGAGCGCTTTCGCGGAGCGAGTCAACCGGATCGCCTCACGTGTCAAATCGAGTCGCTGCAAGTGTGCTCCAATGCTGCTTGCGTAACCTTCATTGAAGATCAGGTAGAGCACGTGGAGAACTGCGGGCAGCCGTTCTGCGCGCTCCTCGAGAGGAAGCAGACAGAACGGCGCACCGGAAACCTTGATACTTTGCTTGGCGCGGCTAATCCGCTGTGCCATTGTCGCCTCGGGGACCAGGAATGCATTGGCGATCTCCGCCGTAGTTAAACCGCCGACGGCTCGCAGCGTCAGAGCAATCGCTGAGGACGAACTGAGGGCGGGATGGCTGCACATGAAGAGCAAAATCAGCGTGTCATTTGCGTCCATATCACACTCAATATAGTGGACGGGCGCGATGGTCTGCGCATCCCTCGCGACCGCGGTTTCCCGCTCACGGCGGGCAATTTCGTTGCGTATCTGATCGACCATCCGGCGGGATGCCACCCGAATCAACCAGCCGCGTGGATTCTCGGGAACACCCTCGCGCGGCCATTGCGTGAATGCTGCCAGCATGGCCTCTTGAACGGCATCCTCGGCCGCGGCGAAATCGCGAAATCGCCGCATGACAGCTCCAAGCACCTGCGGAGCGAGTTCGCGCAGAAGGTGCTCGGTCTCCGCGTCTGGCAAGGTCTCTTTCACGGCAGTTCGCCGGCTCCCCCACTCATGACTTGCCGCACTTCGATTGGCATATTCAAAGGCAACCCGCCCGGACCCGGCGCCGCCGACCAGATTGCGGCAATCTCATAAGCCCGTTCTGTACTTTCGACGTCCACGATCAGATAGCCGGCCAGAAATTCTTTCGATTCCGGGAACACGCCGTCGGTGATCGGCACCCCGTCTTTGCCCGCTCGCACAACTCTTGCCTGATCCGGCAATGCCAGGCCGTCTGCCGCGACGAACTCTCCGGACTCACTGAGTGTTTTATTCATGCGCTTCACAAATGCGAGATTCGCCAGGATATCCTTTTGTGTCCACGCACCAAAAGCACCATAACCTTCTTTCGGGATGTTCATCATCAAGATGTATTTCATCTTCCTTGCTCCTTTTGATTTTCGCGCGTGTCGTGGTCTTCCGACCACGATCGCGCGAGGATCGCAATTCGAAATTCGGGGGCCCCGATTGCGGGGCCCAGGTAGTTGCACATCGGCACGCCCAGTCTACGCGCTGTTTTTGGCTGCTTGAAACATCCACCGAACCCCGAATTTGTCGTTCAATGCTCCGTAAATGCCAAAGAATATTTCTTTGAGGGGGTCGGTGACTTCAGCTCCTTCGGAGAGTTTTTCGAAAAGAGCCTTCAACTCCTGAAACGTCCCTCCGCTAAGGTAAAGGCAAACTGTGTTGCCGCGAATGCGAGTCTGGTCGAGCCGCAGCCAGTCCGACGCCGAAATCTCCACGTACCCGCTCTTTAATCGTGCATTGATGGTTTTCTCCTGCTGAACCGCAGGCATGTAGTCCTTCGCCGGAGATTCCTTCACCTTCATTGAAGTCAGTTCTCCGCCGAAGCAGGATTTGTAAAACTCCATTGCCTGATGGCAATTGCCATCAAATAAAAGGTAAGGTGTCAGGTGCATAATTTCATCTCCTTTGATTTGCTGCATATTGGCGTCCGCTCTTGAAGGAGCGGGTAGGGCCGCCAACGCCGCAGTCGCGAGCGCGGATGCGGCGAACTGGCGTCGAGAGAATTCGCTGGTTTTGGGCATGATCTTCCTCCTTGTCTGGAAGCGCCTGTGATCAGAATTTGCCATCTGCGCTTTCATGGGATAGTCGGAGCCGTCGCGGTATTCTCTACATCCCTCGAAAAGAAAACTTCTATGATTAGATCCGCGCTCGTTTGCCGATGACGCCAACCCGGAACCGACGTTCGGCTCTTGGCCCTTCGTGGGTGCGCCGGAAGTAGCCGGCTCAGGTTCCGGCCTTTCGGCAGAAAGTGATTTGGCTTCGCTCACTGCAATCGGTAATAGGAAGTCGGCCTGTGTTTACTGCTGACCTTCGGGTGAAGGTATCCGAGGTATCGGACAGAAGTTCTGGTAGACGCATGAACCGGACCAGTGAAGTGCTACTTCACATCTCCGGTAACGCGACTAAACAGGCGTGTTCGATAACTCCCGGTTAGCTCGTGATACTTCCGCAGTGGGCAACGGCAAACAGAGAAAAGAAAGGAGCGCTGACAGAGAGCCGCACAACTATCGCGGGAGACCCGTTTTATAGAGAATGGCTTTGTGGCGCGGGTCAGGGCTGTAGGGGTCGTATACTGGGGCGCCTTTACATCGATAGCTGCTCGCCTTTAACAGTGGAATTATTTCGTCAGCTTGGCTTTTTCATTCTGAGCTGCAAGCCCATATCGTATTGCCGCTTCAAGCGTATCGATGTTTATATCCTTTAGAGCTTTAAACCGAATGCAATATCCGGTCACGCT
>Ga0210390_10002347_pt1 | contig 16837 bp, 12 predicted proteins | sample IncBWH11OmetaG_FD_161050 | JGI IMG/M metagenome (GOLD analysis project Ga0210390, IMG submission 161050) | Forest soil microbial communities from Barre Woods Harvard Forest LTER site, Petersham, Massachusetts, United States - Inc-BW-H-11-O ... | reverse complement strand
GAAAACACTCCACTGTACCCGAGCGGACCAGATGCCGGCACTGCGTAAGTTCACTTTTGCTTAGGTGGAAAATTTTTCAATAGTTTCTGAACAGCCTTGCCAATGTTCTTATCCTTTTTTTCTGGCTTAGCTTTGGGGTCCAAGGTTTTAGATGCGACTCCCCGCCAGACAAGCTGTTTGGTGGCAGGGTCGTACATACTGATATCCAGCTGACCGACATAAATAGTCGATGTGGAGCCGTAGGTGGTGGTGGAATTCATTCCGCCACCGTACCATCCAGTACCCCAGCCGGGGCCGTAGCCCCAGCCTGTGTTATATGACGTGAACTGTTTCTCGGTGCCGACCGCCGTCTGGTATGCAATGTAGAGGTCGGCGGTGTCACTGTCTGTCTTGGTCAAGCCCTTCGTGGCGAGTTCGGCATCCACGGCGGCCATGATGCGTTTGCCGGTCAACTCGTCCGGCTCGTCCGCACCTTTGATAGTCACCCACTTATAGGACTTGAATTTCGAGAAATCCTTGTCTTTGTCGTAATCGTAGCGAACATCTTGCGCCATCGCAGCTGTGACACCGCCCACCAGCAGAGCAATCGCAAGAAGGATCGACTTCTTCATAATCTTTTCTCCTCTTTTACGTGCCTCGCCCGAACCAGTCTTCAAAGCCGCCATGCTGTGCCCGGTCAACGTCCGGTTTAGGCAACAAATGCGGTCGAGCCGGTTAGTCTTCTAGCCTGACCGCTTCCCGACTCGACCCTCTCGAAAATTACGCTGACTCGAACCTCGGCGCACCTAGGGAAATTCCTAGTGATGCATTCATTTCCCTTTGCTTGAACCGACGTTTGATCGGTTGGTGGGTGACTTGCTATTTAGTACCGATAGCAGCTCCAGCGCGGACGACGGCGGCGAAACTTCACCCTGGAGGACGATTGCTTTCGCGCTTACATCTTTTCCATAAAGATTTCGGTTTGCGCGGTTGTCGGGACGCAGAGTGGAACCTTCCAGCGAGACACCAGCAAAAAGTCCTCGAGCGTGTGAGTACGAAAGTATCTCCGCGCGCAGGAATAGATCTGTGGCGGCAGTTGATTCACGTCCAACGGGCCCACCGGCGGCCGACGCAGTAGCGCCAATCTTCACTTTGCTTGTCAATATGCTGCTGGCCGCACGGTCATTCATCAAGAGAAGAACAAAGTCAGTGGCCTGGCCACCCACCTGCAAGCCAAAGCTGCCTCCACCAAGCGCGATCATTGACGGAGCGCTCCACGGCCCTTGAAAGTTGGGACCTCCGCGGCAAGTCATGACGCCGCGCCCGTAACTCCCACCAACGCCCGCAGCGAACTTGAGGGTTGAAGGCACAACGATGACGCATTCTGCCTTCTGTAACACCGCCGCGGGTATGCCACTGCGCAGTTGCAGGACTTCCCTCATCACCATGCCCGAATTTGCGACTCGGTCGCCCTCTTTGGTGTGCGCCTGGATGGTGGCCACAGTAACCGCGACTCCCGACCCGCCATTATTGGTTACTCCAGAGAATGTCGCCGCCACACGGTAGGTGCCGACGGAGTTTCCAGTCGTATAAAGGCCACTTGCTGAGAGCGAACCGCACTGCGGGCTCGGAGTGCAACTCCAAGTCGCCATGGAAGTCACATCAAGTGTGCTGCCATCACTCCAATAGGTTGTGGCCGTCATCTGCACCGTGGCTAATGTTGTGATGGTATAACCGTCCGCCGTTTTGATTGCGTAACCAGCCCCAGTAACGCAGATGGAGGTCCCGCACGGGCCTGAGCCGGTTAAGCCTGCGGGCGTCATCGTGAAGGAAGTTGAGGCCGTCCCACCTCTGGCATCGGTTACGGTCAAGGTGGTCTGCTCGCCGGTGATCCCCGTGGGCGTGCCATTGATCAAACCACCGCCCAGGCCAGTCGACATCGATACGCCAGTTGGGAAGCCTCCCGTGAAGGCATAGCCGTATGGTTGCGCGCCTCCTGTCGGAGTGATTTGGCAATTCACGGCGACATACTGCTTGACCTGCGAGATGCAAGGCGGGGCGTACACGTTGAGAGGACTCGACGCCGTACTTGAACCGCCACCAGCAGTTTGGCCAAAGCAAACCGCAGGGATCCAAAAGAGGAAGAATAAATTCAGCCGACGAGTTCGAAGCCATGTCATGTTGCACCTCCAGCCCGATGGGCAGCTCCAATAGCTTGACTTTGGAAAACATTAGTCCACATAGGGCGCAAAGTTACCTTCATTGCCTGAAGAGATCCGAACAGGATGCTAGGTTCCACTCCACCACCTCACAACTAGGAAAACCCCTAGCGCCGTGCATGTAACTTTGCTGGTTAGCGCATTGATCCGGAGGCAGCAGCGCGTGCCCTGAGCGTGCATTCGCGAATATTGCTGAATATAAATAAATGGCGAAAAGGGACAAAATTTGCGACGAAAATATATTCGGCGATTCGCAGATTTCCGGTCAGACGTCTGATCTTGCATTCGCCTTGCGCCTGCTCGCGACTGATAAAGGGCAAACCATTTCCGTCAAGGTGCAGAATTTCACCTTCCAAAACAAATACATCAATCGTGAACTGCTTTATGTTGGCTTCCGACACGCCGAACAACTGCAAGGCGTTCGCATTCGCGGCGATAAACCGGCGGTCAATGTTGGTCACAACAACGGCATCGGTGGAGTTTGCCAGTAACTCCCGCAAATCATTCTCTCTTGCGCGACGTGCTTCCTGTAGGTGTCGGGTTTTCTCGGCAACATTCTTTCCGCTTTCGGTGAGCGGATTCAGTGCCCGCCGAAGATGGCCCGGCGTTTCTTTCAAAGCGACGAGGAATTGCGAAGTGAATTGGGTCATTTTGGCGTTCACCGCAACAGCTGCATCGAAGGAGTTCGCCAGTAACTCCGGCATTTTCTGGAGAGCGCTCTTTCCGCGTTCCGTCAGCGGGTTCAGTGCCAGCCGAAGATGTAACGTTGCCTTTTTCAAAGCGACCAGGAGTTGCGAACCGAATTGTGCGATTTTGGCGTTCGCCACGACCCCTGCATCGAGGAAGCCCGCAAGGAACTCCCGCATTTTTTCGATGGCGCGCTTTGCGCGTTCCACCGCCGGATTGAGGATTTGCCGAAGATGTAATGTCGCTTGGTGCAAAGCGACGGAGAGTTGCGAACTGAATTTGGTGATTTCCATAATGCGGCACTACGACGTCAACAAAAGACTCAAAACGGGCAGGAACAGTCCCATCAAAGCGGCTATGGCAAGCGCCGAGGCCAAGGCCTCAAGAAATTCCTTTGGCGGAATCACCTTCGAGGTTGCATTAAGAAACGCGCCGGCTTGGCTTCGCATTGCGTCATTTTCCTTGACGGGGACAGGCCTCAACCCTCGAGAAACGTCTAAGCAGGGAGTCAAATACCAACTTGTCCGCTTTCTCTTCCGTGCTTCTCATCCGAGACGAAGGGGCTGCTGTCTCACCGCCCAGAGTCGACAGCAGCCCGACCGTTCGAACAGTTTGGTTACTCCCGACTTCGGTTTTTACAGCGTTCCAATCCCCACTGCCACTAGGGATTCCCCCAGGGTCTCGGGGTGGCTACATCATCCTGGATGTTGCTGCAGAGATGCGGAAGGAGGTACTTCGATGGGACTACGGGACGCTACCTTGTAAAGTCCCTCTCAATCGACACGGGTTGAATTGTCAGAACACAAGCTTTAGAGCCAGTTGGATAACACGAGGATTGACAGCCGTGCTGCTGATAACGCCGAACGTCGGTGAGCTGAAGTTAGTATCCGGGTTGGCGAACTGCGGATGATTCAACGCATTAAAGAACTCAGTACGAAATTGAAAGCTACCTTTCTCTATCGGCCAATTCACGATTACAGTTTTCGAAAGCGAGAGATCCACGTTTGCTTGACCGGGACCGTCTACAATTCCGGTCCCACTGCTGCCAAATGCGGTTCCGATGCCATCCGCCCCAATGATTCTCGGACTAGTAAAACAGGCAGAATTGAAATAGCCTCCCAATTTCGACTCCAACGACCCTGCCTTAACGAGTTGGTTTTTCGCGCAGGTTCCGCTCAGCTGTGCTCGGTCTTCGCTTATTCCAAACACGTTGTTGGCATTGGTGTCGGAAATGGTGAGAGCGCTGCCAGATTGAATCGTAATTACCGCAGCGACCTCCCAACCACCTAGAACTATCCGGTCGAGTCCGGCAGACGGACTGGGCAGAGTCCATGTTTCACTAAAAACGAATCGATGCGTGCGATCGAAGCTCGCCCTTCCCCACCGCTGGCTTGGCAAGTCCTGGTCGCCTAAGGTCAGTGCGTTTCCTGACGACGTCGAGTTAATGTCGGCGCCATCCGTGTCCAGGGTCTTCGAGAAGGTGTAGGAAGCGAGAAATTGTAGGCCGTGGCTTAAACGCTTCGTCAGACTAACTTCCAGCCCGTTGTACCAGGAACTGCCCTCGGATTCCATTTCAACAAGAGAGCCCGGAGGCACTCCGAGCACCGGAACTCGCAGAGAGATATTTGCGATAGTATCTGTCGTCAGCCCCCTGATTGGATTGGTGACGGAGGCTGATAGTGCCTGATTGAGAGATCGCTGGCGCTCCAAGTGTATTCCACGGGTCCCGACGTACCCGACTTCCAGCAACCAACCTTGATGGAACTCAGTCTGAACGTTTAGGGAGTATTGCTGGACCATCGTGGGTCGAAAGCCGGGAGCGACACTGTAAATGGTCGTGGCGGTAGTTGGTGAGTAGGCGGAGAACATAGGGAAGGACTCCGGAGTAGGAAACGGCTGAGTGAAAGGCGCTTGGAAACTCGCACTGGCATTTGACTGACCACTGTTCAATCGGAAGTCAGAATACGGCGCGCCGAAGACGCCCTGGTAAAACGCTTGACCGGTTGGCTGAGAGTAATAAATACCGTAGCCTCCCCTCAATACCAACACGCTTGAACTGGGCAACAACTGCCAGGCAAACCCGATTCGGGGAGCTAATGTATTTTGTCCCTCTCCATAGTTTCCAAACAGATTGTTTGCCCGAGTGACGCCGGGCGGCAGCGTACCAGAGAAGTTGGAAGCGACTATGTAACCCGCGAGGCTTCCCCCTGGCGGGGGATTTGCATCGGCCTTATTGATATCGAAGCTGGAGTTTCTCCCCAGATTGTCTCCGAACTGGCCGATGCGTTCATATCGCAAGCCGATATTTAGCGTTAAGGACTTGGCAACTCTGTAGTCATCCTGAGCGAATCCTGCGCCTTCCCACGCCCGGTAAGCTCGATATGTCAACCCGAAGTCATCATCCGACGCAAAAACATTGCTGAATTTCGTACCGTTGCTCTCCGCATTGAGGCCCAGCAGGAAATCCGGCCAACTGAGAAACCGCACGAATGACCCGAGTCCTATTATGTCAATGTTGTCCTGAAATCTGGTTATCGACCCACCGAGTCGGAGGGTGTGAGCTCCATGGGCAAAACTGAGACCATCACCAAAGACAAAGCTGTTTTGGGTTATGGTGCGCGGGAATCCGGAGGCGATGCTGACGGAACCGGCTATATCCAAACTTGGAAGCTCATTGTTATAGTTCATCTCTCCTTCGGCAACTCCAACGTCTGACCAGTTGAACGGGGTTTGGGCTCCCGTGCTGGTCCTTGTCCGCACGTAACCAAACTTTGCCTCGTTGAGCCAGCCATTGTGGAAAGTATAGGTATGAGCGATAGAGAGGACTCTAAAGCCAGAATCGCTCGGACTTGGAAATCCGGGTATGTTTCCAGCCGGGTTGAGTCCGTTCCCGGGGAACGTGATCGTCTCATCATCATCAGCAAGAAAGAAACGAGCGGAGATTTTGCTGTTAGCACTTATAAGGTAATCAGCGTTAGTCACAAACTGGTTTTCGTAGAAGTGACAGGGTTTCACAAAAACTGAAAAACCCTGCTGTGCGAATGGTGTTGTTGTATCCACCGTCTGCGGGGTCGGAATCAAGAAAGATCCATCGGGAAGCTTACGATTTAGCAAGGCCAGAGCCACGGGGTTGATATTGGAACCGTCCGCTGCAACGGCAACTCCCCCTAAGGCGCCTGACATGCCGGCAAATAACTTCCCGAGAGCCTCCGGAGATCTATCGTTGGTTAGCGGCGGTTCGATTAAGCTGGCGGTGCAGGCAATTCTCGATTGGCCAGCCGCAACGCCATTAATCTGGCGTGTCCCTTGATACGAGGCAAAGAAAAGCAATTTCTCTTTCTTTATAGGTCCGCCAAACGCAAACCCAAACTGGTTCTCTTCGAGGGCCGGGCGCGGCTGCTCGGCCCGGTTGAGGAAAAAATCGTTTGCATTGAGAACCTCGTTGCGAAAGAACTCAAAGACTGTGCCATGGAAAAGGTTTCCGCCCGTTCTCGTGATTAAGCTGACGTTGGCACCCGCGTAGCGCCCATAACCTGCATCGTAGAGTGCAGTCTGCACTTTGAATTCCTCTATGCTGTCGGGGTTAGGTATTGGAATTCCTCCGCTTCCCGCAGCACTCCCCTGTACGTCACTGACACTTATCCCGTCCATCTGAAAGTTGTTGTCATAAGAGCGAGATCCATGCACGAAGATCCCGTCATTGGATTGGGCGATCTGAGACAGCGCAGTCCCGCCGAGCCCGAGCTCTCCGGCGTTGTAAACCCCGACAGCTACTCCAGGAGAAAGCCCTGTTATTTGCGAGAAGTTTCTTGTCACAAGTGGCAGCTCGCGGACCGCGATTTCATTCACCACTCTTCCCAAAGCAGCGCTGTCGGTTTGAACCATTTCCGGCTGGGAGGAAACCAAGGCATGCTCTAAACGTGTTGCGAGTTGTAGGCGCAGTTCAAGTCTGAGTGTTTCGGTAAGAGAGACGTGCAGTTCGGTAAGATTCAGAAAATCGAAATCAGCTTTGCTTGCCTGTAGTTGATACGTGCCGGGGGGTAAGAAAAGAAAACTGAATCTTCCATGCTCGTCGGAGGTTGCGGTTTCCGTGCGGCCCGTTCCGCGATCATTAAGGAGTAAGACCACCCCAGGCAACTCGGCACCGGATGGGTCTAGTACCACGCCAGCCAGCGCACCGGTGGAGGTTGTTTGCCCGCGTAAACAAGTAGAAACCAGCGTTGCAATGGCGATCAGGCCTGCAGACATTATGCGGCGCTGCCGATGGCCCTTGATTTGTGATCCCTGATTCATCGGGGTCACCAGATGACTGCAGGCGGGCAAGACTATCCCCAGTTTTGCCACTTGCACAAGGAACTAGCACCCAAACAATGCGAATGCTATCTCGTGGCTCGGAGTTCCCGCTAGAGTTATATTGGCGGTTGCCGGAGGTTTCGTTGGATGGACACACTCGAAAACATTCGGATCAACTACGATATTTTCCAGGTGACGCTGGTGTTCGCGGTGTTAGACTTGCTTCCTCGAAAATCGCCTTGCCGTTTTTTTCGGTGTCCGCCCTAACGGAGAACAGTTTGTCGGGTGAATTTAGACACCGTAGTCGGTGCGATTCTGGCCGTTATCCTCAAGAAAAGCCAGCAGGGGCAAGGTTTGTCCTGGCGCTAGTCGTCGCTGCGGCTTTTCTCTTTCCCCAATCGCTTGGCGCTCAGCAAATCAAGGCAGTCCGGCGCGTCCTCATTTTCAATGACTTTAGTCGTATCTCCTCGCCGGGCGTAGCGGTTCTCGATCAGGAGATCGCCGCTGGTCTAGCGACTTCACCATACCAGATCGAACTCTATAGCGAGAATCTTGATGTGACTTTGTTTCCAGATAAGGCTTCTCAGGATAGGTTTCATGAGTGGTACATTCGCAAGTATGAAAACCGCAAACCAGACCTGATCATTACTGTCGGACCCGCGTCCCTGAAGTTCATAGTCGAATCGCATGAAAATTCATTTCCGGACACTTCGGTTATCTTCTGCGGCACTACAGAGGAGATGTTAGACCAGCTGAAACCGGACTTTCACTTTACTGGTGTTTGGGGGGTAGCACAGCCAGAAATGACCCTGATCGCGGCGCTGCGCTTGCAACCCGACACCAAGCACGTGGTTGTCGTGGGTGGCACCGGAGCGTTTGACCGGAGCCTTGAGGCCCTGAGCAAGAATAGTTTGCGTAAGTACGAGTCGCAGTTCGAGTTCACATACCTCACGAACCTGGACATGCCCGCTTTGCTTGAACGACTGAGGCGGTTGCCGAGCAAGACGATCGTCTATCACACCTCCATTATGGAGGATGCCGCGGGAGCACACTTTATTGACGCATCCCAATCCGTTCCTATGATTGTCGACGCTGCGAATGCACCCGTCTTCGTCACGGATGACGTGGATATCGGCAAAGGTACGGTCGGTGGCGATGTAGTGAGTTGGGCGGCAGACGGTAAGGTCGCTGCTGCGATGGCGGTGAGGATTCTCGACGGGGTGAAACCGGAGCAAATTCCCGTAGTGAGGAACAGTGACGTCTATATGTTTGATTGGAGGACTCTACGTCGGTGGGGATTCAAGGAAAGCGACCTTCCCCCCGGCAGCATAGTGATGTTCCGCGAATTGTCGGTATGGGAACGCACCAAACGGATCTGGCTCAGCGGGCTACTCGTAATTCTGACCTTGTCTCTTCTTGCCATTTATCTGCAGTACAGCCGAGGACAACTAAAGAAGGCGCGAGACGTAGAGGTGCAACTCAGCGGCCACCTGATCAAGGCGCAGGAGAAGGAGCGAAGCAGACTCGCATCGGAACTACACGACGATTTTAGTCAGCGCTTGGCAGTGCTTGCATTTGGATTGCAGAATACTGCGGAAACACTTCCCGATTCACCAGATGCGCTCAGACAGACTCTCGACGAGTTCAGGCAGTCCATTTGTGAGCTTGGTGACGACCTCCATGGCTTATCCCACCGGCTCCATTCCTCCACATTGGACACTTTGGGATTGGTTACCGGACTAAGGTCTCTGTGTAGAGAGTTTAGTACCAAGCAAGATATCGAAGTCGTTTTCACGTCTGAGGACATTCCCCGCAGCGTTAGGCCGGAAGTTGCCTTATGCCTGTTTCGCATTGCCCAAGAAGGGCTTCAGAATTTGAAGAAACACAGCGGTACGAAAAAGGCCCAATTGGACTTGCGCCATATGGGTGACAGATTATTTCTTTCTTTGTGCGACAAAGGAATGGGATTCGATACGAACGCGATGGAAAAGCCTGGGCTTGGCATTCTCAGCATGCGAGGACGCGCACGCCTCTTGGGCGGAGAATTCGAGATTCATTCAACGCCTGGCAAGGGAACAAGAATTGAGGCGTGGGTACCTCTCGAGCCAGTTGCAGATCGATTGAATGTTTGAGTCTACGCGACTCCGCGCCATGTGCAGCCTTCAGGACGTGAGTCAAACTTATCCGTTGTTTCCGAGAAAAAACGAAAAAACTTGCCGATGGAGGGCAGGACTCGGGGTATTGGGGAACGGTCAGGCCCCGAGTCCTGTTGTGCCTATTAGGGCGGCAGGGGGGACCAGCCGCTTCTGTGTGACCTGTGCGTACCTTCTTAAACTCCTTGGCGCATCCCAAGCAACTGGGGGAATCCCTAGCGATGCTTTTCCTGCATTTCCCTTGATCGCCGGCTCGCGAGTATCATTACGCGTTGTTTGCGAGTCCGCTTTAGTAGCTTGGACGTTTAGGGCTTGATTGAGACCAATCCTTGCTTCACCGCGAACAGGACCAGATCGGCTGTGCTATGGAGATTGAATGATTCCCGGATCTGGTGTTTGTGAAACTCAACAGTCTTTTCGCTCAATGCCAAACTTTGGGCGATTGCTTTCATGGGTCGGCCCTCAGCTAGCAACTGAGTGATTTCCGTTTGTCGCGGGGTCATTGCTTTCGAGTATTGGCGCGCCCTAGCCTTCGTCGCTACCCAGTCTTCCGCTCTCAGCTTGGGGGTCAGGTAGGATTTACCATGCAGGACATCGTCTAGCGCCTTTAGCAGTTCGGGTCCGGTGGAGTGCTTCAGCACAAACCCAATGGGGCAGAGTTGTAACGCTGCAGCGGCAAGGTTTGGGTCATCTCGCATCGTCAGGAAAACGAATTTGATGCTGGAGACTTGTTCCTTGATTTTTCGCGCTGCATCCAACCCATTCAACAGCGGCATACCAACGTCTGCAACAATAACGTCCGGTTGGAGTCGCACGGCTTCTGAAACCATGGCGCGACCATCCATAACCACCCCCACGATATTGAACGTCTTCTCGAGATAAACGCGCAGTGTTTCGGCGAACATGGCATGGTCGTCGGCGATTAGTAGGCGTGGACCGGTCCGGCGCGCGGATGCGCTTTCCATATATGTCCTCCCCAGGTGGTCAGCGAAAGGTCGTTGCAGCTTCTTTGACCTGTGTGTAATGAAATCACTTCGGAAGCTAACCCAAGACCTTTCCGCCGCTGCCCCCCTATGACTGTGAGTGAAGCACCATATTCGTCACACGCCTTGTCGACAACTAGGGAAAACCCCAGTTGCTAAGACGGAGGTATTGGTTGATTCTCCCGGTGCACTCGATGCAGGAAGGAAAAAATGGGACCTGTCGGATTCCGTTGCCTGTGTTTCCTACAGACCTGCCTGCCCGGGCATTTGCCTGCAGGTGGGCAAAGCCGGACGCGATGACAGTCAGGCGTGTGGCGATGGACGACAGGACCCAACTAAAGCTCGCACTCGAAGTTTCCATCCACATCGGACTGGCGATTCTGCTGTCTACGGCCTGTCTCCTGATTTTGCTTCCCTTCATTCCTCTGATCGCTTGGGGCGTTATCATTGCAGTTGCTGCTTACCCGGGCTTCCAAGCGGTGCAGCGTGCACTAGGCGGGCGAGGAGTGCTGACCGCTGTTCTTTTCGCGGTCTTATTTCTGGCCTTGCTGATTGTTCCCGTGGTACTGCTCGCGGATACGCTGATTGACGGTGTCCAGACCCTTGCGGCCCACTTGAAGGAAGGAACCGGGGTCATCCCGCCTCCACCTGCAGGGGTCGAAAGCTGGCCGATCATCGGGGCTCGGTTGAACACTCTGTGGAGCCAGGCATCCCGGGATATAAGCCAGGCGGTTAGAAGTCTTGCCCCCCACATCAAAGCGGCCGTCCCTGGGATACTGTCTGTTTCTAGCGGGCTCGGCCTCGCTGTACTGCAGTTCGCTCTTTCCTTTGTAGTGGCTTGTGTCCTTCTGGCGAACGCCCAGAGTGCATATGCAGTAACCAGCTCTTTGTGCAATCGCCTTTTTGGGGCCGAGGGACCCGAATTCCAGCAACTCATTGGCGCCACAATCCGCAGCGTAACCAGCGGGATTCTTGGCGTGGCCTTGATCCAATCGCTTCTCGCAGGCCTTGGTTTTCTTGTAGCCGGGCTGCCCGGCGCGGGCTTATGGGCTGTGGCCTTTCTCATCGCCGCAGTGCTGCAGGTCGGGGTGCTCATTCTCATCCCCGCAGTGATCTACATGTTTGCGATCTCGAGCGTTACCAAAGGTGTGATTTTCCTCGTTTGGTGTGTCTTCGTCGCCTTGGTGGACAACTTCCTGAAGCCTCTCCTTCTGGGGCGAGGAGTCGCGGTTCCCACGGCGGTGGTGTTTCTAGGCGCGATTGGAGGTTTCGTTGCGTTGGGCCTCATTGGCTTGTTCGTCGGAGCCATCGTCCTGTCGGTAGGCTATAAGCTCTTTCTCGCTTGGCTAGACCAGGCTCCGTCCGCCGTTGAAGAGGGGTGATTATGCGGCAGGAAGTGAGAACTCTTACCGATGGCTCAAGCGGAAACCTGATCGGTCTCGTATACACATATTCGCATCACCGGTATATGACCTTGTTCTATACACTTCTTGTAACCATGGTGGCGGCGCCGATTCTCGATGCCCTAAACTTTAACGGAACCGTGGTCGAGTCATTGCTCGCCGCCTGCCTGCTCGCGGCGACATTGCCAGTTCGCGCGGTGAGAAACCGCCCTTATCTGTTTGGAGTCATCGTCGTCGTGTGGCTGGCGCGTCTGGTGACAACTGCGCTTGATCATCGCGCTCTGTCACAAATGAGCCTGGGAACTTGGACGCTTATCGGGCTGCTCGCCGCGGCAGCTGCATTACGCTTCGCAATCGGCGCGACGCTGGTTGACGCGGAGCATCTATACGCCGCCCTCAGCGCTTATTTGCTTGCAGGCATATACCTCGGGCTCCTGTATTGGGTCCTCGAACAGATGAAGCCTGGGACGTTTTCCTTCACGGGCGAGTTTTCCCAAGCCAGCGCAATCTATTTCAGCTTCGTGACATTGGCAACGCTCGGTTATGGCGACATCGTGCCGCGAGCGGAGGTGGCGCGTAGTGTCGCAATCGTTGAAGGTGTCGGTGGTCAACTCTTCCTCGCAGTTCTGGTCGCACGATTGGTCAGTTTGTATTCGAAGCCACAAAACGAATCACGTTAACTGTCTCGTCCCAAGCAATTTCTGAGTTGAGGTTGCCACCTCGGAACTTCTAGGGTTTTCCCTAGTTGTCCGCGATGCGGAATCAGCCTACAAGCGAAGCTGCGCAGTACGTAGAGTCGCCAGCAGGACGGTTCTTGTCCTGAGAAGGCCAAAATTATCAGTACCTCGGTTCACTGAAGTTCGGGAAGGGAGAAGTCTGATGAAAGCCAAAATGATGATCGCCTCGATTCTTGCCATGACGATGCTGTCCGCAGTTATGTGCATGGCCGCAGATGACAACGAAGAAAAAAGGCAGAAGACCCGCAAGATGGCAGCCGAGGCCCTGCAGGATCTGTACAAACTGGAACCCACTGCCCAAGCAGCCATCCAGAAAGCGGCGGGATACGCCGTTTTCGACAACATGGGGGTTAACGTACTGCTGTTGAGCACGGCACGTGGTTCGGGACTGGCCGTCAACAACAAGACCAAGCAAGAGACCTTCATGAAGATGGGTTCGGCCGGTGTCGGTGTGGGCATGGGAGTGAAGGACTATGTTGTGGTATTCGTCTTCGAGAACGATAAGGCTTTGGCGGAATTTCTGGACTCCGGCTGGTCTGGTTCAGGGCAAGCGGACGCGGCGGCCAAAGCGGGCGAGAAGGGCGGAGCTTATTCTGGAGCGGCTGAAGTTGCCCCTGGAGTATGGGTCTACCAGATCACCAAGAATGGCCTCGCACTTCAGCTGACCCTGCAGGGCACGAAGTATTACAAGGACGACGACCTTAACAAAAAGTAGCTCTTGGATTACGAAGCGCGGCCCTCGACCACCGGGCATAGCTGTGCACTAGGTGACAGTGATGCAACGCAATGCAGAAGTAAAAGAGACGTCCATCTTCGTCAGAGGGCGCACGGCGCCGAGGTTGCTGGCAACCTTATCGACTCACCAACACAGGAGATGTCCCTACTGTCATGGTGGAGTGTATAGAGAGAAGCGGAAGGGACTCTCAAAGTTGAGTCTCGTTCTAGGCGTCCGATTATATCGGTGCGTTGATTGCGACAGGCTGCACTATGGCTTTTGTTTTTAGTTCGCACGATCACCTCAAGGCTCAATCTTCGCAATAGAAGGGGCGGGGAGACTTTTGCGATGCAATCAGGCGGTGAAATCCGGGCTAAAGACAGCGAAGGAGAAGAGAACATGAAGCCAAGCAACAATTGGATGAAGAACGGACTGCTTTTGGCTTTCGGAACATTCTGTGTTGTTTTGCCGCAGAACGCTGGAGCTCAAGTGCAGACAACAACAAGCATACAGTCCGGCCAAAGCAAGGAAGTAGTCAGAGTGGACCGCGGCGAAGTTGTCGCCGTGGAAGGGAATGATTTGATTGTGAAAATGGAAGATGGCTCGATGCGACATTTCGAGAATATTCCGGAGAGCGCAAAGGTTACAGCTGGTGGAAAACAGCTAGGGATTCACGACTTGAAGCCGGGCATGAAACTGCAGCGCACAATTACTACGACAACTACACCGCAGGTCGTCACCACCATCGAGACGGTGAAAGGAAAGGTTTGGTATATCGCGGCACCGAACACGGTGATTCTGACGCTGGAGAACGGAACGAATCAGTCCTTCAAGATCCCCAAGGATCAGAAGTTCAACGTGCATGGGCAAATGGTTGACTCGTTTAGCCTGAGGAAAGGAATGGTCCTGACGGCGACAAAAATCGTGGAGGTTCCGATGTCAGTTGTATCGCAGGAGAGGAGCGTGACTGGCACAATGCCGACTCCCCCAGCCGCTCTGGAGACTCCAGCGGCAGCCTCATCTCAGAGTGTCAGTACCCAGACGCCGACTCCTGTGCAAGCGGATGCTCCTTTGCTGATCGCCGAGGGAGCTCCCTCGGCTGCGCCACCGGAGGCGACGGAAACGCCAGCGCCGCCGGCAAAAACGAACCCGATAGCAGGAGGCTACCTTCCGCTTCTCGGCTTGGGATTGCTGCTGATTATTGTTTTGGTCGTAGCGAAGTCTGCTCGCGGCAAGTCCAAGACTCAGGTCGACAAGTGAAACTTCTCAACCTTTCAAGGGAAGAGTGACCCTGGCCAGCCGAATTCACAATCCAGGGTAATCTACGGAACCTCGACCGCCCACGCGATTACTCTCCATCCGAATTGCTCTTTGGTCCACAGCAAGAGAAGCGCTGGTGATTGCTCCTCGCCGAAATGCAGTCGGCTCGCGGACAAATAGTATGCGCCGTACTTCGCTTCGCCCGGCTTCAACTCCTGCGATTTTTCTGGGAGGCCTCGGTTCTGGCAAAAGAAGCTATCCGCCTTCTGATCCGGTACAGCCATAATCGAGAATGCCTGTGAGTCTTTCTGTTCGACCGGTCGCAGCAGGTCGTTGACCGGCTGGACACTCGACATCAGATTTGAGAGATTATTCCCTGTCGCAACTCTCTGCAGAACCCGATCTAGCGCCAACCTTATTCGTGTCGCCGCCGTTAGACTCTTCGCCGACGCAAAAGAGGCATCTAAACACGGATACGATCGCTGCGACACAAACCTCGAAGCCCGCGCACTATCCCGGTTCACAACCCATGTCTGATAGAACTGGGTAATGTCTTTCACTGCGTCTGGATCGCCGGAAATAGACTTCGGCTCTTCGTCTACGGGCCCTGTGACTACAGCCTGCTTTGGGAGAATCCCCGCATCGCTGCCGTCTTCGATGCGGATGGCAATGATCTTCCAGTAACCTCCTTCTTGCGCCCAAAGAAGCGACATCATCTTGTGGCCGCTACCGTCCTGCTTCTCCCTGAAAGCCGTCCCATAGTACTTCTCTTGCGGACGTTTTCCTTCTCCATCATCCGGGACACCCACGCACTCTACATCCGCTCCTATATCCGATGGTATGCTCACTAAACGAAACTCTGAAGCATAGACGTTTTTGGCCTCTTTCAGTTCCGGCAACCATTGAGCGGCAGGCTCGAAGACGTCCTCAACAGAGCCCACGGTAGCCGTGGTCGTATTGAATTTATTCATTGCCGATACTACGGCCAGTTTCATCATGCCTGGCGCCGGCGGCTTTCGGCTTTTTTTCGTGATGGCCTCCAGGCACGGGTAGCTGCGGCGTGAAAAATAGGCAACAGATAGATTCGGCTGTTTGTCTACCACCCAACTCTTCAGAAAATCGTGCGCGCTCTTGTCAATCCCCTGATTCCCTTTGATAGCGGGATTTACCGGGATGTGGCCCATGCGTTCAGTGGCTTCTTCTTTTGGCTGTTTCCCACCGGTTCCTAAAAGCCCAAACACCTCGCGCCACCATCCGTCCAACCCCGCCCATCTTTGGTCATGTTTGTCTAAATTGTTCCCCGCACGCACATCTGAGTTCGAAGCTGTCAGATGCCCGTTGACCAGGCCCTTCGGAAAACCTGAAGATCGGTAATCTACGTCAACATCTGCCATTTTGTTGTCGCGAGAGATCGAAAATTGAATCGACGGTGGGCCGTTCTTCAGGCGGAAGGAGATTGGAAAACCTTTGTGATAGATCGTATTGTCGCGATCGCGATAGAACTCCTGGCTCTTCATGAGAATGTCAATCGCGTTGGGCCTCAGGTAAACGTAGATGCGAAATTGACGGTCACCTCCTACCGAGGATTCCTCTCCCATCACTTCGTCAACGGCGTCCACAAGGTCAATCGCACAACCAAGATTCTTGCTATTGACGTCCGTCAACTTCGCTTTTAATAGTGCGTGAGTCACTGCGTCAAACGTCGTTCGAACCGACAACCGCGCGTTATCATATGCCTCTTGCGATACAACGTTGCTTCCAGTGGCTTGGTTGTAATGCATGATGTAGTCGTCGACCAGACGTTTTTGCTCGGGTAGCAATTTCGAGTAAGATTTCCCAATCTCTTGACTGCTGTTTCCGTCTTTCGCCGGTTTCGGTGACTTTTTCTTCTGGTCGGATTGTGTTTGGCCTATTACCAAGTTCGCCGCCACGACTATGGTAAGAACAAGCAAGCATGCGCGGGTATTTAGCGTCATTGTGAGCCTCCTCGAAGCGTCTATGAAGGCAGGGGTGCAAGGAACCATCTGTGGCGGGTCGCACGTTGTAGTTTTGCAGCGGGCGGAATCCAGGCAGCTGTGTTAACTGCCCCTTACGTGCCAGAAATACCTTTATTTACTAGAACCTTTACCTCAACACGACGATTCTCCGCTCGCCCTTCCTTGCTTTCATTCGAAGCCGCTGGTTGAGATTCGCCCATCGCTCCTGGGGCCACGACATGCCGAACCGGCACATTGCACTGCTGGATCAGATAACCGATCACGGCTTCAGCGCGCTCCCTGCTTAGTTTTTCGTTCATATCGGCGTTGCCGCTCGCGTCGGCAAAGCCCTTGACCTCAATGATGTATCCATTGAGACCGATCGCCGTTTGCGCCAACTTCTTTAGTTCTTCCAGGTCCTCTGGCGAAATG
>Ga0210390_10002345_pt1 | contig 16851 bp, 20 predicted proteins | sample IncBWH11OmetaG_FD_161050 | JGI IMG/M metagenome (GOLD analysis project Ga0210390, IMG submission 161050) | Forest soil microbial communities from Barre Woods Harvard Forest LTER site, Petersham, Massachusetts, United States - Inc-BW-H-11-O ... | reverse complement strand
CTGACCAAAGTCGGAGCTCCCGGCGCTTCGGCCGGCCTGCAGGCACGGGACGTAACGATTGCGCAGGCCCTCAAGCCGCTTGGTTACGCTACGGGTCAGTTCGGCAAGAATCATCTTGGAGACAAAGACGAATTCCTGCCCACCAACCATGGCTTCGACGAGTTTTTTGGCAACCTTTACCACCTCAACGCCGAAGAGGAACCCGAACGCCCCTACTGGTTCAGTAACAATCCCGATTTCCTGAAGAGCTACAACCCGCGCGGCGTCATCCACTCGTATGCGGACGGCAAGATCGAAGACACCGGCCCGCTGACCGTAAAACGGATGGAAACTGTCGACGACGAAACGACAAAAGCGTGCGAGGACTTCATCACCAAGCAGGCCAACGCGGGAACGCCATTCTTTACCTGGATGAACTTCACCCGCATGCATGTATTCACGCACGTTCGGCCCGAGTATGAGGGCAAAGCCGGTATGGGCAAGGGCTTCTTCTACGCCGATGGCATGTGGGAGATGGACCAGAACGTCGGCAAGCTGCTCGGCCTGCTCGACAGCCTCAAGATCGCCGACAACACCATCGTCATCTTTACCACCGACAACGGGCCGAACATGTTCACCTGGCCCGATGCAGCGGTTTCTCCGTTCCGCAGCGAGAAGGACTCCAATTGGGAAGGCGCATTCCGCGTACCGGCCATGATCCGCTGGCCAGGCAAAATCCAGGCCGGGTCGGTCTCCAACGAGCTCTTCTCCGGACTCGACTGGTTCCCCACGCTGCTCGCCGCCGCGGGAGAGCCGAATATCAAGGAACAGCTGCTCAAGGGCACAAGCGTCGGCGGCAAGACCTTCAAGGTACACCTTGACGGTTTCAACCAGTTGCCTTACCTCACTGGTCAGCAGCCCCATGGCGCCCGCAATGAGTATTACTACTTCGATGACGATGGACAGTTGGTTGCGATGCGGTTCGATGTCCTGGAACCCGGAGCAACCAGTACGACCGCCTGGAAGATCGTATTCTGCGAACAACGGCAGCCGGGTCAGTTAGACATCTGGGCCAACCCGTTCACATGCCTGCGATTGCCGAAGATGTTCAATCTACGAATGGATCCCTATGAGCACGCGCCGGTCTCGGGCGATGGGTATGATGCCTGGAGGGCCGAGAACGTTTATGTGGTGTTCGAGGGAACAAGGAGGGCGGCAGGATTCTTGGAAACCTTCATCCAATATCCGCCTAGCCAGACGCCCGCCAGCTTCTCTGTCGATCAGATCGAAGATGCTGTAAAGCAGAGAATTCAGCAGATGCAGCAGGTGCAACAACACGTGCAAGGCGCAAAAGACTGAACAGCCTGACAACCGAAACCAGCCAGAAACTCGGTGGTGCGAAATTCCCATGCATCACCGGGTTTTTCTGTCCTCTCCATGTAAACTATGCGTTCTGAAAGTGCCCACCCCCCTCGGAGGTGCCTTCTGACTCGTTGGATTCGAAGTTCAGCGCCGAAAATCTGGCTTCTGGTCGCGATCGCATTCGTCGCACTTTTTCATTCGTCGGTTTATGCCCAGCAGGTCGGCCACTATCTTGGCGGAGCGACCGGCCTTGAGAATGGCTCCGGCGCGCCTCCCGGCTTCTTCGGCACCTACCTTGGCTATGTGAACCCCGTCGATACCCTGAAGGGACCAAACGGAAATACGATCCTAAGTCCTGATATCACCATCGCCGCCCAGATGGCAGGCTTCTCCATGACCACGCCGAAGAAGCTCCTCGGCGCAGACTATGGATGGAGCTTCCTCGTTCCCGCTGTAAACACTCGCTTTACTGCAGACGAATTTAATACAACTGCCGAATCGGGTGGTCTCTCGGATTGCTATTTCGCGCCCATCGTGCTCGGCTGGACGAAAGGAAACGCAAATTTCCTGGTCAACTACGGCTTCTGGGCACCGACCGGCCTATTCAACCCTTCGGCTGCCTTGAATCCTGGCCTCGGCTTCTGGGAGCAGCAGATTCAGGCCGGCACCACCTACAACATCGACAAGCGCAAGCTCTGGAATACCTCAGTCCTCACCACCTGGGAGATTAACCAGACCAAAGAGGGTGTTGATATCAAGCCTGGGCCCATGTTCACCGGCGAATATAGCTTCGGACGCCGCTTCGACAAATACCAGATGAACGCGGGCGTCGTCGGCTATGCCTACCAGAAGCTCTCAGGGGACTCAGGCAGCGGGGTTAATCCGCTGCTCGCCGGAGTTCTCGACCGCGCCTTCGCCACCGGCGGCGAATGGAAGTACACCAACATCAAGTGGCACATGGCCTTCGATGCCCGTTACGAACAGCAATACGGTGTGGAGGCCAAGACTTCGGGCAAGGTCATCGTCTTTTCTATTACCTATCTCAAACTCTTCCTGCCGCCGCACAAATAGATGAAGACACCGAGGAGTCATAAGCCGTGAGGTCTTCTGCTTTCAAACAGTACTTTCTTGTCGGCCTGCTGATCTTCTTCGCCACTGCTGCGAACGCCGCCGGCCAAAGCGATCCTCTGCCCTCTTGGAATGATGGCGCGTCGAAAAAGGCCATCATCGACTTCGTTGCCCGGGTGACGAACGATGGTAGCGCCGACTTCGTGCCCGTTGAGGAGCGCATCGCCACCTTCGACAACGACGGCACGCTGTGGACCGAGCAACCCATGTATGTCGAGCTGGCCTTCTCGCTCCAGGAAGTGGAGAAGATGGCGCCGCAGCATCCCGAATGGCAGACGACGCAGCCCTTTGCCGCAGTGCTTCACCACGACATGAAGGCACTGGCGGCAAGTGGCGACGAAGGGATGATCAAGTTGTTCCTCGCGACGCACACCGGCATGACCGAGGAACAGTTTGAAGCGACAGCCTCGGCCTGGCTGGCGACTGCCGAGCAGCCGAGATTTCACCGCCTGTATACCCAGTGTGTCTACCAGCCGATGCTGGAACTGCTGGCGTATCTGCGGGCGAACGGATTCAAGACGTATATCGTCTCCGGTGGCGGGCAGGACTTCATGCGGGCGTTTACGCAGAAGGTGTATGGTGTACCGCCAGAACAGGTGGTCGGGACGCAGTTCAAATCGCAGTACATCCTAAAAGGCGATAGCCCGGCAATCGAGCTTTTGCCGGGAATTTTGTCAATCGATGACGGACCGGGAAAGCCGGAAAATATCCAGCGTTTTATCGGCAAGAAGCCGATCGCAGCATTCGGAAATTCCGATGGCGACATCCAGATGCTGGAGTGGACGGGATCCAACATCCGGCCGAACCTTGAACTTCTGGTTCACCACACCGATGCCGAGCGGGAATATGCCTACGACCGTAATTCCTCCATGGGCAGACTGGACAAGGGTCTGACCGAGGCAGCGCAGAAGCACTGGATCGTCGTGGATATGAAGGCCGACTGGAAAGCCGTGTTTCCGCCACCTGCCCATAATCCGAACCTCATCGGTCGATGACCGAACCAGGCAGACCGGTCATCCATATAATGAACGCGGCCTCCAACTGACCCGTATGCCGACAGTCAAACCCGCCTCCACTCCACCGAAAAGATCAAAGGAAAGGCGCGGCACTCCCGCCCGTGAGAGTCAGGAAACCTCACCCATTCCACTGGGCGGAAAATCCCTGCTCTTCGCCCTGATGCTCTTTTTCTCGGGAATGGCCGCGCTCATCTATCAGGTCCTCTGGATCAGGCAGCTCTCGCTTGTAGTCGGCGTCGAGGTCTATTCCATCACCATTGCGGTGAGCGCCTTCTTCGCCGGACTCGCCGCCGGAGGCGCGCTGCTTGGCCGCATCGGGGATCGATGGAAGCGACCGCTGCTGTTCTATTTTTTTTTGGAAAGCTGCGTTGCGATCGCCGGAGTTGCGGCTACGCTCATGCTCGCCCATGCAGCAGCCCCGTTTGTGACCATCCAATCCCGCGCTGGCATCCTTGCCTGGGCGTTGCCTTTTCTGCTCGTGGGAACGCCCGCATTCCTGATGGGCGGCACACTCCCGGTTGCCATCCGATGGTGGCGAGCGCAGAATGACACATCGGTCGCAGCCGCCGGAGGCTGGGTCTATGCAGCCAATACCGCGGGAGGCATAGCTGGCGCGCTTTTGAGCAGTTTCGTTCTCTTGCCGTGGCTGGGCGTGCGGGGCACGGCTTGTGCCGTAGCTCTCATCAATCTGATGGCTGCCTGCATCGCGCTGGTTTTCGATCGGTGCGTCGTTTCAGGTTCTGGAGAAACTACGCCAGAAGAGCTGAGAGCCCTGAGCCCGTCTTTCGTGAAGTCGCGTACTGCGCTGACTCTCTACGCCATCGCCGGCGGTGTTGCGCTTGGCTACGAGGTGGTGTGGTCGCAGGCGATGGCGCAGTTTCTCGGTACGAGGGTCTTCGCGTTTTCCGTGGTGTTGGCGACCTACCTTGCCGGCCTTGTGGCCGGGAGTGCGCTCTACGTGCGCTTTGCCGGCAGAGTACGCGATGCATGGGGCATGTTCGGCCTGCTTATCACCGCAACCGGAGTCATAGCTCTGCTTGAGATCGCGGGCTTGAGTCTGTGGCAGTTACAAATTCAATTCGAAGCCGGAACTCTGGTATTTTCGGCCACCGGCAGTGAATTTGCGCGTATGTGTGCGGAGTTTTTAGTCGCTTCATTGGGCGTGGTCTTTGTGCCGACAGTACTGTTGGGCGCTGCGTTTCCAGCCGCATTGCGTTTGACCACAAGGCGTGAGCAGGCCGGCCGTGATGTTGGCACGGTTCTCGCGCTCAATACGGCGGGAGGGATCGGCGGAACGCTTCTTACGGGCTTCTTGCTGATTCCATCGTTCGGAATTGTGCGCAGTCTAAGCGTGCTTGCAATCACGGCTGCACTGGTTGGTGCACTGGCGGTGCTGCTCGGATCGGCAGTGAGCAAAAAAACGCAATGGACGGTTCTCGCTGTCGGACTCGTTACTGTCGCGGGTGGGCTGGCTACTCCGTCAGACCGTCTTGCGCGGCTTCTTCTCACGACGCGTGGAGGTGGCAGTCTGATCTTCTACCGGGAAAGCCGGGGAGGCACGGTTGCCGTAGCGCAAAAACGTTCAGGCGACAACGTGTTTCGACGGCTTTATATTCAGGGCGTATCGAATTCCGGCGACGCTATGCCGTCCCTGCGCTACATGCGGTTGCAGGCGATGCTGCCACTCATCATTCATCGCGGTAAGCCGAAGTCTGCACTGGTGATCGGATTCGGCACGGGGATCACTGCAGGGTCCGTCCTGCGTTATCCGCAATTAGAGAGACGGGTCTGCGTGGAGTTGCTTCCGTCGGTGGTGCAGGCGGGCGATCTCTTTGCGGAGAACTACAAGGCGGGCTCCGAGGCGCGCATGCAGATTCGTATCGGTGATGGGCGGCAGGAGTTGCTGCGTAGTTCCGAACGCTACGATCTCATTACCCTGGAACCCCCGCCGCCTTCGGCTGAGGGAGTCGTGAATCTTTACTCCTCCGATTTTTACCGCCTCGCGGCCACACGGTTGGCGCCGAATGGCCTCTTCGCACAGTGGCTCCCACTCGCTACCCAGAACGATGAAGATACGCGCTCATTGGTACGCAGCTTTCTTGACGTTTTCCCCTATGCGACGTTGTGGACCACGGAACTGCACGAGATGCTCCTCATCGGGTCTAATTCACCCATCAAGCTTGAGGCGGCACCGATCGGCGACCGCTTCAATCAAAGCGGCGTGAGCACGGCCTTGCAGGCGGTCGGAGTCTCCTCGCCGGCAGCTCTGCTGGCAACGTGGGTCACCGGCAAGGAGGGATTGGAACGCTACGCGGGGCAAGCACGCCCAGTGACGGACGACGATCCCCGCATCGAATACGGGCCTTGGGTAGACCCGAAAGAAATCACCCGCACGCTTCCTGAGCTGCTCTCTCTTCGCACCGACCCTCCGCTACTCGATGGAGACACCGTCCTACGCGGGGAAGTGACACGACAGCGCGAGAGTCTGCTGGATTTCTATGCCGCCGGCATCGCGGCCTATAACGGCGATAGAGAACAGTGGAGCGAGGCGATGCAGCGCGTCATGGCTGTGGACGATACGAATCCTTACTATCGTTGGATCGCGGGTGAGAGGAAATAAATATTTCGTTCTACGGAGCTGGTTTTAGCGCCCAAGGATTATCTAAGGAACTCAGTTGTAAGAAAAGTCCGGTTTGAAGCACTTGCCGGTTATACGGCCAAGTGGAGCATTTCCAGTAGAAGAATCATTTCAGTTAAGTTTCCGCTCAGAGCGCCTGAGAATTACTGGTCAAGCGTCAGCGAAGTCGGGCTGGCTGCGGATTCAATCTGTCAACCGTGGGTTTGCTCTGACACTTACACTCGACGAAAGGCCTAGGACTTTGATCTCCCCACGACCCAGGAGGTCGCCGAGCGAAAGATCCGTCATACCTACGATCATTTCCGCGTCCTCGGGCGATACACATGGCAAAACCGATGACGGAAGCAAATCGAGATCCGCCACTCCTCGATGCGGTTTCCGAATGTAGCTAATGAGAGGCACTCGCACCGACGCTGCCGCAGTCAAGATTGCGCTTGTGGTTTTTAGGAAGGCCTCCGACTTGATGTCGTAGGTCGTCTTGGCATAGAAGCCTGCAGCTAACGCAGCCCTGTACTCCCTGCAGGTGCGAACAGTCATGCGAACGCCGCCATCATCTCCGAAGTCTGCCGCAAAGACCGGATTTCCCCCGATCAGGACTGGACGGTCGAGAAATCTTTCGACGTCCTCGGGCGAAATCGATTCAACGGTTTCGTTGGGGGCATCAGCGAACACGAGAGGCTTGGTAAGTCGCAGTTGGTCTGGGGGCTGTGATTCTTGGAGATCCATGGGCAAGATTAAACCAGAGCGTATGGCCTCGCCCACCGTGGATAGTAGGTCCTCTCTGCTTTCACGTTTCCTTTTTGAAGTAACCAGCTTTTGAACGTTGGCGCTGGCCTTTTCGGCTCGATGAAGGAAGAACCTCGCAGATCCCTCGTTGAAGACGTCAGAAGTCTTCGCCAGATTGCATCGACGGTGTGCAGGAACCAGGTTTTGAATCGAAAACAAATCGAATTCTGCGGTCAGATCTAGTCTGGCCAGGATCTCAGGCAATTCTGGTTCCTCGACAGAGAAAGCCAGGTGATTTGGGACTGGTTCTATTGCTACAAGCCTTGGTATATCAGCTGGGGATTTTCTGGAAAACGGGGACCAATTGGCTACCGAATAAATTTTGAGCATCATCTTCAATGCTTCGTATTGATAGGAAGTGATGGCCTGGAAATTCCCATTTCCATTGAGCAGATCGATTTGTGTAAGCAAAAGGGCTGGAACGTCTACGAGCAAGAGGGAGGGTTGGAATCTCGGTTAGTCAAGGCCATTGAGCCCAGCGCTCTCCCAGAATCCAACGGAGGGTTCTATCGTGCTTTTGAGCAGTGGGTAACTCTTGCAGTAAAAGAGGGTATCGATTTGCTTGAAACCGCACATCAGCGGATCATCCCATCCTCAACAGCCAACTAATCAGAAAGAAATGACTCGCTGTAAAATTACGAGCGTCCGCGCTAGCTGAATCTCGGCGAACAGCTCGGGCAGATGCTTCTGGAGCAAAGCGTCGATCGTCGAATACTGCTGAACGGTTATGAAAGGCCGGCGCGGGTGCACGCGATCGTTCTCCCCATACTTCGACCACTTCTGCGTGGACGTGATGAACTCACTGGCGAAGTCCCCGGCGTCCGGAAATCCCTGATCAATCTGCAGGCAGCCCGTCAGGCAGATATCCACGTACGATTCCACGATGGGAACCTGCGGCGTCGGCAGACTTTTCTCCAGGCTCTCCCTTTTTGAAAACGTTGACGTAGATCCAGACCTTGCCCTTGGGCGCCGATCCGCCTGTGAGGATCTCAACGTCCTTGGTGAAGTCCACCCGCTTATAACTCTGTTTCGCGCTCCTCGCTGGCTTTCAACTCCGCTTCGCTCACCGTGTAGATGATCCCATTCGGGGAGTTCCCAAACTGCTCGGTGGCCGTGGATTACTGTAAGCGTCCGGTTCTCACCGGTTCTCGCCGTATAGAACGCGTCACCACGGTGAGCATCGAGACGATGTCCCTCATAGCGACCTTGCCAGAAGACATCGAGTTCGTCGGTCCCAACACTGGCACTGTCATGCCGGCTGAAACCCAGGACGAAGCGGATCTGGTGGACTGACTAATCCTTGATCGGCACCTCAGTCCGTACAATTTTCGGTCACTCTTCATTTTTCAATTGCAGTCATGGTTGCCATACTCTTGCGTAAGATTCGTTTGTATCGATGGAAGGCAACGGCTTCGGACAGCAAAACCGACTTTTCGGAACCCCTGTAAACAGTTTTCGATGTCTGGCTCGTTACGCCAGAATCACCTCATGACTTGGCGTCATGGTGCGCTACGCCATCGCTATTTGAACCAGAGCTGTATGCTCAATTTCGAGCGCGCGCTGCAGCCGCACCGTAGCGGGCAGGGTTGGATTCTTCACTCGCTTCGGGAAGCCGTCATGAGTGCGGCCCCGCAACGTTCTCCCATGCACCTTTTTGCGTACGCCACCCCATTACTTAAAGAAGAATGGAACGCCGGCGTCCTTGCACTGCCTCTGTATCGAAACGACCCAGAATTCTTCCATCGGTCGTGCGCCGGGGCCGCTTTCGCCGCCCACGATTACCCATATGGGCAATTCGGACTGGCAGTTTGTGGAAAAGATTCTTGATCTCACCGAAGGGCACAGCAACGCTCAAAGAGCCAGGATGATCGTAGATGTGCTCTGTCAGGTACACCAACAGCGGCAAGCTGGCCATGAAGATGTAAATTATCCACTGGACTGCCGTGCATGGCTGTTGGCTACGGGAAGGCCGATGGCAAACGTGACTTTCTAGCGTCAACAACACAGAGCTAGGAGATTACCAGGGAATTGCGGGGATCGCTGACACGATCCTGCCGTTTTCCGTCTGAGGGCATCAAAATCAAGTATGTTTACCTGCGACGATGCAATCAACCCCTGGAGCGGCAACCCCGCCATGGATTCTTGCAGCGCCGTCTGCTGAACCTCCTTGGTATATACCCATGGCAGTGTGTAGATTGCCAAATCACCTACTATAGGCGGGCGCAAAATACCGCTAAACCCACAGGCACCAAATAACCCGATGACCTAAGTGGGGCCACCGTCCCAGTGCATCTTAACCGCGCGCCTGCCTCAAACGTGGCATGTACCGACCTGCTCACCCTTTGCTAGTCTCCGCGCTGGAGGCAACGTGAACATACAAGAAATCCTGATAGAACTTGATGATGAGATTACTCGTCTGCAACAGGTACGGCATCTATTGACGGACGGCAAGAGTAAGGCTGCCAAGTCTGCCAAGAAATCTGCCAAACGGACCTTGAGTGCCAAGGGACGAGCGAATATCGCTGCGGCTCAGAAGAAGAGATGGGCACAAGCTAAGAAAGCATCCAAGAAAGGTGCCGGACACACCCTGAGTCCCGAAACGAAGGCGAAAATTTCAGCGGCTCAAAAGAAGAGATGGGCAGCGAAGAAAGCCGCTTAGCGATAGAACGATGTGTGGCCGATACCAACGCCGTTCCGACAAGCAGAAGATTGCCGAAGCCTTCCATCTCGGCAACGTGGACGGACTCGCTCTCGAACTCACTTCTGATTACAACGTCGCGCCCCAGACGATGCAGCCTGTCATTTCTGGGATGAAACGTTCGGGACCCGTACGCTGCACATGATGTTCTTGGCGCTTCCTACCGCGATACGTGACAGACCCGAAACAGTTCAAACTCGCCACGATCAACACGAAGGTGGTCGCGGTCCCTGCGCATCGAGTCGGCATTAATTGGTACCGAGAACGCCGCCCTGGTGTGGAGCGACGCGCAGGTAGCGACAGATACGCGAGTTGCGGAACGTTGCAGGGACAGAGAGCAGGGCTAGAATGCTGTCATCGTAATTATCTAGCCATAGGAGCGCTTGAGCCGCATGCGTTATTGGTGGGTTAACCAGAACCAGACGCATCGGCATGAGATAAGAGGTGGATACCTTTGGTCGCCCAAACGGAACGCTGACAATGGCCGTAATCCGTTCTATGAGTTCATGCGCGAAGTCTCACCCGGCGACCTAGTTTTCTCGTTCTTCGATACGCGGATTTTCGCTATCGGAGTCGCGGCGTCTAATTGCTACGAAAACCCAAAGCCAATCGAATTCGGTGTCGTGGGCATGAATTGGGACTCGATTGGCTGGAAGATACGTGTCAACTTCGTTGAGATGGAGAACAAGATCAGGCCCAAAGACCATATGGGAATCCTTGGGCCGGTGCGCCGGGACGTTACTCACCTTTGCAGGCGACGGGGAACGGTAATCAAGGTGTGTACCTGACAGAAGTGTCACCGCAGTTGGCACAAGTACTGGTCGGCCTTATCGGACGGCAAGCCTCCGAACTTGTAGATACGACGGCAGGGCGCGATAACTTTATCCGTCCTCCGGTTGAGACCGCTGAGATGGAAGTCTGGGAACACCACATCGAGCATGTCATCGAGAATTCTGCCGGCCTAACGGAGACCGAACGGGAGTCGCTCATCGTTGCGCGTAGAGGGCAGGGACTGTTCAAGGACCGCGTGATGCTTATCGAGAGATTCTGCAGGGTGACAAAGGTTGAAAATCCCGTCCACCTGAGAGCAAGCCATTGCAAGCCGTGGCGACTCAAACAACCAAGAGCGATTGAATGGGGAGAACGGGCTTCTGCTTACCCCATCCATCGATCATCTGTTCGACCGTGGCTTTATTAGCTTCGAGGACGATGGCAGGCTGATAATTTCCCCGGTGGCGCATAAGGCCTCCCTGCGCCGCATGGGTGTTGAGACCGAGCGTCCGGTCAATGTAGGGGTCTTCAGCGAAGGTCAACGGACGTTTCTCGACTATCATCGCAACTCTGTGTTGCTTCGGGCGCTACGGTAGATTTACCAGGAAGAACGTCTAGATAACCCCTCCCCTATGGGTCTGCGGCGACGCAGTGAATCGCGCGCGATTGCAGGCTGTGGGATCGTCGTCGCTGGCCGGTTTGGCAGAAAGGCATAGAAGGAAGGACAGGCGGCGAGTTCGTGAGGGCGTGGCGGATGACCGGGCGGATGTCGCGGTTCGCTGGGTACGTTAGAAGGAAAAGATGCAGGGCGGAAGCGGGATAGGTCATCGCGATTGTCGGGGGATCGGTCCAACTGGGGGCATTCTCCCGGGGCTAGCTATGCCGAACGTGTCGAGGGAGCGTCCTGCTGGCCTGAATGAGCAACAATCTCGCTCTTCTCCGCCTCTCCAGCAGGTTCCGAAATGCTCTGGTTTTGGCCTCGGAGGTCTGCCCCTTTTCGTCCCCCCAAATTGCCTCTAACTCAGGCTGTTTTCAGGTGTCTTCCGTACCTCATTTGTGGACACCTCCGTATTAACCCTTTACATTCGAATCTCGTCGAGAGGATGTCGGTGTGGCGCGCAAAGACTATCTCCCCTATGTGTTCCGGTCAGGTCGCGTGCTCGTGCTTTGGTGGTGGTCGTGGCATGCAACAAAAATTTGGTTGGCGTGAAGGTGCAACAAAGTTTGAAGGAATGATGGACGCGACAAAATTCCGCCAAGGCGGATATCAGACTTGTGTGTAATTCGGCCCTTTTTCGGCCATCCGGTGGCTCCGCGGATCAAACGCTTGTCAGTCTCCCAGTGGTCGCGCTACAAACAACACCCTTACATTCCGGTTTGAACATTAGTCGCCCGGAACCCAAAAGGATTCGCTTCTCGGTGCGCTTGGAGTGTTCGTTGGATGCCTCGGCGATTTTCGCGTAAATTTAGGACGCCCTGTCTGCGATTACAAGTCCCTGGCGCGTTTATGAGTACTAAACTGAGAGATTACGACGATGTTCACGATCACACTCTTCCGCCGATCGGACATCGCAATCGATATCAAAACGAGCCTTTGCTGAAATAGAGGCTAAACGCATCATAGATTTCAAGTGCTCGTCTAGCAGCCCACTGAATCAGCATTTCGTTCTCGGACTGCGTTGACACCTGAGCCTGAGTGTAGGCGGCAATGCGGCATGCACGCTTTTGGTCAAGCCGTTCCCACGCGAGCGGCTCTCCGACGACTTGCTCCAAATGCTCTTTTTGGGAATACAGAAAGTCGAAGCACGCCTTGTTGCGTTGCCTATCACCATAGTCGATGTAGATTTCGACCCGCAGTCGTCTTCCTCGTGCAAATGCTGCAGTTAGGCTCGCGGAATCAGTGTTCCGCGCATCTAAATTCGCGAGCACATGCCAGCTTGAACCCGTCGGTGAGGCATTGCGCAAAGGAAACAGTGTCTCACTACTTAGTCGATTCTTGAGCCCTGCAAAAAACCGGATGTAGGATTCCTTCCGATCGTTCGTGCGTTCGAAGGTCAGCCGTTGGTCAGCCATGCTCACGGCCTTCGTTCTCCAACCTTCGTCTAACCAAGCCGCCGACTGAGGTTTGCTCGGATCGTTGGCCCACCAAGCACGATATTCGTAGGCTGACCGCGGAAGCTCCTTACCCAGCTGAGTCTCTATCTGTTTAAAGGACAAATCCACCGAGATAATATCCTTCGTTACACTTTCCAAGAATTCAGCAAGTTTCGCGTAACTCCCGACTGGTGCTTCTAACCTATCGTCACTCGGCGTTGGCTTCTCCGACGTCCCATCAGCCACAACCTCAGAAGGTATCGAAGCTGACAACTCACTAGTCTCCGTCCTCTTCGACACAGGAAGATTGTTCTCAAGCCAGTCGTTCGCAAACTTGATCACGCGTCGCTCCTCCGCGCCCAGTTCGCCGCGAAAATGCGCCAACTTATTCCGCGCTGCCCTCACTCGATGCAGTAGTTCCCTCAGTTCCGTCACGTTTTTTGATTGGGAGAGCCGCGGCGCGCTCTCGTGACGCAATAAGACTTCTATCAGATCGTTTAAAGAGAGCTCGGATAACTCTTCAAGCGGTTTTGACAGGCCCAGTTTCTTCTCCGCCTCCTGCAATGCGTTTTTATCCAGGTCACCAATCGGCGGGGTATTTGTCATCGCGAGATAAACCTTGATCGATTTCGGCAGGTTCTCGCGGATATCTGCGGCTCGGTCCGTCACCCTCATGATCGACGCTTTTAGCGCGTCAGGCGCCTGCTCATAAAGAGCACAAATCGCGTCTTTCAAGCTTGATTCAATACTCTCAATTCGCATTAAATCCTGCGCATACGATTGAAAAAACACTGTCGCATCCGCCGCTGTCACAATGCCCTTCAGCTTTGAGTCATCCACAATCAAAACAAAGTTGTCGCGCTGAATGTGTTCCAGCATCCTCAGCAAATCCGCGTCTGCTGGGTACCCTTCCGCTCGCTGCGCAACGTCACGTACCACAAGTACCTCTGGCGTGGTCCGGAACGCCTGTACCGCCAGCAAGATCGATTCGAACGTTACTACTTGCCCTCCAAAATTTCCGGTAGGCCCTAGCACAGGCAGTTGGCCGTACCCCTGTTGGCACATTAAATCTATCGCATGGCTCACAGTTTCGTGCTGCTGCACGGTTCTCAATTGCTGCTCTAGTGGCAGGAGGTCTTCCAAGGTAAAGTTCATGTGCAAAGCCTAACCGCAAGTAAGCAAACTAAATATACAGAAACCGAAAATGTACTGCTGAGTCGTTCTCGTCCGAGGTCCGATGATTAGTACCAGGAACTCGGCTTGTGTTTACTTACAGTCGTCCTCAGGTTTCAACCGTTCGATTTTCAATTGGTGATAGCAGGCCGAGTCCGCTCAGTGAGGCCGTTCTATCAGCGCTTCCTCCGAGTCCTCGACGGTTGGTCAGCGACACTGAAACAATCCCCGCGGTCCAAAATTTTTGGACTGCAAAAAACTGCCAACATTTGAAAATTCAAAATTGAAATTTTTCGCTGATCGAGCTAAGTGGATTCGGGTCGGACGTACCCCACCCCTTCCGAGAGGGCTCGGCGGTTGCGAGGCGGGCAGGCGGGCGCGGAGCGAAGCGAAGAAACGTGCCTTGGGGCGAAAGGATAGGATGCCTGACAGATGATGGATCGCACTTGCCGTGAGGACTGGTCATCTTGGGTGCTAGGCGATGCAACCGCGGTGGGAAGCCTTCCGAGTCCAAATTTTGGACTGATTTCCTCCGCGTCGGAAGTGCTTAGCTAAGGGGTCGGGCGGCTATGGGATGAGTGAGCAATCCAACACCCCGAAATATCTCACGGCTCACGACTCCGGAAAGTTCGAGGGGTTGCGGTATGGGACACCAGAGTGTCCTTCGTGGGACTTGCCGCATGTCATAGACTCCGCGGCTTGCGGCGAGAGCAATTTCCAACATTCTTTTCCTGTCCACGAAATGCTGGAATCATCAGATGCCCCGCCTCGCCGAATTCGCTATTCCTTTTGCGGCGCTGGCGTGGCGTGACCTGTAGCGACTGTAGCGGAAATTGTAGCGGGTGTCGGTTTAGATGGTGTTGTACGAGTTGGAAGCGAAGAGCCTTAAACCATTGAGAATACGAGTGCAACGGATCCGGTACAAACCGGCATAAAGCGTCCTGAGAGGTCTGCAAAACCTTTATGCGTCGGTTCGATCCCGACCCGCGCCTCCAATGATTCACAGAATTCGAGTAAGTGCCCGCTCAGATCCGTGTGACCGGCCCAATTACATGCCAGTGGATTGCAAACCAGCTAAGAATCAGGCACGCAAGGGCGACGAGAGAAAACTTAACTTTCGTGATCCTTCTCAATCCGGCTCGGCGCCATACGCGAATTCCTGAAACAATCGCAAACACGCTCACGAACAGCGCCAGAGCCGTAACTGCGTTGATGAGGTAGAGGTATTTGTCCCAAGCTGGAGTCGGCGGGTTCAGGTCATCGCCGGCCACCGCGAAGAAGATGAAGATGGTCAATAGCATCGCAACCCAGACCCATGCCGCCAGCTTGGAGATAATGGGAAGCCAGCGGGTTCCAGGGTGAGGGGCCGGGCGTGGACGCTTGCGCAGGAAGATTCTTCTCCCTGTTCGGAGAATCGTCGCCAACACCACAGCCGACAGAACGGCGAGGCTGGCCCCTACAGCACCCAGCACCAGTTTGCCGTTCTCATACCATGGCACGCGCTCCGCCTGTACCCCAGGGAAATCAACCGCGAGCCGGGCGACTCTTCCGTGGTCATCGCGGATAGCAAACAGCCGCTGCTGCCCATCGACCTCCTGCCACAGGTCCTTGCCGATGGGCTTCCACTTGATCGGATGCCCGCGCAGATCCTTGGCGTCCTCAATGTGAAGGATGCCATCCTCATCGACCGTCGCACTGCGCTGCTCGAACAGATTGCCGGACGCCAGTCTGGTGCTGTCCGAACGTCGTGTTGATTGATAGGTTCCTACGATGGCGGTGAGATCTTTGCGTGGCAGGCTGATAAAGGCCTGCTTCTTGGCACTCGGATAGTAGCGGTCCGAAAACATGTCGATGATCTCGGGTCGCGGCTTGTTACCTCCCCCAGCGGAGTTGTAGGAGACGAACAGCACCAGCTTCTCTTTCTGCTCAACGAAGAAGAGGCTGTGAAACGCAATGAGATCGCCTTCGTGGCCGATCCAGCGCAGATTGTTGCGCCACGTCTGGTAAAAGCCCATGCACTGCGCCGGCATCTGATGGCTCGCACGAAACTGCGGAGTCCACATCGCTGGCAATGTCTCCGGCTTCAATATGCGGTTTCCATCCAACTCGCCGCTGTTGAGCAGCGCGAGCCCGAACCGTCCCATGTCGGCGGCGGTCGACGAGAGGCCACCCGCGCCCACAGGGTTGAAAATCTCGAATCCCACCGGCGGTTTCTCCGTATCGCCGCGGTACCCCTCCGACGGCAGGCTCGCCAGCGCCTTCGGCGGCGGCTGGTAGAACGTCGAGTGTGTCATGGCCATTGGCGCGAAGATATGCTCTTCCACATACTGCTCAAACGGTTCCCCGCTTACGCTCTGAACGATATAGCTCGCGAGGCCGACGCCGTAGTTCGAGTATCCCGGTATCTTTCCGGGCGGGTAAAGTCGCATGGGCTGATTGGCAATCAGAAAATCGCGCAGCGAAACGGCCTGCTTCGGATTCGTAATTATGATGTCCCGGCTCTCCTCTTCAAAGCCGCCCGTGTGCGTCATCAGATTGCGCAGAGTAATCGGCGTGCCAAATGCCGGACGTATCCGGAAGTCCAGATAGCGATTCACATCGGTATCGAGGTCCAGCTTACCCTGTTCCTCAAGCTGCATCACCGAGACCCATGTGAAGAGCTTTGAGATCGATGCCAGGCGAAAGATCGTGGTTACCGGATCCACTGGAGTTTTTTTCTTTTCATCAGAGTATCCGTAACCTTTCTGCAGTAGCACCTTTCCATCCTTCATGACCAACACGGACGCGCCGGCGATGTCGGAGCGCTCCATCTGCAGAGGAACGATTCCGTCAAAGAAGGCTTCCAGATCGACTGGTTCGAGCGCGTGCTCAGCCGGCGGAATTGCTGGAGGCGCCTTCTCGTTCATATGCTGAGCCGGCGCAGCTGGAGAGGGCGGAACAATTTTTTGGGGCGCCTGCGCCTGGACAAACTGGGAAAGAACGAACGCCGTAGAAAACGCTGCTAGGCGAAAAGGTTGCATGCCATGCTCCGATGCGTAAGATGAGGATCGCCGAATCACCCGGTTACTAATCCAGGTTGCAAAATCAAAAGTCGGATTATTCTAGCAATCGCCGTCAAATCACCAGTCATGCCTCTTGCCCTTTGGTACCCAAATACTCAATCGTCGTTACCATGTCCGGCGAGAGGGTCAAGGCGCGACTGTCCA
>Ga0210390_10002344_pt1 | contig 16851 bp, 19 predicted proteins | sample IncBWH11OmetaG_FD_161050 | JGI IMG/M metagenome (GOLD analysis project Ga0210390, IMG submission 161050) | Forest soil microbial communities from Barre Woods Harvard Forest LTER site, Petersham, Massachusetts, United States - Inc-BW-H-11-O ... | reverse complement strand
CTGCGCTGCCGCGAGGCCTCCAGCCAATGGGAAGCCATCTGCAACACTCCGCACACTCAGACACGCACCGCCTGACCAGCCCCAACCCGAAGATGATCTTGAGCACCTACGAAATCGACTTACACCCCGCCGTCAGGGACACCGGCCATACCGTCGTGGTCGTGGAGCACAATATGTCTCTGGTCATGGGCGTCTGCGACCAGGTTGTGGTGATGGACGCCGGAAGCGTCATCGCCGCGGGACCGCCGCAGGCGGTGCAGAACGACCCGCTGGTAATCAGCGCCTACTTCGGGGCCGCGGAGGCGAACACCTGAGATGCTCGAACTGACTGAAATCCGTGCGGGATATGAGTCCGAGGAGATACTCCACGGGCTGAGCTTCTCGGTGGCCCCCGGGACGATCGTCGCCGTCGTGGGGGTCAACGGGGCCGGCAAGTCGACCACGCTGAAGGTCATCTCGGGGCTGCTGCGGCCCCGCGGCGGGACTGTGACCGTGGACGGCCGCCGCCTGGCTGGCGGCTCCACCGATGAGGCCGTTCGCGCGGGCGTCGCCCACGTGCCGGAGGGCAGGCAGGTCTTCGCGAACATGACCGTGCGCGAGAACCTGCTGCTCGGCGCCTACGCGGTCCGCAAGAGCCCGGCCACCCGCGTCGACGAGGCGCTCGGCGTCTTTCCCGAGCTGTCTTCCCGGCTCGGGCACTACGCGGGGTCGCTGTCCGGCGGCCAGCAACAGATGCTCGCCATCGCCCGCGGCCTGATGTCCGACCCCAAGTACCTGCTGCTCGACGAGCCCTCGCTCGGCCTGGCGCCGCAGGTGACCGAGCGCATCTTCACCGTCATCGCGACCCTGCGGGACGCGGGCAAGGGCATCCTGCTCGTGGAGCAGAACGGGCGCCTCGCGCTCGGCGTCGCCCAGCAGGCTTTCCTGCTGGAGCGCGGCGCCATCACGCTGACCGGCACGGGCGCGGAACTGCTTGGCAACGCCGAGGTGATCGAGCGCTACCTCGGCGTGGGCAGCGCGACCGGCCAGGCCAGCAGGCAGCAAGCCTGGACTCTCGCCCTAGGCGCCGCCCTCGCGGACGGCTGACCCCGCGGCTGACCGGGGAACGCGCAGGTCGGCGAGCACCTCGCAGCTGTGCGGGTAGGGCAGATCCCGGAACGCGGTGGTGCCGACCGCGGGCGCGGGACCAGGGCACCTACAGCGTCGCGGTGTCGTTCGGGTTCCACCTGCGCTTGGCGGTCGCGTCGCACAACCCGGCAGTCAACATGATCATGGAATCCTTCCGCGACGCGATCCTGATGTCGATACGCGAGGCCCACCACGAGGGCAATCAGGGCGCCCAGGAGCACCGCGCGGTAGTAGACGCCATAGAACGCGGCGACGCCAAGTCCGCCAGCCAGCTAATGTCCGCCCACTTGAAGCGCACCGCAGACGCGGTAGCGCCTCAGTAGCCCCCTCCATTGCCAGCCCGTCGCTTCCCCCGGACAATTGGCCCAAGGGCCAGATGGCAGGGGGAGCACCGATGACCAGTTACCCGTTCGCGGATCGTGCCGCCGAATTCGAGCGGCTCATCGCCCAAGGCGGCATCTTCGATCCGCTCACGCGGCGGTTGCTGCAGGACGCCGGGCTGGGGCCCGGGATGAGGGTCCTGGACATCGGCAGCGGCGCGGGCAACGTAGCACGACTGGTCGCCGACATCGTTGGCCCCGGCGGCACCGTCGTGGGAGTCGACGCCGACCCGGCGGCGGTCGAACTGGCCAGCCAGCACAACAGCGCACGCAACATCGAGTTCCGGGTCGCCGACGTGCACACTCTGGACGGGATCGAGGACGGCTTCGACGCCGTGACCGGCCGGCTGGTCCTCATGTACCTAGCCGATCCCGTCGGCGCCTTGCGGCAGGCCGCTTCCCGGGTGCGCCCGGGCGGCCTGGTCTGCATGCACGAAGGCGACTTGGGTTACTTGTGGGCCAGCCCGCAGACACCGCTGTGGGAGCAAGTCCGCGCCTGGTTCCTTGAGGCCTTGCAGAAGGCTGGGGTCGAGGCCCGGATGGGCCCGGCGCTCTGCGGCCTGTACACCAAGGCCGGGCTCCCGATGCCGCGATTGCTCTTCGAGGCGGCCATCGCGGGCGGACCTGACAACCTGGGCTGGGGCTGGGGGAACGTCGTGTCGGCGGCGGTCCCGCTGATGGAGAAGCTGGGCGTGGCCACGCGTGCCGACGTGGATCCGGCCACGCTGTCCAACCGACTGGTGGCCGAGACCGTCGCGTCCGGCGGATGCGTCATCGGCCCCCCGATGACTGGTGCCTGGGCCGTCCGTCCGGCCGACCCGTACTAGCGGTGGTCTTGCTCGACTCGGTGGGCGGTGCGGGTCAGATGGACGCGCATCAGGCGGGACGCCTCGGCGGCGTCGCGGCGGCGGACCGCCTCGACGAACTGCTCGTGTTCCTTGGTCCCGAGCTCGCCCATGTCCGGGGCGACCTCCTTGGCCTGCTCCAGGGACATCAGGATCGGCCCGCGGAAGGACTCGACGAGCATCTCCAGCGCCGGGTTGTGGGTCGCCTGCGCGACGCGGGCGTGGAACTCCAGCGACATGCGCATCGAATACTCACCCTTGCCCAGCGCCACCTCGGCCCGCTCGAGGATCTTCTCCAGGTCGGCGAGGTCCTCCTCGGTCGCGCGTTCGCACACGAGCGGGACGATGCCAACCTCGAGGATCAACCGAACCTCGGTGACATCGGCCGCGCTGATCACCGACAGGGTAAGCAGGTCCGTGAGCCCTTCGCCCACCCGGTTGCTCGACGGGGCCGTGACGAACGCGCCGCCGCGCGCGCCCACCCGGATCTCTACCAGGCCGGCGGACTCCAGCATCCGCAGCGCCTCGCGCACCGTGACCCGGCTGACGCCAAAGCGCTCGCAAAGGTCACGTTCCGCGGGCAGGCGGTCCCCGGGTTTGAGCTGTCCTTGTCGCATGAGCAGACGGATCTGCTCCACGATGATCTCGGAAATCCTGCCGACGCTGACGCGGCTGAAAAGCTCCCCCGCAGGAGAGGATGCAGCCGCGTTTCCGCCGTGGTCGGTTCCCCCGGACCCAGGCATCCGTGCCTCCTCTGGCCCTGCTGACTTTTCAGCCATGGTAATGGTTGGGCCAATCCAGAGATACGGAACGGCGCCGACAGTTGCTGCGAGTATCTATCGGTGGGCGTCGCGCGAGGCCGCGTTAATCTCCTCGGCGGCGGCTCGGACGCGTCCGAGAAGCAGATGAATGGCCCGTTCAGCTGCTCATAGCCAGATGAATGAGACATTCATCTGGCGCGGCGACGTGGGCGCCCGCGTCAGCCGGGTTAACCCGCAGCACCTCGACCGTGCCGCGGCCGCCGTCGACCCTGACCAGGTCGCCGCTGTGCACGCGCATGGTGGCGTTGCCGCATCCGACGACGGCTGGGATGCCTAGTTCGCGGGCCACGATCGCGGCGTGGGAGAGCGGCGCGCCGACGTCGGTCACCACCGCCGCGGCCCGCGGGAAGATCGGCGTCCAGCCGATGTTGGTCACTGGAACCCAGGCGGCACACGGAACCCGGCGCGTGCGAGCCGGGCCAGCGAGGCGCCCTTGCCGCCGACCATGCCGGGCATCGCGCCCGGGTCGTCGAGGGCCATCACCAGCGGCACTTGTGCATCAACAGTCATCGCCGGACTCCCAGGTCGAAGAGGCGTACCAATTCATCGGCGAAGGCGCCGATGTCGGTACCAGGGTCGCCGCGCAACCGCATCACCATCGCGTGCGTAACCGCGGATCGCACCACCCCGCCCACGACGTCCACGTCGAACTCTCTGAACTCCCCGTCGCGCTGCCCGTCGCGCAAGATCTCCTCAACCGAGGGGTCCGGCGCCCGCAGGGGCATGGTCGCGACGAGCGGCCGCCCGTCGGCCGAGGTCGCGTTGAAGGCGATCTCGATGACGGCCAGGTGCAGGCTCCGGTGCTCGACGATGTAGCCCGCCGTCCCCGTCACGTAGGCCCGGAGCTTGTCGAAAGCGGTGGCGGCCTTGGCCATCCGGGGCTTCATGAACTCGGCGTAGGTGGCCAGCGCGGTGCGCAGCACCTCGCCCATGAGCTCCTCTTTGTTCGCGAAGTGGTACGAGACGACGCTCTTGGCGACCCCGGCCCGCCTGGCGATCTCGGCCATCGACGCCTCGGAGTAGCCCAGCTCGGCGATGGCTTCCGCCGCGCACCGGGCCATCTGCGCGCGCCGGGCAAGGTCGGTAAAGGTGCGTCGACCGTCGGACGTCTTCCTCACAGCGTGTCGCTCCTCACGGCGCTCCAAAGTTAGAACGACCGGTCGAAATATAGTACGCCTGGCCTAGAGCGGACCACAACCGCGGTGATTCGCCGCTCCGCGCACATCACAACCGGCGCGCGCGGGTGTTCACCGCGGCGTTCGAGCGCGCGATGATGCTTATTGACCGCAATGATTGCCCGCAATAACTGCCTGGAGAGGAGCAAGCGAGTGGGACTCCACGAGAACGGGGGAGTGGCCACGGTCGCCGAGGCTTACCTGAGCGTGCTGAAGGATCGCGGCATCAGCCGGCTGTTCGTGAACGCCGGCACCGACTTCGCCCCGCTCGTCGAGGCGTACGCGCGCCAGAAGCAATCGGGACGGGACTTCCCCGAGCTGGTGGTCTGCGCGCACGAGAACCTCGCCATCTCGATGGCCCACGGGGCTTATCTGGGTGACGGGCGGGTCCAGGCGGTCATGGTCCATACGAGCGTCGGAACGGCCAACGCGGTGTGCGGGACGTTCAACGCTTCGACGGACCGCATCCCCATTCTGCTGACCGCGGGCCGCAGCCCGTTGTTCGAGGACTCCGTGCTCGGCTCGCGTGACGGGTCCATCCACTGGCCGCAGGAAATGTACGACCAGGCGTCCCTGGTGCGCGAACTCGTCAAGTGGGACTACGAATTGCGAGATGGCGTGCAGGTGGCCGCGGTCGTGGACCGGGCCATCGACATCGCCATGACGTCGCCGCGCGGTCCGGTATACCTGTCGCTGCCGAGGGAGGTTCTCGCCCGCGACGCCTCTGGTGCCATGCCTGCCCGCCGCAACGCGCTCCCCACCGACGCCTCCCCGAGCGCGGACGCGATCGACCGGCTGGCGGACCTGCTGGCGGGCGCGAGCTTCCCCGTCTTCGTCACCTCGGCGTCGGGGATCGACCTTGGCCCGGCCGACCTGCTCGGACAGCTGTGTGATGAGTACTCGATCGGCGTCCTGGAGTCCAGGCCGCGGTGCTACAACGTCAACACCAGCCACCCCTTGCACATCGGCTACGACCTGCGCGCGGCGTCGGACGCGGACGTCCTGTGCTTCCTGGACGTGGACGTGCCATGGATCCCGGCGGCCGCCACGCCGCCCGCCGACGCGACCATCGTGCAGTGTGGCCCGGACCCGCACTTCTCCCGGTACCCGATCCGCACGCACCGCAGCGACCTGTCGGTCACCGCGAGCGTCGGCAACCTTCTCGCGGCACTCGCGGCGGCCCTGCCCGCGCGAAGCGGCCGCATAGACAAGCGGCGCCGCGCCGCGATCGAGCGAGCCGCCGCGGCGAGCCGCGCCCGCGTCGGCGACCAGCTAGCCGCCGCAAGCCAGGCGGATGGCCCGATCACCAAAACCTTTATGAACTGGGCGCTCGCTCAGGTAGTGCCGCACAATGCCTCGGTCGTCAGTGAGTACTGGATTCGTCCCGAACTGCAGGTGCGCCGTGGCCCGCTCAGCTACTTCGGCACGCCGCCGGCGGGCGGCCTAGGGTGGGGGCTCCCCGCGGCCATCGGCTTCAAGCTAGCCCGGCCAGAACGTACCGTCATCGCCGCCGTCGGCGACGGCGCCTACCTGTTCGCCAACCCGGCCGCGTGCCACCACGCGATGGCGATGCATGACATTCCGGTGCTGACGGTCATCTGCGCGAACCGCAAGTGGACCGCGGTTCAGCGCTCGGCCGTGGGCATGTACCCGGAAGGTCACGCCGCAGGCGCCGAAGCGCTGAGCGCGCTGGCCGAGCTCGGCCCGGCGGTCGCGTTCGAGCAGTACGCGGTGGCCTCGGGCGGCTACGGCGAGGCCGTCGCCGATCGCCGGGACCTCGTGCCGGCCCTCAGGAGGGGTTTGCGCGCGGTCCAGGACGAGCAGCGTCAGGCCGTCGTGAACGTCTCGTGCGAGGATTGAACGGCGCGACCCTGACCGCGATCAGGGATGACACGGATGCCCTGTCGGGGTGCTAGTCAGGGTGCGAACCAGGGCTGATCCCGATCGACGGCGGCCCTCATCGGCGGCAGGCTTGAGGCATAAGCACAACCGCCTGTGAACGGAGACCGATCACAATGTTCGCAATCATCGCCTTCGCGGTCATCGCCTTCGTGGCCCTCCTCGTGGCCGTGGCTGTCCTCGGCGCCATCGCGCACCTGCTGTTCTGGCCGTTGGTGCTGGTGGCCATCGCCATGGTGCTCTGGATCAAGTTCGGGCCTCGCCGCTCCCACCGGTAGGCCGGCGCCTGATGTCACTGGGTGAGCAGCTGCCGCCGTTCGGAGTCCATCGCGGCCAGCCGCTCGGTGAGCGTGCCGATCTGATCCTTGAGCTGGTCCCGCAGTGCGCCGACCCGCTGCGCCGCCTGATCGACGTTGGCCTGCGCATCCCGGATCCGCTGGCCGACCGCCAGGTCAGTGAAGATGTTATTGAAAAAGATGTCGGCGAACTTGAAGCCCGCGCTGACCTCGAGCCTGGGCGTGGTGGGCTCGTACCCGCCGAGCTCGGCCAGGTCAGCGCGGAGCGCCGCCAGTCGCGCGTCGGCTGTGCGTGCCGCCTCCGCGGCCTGGTCGATCCGGTCGTGCTTGATCGCGTTGCCGACCATGCCATGGTCGAAGTAGGTATCGAAGGTCGACCAGCTGGCGGCGCTGCCGAGGCGATCCTGCACGCCGCCCAGCGCCTGGACCGCCGCGTCGGCATCATCGCTGGCCCGGTGCAGCTCGTTGAGCTCCGCGGTTAGCCGGCCGCGCTCTTGCGCCAGCGCCATCAGCCGGGCGCCGCGCGCGTCGGCCGAGTGCGTCAGGTACTCCTCTTTGGCGGCCAGAGCATCCGTGTACGCCCGCGGAGCCTCTGCCAGCTGCGCCTGCCGGTCCTCGAGCTGGCCAAGCTCGGCCCGCACGGCATCCAGGTGCTGCTGAGCCTGCGCGACCCGGTAGCGGGCCGCCTGCACTTCGGCCTGCTCGCGCGCCAGCGCGTCCTCGCGAGAGCCGTGCAGCGCGGCGAGCACGCGGGTCAGTGACAGGTGCTCCAGCCGCTCGACGCTCTTCTCGTCGCCCGCGCACCCCTGCTCGGCCGCGTCAAGGTCCGTCGCCGCGTCCCGCTCGCGTGCGCTCAGCTCGGCGTGCTGAGCCCCGCACAGGTCGTACTCGCGGGCCGCCCGCGCCGCGTCGGCCAGCCGCTGCTCGATCTCGTCCGACATGGACGTATTAGACCATGTACGAGCAGGATGCACCCAAGGGCCTGAGCTGTACCCCGACCACGTGGAATATGGTAGCTACTTCTTTACGGCGTTCAACTGGGAGTGCCAGCCTGGACTGGTGAGGCCGAGGATCCGGTACTGCACTACGCCCGCTGGCCGCGTCGCTTACTCGACGGCGGGTGCGGGCCCGGCGCTGCTGTGTGACTCGGGCTGGATCACCGATCTGCGCGCGCAGCTGGACCTGTTTTCCTTCGGAACCTTCATTGAGGGGCTGACCGAGCGGTTTACCGTGATCCGCTACGACAAGCCTGGGTGCGGGCTGTCCGACCGCGATGGGACTGACCTGTCGTTCGACGCGCAGGTGGCGGCGGCGCTGGCGGTGGCCGATGCGGTGGGGGCCGGGCGCCTTCGCCTGTTCGGGGCCTCGCAGGGCGGTCAGGTCGCGGCCGCGATCGCGGCAAGGTACCCGGAGCGGGTCGAGGCGCTTGTGCTGTTCGGGATGTGCGCCAGCGGGCGGGATCTGGCGCCAGCCGACGTCAGGGACTCGATCGTGGGGCTGGTGCGGGCACATTCGGGCCTGGGGTTGAAGGCGCTGGCCGGGACCTTCGTCACCGATCCCACGGCGCAGGAGATGGACGAGTTCGCTCAGTTCCAGCGGGCGAGCGCGTCGGCCGCCGTGGCCGCCCGGCTGCTGGAGGTGTATTACGACACCGACATCAGGGCACTGCTCCCGGGGATCCGGGCGCGGACGGCGGTGCTGCACCGCGAGGCAGACCGGGGCACCAGGTTCGAGCTGGGGCGAGAGGTCGCCGCGCTGATCCCGGGCGCGACCCTTATCCCGCTGCCGGGTTCGAGCCACCTTTTCTACCACGGCGACTGGGCAGCGGTCCTGGATGTCATGGTCGGCTTCTTGCGCGAGCCGAACTGCGAGGGGGCGCGGCTGACCGGCCGTGAGCTCCAGGTGGCCGAACTGGTCGCCCAGGGGCTAACCAATCAGGCCATCGCCAGGCGCCTGTCCGTCGCCCCGCGGACCGCTGAGGCGCATGTGGAGAATATCCGGCGCAAGTTGCAAGTGCGCTCTCGTGCCCAGATCGCGGCCTGGGTGACGCAGCAGCGGCTTGGCTGCTGAGCGACTCGGTAGTTCGCCCGACGTACCAGCCGAGATGACCGCGCCCAGCCTGGGCAACGAAGGAATAGCCGGTAGTTCACCCGATGGCGGTCCCAGGCCGGTCGGTTCTAGCGTGAAGGCATGTCACAGTCCACGAAGTCCGATTCGCTTGTCATCGCGCCGCGCTTTTGCGGCCCCCCGGGCAGCGGCAACGGTGGCTACGTCTGCGGACGGATCGCCGCGTACGTCGATGGCCCGGTGGAGGTGACGCTGCGCCGGCCGCCTCCGCTGGCCGTGCCCGTAGCCGTCGAAAGGGACGACGAAGGCGCAGTCCGTGTCCATCACGGCGGCACGCTGATAGCCGAGGCGGCTTTCTCGCCGGGCAGCCCGGCACTGGAGACACCGGGCGCGGTCTCGCTGGCGCAAGCGCATAGAGTGGCCGGCCGCGCGCGCTATTACACAGATCCGGTATTTCCTGATTGCTTTGTGTGCGGGATGGGCCGCGGCCCCGGCGACGGCCTGCGGATCTTTCCCGGGCCGGTAGCTGGCAGGCCGTTGTGGGCGGCACCGTGGACACCGGACCCGTCGGTCACAGGCGCCGACGGGACGGTGCGGCCGGAAGTGGTCTGGGCGGCACTCGATTGTCCCAGCGGGATCGCCGCCGCCGAGGCCGCCGACCTGGCTCCGGACACCGCCATCCTGCTCGGCCGGATGACTGCGACCCTGGCGGTGCCGCCCGTGGCTGGCGAGCAGTGCCGGGTGATCGCCTGGCCGGGCGAACGTGACGGCCGCAAGATCAGCGCCGGATCGGCATTGCTCGGGCCCGGCGGCGGCGTGCTCGCCGCGGCCAGGACTTTGTGGCTCACCGTGCCGCGCCCGGTGCCGGCGCCTGCCGCTGAAGGAGTGTCGTGACCTCGTACCGCCGCGGCGTGGCGCTCACGCCGATGGAGATCAGGCGGGATGTCATCGTCCGCGCCGCAGTGCTCGCCGACGAACTGGGATATGAGATCTTCTCGGTTGCCGAGGGCTGGGGGCTGGACCCGGCCCCGGTACTGACCGAGATTGCCCTGCGCACCGCGAGGATCCACCTCGCCTCCGGCGTCCTGTCCGTCTGGGGACGCACCCCGGGAACGCTGGCGATGACCGCCGCCACCCTCAACCAGATCTGCGGCGGACGGTACGTACTTGGCCTGGGCGCCAGCACCAAAGCGCTGGTCGAGGGGTTCCATGACACCCCATTCGAGCATCCGGCCGCCAAGCTGCGCGACGTCGTGACCAAGGTCCGTGCGCTGCTGGCCGGCCAGCCCGCCCAGCTGGGCCACGCCCCGGCCGCCCGCCCGCTGAGCTTGGGCCAGCCGCCCGTCCCCGAGCTGCCCATCTGGGTCGCCGCCCTCGGCCAGCACACGACCCGGGTGGCCGCCGAGCTCGGTGACGGCTGGATTCCCGCGCTGGTCGCCCGGGACGGCCTGCCCGGCTGGGCGGCCCGGCTCCGCCAGGCACGCGAGGCCGCCGCACCGCACGCGACACCGCTGACGATAGCGGCCGGGCCTGTCACCGCCGCCGCCGAAAACGCCGACACGGCCAGGGACATCGCCGCGAGCTGTGTCGCCTGGTACCTGACCGCCATGGGCGGGGTCTACGCCCAATCCGTCTCCCGTCAAGGCTATGCCGCTCAGGTCCAGGCCGTCATCGCCGCGAACCCGCGGCCCAGCCCGCGACGCGGGACCGTCCCGCCCGGCGCCCAGGTCGTGCTCGACCAGCTCGCCGCCTGCGGAACCTGCGACCAGGTCCGCGAGCAACTCCAGCCCTGGGACCGCGCAGCCGACATCGTCACAATCCTGCTGCCACCCGGCATGCCGTGGCGCAACATCGAAGCGACCCTCCAGGCCGCCGCGCCAAACGCCCGACCGGTGTGCGCCCCAGGCGCCGCGCCGTAGTGCCGCTAGGACGCCGAATAGAACGCCATCCCCCTATCTGCCCGGTGATCTGGCTGGGGCTCCCCGTGGCGCCCCCGATAGGTGGCTCCGGGACTGCGGTTGTGTTTCTAGCGGTCAAGGCTTACAGTCTCCTCGATCGTCAGCCACTGGTGCGAACGAGTATTTGTAGACACGGCGTTTGCTGCTATCGCCGCCGCACAAGCAAGCCCAGTGGGAGTGTGAACCGTACGCTATCCAGCGACTGCCATCTCGATCACGCTGCACTATGGTGACCGAACGTGATTTCGTCAGAACCCAGGTGTATAGATGATCGCATGGCACTTTTGGGCCGGGAGGGGGTAGAGCGTCATGTCTGACCGAAGCGGGATCGAGTGGACGTCGGCAACGTGGAATCCCACAACCGGCTGCGACAGGGTTTCCCCAGGATGCGACAACTGCTATGCCTTGGCGCTCGCCGGGCGACTGAAGGCCATGGGTCTCGACAAGTACCAGCAGGACGGAGACCCGCGCACGTCCGGCCCCGGCTTTAAAGTGACCGCCCATCCGGAGGCCCTGGACATCCCGCTGCGATGGCGCGCACCGCGCCTGGTCTTCGTGAACAGCATGAGCGACCTGTTCCACGCCCGGGTAGATGCGACGTTTGTCGCGCGCGTGTGGGCAGTTATGGCGCGGACGCCGCAGCACACCTACCAGGTCCTCACCAAGCGTCCAGAGCGCCTAGCGCGGGTCCTAGCGGCGGCACAGGATGAGCTCCAACTCCCCCGCTGGCCGCTGCCTAACGTGTGGCTGGGCACCTCCATAGAGTCTGATGACCGGGTGCGCCGCGCCGATCACCTGCGCTCCGCGCCGGCGGGAACTAGATTCCTCTCCCTAGAGCCGCTTCTCGGTCCCCTACCGAGCCTGGACCTGACCGGAATCGACTGGGTAATCGTGGGCGGCGAGAGCGGCCCGGGACGGCGGCCAGTAAGTCCGGAATGGGTCAGAGACCTGCGCGACCGCGCCCTGGACTACGGCGTGCCGTTCTTCTTCAAGCAGTGGGGCGGGCGCACGCCCAAAGCGGGCGGACGCGCACTGGACGGAAGAACCTGGGAGCAGTTTCCGACAGGACCTTCCCTCCGGATGCACGTCACGTCTGCCAGCACGCTTTGACCGCAATCGTTTTTAACGCTGTACATCCAGTTGGCAAGATGTAGCCATCACGCTACTTCCAGCAGGGGCATACTGGGAGGTACCACCCGAATATGGCTGTACCTAACGCGGTTGTCTGGCCCTGCAAGCCGCATACCTTAGCTAAACACAGGATCCTTCAGCGCTACCTCGAAGCCTGGTATCCCATCTTCATGCAGGAAACATGGTGTTCGTCGGTTACTTATGCGGAAGGGTTTGCTGGCTCAGGTATCTACACGAACGGGAAACCGGGCTCACCAGTCATAGCGGCTGATGTGTTCCTAGCTCGCCGCAACTTCCTGGATATAAAGGCTGTCAATATGGTCTTGGTGGAAGCCGACTGCCGACGCTTGGTCCGACTCAAGCAGGAGATGACCGTGGCCGTCAATCGCGGTGGCACCCCGCCTGCAGGGCTGCGAGTGAGTTACCAGGAAGGCGAGTGCAGCAGCAAACTGCTGCCCGCGCTTGCCAAGGCCGGTGCGCTAGAGAGTCCAATCTTCGCATTCCTGGATAGCTTCGGAGGACCAGACGTGCCGCTCAGGCTTGTCCGGACGATAGCAAGGCAGTCCTCCGGCGAAGTCCAAAGACCAGTACCAGGAGTCGGGTGACGAAGTATTCGAGAGCTCGGCCTGGCGACGTGTTCACCAAATCCCCTCGCAGGAGAAGAAAGCATTCCTCGTCAGCACATTCAGGGAATCCCTCAGTATGGCCGGATTCACCTATGTTGTTTCCTTCGAGATGATCGACGACACCGGATCCGACCTCCACCTCGTCTTCGGTACCCGGAACCGCAGAGGCCTAGAAAAGATGAAGGACGCGATGTGGCAGGTTGACCCGGTCAACGGCGTTCACTACCGCGATCCGCGCGACCCGAATCAAATGATGCTTGACTTCGACCTGTCCCCGCACCTGGAGCCACTGAGCCATGCTCTCCTCCACATGCTGGCCTTTGAGGAGCACACGCTCGCCGACCTCCAAGAGCACGCGCTCTTGGAGACCGTCTACCGTAGCCCGCACGCAACTACGGCGGTCAGGACCATGTTGGCCCAAGGCCTCATCGAGCGCCACCCGCCGACGACAGGGCAACTCACCAGGACAACTCGCGTCCGGTTGACGGCAGCGGGAAGGCAACGTCTCACGGACTCTGCACCGACCCTTTTCTGACCGGACTGCATCGTCACCAGATTTGCCAGCTAACGGCGATGGGGCTGCCAGTCACTTGTCAGCGTGTAACTGGATAGGTCCTTTCTGAGTGGCTGGTCCTGAGTTGGCTCACGATCGCGGGTTCTTGAGGAGCACGCCCTGCCGAACTGCTGGTTTGCGGTGCGTGAGAGCTGAACTTGCGCACTAGCGCGGTCCGTAGCCGGATGGCTAGCCTTGCTGCCATGCATCGCAGCCGGCTACATGCAATCCTCATCGACACGCCTTCCGCGCAGGCCGGCGCCGCAGTGGACTTCTGGTCCGCGGCACTGGGCGCCGCAGCCCGGCCCGGAGTCCATGAGCAGTTCACCGGCCTGAGCGGCGCCGTCCCCGGTCTTCTCACCGCCATTCAGGCGGTCGACGATGCGCCGCGCTATCACCTCGACATCGAGACTGACGACCTGGCGGCAGAAGTTGCCCGCCTGACAGCGCTGGGCGCGGAGCCTGTGTCCCGCTGGGAGGACGCCTGCGTGTTGCGCGCACCAGGCGGCCACCTGCTCTGCGTGGTGCCCTTGCAAGGCGATCCCGAGGCATTCGCCAGCTCAGCCCGAACCTGGCAGTGACGCCACGCGCGTCATACCCGGCCCGGTGCCCCGAGGGCCGTCACGATCGTGTTCGCCGCGCTCCGCCGCCAGCGGGCGGACTGAGGCCAGACGGCAGGTCATCACCGCCGGCGACCCCCGCCCGGCGACCTCCGCCAAGCCCTCGAAGCCATCACCCGCAGCAGCCGAGGTGCGCGCTAGTTTGAGCCAGCTCGGGTTTCTGAGTGGCTGGTGACGCAAGGGGTCTCGGCTTTTGCGCCGGTCGGCTTAGCGTGTCGAGTTGACTACTGCGGGCCGGCTCGGGCAGGGTGCCGGTTGTGCCCGATACGCCCCGTGTGCCCGGTGAGGCTGAACCGCCGGACGAGGTGATCGCGGTGCTGCGTGCCACCTGCGAGGGGCTGCGTACCGCGAATGTACGGCTGCGGGAGCTGCTGGCGGAGAAGGACGAGATCATCGCGGCGCTGCAGGTCCAGGTGGCGCAGGTCGCGGAGCTGGAGGCCCGGGTGGAGGCCCTGGCCGCGCAGGTGAAGCAGAACTCGAGGAACTCCGGCAAGCCGCCGTCGTCGGACGGGCTCACCAAGCCGGCGCCGAAGTCGCTGCGCAAGAAGGGCGGCAAGCCGGGGCGCCCGAAGGGGCAGCCGGGGCGCGACGATGCAGCTGACTGATCACCCTGATCACGTGGTGGTGCATGAGCCGGCGGCCTGCTCCGGCTGCGGTGCCGGGCTCGCCGGCGGCGTGCAGACGGGGGCGGAGCGGCGGCAGGTCACCGAGATCCCGCAGGCGAGGCCGGTCGTCACCGAGCATCAGATGATCGAGCGGGAGTGCCCGTGCTGCGGGCAGAAGACTAAGGCGGACACCCCGGACGCGGTGAGCGCGCCGGTGCAGTACGGGCCGCGGCTGGCCGCGCTCGGCACGTACCTGTGGCACGGCCAGTTCCTGTCGAAGGAGCGGGCCTGCACCGCCCTCGGCGAGATGTTCGGCTGCACGCCGTCCCCGGCGGTCATCGCCGCCGCCGCGAAGAAGATCGCCGCGTTCACCCGGCCAGCCGTCAGCGCGATCGTCTCGGCGCTACTGGCCAGCGAGGTCGTGCACTTCGACGAGACCGGGTTCCGGGTCGCCGGGAAGCTCGCCTGGGTCCACTCAGCGTCGGCGGGGAAGTACGTGCTGGTCACCGTGCATCCCAAACGCGGCACCGAGGCCATGGACGCCGCCGGGGTACTGCCCGCCTTCACCGGCATCGCCTGCCACGACGCCTGGAAACCCTACGACAGCAACGGCCACGTCGCCGGCCACGCGCTATGCGGGGCCCACCTGCTCCGCGAGCTCATCGCGGTCACTGAGACCGGCACCGCCGACGACGTGATCTGGGCACAGCAGGCCACCGGCGCGCTGCTGGAACTGAACAAAGCCGCGGACGCCGCTCGCGGCGCCGGGCGCAGCGCCATCGACCCGGAGATCCTGGAAAAGCAGTCCCGGTGGTACCGCGAGGCCGCTGATGCCGGGATCGTCCTGAACGCCGCCCGTCGCAGCAAGCTGCAAAAGAAACGGCACGCCCTCGCGACCCGGATGCGCGACCGCGCCGATGACTACCTCCGGTTCGCCCATGACCTGCGCGTACCGTTCAGCAACAACCGGGCCGAGCAGGACATCAGGATGAGCAAGCTCCGCATCAAGGTCTCCGGCAGCATGCGCTCCATGGCCGGCGCGGAGATCTTCTGCGCCATCCGCTCCTACCTGGCCACCGCCGCCCGCCACGGCATCTGTGCACTCGACGCCCTCACCCGCGCCGCCGAAGGCGACCCCTGGATCCCCGAGACGGCCTGACAGGCAAAACCCTGCCCGCAAACCGCTACTGGCCGCACACCCTGCATTACAAACTCCGGCAGACCTATCCAGTTACGTCAGCGTAAACGATAGTGTATCGGCTAACGACGGCGGGTTCGCCGAAGTCACCGCCCAGATGATAATCATATGAGTTCCGCGGGATTCCACTGACAGGCTCGAGTTGTTTCTGGCGCTTCACCGCTCGAACAGACGCACTCGCGCAGGAGGAAGCCCCGATTTCGAGGCGGTGGCGACGATCCCGCTAGGATTAGCGGGCCGACTGACGATCCGGCGACCGGTTAATCGGGCGCTTTCTCCACAGGGCGGAGCACCAGTGAGAGCACGCAACGTTCGGGCCGACACCGCTCGCGACGTCGCTGGTCAGATGTCTATCGTTCCCTCGATCGTTAGCTTGCGAACGGGACGGGTATTTTGAATACCCGATATTTGCTGCATAGCAGCAGAAAACAGGAACAATCGCAGGCCTGGCACCAGCGGCGGCACTGATGTCCCTGTCGACTCAAGCGTCGCACCCATGACCGGCACACCATTAACTCGGATACCGCAACAACCGCAACAACCGCAATATCTCGACTAAGTGCACACACAGATCGAAAGTATTTTCCGAAGGGGACAAAGCTGGGCCGCGGTGTGCCTTGCATTCCACAAACGGGGCTTGATCAATTCGCGCTCGCGTAGGAGTTCGAGTATAATCTATCTCAGATGAGAGCACATCGAACTAGGGGTCCCCATGACGCAGCCGCCAGTTCCCGGCCGCGGCCCCGGCGCAGAGCCCGGCCGCGACCCCGGCCTGCCCGGCTCAGCCGCGACCCCTAGGCGGATAGGGGACTTCAGGCCCGGTGGTGCGGGGGAGACCTGCCCGCCGGGGCCGCGGCTGGCCGCGGTGCTGGACCGGGTTTCCGGCCCGGACCGGCGGTGCGGGCGGGCCAGCGATGATGAGCTGGTCGGGGTGCTGTCGCGGTGGGCGGCGCTGGAGTCGTGGGTGGCGGCCGCCAAGCTGGGCGTGCTGGCCGAGTTGATCCGCCGTCACGCGAAGCCGGGTCATGAAAACCGGGCGAATGGTGACCTGCCGGATTCCTGGGATGAGGGCACCGGGCATGAGGTGGCGGCGGCGCTGGCGCAGTCGCTGAGCGGCGCGGACAAGCTTCTGAACCTGGCGTGGGAGCTGCAGGCGCGGCTGCCCGGCATCGCGGCCAAATTGGTAGACGGCACGATTGATGCGGTCAAGGCCCGGCTGATCGTCGATGAGCTGAGCGTGCTCGACGACGAGCACGCCGCGCAGGCCGAGGCGCTGATCTTGCCTGAGCTGGCGGGCAAGACCGCGTGGATGGCCGGGAAGCTGGCCGCGCAGGCCGCCGCGACCGTCGATCCGGAGGGCAGCATCAAGCGCCGTGAGCGCGCTGAGCGGGAGGAGGCCCGGGTCAGGTTCTGGCAGGAGAACAGCGGCGCGTGCGCGCTGGCCGCCTACGCGCTGCCGACCGACGCGGCGCTGGCCGCTAACGCGAACATCGCGGCCCGTGCCCGCCGGTACAAGAAGGCCAAGGTCGACCCGGACGCGACGATGGAC
>Ga0210390_10002343_pt1 | contig 16855 bp, 15 predicted proteins | sample IncBWH11OmetaG_FD_161050 | JGI IMG/M metagenome (GOLD analysis project Ga0210390, IMG submission 161050) | Forest soil microbial communities from Barre Woods Harvard Forest LTER site, Petersham, Massachusetts, United States - Inc-BW-H-11-O ... | reverse complement strand
TCATGTCGACGCTAACCACCATCGGGCTGATGGCGGCCGTCTGGCTACGATTGATCGAGAAGCTTCCCGTGCCGCCGTCGATGACTTGTCCGGTGCTGTTGAACGTGATCGTCCCCGTCCCCAGGCCCGTCGTGCCGCCGTCGTTGTCTTCGCTGTTAAAGTAGTAGCGATAGGTCGTGGCGTCGGGGGCCGTCGATTGCAGCACCGCGGTCATCGTCACCGTGAGCGGTGTGCCCAGCGAGTCGTAGACCACAAAGTTCGTGGTCGCGCTTTCGCCGTTGGCCTGCGCATCCTGGGTGAAGTTGATCGGCAGCGCGGCGCCGTTTTCGGTGAGGTCGCCGACCGACATGGTGATGTTGTTGTCGGTGCCCATGTCGCCCGTGATTTGGATCTGGCCGTTGACGATATTGACGCCGGGCTGGCCGGCCGCCGGCAGCTCGTTCGGATCGTTCGGCACGCCGCTGCCGGACTGGATGCCCAGCGCCCCGTCCATCATCGAGGTCAGATCGCCGAGCGTCGAAGTGGCCGTCACCGTCAGGCTCTGCTCCGGCAGCGTGACGCCGCCGACCTGGGGCGTGAAGTTGAGCACGTCGCCCGCATGCAGGCCCAGGCTGGTCCCCGGCGGATCCTCGAGGTTGGTCAAGAGCGTGCTCGCCGTGGCGTCGGCCCCGGCATTGCCCGCGTCGCCCAGCGTATCGCTCAGAATGTGCGCGCCTTGCGTGGCGACCTGCCCGGTCGGCAAGAGCGCGCCGTTCATCGTGACCTTGGACGTCTGCTGGGCGACGTTGAGCTGCCCGAGCGGGATCGTCAGGTTTTGCAGTTGCGACGTGACCAGGTTGAAATTGTTGTCGACGCCGAATCCCTGGACGGCGAATCCTTGCGCGTTCACCAGCTCGTTGCTCGAGCTGAGCGTGAAGTTCCCGTCACGCGTGTAGACCTGGCCTTGGGGGCTGTTGAGGACGAAAAACCCGTTTCCCTGAATCGCCAAGTCCGACGGGCTGCTGGTGTTGGTGATGCTGCCTTCGCTGAAGTTGGTCTGGATGGCGGCGATTTGCGCGCCCAGGCCGATCTGCTCCGGGTTGGTGCCGCCGTTGGTGGCCGTCGGGGCCGACCCGATCGACAGCGTCTGCGAGAGCTGCGTCGAGAACAGAACATCGGCCGCTTTGAAGCCGTTGGTGTCGGCGTTGGCGATGTTGTTGCCGACGACGGCGATGGCCGTCTCGTTGAGCGACAGTCCGTTGACGGACGTGTTCAGCGCCGATGTCAGACCCATCGGTTTCCCCCCTCGCGAATAGCGCGAATAGCTTGTCGGACGCGACCGGACCGGGGGTGAAATTCCGCGCGGCTCCAATCCGCACGCGCAGCGACCGCCACGGTCCCTCTTCCATTGGTTATCGGCCGGACGACCGATAAATCCGAACCTCGATGCGCGGCAAAACTTGCTTTACCGTCAAAGACTGCCGCGACGGGCTGGATTCGCGCCCAGTTGTCCGAGGGTGGGGGAATTGCTCGAATTCGGACAGTGTGTCACGTTTCCGAGCAGGGGGGCGGCGGTGGGACAACTTCACCCCCCTTATATTAAATATGTGAGGGTCCCACCGTTCTTACAGAAGTAAACCGCTGCCAGAGTGCATGTTACGGTGGGTCCACTTTCGTGTTTTCGACCAAAAACTGGACCCACCGTTTCTGCGCCTTTTTGCGAGCGATTTTGCACTCGAACGACGCGGACAGGATCGGCCGACACGTGCCAGTAGTGCGACCATCCTGAATTTTCACAGGTTGGGTGCCATGCCCACGGCTCGGCGTGGGCATGCATTGCCGGACATGCCCACACAAAGCTGTGAGACCGTCCGGTAATTCGTTGTGGTCCGCAGCCCCCGAATGGGGGCGGAACTCTGCTTGCCACCGGTGTCAACCGGTGGTTGTCGACTCCCTCTGCGTGCGCAAAGCCCCCGAAGCGGGGCGACACTCCTCAATTCGTGCATGACAACGACGACGGACAAAGAGTGTCGCCCCGCTTCGGGGGCTCAAGCACGCTCTCACGGCATCGTGTTCCACCGGTTGACACCGGTGGCAAGAGGAGTGGCACCCCCTTCGGGGGTTCCGAATGCCAACGCGCCAAATGCCTCAAATTTCTCGGCGTTTTCAGCCCTCAAATTACCGGACGGTCTCACACAAAGCTGTGGGCATGGCACCCACCATTCCAGCTCGCTCTTCTGGCCGCACAGCCACTGCGCACTGCATCCGCGTACCTCTATTTTACCAGATCGCCTATTCACACAAGATCAACTGTCACGGCAGCTCGTTCGCGGGTTACGGCCCCGGGCGTTCACGTCGCGGGGGAGTTTTTTCTTAGGTGGGCGTTTCTGCATACTGCAAGTGTCACCCGAACGGCTGAGCCCGTCAGCTGGAGCGCGATAATGCAGGACCTTTGGAACCCTTTATTCCTCGTGGCAGCGATTGTGTCGCTTTCGTTTATGCTGCGTTACTCTAAAAACGTCGAGCAAGAAAAGGCAATCAGCCTTCTAAACGAAAATAACCGGTTGCTACGCGAACTTATCGCTGAGCTGCGCGAGGCTCGTCAAGACTCGGGGGTCGTCATCGATCGGGACCGAATTTCAAACTGACCCACACCGACGGATTCGTCCACCATGCCGTGATCGTCATGTTGCTCGTGCTGTCGTGTCCGGGACGGTCCGAATATGTCTCGGACAACGATTCCTTGCGCACTAACCGATTTGGAGGATTTCTCCTCCGCCCCAGAGTCGTGCGAGGCATGCTCTGAAATGCAACGTTGTTCCCGGACCGCCACCCTGTTTCTGGCCTTCTGCGCCGCCACGATTCTCGGATGCGACGGCGCGAGCGGCTCTCCCGAGTTCAGGATCCGATCGGTTCGCATGGCGGGAGACGAATTACGAGTCATCCTGGAGACTGCCAGCAGACACCAGCCTTTCATGTCGCACAGCTCCAAAGCTTCAAACGCGAAGGGTTGGCTGATCACGGTCGATTTGTCGAAAGACGGCCCCATCGAGAGTCGTGCGCGCGTCATCGGACCGCTGTGGGATGTGCCCAACGAGCGCTCGTCACTCAGCTTTGACGCGGGGCCGATCTTCACAAAGGAAGACGCGGCTGCCAGGCAGGCCACGCCGTTTATCGATCTGGCGTGGGACGGCGCCGTTGTCAGGATTCGAGCCGAGGGGAACGGTGCCCGAGCAATGGTTCGCGAACACCTCGTCCTTGACGCCAAACCTTATTGGAAAAAGGACGGTCCGTTTCTGCCGCTGCCTCCTCCGGGGCCGCCGATGAACGAAGAGACGGTGATCACCCTCTCTGGTCGTTACCACCTGCAGCTCTCGGGCGGAAAGACAACGCTGCACGAACGTTTGACGGGCAAGCGTATTGACGATCCATGGCTGGAAGCCGCATTCACGGCCTGCCGTTCGATCGAACACTTCGAAAACGTCAGGACCTGGCTCACAGATGATTTGAAGTACCTCGTATCCACCCCCGAGGCGATTCTTAACAGTCGGGGCGGGCTTTACGAGACGTTTACACTCGGCGGCAAAACTTACAACCGCGGCGAATACGCCCTCGTGTGGCAGCGCCCACGGCCTGAGCCGATCCTGGTCAAGAAGCCTCGGAAGGAAACCATGGGAACCCCCGCCGCCATGGCTGCGGGCCTCTCGTTGGATGGGCGGCTGTACTTTCAGTCCCGCACCGGCGGCGTCTTTTCGAATGAAGCACCGTCAGCGACACTGGTGCCATTTTCCGACGGCCCGCGCTACGAGATTGCACCCCCGCTCGATCGCTCGGAATGGGGTCTCGTCATGCCGCATCGCATCCAATTGCTCGAAAAACCCACTCGCATCGCGTTCTTCGGCACGAACGATTTCATGAGCCCCAAGGCTCGCCATCGCGTCCCCGACGAGGTCGTTACTGTCTTCGTCTGGGATCTCGCGAAAGGCACGATGTCGGTTCATGACGCCCCCACAGGGCAGCTCTTCCGCAGCGATGGGGGAGAATACGTGCCGAAGCAAGCCACAAAGATCGAGTGAAGAACACCATCCCGTTCTGATTCATTCCGCTCCGTCCGACCTTCGTCTTGATTCCGCCAGGACGGATTCGTCACACCTTCACAGGCGCGCAGCGTCCCAACCACATGCGGTTCGTGGAGCGCTTACGTTGTGTGGATTAGGCCGCCACTTAGGCCGATACCGGGGCGACTCCCGTGATGTTGGCCAGCGGAACCAGCGAGCTGCCAACGGCGACGTAGGCGGTGCCGTTTTGCAAGAGGGCCTGCGTGGCGACGCCGTTGACCGCTTTGTTGTTGCTGTCGGTCCCGGTCACGTTGGCGCCGATGAAGGACGAGGCAATCGACAACTGCTGGTTGTTGGTGTTCGCCGTTAACGCCGAGTCCAGGTCCTGCGTCGACTGCAGCTGGCTCATCGTCGCGAGCTGCGTCATCAGGTCCTCGTTGCTCATCGGGTTCGTCGGATCCTGGTTCTCCAGCTCGGCGATCAGCATCTGCATGAAGTCCGCCGTGGTCAGGTTGTTGAACCCGCCCGCGTTCGTGTTGGAGTTGGCGGCCGCCTGCGAGGTCTGCGTTTGAGCGGCGGCGGTCGGATTGGTTATGGCACTCATCTTGGCCTCCTTGCCCCGACGACGGGGGAATTAGATATCGATATCGATCTCATCGATGGTGGCGTTTGTGCGCCCACCAGAATTTTGCTGCTGGTTCCCGCCCCCGCTCTGATTCGACTGATTCTGCGAATTCGCGTTGCCCGAGTCTTGTTGCTCCCGCCCCGAGCCGCCGTCGCGCTGGTTGGCGTCGTTGGCGTTTTGCTGCTGCGGCGCGACCTCAATCTCGATACGCCCGACGGTCGCTCCCGTCTGGCCGATCGCGTCGTGCAACATCGAGATGTTGTCCAGCAGCGTCTTTTGCGCGGCCGGAGTCTGCACTTCGATTCGGGCCGAGATCGAGCCGGCGTCCGCCTGCACTTGGATTTGCACTTTGCCGAGCGCCGGCGGTTCGACCCGCACCCGCAGCTCGCCGCCGCTGGAGAAGCCGTTATTGAGCGCACTCGCCACGCGATCGGCCATTTCTTGCGCCGATTGCGCGGTCGGCGCATTCGTCGCGCCGGCCCCATGCGCGGCGCTCGTCGATGTGCCAGTCACACCCGCGGAGGTCGTGACGGTTGCGACCGCCGTCGCGGCTGGGGCGTCGTTCGCCGTCGGCGCCACGGTTGCGCTCGCAGTGTTTTTGTCGGTTAATAATTTCGCGGCGGACGAATCGGCGTCCGGTTGCGACGCGCTCGAAGTTGTCGGAGACGTGGTCGGCGTCGCGGCAGTGCTGTTGGCGGCAATCTCGCCGTCGAGTTCGGCCGCGGCTCCCGTGGCCAACTGGTCAGCCGCCTCGCTTAATGCGTCCAAATCGCCGGCCGCCGCTGCGCTGGCTCCCGTCAGGCCAACGCCCGTGATATCGACGCCCAGCGGTCCGACGGAATTGGCAGTGGAAGCTTGCGGAGCCGCCGAAGGCGTGACGGTCGCGGGTTCGGTTGTCAGAGTTGTCGCGGTCGCCGGCGCGGCCAGCGCGCTCGATGCGTCGAGCGCCGCCGTGAGAGTCGAGGCGTTGGCCGTTTGAGTCGACGAAGAACTCGGAGCCGTGGTCGCACTCGCCGACTTCGCAGCGGATTTGTTTCCGCCCGCGTCTCCCATCTGACGCGGCGTGCGTGTCAAAACTTGCACGAGTGCGGGGGGAGCCACAAGCGGTTGACTCGGGTCGGCGCCCGACGACGAGCCGCTCGCCTTGAGATTCGTTGTTGAATTGCCCGCGTCCGAGGTGGATTGCAGCAATTGGGCCAAGCCGGACGGGGTGGTCGGGCTCGCGGTAGCGCTTTGACTGGCGTTCGCCGCTGTGCTCGGCGCTGCTGTGCCGTCGGTCGATTGTCCCGAGGCGTTCGCCTGGTTCGTGGCCTGGCTTGGTGAATTCGTCTGACCGGACGTTCCATCGGCCGACGATGACGAGTTCGTCGCGGAGGTCGACGAGGAATTCGTCGATTGATTCTGGGTTGACTGGTTTTGGGCCGACTGGCTCGCGGACGAGGAACTGTTCTGGCTCGACTGTGTCTTCTTGCCGGCGCCCGCGCCGTTCTGATTCGCAGAGTTCGCCGCCGCCGCCGTCGACGAATTGCCGCTCGAATTGGCGGCAAAGGGATTCGACGGACCGCTGGAGGCCCCGGCATTCGAGGTGGCGCCGTTCGAGTTGGCGGCGGTCGGGTTCCCGGCGGTCGAGTTCCCAGAGGTCACGTTCCCCGTGCTCGAATTCCCGAATCCCGGCGGCGCACCGTTGACGGGCGCGAAGCCCGGCGACGTGGCCGGCTGTCCCGTCACGTTCGCGGCGGAGGCCGGCGGTGCGAACGCGTTCGAGGTCCCGTTGGCGGTCAGCGATTGGAGGAACGAGCTGGAGTCGACCTGCGAAGTGGCCCATTCGGGCGCAGTGGAACTCGCGTCCGAGCTGGCCAAGCTCGGCGGCAAGAAGGGTGCGATCGTGGTATTGATCTGTGTCATTTATAGAAGTGTGTCATTGATCGAACTGCGTCATTTCGTCGTTTGGCTCTTCGCTTGGTTCTTATCGCGTGGTCGTGGCCGGTGCGTTGCTGGACGCCGTAGCTCCGTTGGCCGGCGACGCCGGTCGTTCGCCTTCGGCCTGTTGCAGGTTCGAGAGGGCCGAACGAATGATCGAGTTGCGCGGCTCGCCGTTGTTGATGCTCTTGAAAATCTCCTGGGCGCGCTGACGTCGCTCGGATACACCGCGGGTGTTGGCGCTGGCCGTCTCGCCTTCCGGCGTCGAGACGAATTCCTTGAGCAGGAGGGCGATCTTGTTTTCGGGCATTTCCCGCAGCAGCAGGACGTCGTCGTTCACTGTGAGTTGCATCAGCCGCTCGACGGCTTCGTTAGGTGGTAGCGCCAAAAGCACGCCGCGGGCCTGGTCGCGGGCGGCGACGGCCGTCTCGTCAGAGAGCTGCTGCAGTTGGGCCTTGAAGGCGGCCCGCTCTTGCTGAAAGGCCGCGCTCTGAGCGCTCAGGCTGGTCCGTTCGGTGTCGAGCATCGCTTTGAGCAAGCCGACGTCCGACTCCAGCGACGTCAGCGACAGCACCCGCATGCTGCGTTCGCGGAGCACGTCCTGCGACGACGGCATGACCGGCTGCGACTCGGCGTCGAGCGCGACGGCTTCTTTTTCCTGCGGCTCGAAGACTTCGCGGACTTCCCGCAGGTGCCGCGCGGTGAGGAAGCCGCGCGACCAAAGGATGGCGGCGCCGGACACCTCGGAGACGATGACCGCGACGCAGCAGACGCTGAGCACGATCCAGAGCGTGCGCATCATCGGGCCGCCTCCACGAGCTTACGAGTCATCCAGGCGTCTTCCCGCTCGAACTGGCTCACGCGTTCGGCCCGATAGTCGTATTCGATCCGCTGTCGCTCTTGCACGCGTTCGAGCACTTTGACTTCCTGATCGGCCTTCACCAGCGCGTCTCGACACAGCTGCAGCTGCTGACCGACGATTCGGCGTCTTTCGTCTAGGGCTCGGACCAGCCCCAGCAATTGTCCGCTGTGATAACGCCGAGCGACCGCTCGCTCGACGGCGACCGGGCCGCTGCGGCTCAGATCGCGAATTTCGTCGAACTGCCGCTGACGCGACCCCAGCACGGTCTGCTTTTCGGCGAGCAGCGCGGCTTCGTCGGCGAGCACCTGCGCCAAGAGCTGCCGGCACGCGTCCCGGCGATGTCGCCGAAACTCGAGCAGCGGCCGCAGCGTGAAGACGAAACCGCTCACGATTTACCTCCGGCCACGGCGGCGGGCTGAGCGTTGGGGGCTGCCGCCCCGGGAGCGGCCGGTCGGCCGATAACACGGCGCTGCGGAGTTTTCGGAGCGCTCTGCACCGAGGCGGCCTCGTGCACCAATCCCGCGCGGAGCCGCGCCAGCTTCATCAGCTCATTGACGGCGACGTCCAGCGTGACGCGATCGGTCGACGCTTGTTTGAGGAACGCGTCGATCGGATCACGCAGCTTGATGGCCTGGTCGACCAGTTGGTTCGACCCCATCTGATAGGCTCCGATGGTGATCAAATCTTCGGATTGCTGATAGGCGGCTAGGAGTTGTTTGATGCTGTCGGCGGCGGCCCGATGTTCGCGGCTGACGATGTCGTTCATCGATCGGCTGATGCTGGCCAGCGGATCGATGGCCGGCCAATGGGCCTGATGCGCGAGCTTGCGAGAAAGCATGATGTGACCGTCCAACGTGCCGCGCACCGTATCTGAGATCGGCTCGTTGGTGTCGTCGGCTTCAACCAAGACGCTGTAAAAACCGGTAATGCTTCCACTTACGGTTCGTCCGCTGCGTTCGAGCAATTTCGGCAAGAGAGCGAAGACGCTGGGTGGATAGCCGCGGGTGGCAGGGGGCTCGCCGCTGGCCAGGCCGATCTCTCGTTGGGCGAGGGCGACGCGGGTCACGCTGTCCATCATCAAGAGCACGTCGCGGTGGGTGTCGCGGAAATATTCGGCGATTGCGGTGCCTAGGAAAGCCGCTTTGAGGCGGATCAGGGCCGGTTCGTCGCTGGTAGCGACTACGACGACCGAGCGGCGGAGCCCTTCCGAGCCCAAGTCGCGTTCCAAGAATTCGCGGACTTCGCGGCCTCGCTCGCCGACCAGGACGATGACGTTGACGTCGGCAGAGCTGGTCTTTGCCATTTGCCCAAGCAGCGTGCTTTTGCCAACTCCGCTGCCCGAGAAGATTCCCAGGCGCTGCCCCTTGCCGCACGTGAGCAGCGAATCGATCACGCGGATGCCGGTCGCCAACGGCGCGTCGATCCGCGGGCGGTCGAGCGGTGGCGTCAGAGTGCCGAACAGGGGGATGCGATGCGGGCGAGCGGCGGGCGGCAGTCGATCAAGAAATCGGCCGCGACCATCGAGCACACGGCCGAGCAGGCGTTCGCCCACCCGGGCGCCCGGAACCGATTGCCGCAGCAACACGCGATTGCCGCGCCGGACACCCTCGAGATCGCCGTAGGCCAAGAGCAACGTTTCGTCGCCCTGAAAGCCCACGACCGAGGCGTCGATCGGTTGGCCCTGCTCGCGAAGAATGCGGCACACCGCGCCGAGCGGCGCGGGAAAGCCGGCGACCGAGACCGTCAGGCCGACGATCCGCGTGATCGTGCCGGACAGTCCGAACGGCAGCAGATGTTTGACCTGGTCGACGACCGAGAGCATGAGCGGGTCCTGGTGTGTGGCTGGGGGTCGTCTTGGACTAGGAAAAAAATAAGAGGCACCGCTGACTTCGTGCGCAGCTTTTAGTCTTGGTTTTCCACCAGTTGGGCGACGATGCGGTCGAGGACGGTTTCGATGCGAGCGTCGATCTGGCCGTGTTGTGTTTCGATCAGGCAGCCGCCGCGGGTGAGCGAGTTGTCGGGGACGATCTCGGCTTCGCCGCAGGCGGCAAAGGCGCGGACGACGTCGCGGGCTTGCGGTCCCAGGAGGGCCGCGTCGTCGCCGTGGAGGCGGACGCGAACGCGCGGAGCGCCGACCGCCATCTGCAGCGCTTCGCGGATCATCTCCCGCGCCCCGTTCGGGTTGAGTCGCAGTTCGTGAACCACCAGCCGCGAGGCGATGGCGGCGGCCAGTTGGACGCCCATCGTTTCCCAGTCGCCGATCCAGCGGTCCCGCTCCAGCGCCAGCGATTCGGCCACGGAATTGAGCGCCGGCAGCGCGGTAGCGAGGGCGTCGGCGGCGGTCTTTTCCGCGATTTCGCGGGCCCGCTGCTCGATCGCCGTGTTGGCCTGCTTGAGCCCTTCCGCGCGGCCCTCTTGCAGCCCGACGTCGTGCGCGGCCTGGCGGAGTGTCACAACTTCCGCCTGGGCGCTCGTCAGCATCTGCTCGACCTGTTTTTTGATCGACTCGACGTAGTCGTCGCCGCGCTGCCGCAAGTCGTCGAAATTGAAGACGACTTTCGAGCCCAGGCCGCGGACGTCGTTGGCCTTGAGCAATCGAGTTTGGGAAGCGGTGTCGGTCGGCATGGCAGTTTTCGTCTGACTCGGAGGAGTGCTCTGGTCTCACCCGTGCTTGTTCTACGTCGTGCTGTTCTCTGCGGCAGACACGTTTCGTCAGGCGATGAACTCTTCCTGCTCGCCGCTGGCCACCGTGATCTGGCCCGAGTCTTCCAGGCGACGGACGACTTCGACGATTTGCGCCTGCATCGCCTCGACGTCGCTGACGCGTTGCGGGCCGGCGTATTGCATTTCTTCCTTGAGCAGCTCGGCCGCCCGCTCGGACAGGTTGCCCAGGATTTTTTGCTTGAGCTCGTCGGAAGCGCCCTTGAGGGCGATGGCCCATTGGTTGTTGTCGACTTCCTTGAGCACGGACTGGATGGCCTTGTCGTCGAGCTTGAGCAGGTCGTCGAACACGAACATCAGCCGCTTGATCTCGCCCACCAGGTCGGCGTCTTCCTGTTCGAGGTTCTCCAGCACGCCCTTGTTGGTCATGCGGTCGGTGACGTTCAAGATCTGCGCGACCAGCCGCACGCCGCCCGCTTTTTCGAGCTGCTGGTTGAACATCGACTTCATCCGCCGCTCGAGGCTGGCCTCGACGTCCTTGACGACTTCGGGGTTGGTCTGCTCCATGTTGGCGACGCGGCGGATGACTTCGATCTGCTTGTTCGACGGCAGCCCCGACAGCACTTCGGCCGCGATGTTGGTCGGCAGGTGAGACATGATGAGGGCGATCGTCTGCGGATGCTCTTCGACGATGAAGGTGAGAATGTTCTCGGCGCCGGTCTTGTGCAAAAAGCCGAACGGGACCGAGTTCATCGAGTTGCGGACATTTTCCAGGATTTCGCCGGCCCCCTCGGTGCCGAGGGATTGCTTCAAGAGGTCGTTGGCGAACTCGATGCCGCCCTGCTCGATCGGCACACGTTCTCGCACCAGCCCGCGGAATTCGCGGAGCACCGACTCGACCTGGTCCTTGGTGATGTCGTCGATCTTGGCGATCTCGAGCATGACCGACTCAACCATGCCCTTGGGGAGCTGGCTGAGAACCTCGGCCGCGATCGGCTTCTCCAGGCTGAGCAATAAAATGGCGGCCTTGCGTACGGCGTCCATTAGCGAGCCCCTTGCAGCCATTTACCGATGATGGCGACGGCCATCTCCGGATTGTCGCGGACCATGGTCTGGACGAGGTCGCGGTCGTTGAGCGTCGGCATCGGCTCCTCCTCGACGACGACCGGCTCTTTTTCTTTCTTGGCGGCCGCCGGTTGTCCGAGCGTCGCGGCGGCGCCGGTGCCGGAGCTGGACGGAGCGGGAACGTTGATCGAGGCTTCGGTCGGCGGATCGAACGTGGCGGCCCGCGACGCCGTCGTCGATCGCAGCATCCACAGCGCCCACACCGCAAAGAGGCCGAGAGCGATCGCCCCGCCCCACTGGCTCACGAGCGACGTCACTGTGTTGAGCGACGACGGCGTGATCGTGGGCGGCGCGTCGTGCACCGGCACGAACGAGCTGACCGTGATCGACTTCGGATCGGGATTGGGGATTGCGCCCGCGACAATGTTCTTCACCGCCTGCTCGGTCTCCTCCTTGACCTTCTCGATCGTCTTCGCGCCCGATTTCTGGCCGGGCGCGTTCTTCTGAGCGTCGAGCGCCTTGGCGTAATAGTCTTCGGGAATCAGCACGGAGACGGTGACCACCTTGGGCATGGCGGCCAGGCTCTTGATGTACGTCGCCTCACCGCCGGGACTGCGCGTCATCGAGTTGTTCTCTTCGGTCACCTGGCGGTTCGTCGCGTTGGAGGGGGCGTTCGCGAGCGAGCGCGGCTGGTTCGAGCGAAGGCCGGGCTCGGCCTGCATGGGCTGTTGGCGAAAGCTTTCGGTGCGTTTTTGCTCGCTGGTCTGCTGCTCGATGCTTCGCTTCAGGTCGTATTTGACGGTCTGCGTCGTCGACTCTTGAATCGGGTCGAGCTCGACGTTCACCGTCACGACGATCTCGGGCGAGATGTGTGTGAGCGCGTTCTTGATCTTCGATTCGTAGAGCTGCGACGCTTCCCGCAAGAGCGCGAACTGCTTGCCATTGAGCGGATCGTTCTCCGATTCGGGTGTGTACGCCTCGCCTTTGCGCTGGTCGTAGACGGTGACGTCGGTCGACTTGAGATCGGGAATGGCGAAGGTGACCGCGTCGCGAAGGGCTTGGATTTGACGCGTCGTCAGGTCGTGACCGGCCCGCGGCTTGACCACGACGGTCGCCTTCATGCGGGCATCGCGGGAGAACCGCGACTTGCCGCTACTGGCCGGCGACCATAGCACGTCGGCGTCTTCGAAGTCCGGGCTGCCCAGGATCATCTGCACCAGGTGCTTGGTCAGGAGGGCTTCGCGCGTTTGCTTCATGCTTTCGGCCGAAGACATGAACGGGTTCGTGCTCTCGAGCTTCTTCTCGAGTTCTTCGGCCCAGTGCGTCGGCAGGCTGCCTGATTGCAACAGGGTCGCGTTGTATTTTTCGACCTCGCTGGCGGGCGCCAGGATCTGCCGCCCTTCGCTATGAAACTTCGAGAATCCCGCTTCCTTGAGCGCCTGCTCGGCATTCCGCAGCTCGTCGTTGGAAAAGACCTTCCCGTACGACAGAGGCACCATCGTCGACGAGTTCCCGTTCCAGGCGAAGAACAGGAAGCCCGCGGGAATCAACACGGCAATGACGGCAAACGTGATCCGCTGACTGGGGGCCAGCGAATTGAACACGGCCAGAAATTGTTCAAGCGTCCGACGCATCTCGGGTCTCAGATCGGGGAGTTAAGTTCTTGTCCAAAGTCCAAGGTCCAAGGTCCAAAGTCGTAGACAGGCAGGCCACGGGCGCTTTTTTGAATTCTGACCTTGGACCTTGGACTTTGGACCTTGGACTCATCCTTACATTTGCATCTGCTTGATTTCGCTATACGCGTCGAAGATCTTGTTGTGCATCTGGATCATCATCCGCAGGGCCAGGTCGGCCTTTTTCATTTCAGTGAAGACTTCGACCTGCGTGATGTCGCCGCCCGAGAGGCTCTTTTCCACGGCCGCGTGGGCCGATTGATCGAGGGCGTTGACCTGACCGAGCTGCTCCAAGAGCATGTCGGAGAACATGGGGTTCTGGCTGGACGACGTGGAAGTTCCCGCGAGCGACCCCAGCAGCGAATTGGTCGTTACCGGCGTAGTGAAGGCGCTGATCGGTCCCGTCATCGCATCGCTCCCACAGGTTCAGGTCTTTGCTAGGCCAAGATCTTCAGGCTGAGGTTGTCGATCTGCTTGTCCATATCAATCGCGACGAGGTTCGCCTGGTACGCCCGGCTGGCGTCCATCGCGTTGACGAATTCGGTCATGAAATCGATGTTCGGATAGGAGACGTAGCCTTCCTTGTCCGCGTCCGGATGGCCGGGCTGATAGACGCGGCGGGGTGGCGTGCTGGTGTCGACGTTCACCTGGTAGGTGACGCCGGCCGTCCCCGCGGGTGCACCTTCGATCTCGCTCGACGCGAAGGTGACGAAGCGCCGCTGGAACGGCGAGCTTTTGCCATCGGCGTTGCGCGTGGTGTTGACGTTTGCCAGGTTGTCGGCGATGGTGTTCATCCGCTGTCGCTCGGCGATCAGCGCGGTCGTGTTGACGTCGATGGGATTGAACATCGCGTACGGTCCTCAAAGAGGTCTCAGGCCTGTTCGCGGATGGCCGCTTGCAGCATGCCCATCTGCGTGGTCAGCAGGGTGACGGCGAAACTCTGCATCGACAGGTTCTTGGTCATCTCCATCATTTCGTGCTCGATGCTGCGGTTGCTGTTGTCTTGATAGGTCAAGCTGGGCGATGCGATCTCGCGTCCGTGAATCAGCTCTGCCGGCAACCCGGCCGGCCCGGTCGAGAGATCGTTGCGGGACGCCCCGCCCTGAATGGCCTCGCGCAGCGACCGTTCAAACTCCTGCACGGGCAGGTCGCGGCGGTGATAGTTGGGCGTGTCGATATTGGCGACATTGCTCGCCAGCACCGTGCTGCGACGCTCACCGAACGCGGCGACTTTTTCCAACAACGGAATCGTGGTCCCGTCAGCGATCGAAGACATTGCTCCTCCTTGGATCCTCGGGGTGCCATGCCCACGGCTTTGCGTGGGCATGCGCTACGATTGAGAACATGCCCACGCAAAGCCGTGGGCATGGCACCCATCCCTCTCGATTTCTCGCGGTCGAAGATTTCATGGCGATGTTCTGAAAAGCAGTCCAACGAAAATCAGCCAGATCAGGCGGCGCGGGTGAGCCGGCGATTCGAGCCGGGGCCGCCGCGAGGCGGATAGCCGTATTCCCGCAATTTTCCCGAAAGGGTCCGGATGCCGATCTTGAGCAGCCGGGCCGTGTGTTCGCGGTTCCCCTGGCAGCGGGCGAAGGTCGTTTCGATCAGCTTGCGTTCCATCTCCCGCAGTGAGAGTGCCGACGATTCCGCCTGCTCGCTGACCGGCCGCGCGATCCAGGGCTGCAGCATCTCGGCGGTCAGCAGACCTTCGTCGTGCAGCGAGCAAGCCCGCTCGATGACGTTTTCCAGCTCGCGGAGGTTGCCCGGCCAATCGTGCGTCCGCAGCACGTTGAGCCCTTCCACGCTCAGCCGCTTCACCGGCTTGCCTTCGACCACGGCGAGGTGATTGAGAATGTTCTCGGCCAGAATCCCGATGTCGGCCGAACGCTCCCGCAGCGAGGAGACGTGCAACGTGCAGCCACTAAGCAGTTCATAGAGCGTCGCCGAGAATTTTCCTTCCTGCGCCAGGACGGCCAGGTCGGCGTGCGTGGCGGCCATGACCCGCACGTCGACGGGTCGTTGCTTGCCGGTGGCCTGGCAGGTGTACGATTGCCGCGACAGAATGCCGGCCAGCTTCTTCTGGATGGCGACCGGCAGCAGCTCGACGTTCTTGAGCAAGAGACTGCCGCCAGCGCACGTGGCCAGGCGGCCGGGAGCGCCGACTTCGGTCGGATCGAAGTTGTCGGCCGACGCTTCGCCCAAGAGTTCGCACTCGAGACTCTCGGCCGAGTGGACGCGACAATCGAGCACGATGAAGGGGCGCGTGGCGCGGCGGCTGGCCAGGTGCACCAGCCGGGCCACCTGTTGCGTTCCCGAGCCGGCTTCTCCCTGAATGAGCACGTGCCCGTCCGCGTCGGCTGCGTAGCGGACGCTCTCGCGCAGGGCCACGGTCGTCTCGGACTGTCCGGCGATCTCGTTGAGCACCCGTGACTGCAGTTGGCGCTTGAGCGAACGGTTCTCGGCCTGCAGTCGGGCCTTTTGCGCCGCGGCTAACAGCAATTTGCCGAAGAGGGCCGGCGGCGTGTCGAGCGGCACCGCGTCGACCGTCCAGGGGCCCGCGGTGGCGGACGCCTCGGCTGTCGCCGACAAACGCACGACCTGCGTTGCTCCGCTGCGATTTTGAATGCCCGTACACAGCTCGGCTACAGCCGCATCTTCCCACGTTACGTCGACGAGGCAGATTTCAAACGGCCGTTCTGCGAGCCGCTTGAGTGCCGTGGCCTGGTCGGCGGCCACGTCGAGCTCGAACGCCGTGTCGTCGGCGTTCGCGATCATTTCGGTCAGGAGGGCCGGCGAGCCGCTGCAAACCAACAGCCGAGCGGTCGGCGCGGAGGGCCGGGGGGTGGCAGGAGCAATTACAGACATGGCAATCGATCCGTCGAATGGTGGGGGAGGAACAAGAGGTGACGAGACAGCAGAAGGGCGAGAGCAAAGGCAGTGTGCAGTGAGACGTGGAAGCGCAAATTCCAGGCGAGCGGTGGGTGCGGGTACCCGTGGCGAGCCACGGGTGCCACCGGTTCTACTTGTTTTTCCGAATTGACTGAGCTTTTGAGTGGCGTCGGACGAAATCGTCCGCAGCGGAGAATTGCGTGAGAGCAACGGACTGAGAGCAGAAAGCGTGAGAGCAGATATGTCGTAAGAGGCGTCTAGCGGTTCGTATTCAAGAAGCGATGATTGAGGACGGGCGTGGTATCAGCATAACTCTGGTTGACGTGGACTCCCTGAGAAACGGCTTCGAGCTGGCGGCGCGTGGCGTCGCGGCGCTCGGTCAGTTGCGTGGTTCCTTCTTTCTCCGACTCCAAGAGCTCGGCCAGAATCGACTCGGTGTCGGCGATCAGCGACTCGCAGTCGTTCCGGACGGCCGGCATGCCCGAGTCGCGCAAGGCGACCCACTGCCGGCTCAATTCCGGATAGCGCCGTTTCACTTCATCGAGCCGGCCCAAAATCCGCTGCTTCTGGGCCAACGTGGCCATCAGCTGCGTGAAGTCGTTCGATTCGATGAACTGGATTTGTCGCCGCGAAAGCTCCAGCAGGTCGCGGCAGTGTTTGCGGCGATGCTGGAGGACGTCGCGGATTTCTTCGAGGGTGGAGAGAGGCATTTAGAATCTCGTGGAAACCGGCCTCGGGGAAGACAGGTTTGGATCGGACACGGATGCGAGGCTACTACCGGGCTGGATGCGGGCCTGGCCTAGACGAATCGACGACGGGCTGACTGCGGCGCTCGTGGCGGGAGACGGGGACGCCCGGTGCCGCGGGGAGTCCCGCAGGGCGCCGGCCCATTCGAGCCAGCTCCGCCATTCGTCGCGATTCATCAGGGTCTTGTCCTGCGTGAAGATTTTTTCCGACAGGTTCTTGTGGATGAGCATCGCCTGGATGGCGACGCCGCGGGCGTCGAGCGGTTTGCCCAGCCGGTCGTAGCAGTTGGCCATTTGGATGTAGGCCAGCACGACGTTGGGGTCTTCGGCATAGCGGTTGGCCGCGCTCGTGTAGGCCTCGATGGCCCGCTCGAACT
>Ga0210390_10002341_pt1 | contig 16862 bp, 16 predicted proteins | sample IncBWH11OmetaG_FD_161050 | JGI IMG/M metagenome (GOLD analysis project Ga0210390, IMG submission 161050) | Forest soil microbial communities from Barre Woods Harvard Forest LTER site, Petersham, Massachusetts, United States - Inc-BW-H-11-O ... | reverse complement strand
CACGGCATCCGTCTCCCTCCTGGAAAGGAAGACCTCAGCCTACAAAAAGTGTTACCTATGTGTCCGAACGACTGTTACCTATGTGTCCGGTCTATACACTATGCCTGCCGCCAGCGCCGGTAGCGGGACGGGACAAGTTCTTTGACCCGGGAAAACAGCCGAATATGGGACGGGACACGAATATTGGGACGGGATTGAATCGCCCTCATCCCGCCCTCGCCAATCGGGAGCAGTCGGAGGCGGATGGGACAGGGCGCAAAGAGAGGGCAGGACAGGACACGAATGGGACGGGATTCGGACGGCAGGCACAGCCAGCCGTACCAAACCCGAATGGGACGGGACTCAGAAATCCCGGCGCTCGATGTAGACGCACGTGATGGCCAGCACCACCGCCAGGAAGATCACGTTGCTGATGATCGGCGGCCAGATGTTGACCGGGGGTCGCTCCTCGCGGTTCGGCTCTTCGCGCGGTCCCCTCGCCTGGTCGAACAGCTCGATCGGGTCCCCCGCCACCAGGTACGTGACGAGGTCGTTCAACTCGCCCGGCTTGGGAAAGACCGTGTACAGCGGCGTCACCACGAAGCGATAGAGAATTTGCAGTGTGTCCATCGGCGGCAGATAGGCGTTGCCCCGCTCGAACGGGTCGAGCCGATAGGCGTTCACGCGGCCGAACCCGTCGGCAACGAGCAGCCGATTTTCGGGCGAGAAGGTGATGGCGGTGATGTCCCCCTGGTTGCCGATTCGCAGCTGCAGCTGCTTTTCGACGTCGTACAGCCAGACGTGGCCGTCGTCGAACAGCACGGCCAGATAGCGACCGTCGGGCGAGGCGGCCAGCTTCCGCGGCTTGGCCGTGCCGCGCGGCGTGAGATCGAGTTCTTCGTTGAGCGAGGCCGCGTCGTGGATCCGGATATGTCCGTCGCCCGTCGCCAGGGCAACGCGATTGCCGACGAAGTCGAGGAGGGCCCCTTTTTCGGTGTCGATGTCGGCGTCGCGGGTGAGCGTGTAGTGCCCGGCGGCGTCGGGTGTGAACAGACTGAGCGTGCCATGCGAGAAGATGGCCAATCGCCCATCCTGATGATTGATAGCCGCCGCGAACGGTTTGCGCCATTTTTGTTCGGGTGTGGGGCCGATCTTCTCGAACTTGCCGCTGTCCTGCGGAGAGATGTCGACGCCAAACACTTTGAACGGCCGATGCTCGTGGGCCGCATCCCCCTGAAAGCGGAAGATGCCGGTCAGGCTGATGACGAGGATCTGCCCCTTGGGATCGATCAACAAGGCCAGCGGATTGCTGGGAGTGACGGCATTCTCCATGCGGCGCCACTCCTGGTTGCGTTCGCCGATCAAGAGCTTGCCCGAGCCGCCGAACATCTCGAAGCGTGTGCGGGCCGATTCGACGGCCACGATACGATTGTGAATCGGATCGTAGACCGGGCCGAGCAGCGATGGGCGAAAGAAGAGTCGAGCGCTTCCTTCATCACGGCCGCGAAAGACCTCGTCCCATCCCTGGTGGTCGTTGGCCCACTCGAAGGTCTGCCCGGAGCGGTTGACGGTCAGCAGCTTTTCGCCGGCCGGAATAATGTTCGAAACGCGGATGGGATCGAGAAACGTCTCCTCGGCCACGCGCTTCGCTGTGCCCACGGTGAAGCAGACGCCCCAGAAGAGGGCCGTGCAACAAACCGACACGATGGCGTTGCGCCAAATCACGCCCGTGAGCGCGGAGACCGAGTAGTAAATCACGAACAGGAACAGAAACACCGGCACGCACAGCAGGAGCTTGCCGCTCCAGATGTCGAACCGCAGCCCGGCGATCAGCCACATCCCGCCGATCAGGTAGATCGAATTCAGCAGAATGAATGTCGACGCGCCGAAGAACTTGGTGAGAAACAAGAGCGAACGCGAGACCGGCTTGCTCAGCAACAGATCGATGGCCCCCGGCTCGAACGTCTGCGGCACCATCGGCGCCGTCACCAGAATGGCGATCAGCACGCCCAGAATGCCGGCCAGAAACGTCATCAGCAACGAGAGGGCATAATTCACCAACAGCGTGAGCTGCTTGGGCTCGAAGGGGAGCGGCGCTCCCAGCCGATAGCCAAACCACTCGGCGTACAGGTTGCGACCCGGGGCGGGCAAGAGATATTCGGGGAAGGCCGCATCGATCAGCAGGCGATTGAAGCGACGCTGCTCATCGGTCGAGAGGTTGTCCCAGCCGCGCTCCGCCAGCTTTTGACCTTCGCCGGTCAGACTGCCGGTCGGCCACAGCTTGGGATCGTAGAGATCCTGTTTGTCGACCATGCCGTTGAACTCGCCGCGCACGTCGCGGAGCACATCGAGCTGCCGATTGATGTTCGTCGGGCTGACGACGTGCAACTCGTGGCGCAGCGATTCGTCCAACCGCGACCAGATCTTGTGAGCGGCCGACGGTGCCTTCTTCGTTTCCTGCGACGCCAGGAATTGCAAGAACTCGGGGCCGTTGCGGAATTCGTTCCGTTGGAAGCGGTAGGCCGTCTCTTCGCGAAGCGCGAAAGGCGCCAGACCGACAAACAGGACCAGCGTGATTAGGCCGGTGATCAGCCAGAGGATCCGCGACGCGAAGGCTTCGCGAAACGAGTCTTTGAAGACAGCCAGGTAGGGTCTCATGAGATGCGCTCGAGCCCTTCCTTGCCGTCAACCGCCGGTTCGCTTTTCCCGTTCTCTTTGCCGTCGTCGTTGAGCACCAGGTCGAGAAAGACCTGCTCGAGCGACAGTTGCCGCCGGCCCACGGCCGCAATGCTGATGCCGCCCTGCCGGAAGAGGTCGATCCAATGATCCAACTCTCCTTGATCGCGGGCCTCGACCGTGATGCGCAGATGATCGGCATCGACCGGCTGGGCTGCCAGCACGGTGCGTCCGTTGAGCAGCCGGCGGACACGCGCTTCGTCGGCCCGCAGCGTGAGCACGGCATCGGTCGAAGTGTTGTGCCGCAACGCGTCGACGGTATCCATGCGGCGAAGCTTGCCGCGGCCGAGGATGGCCACCCGATCGCACACCAGCTCGACTTCTTGCAGCAGGTGGCTGTTGAGAAAGATCGTTTTGCCCTCGCTCTTGAGCCGGGCGAGGACCTCGCGAATTTCGGCTCGACCCACCGGATCGACGCCGTCGGTCGGCTCGTCGAGGATCAGCAAATCGGGATTGTGCAGCATGGCCTGCGCGAGGCCCAGTCGCTGCGCCATGCCCTTGGAGTATTTCCGCACGAGCGTTTTGCCCCAGCGTCCCAGCCCGACCATTTCCAGCAGCTTGGGTCGCAGACGGCGGATTTCCCCGAGCGGCACATTGCTCAGGCCGCCGTAATACTCGAGCGCCGTATTGCCGGTGAGGTGATGGGGAATGCGATGGTGTTCGGGCAAATAGCCGATCTTGCGCCGCGTCGCCCGATGTCCGGCGGGCCGGCCCAGCATCTCGGCCTGCCCCCCCGACTTGTGCACGAGTCCGAGCAGGATCTTGATCAGCGTGGTCTTGCCCGCGCCGTTGGGCCCCAGCAGCCCGAAGATTTCGCCCCGGTTGACGCTGAGACTGACGCCCTGGAGCGCCGGCACGCGGCGCCTGCCAAACCAGCCGTCCCGGTACGTTTTCGACAGCTCGTGCGTCTGGATGGCCAACGAATCGGACATAGTCTCTCGGGTGCTGGTGGCACGTGCCTCATCAAAGTTGTGCCGCGGCTGACGCTCCATCACCCGGCGCTCGGTTCCACTATGATAGTCGTCGGCACCCTCGGGACAAATTCGGGCGCGAACAATTCGACGATGGCTGCGCGGTCGAAAGGGTTTGCGACCAGAGACGACCCGCGCGATCAACCGGCCCGATGCAACAACCGACGATCCCAATACAGCTCAAGACTTTTTGACGACGAGGACGCCCAGCATGCAGCGGCGATCACTGGCGGCCAGCTTTCGCGATGCGTTCAACGGGATCGGCCACGTCCTGTGGACGCAGCGCAACGCGAAGATTCAGCTCGGGGTCGGTGTGGTCGTGCTGGCTCTGGCGGCCGGCCTGAAAGTCTCCCCTCGCGACTGGGCGGTGTTGCTGCTGACGTCGACGGCCGTGCTCGCCGCCGAGATTGCCAACACGGCGGTGGAAACGTTGGTCGACGCCTTCTGTCCCGGCCCGAGCGAATCGGCCCGCATCGCCAAGGACGCGGCCGCCGGCGCCGTGTTGATGCTGGCGATCGGCTCCGTGGCGGTCGGCCTCTGCATCCTGGGCCCGCCGTTATGGCGGCTGCTTGTATGAGTCGCGTTCGTTTTTCGGTGGACGCAACATCAAGGAAGCGGTGGCTTCGGCCGGAGATTTTTGTTCGAAGAGCACCGCGTAGACTTCTGCGGCGATCGGCATTTCGATCCCGCGCTGCTCGGCTAGCTCGGCGATGCTGCGAGTCGTTGTGATGCCTTCGGCAACGCCGTTCATCTCTGCGACGATCTGCTCGAGGCTTTGTCCCCGGCCGAGGCATTCGCCGACGTGCCGGTTGCGGCTGTGCCGCGAAAAGCAGGTGGTGACGAGATCGCCCAGGCCGGCCAGGCCGTTGAACGTTTCCGCCTCGGCGCCGAGGGCCGTGCCGAAGCGGATCATTTCGACGAGACCGCGCGTCACCAGGCCGCTCTTGGCGTTGTCGCCAAAGCCCAGTCCGTCGCAAATGCCGGCCGCGATGGCGATCACGTTCTTGATCGCGCCAGCCAGCTCGACGCCGACGATGTCGACGTTGGTGTACACGCGAAAGCGAGCCGTGCTGAAGAGCGTCTGCACTTGTTCGGCCAGATGCCGATCGGAGGAGGCAGCCACGACGCCGGCGGGCAGACGGCGAGCGATTTCCTCGGCATGGCTCGGGCCGCCGAGCGCGGCCACGGCGCGAGAGCCAAGCACGTCGACGATGATTTCGCTGGGACGCATCAGCGTGCCGATCTCCAGCCCCTTCGCCACGCTGACGACGGGCAATCCCGCCGGAATGCTGCCCGCAAGCGGGCTGAGTGTGTCGCGGAGATATCGCGTGGGGATGGCGGCGACGGCCAGTTCGGCTCCGTCCACCACCTCGGCAATGTCGCTCGTGATCCGTGCGCCGGCCGGAAGCGGCACTCCGGGAAGCAGCTTGCGGTTTTCCCCGTCGCGGATCAGTTCGGCCGCGCGGTCGGGCGTGCGCGTCCAGATCCGCACGTCGCACCGCGATCGCTCGGAGAGCAAGACGGCGCAAGCGGTTGCCATTCCACCGCTGCCAAGAATCGCGATCGGTTCAGTCATGGGCGAAACTCGGGACACAAACGGGCAACTTCCGGTCCGTGGATCGAGCCGTTGCCGTCGGGAACGGATTGGCACGCACAGACCGTCGATCCGGCATAATCGGCTTTTTGCTTGGGGACGGAAGGGGCAATTTCCGTGCGGCATTTGCCGCTTGGAAAGAATTTGCCCGTAGGGTGATTCGGGGCTAAATTTTCACGACCGCTTGCCGACAGATGCTACTGGCGTTCGCCGGATCGTTCGGACTGAAGGCGTGCCGCTGGGCAGTGTCGACGCGATCGCCGTGACGATCTCCGTCGCACGGTCACGCTTTAGGGGTATCGTAAATGGAATTGGGACTCGAACAAAAGCCGGCTCCCTTCGTCGATCGCCGGGGAACTGCTGCTACGCCGTGGGGCGACGGGGCGGAACGCCGCCAGTTCTCCAACGCGTACGACTCGTCGCGCCAGGAAGTCAACGAGATGGCGCTGGCCATCGACCAGTACAAGCTGCGGCATCGCCGCCGGTTCATCACGTTCGAAGAGCTGTACGACGTGATTGCCGGCCTGGGCTACCACAAATAACGCGAGCTCGAGTCGGGCCGGCTCGCTGGAGCCGGTCCGGTCGCTCGTCCGCGTCTTTTTGCGCCTCGCTCGGCACGCGTTCGCGTCTGTGGCTGACGCCTCCGTTCGCGCTGCCCACGACCAGCGTTTTGTCTCCCGAATCGCCCCAGATCGGCGGCGATCGCCGGGTTTCGCCGCTCGCCGGGCTTTGCCAGACGGCGCGCTTTATCGCCGCCGCGCACTGCGCCGCATCAAGCCATTTGGCGGCCGATTCTTGACCGAAATCCGGCTTCGCCAGCGGTTTTGCGTCCAAGAACTTGCACGCCAGCAGGAATTCGGCGATTTCTGCCCGTTTCGACCTCAATTTGGGCTGAGTTGAGGTTGACGCTTTGGCGATCATCGGCGAGATTTCGCCCCTCATTTCTCAAACTCGAAACCGCCCTCTCCGGCTCAATTCAATTTCACGCAACTCCGCAGGCGGGCCACCGACTCGGAATTCGGCGAATTGAATCGTTCGCAAGTCCCGTCAGACGACTCGTCAAATCCCGTTCCCGCAAGACAGGTCACGACGTGAAACTCCAGCTCATCGTCTGCGTCCTCGTCGTTTCGGCCGGCTCCCTGCTCGCCGATGACGGTCCCTTCCCCGTTGGCCCCATCCCTGTTGGCGCCGTTGTTCCTGCCGACGGAATGCCGCTGGGCGCGCCGGCTCCATTTGTCGGTTCGCCCGTGGAACAGTCCGTCGACGCAGTTGTGCCTGTTTCCGCGATGGCGCAAGGCGGCGCGATGGCTCCGCCCGTCGTCCTGGGACCGGATGGAAGCCCCGCGGGTGCCGGATATCAGCCGCCCCTTATGGTGCAACCGGGACCCGGCGGTTGTCCCACGTGCGGCGGAGGAGCGCCGGCCTATGCGCCTCCCGGTTACCCGGCGCCCATGATGGGAGGGCCGATGATGGGAGGACCCGCGGGCGTGCCTCCGGGTGGAATGGTCGGGCCAAACTGCGGCCTTTCGATTCCTTCGCAGACGCCCGACGTCACGATGGTGCCCACGACGCCCCAGGGTCCGCTGCCGAATCGCGCGGGCTGGGTGCAGCAATATCAGTTTGGCGGCATGCCCTTTTCCGCCACGAACAACGGTTGGGGCCACTTCGCCGAGCAGACGTTTGACCTGGCCTGGAAGTACGTCACGCCGCTCGCTCCGGCTCCGGTCATCTTTTCATTCACGCAACAATACGACCTGCGATTGCTCGAGGGACCGTCGAGCCCGCAGGGCATCCCACCGACAAATTTGCCAGGAGCCCTCGACCGCATCGGCTGGGACTTCGAATTGAAGACCAACCTGCCGAGCGAATGGAACGCCGTCGTCGGCTTTAATCCGTCGATCGACAGCGATTTCCAGAAGAGCCTCACCAAGCAAGCGTACAACTGGGACGCACGGGCCGCCTTCCTCTACTCGCCGCAACCCGACCTGACGTTTGTGTTGGGTATCTTCGAGTGGGACCGAATCAATGTGCAGGTGCTCCCCTGGGTCGGTGCCATTTACCGGCCGAACCGGTACTGGCAGTTCGACCTGGTCTTTCCGCAGTTCCGCGTGGCCACGTTCCTCTGGGACGAGTGGGGCTTCAAGACGATGCTCTACGGCCGCGTCGAATATCACTCGGAGGCATACCAAATCTACAACCCGGTGCTGGGCCAGCGCGACCAGGTCCAATTCACCGACTGGCGGGCGGTCCTAGGCGTCAACAAGGACCGGGGCGAGTTCGACTACTTCTTCGAGGGCGGTTGGATCTTCCACCGCGATGTCGACTTCGCCAACTCCCCACAAGGGTTCCAGGTCACGAGCGGCGTGATCGTGCAGGGCGGCCTGCGGTTCTAAGGGCGTCCTGCTTGCGAATCGTTCGGCTGGTCAGCACGTCGGCGATTCCGCGAGACTGGCCCTGTTCACGATGGCGGGTTGAGCGTCGCGACCGGGCTGAAGTTATGCTTCGCCGGGCGATCTCGCGTGGCGCAATCCCAACCGACGCGGATCTTGACTGGTGAACGACGCAGCCGCCGCCCACATTATAACGGCGGCCAAAGCCGGGCTTGCGTGTTCAGTCTGCAGCGTACGGATCGCCCGATCTCAGGCCGCGCGGCTCGCGTCGGTCGCGGCGGGCTTTGCCGGCTCGGCCGCCGGGTCCTGAACGGACTGCTGACCCAGCTGCACCAACAGACCGCGGATGATGCGCTCGACTTCGATCTTCTCGGTGATCCACTGTTCGCGGAGCGCGTGGACCTGCTCTTCGCGCGTTCGCATCGAGCCGGCGTTTTCGGCAATCGCTCGGCTGCGGCGGTCGAACTCTTCGCGCCGCTCCTTGGCGGCGACGGCCGCTTCCTGGCTTTCCTTCGCCAGTTCGTGCCGCTGGGCTTGGATGGCCGACTGCAGAAGGGCCAGCTCTTTCCGTTCGCGCTCGACGGTGTCGCGCGCCTGCTGCGTATCGTCCTGCAGACGGCGTTGTGTTTCGGCAAGGCGCCGCTTGGCCGTTTCGCCTCCGGCGGCCTCGGAAAACTGGGCCCAGACCTCTTCGATGGCCATCCGCATCTCGAGCGTGGCCCGGTGCGTTTCTTCCAATTCCGTCCGCAGTCCCTCGAGCCGTTCTCGACGCTTGTCGAGGCGGTCGCTTTCGGCGGCTACCGCCGTCTCCCGTCGCTCGAGTTCGGCTTCCCGTTCCTGTCGCAGCTCAACCCAGGCGTCGCGCTCGCGCGTGAATTCCTCTTCGCGACTGGCCAGATCGGTTTCGCGGCCTTGGTGCTGATCAGCCTTGAGAGAATGTTCTCGTTCCAGCGACTGTTCGCGTTCTTCGATCAGCGCCCGCACGTGCGCCACCTGCTCGAAGCGCAGCCGGCAGGCGGCTTCCCGCGCTTCGAGATCGGTCCGATCGGACTGGTGCTGGCGCCGCAGCTCGTTCTGCGCCGCCTCGACTTCCTGACGCGCTTTTTGCAGATGTTCCTGCTGGAAGCGGAGGCGGTTCTCGAGCAGGTTACGCTCCTGTTCGAGGCGACCCAGCTGCTCGCGGTGCTGCTCTTCGAGCTTTCGCTGCTCTTCGCGCAGGTTCTGCTCGCGAGCGTCGACGCGCTGCTTCAGATCTTCTTCGATGCGGGAACGCACGCTATCCAAATCGCGTCGGGACGCCTCGATCTCATCCCGCACGGCGGCCCGCTCACGCTCGATCTCCTCGATCTGAATTCGCTTGAGCTCGCCCAGTTCGTCGGAGAACCGCCGCCGATCGGCTTCGAGCTTCTCGCGATCGGCCGACAACGATTGGCGGGCGGCCAGATCCTGGGTTTCGAAGGCTTCGCGTTCGCGGCGGAGCTCGTCGAATTCCCGGCGTCGCACCGCGTGCATCTCTTCCTGGGCACGTTCGGAAGCCGACTGCGAGACTTCGCGCCGCTTGGAAAGCTCCTCGTCCTCCTGGCTTCGCCGTCGGTCCCAGGCGGCCTTTTCCGCCTCGAAGGCGGCTCGTTCGGCCGCCGCCTGCGTGTCGAGTTGTGCTCGCTGCGAGTTCCGCTCGTTGGTCAGTTGGGCCTGCAGCGAGCGGACCATTTCCTCCCGCTCGCGGCGGCGTTTTTCGATTTCCTCCGCCAGGGCACGGCGTTCTTCGTCAAGAGCCTGCTGGGTCTGCTGGATAGCGATTCGTTCGACCTCTAACTCGCGGTCGACCATGGACCGCAGGCCGGACCGTTCCGACGACATCTGATCGCGGAGCCCCAGGACGAGCCGCTCCTGCTCTTCCAAATCACTGACGAGCGACTCGCAGGCGCCGATCTTTTCGTTGAGGGCCTCCTCGCGGGCCTTGCATTCGGCCTGCCGCTTGAGCATCTCCTCTTCGAATTCCTGCACCCACATCCGGGCGGTGCGCCATTCCTGGTCCAAGAGCGCATGTTGCTCGTGCAACGCCGACTCGCGACGCTCCAGATCCTGTCGTTCGGTCCGCAGATGAGCGGCGATCTGGCCGGTTTGTCGCAGCACTTCCTCTTCGCGACGCGAAAAAGGAGCCGCCGGCGTCCCCCGCGCTGCTGCGCCCGACAGATCTTTCCGCAGTGTCGAGTCGGCCCCGGTTACGGCGGTCGGCGCTGTTGTCTGCGGGGGTGCTGCTTCCTCGCGCGCAGGAGGCACCGCCAGGTGCGCGCGATCGATGCGGCGTTGGGTGATTTCGGCGGGAGTTCCGTCTGCGGCGCCCGGCGGTTGCTTCGAGTCCAGCAGCTGGCCGGCGATGCGCCGCAAGAACGAGGTCGTGGGGCCCGCCGGCAGGGGTGGCGAATTCCGGTCGCGTGGATTGCGAACAGGATCGCTCATTTTGGGAATCCTTTCCCCGGACGAGCTTGGGCGTGCGGTCGAATCGGCCAGTTTGATCTTGGCCCGATCGAACCGGCGACTTCGGCCGAGCCGATCCATCGGCCCGATCCGGTCGCATGTTTCAGGTCTGCCTGAGCGTCAGCCGCGGCTCACGCCCAGGCGAAATCGTCGCTCAGGCGAGCTTCTCGCTTTTGTCCGCGTGGTTATTCAGCAGTGAGACCAGTTTGTCCTTGGGGACCAGTCCCACCTGGCGATCGACGGCCTTGCCATCTTTGAACAAGATCACCGTCGGGATGCCCTGAATGTTGTACTGCGTGGGCGTGACGTTGTTTTCGTCGGTGTTCATCTTGCCGATGCGCACCTTGCCCGCGAATTCCCCGGCCAGCTCTTCGATCGTCGGCGCGAGGCGCAGACACGGTCCGCACCAGGGCGCCCAGAAATCAACGAGCACCGGTTCGCTGGAGTCGAGCACTTCGGCCTTGAAATTGGCGTCGGTAAATTCTTTGAGTCCTTGAGCCATGACGGATCCCTATTTGCTGCCTGCGAGGCTCGTACGCTCCGTTCGACGTCGAGCCGGGACCGACCGGCTCGCTGTCACCAGGCAGTGCCTCGCGACCTCGAACATACCTGTATTATTTTCGTGGTTTTGCTTGCGGGGGGATTATAGGGGAATCGGCTAGTGTGTCAACTTTTGCCTGGCTGCTAGAGTCGCCGTAAAGTTTTTCGGCTGCGGAAGATTCGGCTGCGAAGGGTGACCAGGGACAGGCCCCAGGTTGCATCCCCACGATCCGTGCGGTTAGCCTCGTGAGTGCCGCAATTGCCGGAGCGTTGATTTTTCTTGAGGACGGGCCTTGACCGAACAACACGAAATTCGTCCCCTGCCAGAGTCGCTGAAGCGGCCCATTCGGCTGGGGATTCTGGTCTCCGGCGGGGGGTCGAACCTCGCGAATCTGCTGAAATGCCGGGAAAACGCGCTGCTGAAGGCCGATTTTCCGTTGGTGATTGCCAGCCGGCCTGATTGCCGGGGCCTCGAAATCGCCCACAAAGCCGGCATCCGCGCGGAAACTGTTTGTCGCAAGGACTTTAAGAGTACCGAGGACTTCAGCGCGCGGATCTTCTCCTTGCTCCGCGAGGTGGAGGCCGACTTGGTCGTCCTGGCCGGCTACCTGTGCCTGCTCCGCGTGCCGCCGGATTTCGAGAATCGGGTGATGAACATCCACCCGGCACTCATCCCATCGTTCTGTGGCAAAGGGCTTTACGGGATGAAAGTGCACGAAGCGGTGTTGGCGCGAGGCTCGAAGCTCAGCGGCTGCACCGTGCATTTCGCCGACAATCTCTACGATCATGGGCCGATCATCGTCCAGAAGACGGTGCCTGTGCTCGAGGATGACACTCCGCAAACTCTGGCCGCCCGGGTCTATCAGGCTGAATGCCAGGCCTTTCCCGAAGCGATCCGCCTGTTTGCCGAGGCCCGACTGGTCGTCAGCGAGAGCCGCTGTCGCATCGTCGACGGCAATGGGTCCGCCCACTAAGCGTCCTCTGCCTCCCTTCTCGGAGCGACTCGTTTCCGATCCTGCGTTCGCGGCTGCGCCATTCCTCGCCGCCGACGGTGCTCGCGGTACGCTCGATCGTGGTAGAATATGACGCAAATTGATTGATACCGATCAGATTGCGCGGTAATCTATCAATGGTCATCTTGGCGCAAGGGAGGCTGGCGGCGGATGCTCGTCGATCAAAGACGGCAGCAGATCCTAGAATTTACGGAAAAATGTGGGTTTGTCTCGCTCGCCCAGCTCGTCGAGCGGGTCGGGGCCAGCGAATCGACCGTGCGACGGGATTTGGAGTTTCTTGACGGAATTGGACAGATTCGCCGCACGCGGGGTGGCGCGGCTTACGTCGGAGAGTCGATCACGCCCTTCGAGGTCCGCGGGACGCGGGCCAGGGAGCAAAAGGAGGTCGTCGCCGCGGCGGCTGCCGCGCTGATCGAGCCGGGCGAAACCGTCCTGCTCGACGGCGGGACGACGACGCTGGAGCTTGCCAAGCAGCTGGTCGGCCGGCCCCTGCAGGTGGTGACCAACTCCCTGCCGATCGTCAACGTCCTGATGAGTTCGCCGCAGACCGAGCTGATTGTGATCGGTGGTTTCTTGTATCCGAAAACGGGCGTCAACCTGGGACCGATCGCGGTGGCCGCACTCAAAAGCATTCATGCCCGCCGGCTCTTTGTCAGCGCGGGCGGAATCACTCCGGCCGGTCTCTTCAACAGCAACGCACTCTTGGTCGAGACCGAACGCCAGATGATCGAGTCAGCCGAAGAGCTGATCGTGGTTTCCGACAGCTCGAAGCTCGGCCACTCGGCCCTCGCCCACCTCTGTGCGCTCGACGTCGTCGATCGGCTGGTGATCGACGAGGGGATCAGCGACGAGTGGAAACAGATCGTGCAGCGGGCCGACATCGAACTGACCGTGGCGAGGAACTAGCAGTGACGACAATGCTGGCCGGCACGCAATCGGGTCGCCCGACAGTCGATCGCCCCACAATCGATCGAACGGAGATTGAGCGGATCGTCCGCGACGTCATCGTGCGACAACTCGGCGGAGGGGAAGGGCAGCCGAAACCCAATCCGTTGGTCGTGAATATCTCCGCGCGGCACGTGCATCTCACCGACGAGCACGTCCGCATTCTGTTCGGCAAGAACGAGCTCGAGCCGATCAAGCCGCTGTATCAAGACGGCTTTTACGCGGCGAAGGAGGCGGTGGCGGTCGTCGGGCCGCGGATGCGGATGATTCCCAACGTTCGCGTGCTGGGTCCGTGCCGTGGCGATTCGCAGGTCGAGCTGGCCTTCACCGACGGCATCTCGCTCGGCATCGATCTGCCTGTGCGGATCAGTGGCGACATTCAGGGCACGCCCGGCTGCGTGCTCGTCGGTCCGGCAGGGGTCGTTGAGCTCAAGCAGGGGGTGATCCGCGCGATGCGGCACGTCCACATGGGTCCGGCCGACCTGGCGCGTTACGGCGTGAAAAACGGCGAATCGATGAACCTGCGGATCGCGTCGCGCGGCTGCACGACGGTGCTCGAAGACCTGGTGATTCGCGCCGGCGACAACATCAAGCTCGAAGTGCATTTGGATACGGACGAAGGAAATGCCGTCAACCTGGAGGGGGCGACCGAGGTGGAATTGGTCAAACCGCACGGATGCCAGTGTCAGCATTGAGAAATGAATTGGCGGTCGCCGTCGCATTGGCGTCGCGGATCGCTTGAAGACACTGGCGGGCAAGCCGCCAGTGCCACCCATCAAACAACTACTTTTCGGGAGACTGCTCATGGCGAAAGTGATGGAAGCCCTGGGGATGATCGAGACCAAGGGGCTGGTGGCGTTGATTGAAGCGGCCGACTCGATGCTCAAAGCGGCCAACGTGCAAATGGTCGGCTGGGAGAAGGTCGGCAGCGGACTTGTGACGGCCTTCGTCGTCGGCGATGTGGCGGCGGTGAAGGCGGCCGTCGACGCGGGCGCGAGCGCGGCCGGCAAGATCGGCGAAGTCGTCAGCGTGCAGGTCATTCCGCGTCCGCACGAAGAGCTGGCGGCCGTGTTGCCCAAGGCCAAAGCCTGAGCCTCTCGCACAGTTACCGCGCAATTTGAAAATCCTGGAGGAACCATGAACGAAGCCATTGGATTGATCGAAACGAAGGGGCTCGTCGCCCAGATCGAGGCGGCCGACGCCATGCTCAAGGCGGCCCACGTGACGTTGGTGAAGCAGATCCAGATCGGCGGCGCCTACGTGACGACCGTCATTCGCGGCGACGTCGGCTCGGTGCGGGCCGCGGTCGACGCGGGCGCTGCCGCGGCCAGCGCCGTCGGCGAGCTGGTGAGCGCCCACCTGATTCCGCGCCCGGAGAAGGGCCTGATGGAAAAGTTCGTCTAACTTGCCGTAGTAGACGATGTACTGCAGCCTGTCGCCCGGATGCGTGCATGAAAATCCTCGTCGCAAACTTGGGCTCAACCAGCTTCAAGTACCGGCTGTTCGATCTGCCCGGCGAGACGCAGCTCGCGCGGGGCGGCATCGATCGGATTGGACAGGATCGGATCGGGGAGCGGACGGGGCATTGCTTCGTGCAGATTGGCGAGAAGCGCGAGGAAACGAAGCGGAGTTGTGCCGATCATGCGGAAGCCGTCCGCATCTGCCTCGAGCAACTGACGAACCCCGAGTGGGGTTGCCTGAAGTCAGTCAGCGAAGTGGCGGCGATCGGTTTCAAGGCGGTCTTTGCCGGACGCCTGAGCGGCGTGCGGCTGGTCAACGACGAGTTGCTCTCGACCATGGAAACGCTGGCCACAGTTGCTCCCGCGCACAACCCGCCCTACGCGCGGGCCATGCGCGAGCTGCAGCAAGCCTTTCCGCAGATGCCGCTGGTGGCTGCGCTCGAAACGGGATTTCACGAAACGATTCCGGAGGCCAATCGCATCTACGCGGTTCCGTACGAGTGGAAGACCGAGCACGACGTTCAGCGTTGGGGCTTTCACGGGGCCAGTCACCGGTATATCGCCGGGCGGATCGGCGAGATTCTTGGACGGAACGATCTCCGCGTGATCTCTTGCCACCTCGGCGGCAGCAATTCGCTGTGCGCGATCCGCGGCGGCAAGTCGCTGGGCACGAGCATGGGCATGAGCCCGCAGACCGGATTGCCGCACAACAATCGCGTGGGTGATTTCGATCCGTTTGCCCTTCCGGTGCTGATGCGGGCGACCGGCAAGAGTCTGGAGACGCTTCTGGAAGAGTTGGCCGAGCAAAGCGGCCTGTTGGGCATCAGCGGATTGAGCGGCGATGTGCGCGACCTCGAAGAGGCGGCCATCAAGGGACACGCGCGAGCCGACCTGGCGCTCGATGTCTTCGTGGCGTCGATCCGTCATTACGTCGGCGCGTACCTGATGGTGCTGGGCGGGGCCGATGCGATCGTTTTCACGGGTGGCATCGGCGAGAACAGTCGCCGCGTCCGTAGCGGCGTGTGCCGGGACATGGAGTGGGCCGGCCTGCGACTCGATCCCAGCCGCAACGAGTCGGCCAAGGGCGAGGCTCGCATCTCGGCCGACGGCAGCCGCATGGAAGCCTGGACGGTGCCGACGAACGAAGAGTTAGTGGTGGCCCGACAGGCCGCCGAGTTGATTGCCGGACAACCACCCGGCTAAAACGCGCGCGACTGAGCGCGGACCCGGACGGGAGGCAGCGATGTTTTTGGGACGAATCACAGGCAGCCTGGTGGCGACGCAAAAGGTCGAGTCGATGATCGGCCAGAAGCTGCTCGTCGTCGAACCGTTGCGGGTGAACGAAAAGGATCAAAGCGACCTCGTGCCCACCGGGCGGACGTTTGTCGCCGTCGACACCGTCGGCGCCGGCGAGGGGGAGATCGTCCTCTGCGTGCAGGGATCGAGCGCCCGCTTTACCCCGGAAACCAAACAGCTGCCGATCGATGCGGCCGTGATCGGAATTGTCGATCGCGTGCAGGTCGGCCCGAACACCGTGTTCAGTGCCCGCGCGACCTCGAGTCGCACCTAAACAAATCCGCGCGACCGTGAGTCGCGCCGAGAACTTCCCCGCGAGATGAGCCGTGTCGCAAACCGAAGGACAATTGCCGAGCGAACAGGTGCCGTTCCGGACGATTCAAATCGTCATCGGCGCATTGATGTTCGGCGCACTGCTGTTCGCGGTGATCGCCTTCTCCGTCGCACAGCCGCCGCGGGCGGGCAACGAGCTGCTGGCTTACGTTGCCGCAGGTTTTGCGGGGCTTCAGCTCGTGATGAGCCTTGTCGTGCCTGCGGTTGCGATCCGTCAAAAGCTGCAGGAGCTGCAGGCCCGCAGTTCGGCCAGTGGTTCCGTTTTGGCCATGGATTACTTCAACGTCTATCAAACGCGGTCGATCGTGCGGGCCGCCCTGCTCGAGAGCGCGGCGTTTTTCGGCGGCGTCGCTTACATCGTCAGCGGGGTCTGGTGGATTCTCGCCACGGCGCTCGCGTTGATTGCCGTCATCGGCATCTTTTTTCCCACGAAGAGTCGCTTCGACGAGTGGGTCCGCGGGCAGCGGGAGCTGGCCTCGCTCGATAACGCCACGGATATCTGACTCACAACCGAAATTATGAACACTCAACTTTGGGATAAGGTCCGTTCATGATCCAAGCCAACGAACAAGCCATCCGGCAGGTCGTGCAAGAGGTGCTAGCCCAGTTGGGCAAGCGCGGAGGAGCGCCGCACGGCAGTAACGGCCACGCCAACGGCGATTGGGGCGTGTTCCGCACCGTCGACGACGCGGTGGCCGCCGCCACGCAAGGCTTCGAGCGATTCCGCGACGTGTCGATGGAGAACCGGGCCAAGGCCATCGCCTGCGTCTATCGGATCTGCGACGAGCAAGCCGAAGAGCTGGGCCGGATGGAGCTGGAAGAGACCAAGATCGGCCGCCTCGACCACAAGATCGAGAAGCTCAAGATCGTGAAGCTGGTCCCGGGCATCGAGTTCCTCCGCTGCGACGCACGCAGCGGCGACCACGGGCTGACCATCACCGAGTACGCTCCCTTCGGTGTGATCGGCGCGGTGACCCCGGTAACACACTCGCTGCCGACGCTGGCCGGCAACGTGGTCAACATGCTGGCGGCCGGCAACACGGTCGTCTTCAACCCGCACCCGTCGGGAGCGCGGATCGCCTGCGAAGGAGTCCGCCGCTTCAATAAAGCCATCCACCAGGCCA
>Ga0210390_10002339_pt1 | contig 16869 bp, 17 predicted proteins | sample IncBWH11OmetaG_FD_161050 | JGI IMG/M metagenome (GOLD analysis project Ga0210390, IMG submission 161050) | Forest soil microbial communities from Barre Woods Harvard Forest LTER site, Petersham, Massachusetts, United States - Inc-BW-H-11-O ... | reverse complement strand
CGAAGAAACAACTCATGCTTGCGCTGCAGATCTTCGTCAGACTCGATGCGCCTGATTTCAGGGGCGAACTCCTCAAGCTCGGCTCGGCGCTGCGGGACGATCATGCAGATCGGCTCGTCGACCTCGAATCGCACCGGCATCAGTTTGCGGGTGAATTTCCAGCTCATGCTGAAACTCGCGCTTGCCCAGTCGGTTTCGACGATGCCCTCTAACGGACACACGGCGTCCTTCGGATAGTTTGCCGGTCCGCGGACCAACAGGTTATAGCCCGGCGGAGTGCGAAACAGCATCGGCAGATGCCAGGTCAGGATGCCGTGACCGAAATGGCTGGAGGGCAGGAACTGATCGGTGTCGCGCTTATCGGGTCTGATCATCACGTCCACGTCGCCTGGCTGACCGAACCACGTTGCGGTGAACCCGCACCGATTGCGCAGCTCCCAGCCGCTCTGGTTAGCGATGAGCATCGGCAAACACCGATTAGGCCAACCTTTACGCGTCTCTGTCATCTCTGACATCCACTCCCGGCTAATCGATGCCGGGGTAATCTGCGGTGCGTTATCACGGGTGATGAACCCGATCAGTGGACGGGCCGGCCTATTGGACTTGTCACTCATCCGATCCTCGATTCGCTGGGGACACCCGTCATGCGTCGGCGGGTCTCGCGGTGGTTCCCACACGTCCAACCAGGAACCGTACCGCTCGACTGCCGCCCGTGCTCCTTTGACCTTTGCACTCGAGGTGGATCAGAATTGAGTGCAAGCCGGGGAGGAGGTTTCATGTTGCGACCACGCCGGTTCGAGCACGAATATGACCCAGGTCCGGTGCAGATCCAGGCCCGCAAGGTGCACTTCGACGTCTCCGACATCCCGCTGCACTGGATCCCCGGTCATCCGGTGGCCTCGAATTTCGCCAGCCTGCTCAACATTGTGTTGCCTCCGATCGAGCGCTGGTTCGTCGCGGTTTTCAACGAGGCATTGCCGTTGGTCAAGGACCCAAAGCTGGCCGAGGACATGCGCGGATTCATCGGCCAGGAGGCAACGCACGCCGACGTCCACGAGCACGTTCTGCACGAGCTGATGATCGCCCGCGGCGTCGACCCCAAGCCGCTTCTTGACCAGGTGGACTTCATCTTCTCCCGCACGTTGGCGCCCAGTACCTCGGCGGATCCGAAACGCCGACTCAGCCACCTGTGCGACCGGCTTTGGCTCATCGCCGCGATAGAGCACTACACCGCGGTGCTCGGTGACTTCGTTCTCAACTGCCGCTGGGAGGATTACGGCGCCGATCCCACCATCGCCGACTTGTTCCGCTGGCACGGCAGCGAGGAAGTCGAACACCGCAATGTCGCGCATGACGTCGCCGCCTATTTCCACGACAGCTACCCCGACCGCATCCGTTCGATGCTGATGGCGGTGACGATGGTGTTCGTCTTTTTCCAGCGGGGCACTTGGTACCTGACGAAAGTCGACCCGGACATCGACATCGGTTGGTGGAAGATGCAGTGGCTGCGGGCGCAGGATTCGAAGCACGGGCTGTTGCCGACATTTCGAAAGCTCTTCGGCTCCAACACTTTGATGTACTTTCGGCCCGGCTTCTCGCCGGAGGAGATGGGTTCGACGGCGCAGGCTGTCGCGTATCTGGCAAGTTCCCCGGCGGCGCGCGCAGCCCATCTTTGATGAGGCCTTGATTGGGATTCCTTGACGGCTTTCGGCAGGCGCCGCCGAGCGCCTCGGGTCGCTCGTCACATGACCTACTGCTCGGTCTCGGCAACGCCGCGGTTACCGGGCTGTGGGCATTATCGGGATCGATCAGGCGTATCGCGGCGCCGGCGCATCTCGACAGCAGCATCACGCTGACCGTGGTGCGACGCAACGTGGTTGCCCATGACCAGGATGTGGTCGCGCTGACCTTCGCGGGCGTCGACGGTGCACCCTTGCCGCGCTGGCGTCCCGGCGCCCACCTCGACATTCATCTGCCCAGTGGGCGGGTGCGTCAATACTCGCTTTGCGGTGACCCCACCAAACCGGACAGCTACCGGATCGCGGTGCGGCGCATTCCCGACGGCGGCGGCGGCTCGGCCGAAATGCATGACGTCCTCAGCGTTGGAAGCCGGGTCACCACGAACGGACCGCGCAACGCCTTCCCGTTGACCGTGCCCGGTTACGGATCGCCCACGCAGCGTTTGCGATTCGTTGCCGCCGGCATCGGCATCACACCGATCCTGCCGATGATGCGCCACGTCGACCGCCTCGGCGTGGAGTGGTCGATGATCTATTCCGGCCGCAGCCGTGACAGCCTGCCATTCCTCGACGAAGTGGCGGAGTTCGGCGACCGCATCGAGATTCGCACCGACGATGTGCACGGCGTGCCGACCGCTGCTCAGTTGTTAGGCGACTGTCCTGATGGAACGGCGGTCTATGCCTGCGGCCCCGCGCCGTTGTTGACGGCGATTCGCGCTGGGCTCGCCGGCCGCGACAACGTCGAGTTACATTTCGAGCGTTTCGCCGCACCTCCGGTGGTCGACGGCGAGGAGTTTAGTGTCCGCGTCGCGTCGACGGGCGCCACGGTGCAGGTCGGTGCCGAGGAAACGCTGCTGTCCGCGCTGCAGCGGTCCGATGTCTGGCCGTCGTACTCCTGCCGCCAGGGCTTCTGCGGGACCTGCCGTACCCGGGTGCTCGAAGGTCACGTCGACCACCGCGACACGTTGCTCACCGAGCCCGAGCGAGCGGACGGGATGATGCTGATCTGCATTTCGCGCGCGGCAGAGGGGCAGCGGCTCACCCTCGACCTGTAGCGGTCACGCGTCGTAGCCGGTCTTGGGTAGCGGAATGCCTTCGCTGGTGGAGAATTCGGCGTCGCTTTGAGTCGAGAGTCCCAGCGACACCACGGTCCGCGTGGAAAAGACGTCGGTTAGATAGGCCAGCGAAACCGCCCAGCGGTTGACGCCGCGCGGAATCGCATACAAGTGATACGCGCGGGTGACGAATTTCGCCGGGTAGCCGGAAAGCTGAATGTTCAGTGGATTCGCCACGGCCTGATGGGGTCCGAGGTCGACCACCAACCCCATGTTGCGGTGCTTGTAATCTCGCTTCTGCCCGCGCCCGAGACTGGCGGCGACGTTGTCGGCCAACACTTTTCCTTGGCGGATCGCGTGCTGGGCGGTGGGCGGCGTGATCTTGCCGGGTTGCGTCACGTCGGGCACCGCGGCCGCATCACCGGCCGCGAATACATCTGGATGCCCGGGTACCTGCAGATCGGCCTGCACCGTCAACCGGCCCTTCTCGGTCGGGAGGCCCAGCGCCTGGATGAGCGGAGCGGCGGTCACCCCGGTGACCCATGCGACCGTTCGGGTGTCCACCCGCGAGTTATCGCTCAGCACAACATGATCTGCGTGGACTTCGTTGAGTGTCAGGCCCAGCCGGACGTCGACCCCACGACGCCGCAATACCCGCATCGCGCGTGCACCCAGCTTTTCGCCGACCTCCGGCATCACCTGCTCGGCAAGGTCCAGCAGCAAGAATTTCACGGCGGACGGGTCGAAGTTCATATGCTTTGCCGCGGCGTCGGCCAGCGCGCGAAGCTGCACGACCAATTCCGTACCGGAGTAGGACGCCCCCACCACCACGATCGTGCGCCGCGCCTGTGCAAGCTCGGCGTCGTTTTCCAGGCAGGACAACTCCAACTGCTCGAGAACATGGTCGCGTAGGTAGAGGGCCTCAGCCGTCGACTTCAAACCCCTTGCGTAGTGGGCTAATCCAGGGATGTCGAACAGGCGGGTGACCGACCCGGGCGTCAACACCAGCCGGTCCCACGACAGCTCGCAGGATCGCTGCTCGAGATCGGTGAACCGCAGCCGGTGCTGCTCAAAATCGACGCTGTCCACCCGCCCGCGTATCTTCCGCACGCCGTTGAGCGTCCCCGCCAGCGGGATGGTCACGAAGCGCGGATCGACCACACCACCCGCCACGTCCGGCAGCAGCGGCGTGTACAGCATGTAGTCGACCGGCGAGATGATCGTGACGTCGACGTCTGATTTGCGTAATCGGCGACCCAGCCGTCGCGCGCATTCGAAGCCGGTAAATCCGCTGCCCACCACTACGACCGACGTCATCACCCACACTGTAGTGACGGGCGGCCAGCCCGCGTGGCTCCGCTACGGGGCGGCCAGCAGGGTGCCGAATTTGGCGGCGAGCCACGGCTTCCGCCCGCCCGCCCGCAGCTTGCCGCGCAGGAGTACGGGAAGCTGCCGCACTCGGCCACCGCCGACAAGCAGGAATGCGACCGGGTCGGCAGTGATCACACAATCGGCCCTCTCCCCGGCCACCGTGACGGCACCGGCGCCGTCGGTGATCGCCATGCGGTAGCGGCGTGCGCCGCGGATACGCAGTTCGAAGCTAATGTTCAGATTTTTCGTCCGCGAGGGCCGCAGGTATTTCGGTGCGAGCGAAAGCACGGCGGGTATCACTAGCAGCGCGTCCTCGCGGCCGATACTCCACGACCGATGCGCGGCCCGCGCGATGTCTAGGCCATGAACTAATTGCTCCCCCAGCAACAGGCAGGTCATCACGGCGGGCTCGAGGAACAAGCCGTCAGCGGTGAGGATCTCGACGCGTTCGGCTGTGTCGATGGCGGAGGCGACCGCAAGGTAGCGGGTAGCGGCCTCCTCCAGCATGTCGGCGAGTCGGTGCAGGTCGCGCTCGGAGACGTTGATCAAGTGCTGGTCATTGACCGCAGTCCTGGCCCGCGCCGGCGATCCGTCCGGAATGTTGATCGCGGCGTCGTCGCCGTTTACATGTCTGGTTAGTGCTTCGGCGTATTCACGCATGTCAGCCACCATGTGCGCCGCAGTCTGACCGGCTGTCCACGTGAGCCCGGGTACCGGAACTGCCGAGTCAGCAATGCTGCGCCACAGTTGCGCGGTGCGAGCGACTGCCTCGGCAAGTGCCGCCCGGGCGTGAGCATCTGCGCGCCGGACGTCGTCGACGGGCCCGGCAGGGGTCGCAGGGACAGTTTTCATCAGGAGCAACCTTCCATCTGACCGGCTGAGATAGTGTCACTATGCCACATAGCAACACTATGTCAATAGGCTGTAGCGATCCGCGCAACGGGAGTGGGAGCCATGTCCGAGTCGACACCGCCGTCGTCGTCGTTGCGTGCCCAGCAGGTTGCGCAGACCCGATCGTCGCTGATCCGCGCGGGCCGAGAGTTATTCGGCGAGAAAGGGTTTCGGCAGACTTCTGTAGAGGATCTAGCGCGTGCCGCCCGGGTCACGACCGGCGCCCTCTACCACCACTTCCCCACCAAGACCGCACTTTTCGAAGCGGTTTTCGAGCATGCGCACACCGCGTTGATGGCCGCGTCGATGGCAGCCGCGGAGGATGCGACCGATGACCTCGACGGGCTGGCACGCGGCTTCGAGGCGTTCCTCGATGCCATATTGGAACCAGACATACAGCGCATCCTCATTCTGGATGGCCCCGCGGTGCTGGGCCTAGCGCGCTTCACCGAACTGGATGAGCGTTACGCGTTCGCTGTTATCGTTGCGGGGCTTCGGGCCGCCACCGACGCCGGCGCACTTCGAGTCGACGATCCCGAGACCGTCACACGACTGCTGTTCGGTGCGCTGAATCGCGGCGCGATGTTGATCGCCAACTCCGAAGATCCCGTCGCGACCAGGTATGCGGTCGCGCAGTCCATGCGCGCCTTGTTGGCCGGTTTCACCGTGAGAGGCTGAACACCGTTCGAGAGCCGTTTTTTCGCTGCACGATCGGGGTAGTCGGTTCGCATGGGAGACACCTCGCGCGACCGCATCGACCACCACCGGACCACCCGCGCACGTGCGGGCGAATCGATGAAGAGCGGCGCGAAAACGCCTGGTCTCCTTCTCTTAGCCGTCGGCGTGGTGGCAATCGTGGTTTGCCTGGCCAGCTTTGCCCAACGACAGGTCACGGTCGGAATCGACGCGATCGCCGTCGCTTTGCTGGCGACCGGGGCGGGCTTCGCGTGGCTCGGCATGGAATCAAGACGGATTCGCCAAGTCCAACGGGAATGGAGAAACAGCCACCGCCCTGGGACCGAGTGAACCTCGCGAAAGTCATTGCAACGCAGCCAGCTTGCACACCGACTCATGCACATCGGACTTGATGATCCGCGCGACGAGACGCCCGATCGGCCCGTTCAGCAGACCTCCGGTCAGATCAGCGGTCAGATGAAAAGTTGACCCGGGATGGTTCTCGGTGACGGTCATCGCTACCGCAATACGGATCCCGCCGCGGCCGCGGCCAGACAATTCGATTGCTTTCGGCTCTTCGTACCGGGTGATCGTCCAGTGGATGACGTTGCGAAAGCCCTTCACTTTGATGCACGACGAGACCCGAGTGCCTTTGCCGATCTTGTCCGGAACCGGACCGCGCCAACCGGCGAAGATCGTCATCCAGTCGCCGAACCGCTTCAAATCGCACGCCAGCTTCCACGCGGATTCCGGCGCGAGGTCCGACGACGTCGAAACGTCTACTCGTGCCACCCGACGTCACCTTTCTTCTCACTGCAACGCGGATGGCTTGCATACCCGGCTGCGGCCGCGGGATAAACCGGCGATTAGATACCGGTCCAAGTCTGGTCGAGTTGCTCGGCGACGTCGATGACTTGCGCCTTTTGCGATTGGGGCGATTCGATTTCCTCGCTGACGTATTGGGCGATGAAGCGGCGGATCTCGCCGTCAACGCGGGCCACGATGCGCAACAGCTCGCCGCGGAGGCTTGTCGACGACACGTGGACGGTGATGTCCGATGACCGTGGCTTGGCGACGTCGACGATCAGCAGCAGCGGTTCGGCCGCGCGCGCTGTCGCGGTCAGCGCGATGTCACCGTCGACCTTGAATCGCTGTTTGTCGAGGCGTAGGTCAAGGAGCAGGTCGATGAGAAGCGGGATGTGGATGTCGAAAGTGATGCTGTCGTCGACGTTACGGCTCACCTGAGGCTGCTTGATGGTCACCTTCGCGCTGACTTTGGCGATCTTGCCCGGCCCCTGTGCAATCGGTTCCATGTCGAACTCGTTGCCGGCGATTGCGGCGAATGCAGCGCCGACACGCTCCTCCGTCACGGCGACTTCGAAGAACCGCCGTCCAAAAGTCTCGTAGCTTACGTAGTCGTAGCCCTGCATAAGTAGATACCGTCTCACGTCGCCTTCCGGCACCGCGGTTGATCCGTTCGTGTCGGCTTTGCCAGGTGTGTGTTAGCGCAGATGCCGCGATGGGTAAACCAGTCTGCGTGAAAGCGCAGCTACCGCGTGTGTATCCGGACTGCACGACGTCAACGTTCCGGCAATAGCGAGGGGCTCAGGTGAGGTTGCGCAAGAGCGTTGTTGACGGGCCCGGTGTTCGCCGTCTTCGCCGGGGCCGCGGCTTTTCCTATAAACCGACTGCAGCAGATCGGGACGACTCCGTCGATGCCGAGACGCTGCAGCGGATCGAGGCGCTTGTCATCCCGCCGGCGTGGAAGAAGGTGTGGGTCTGCCCGTATCCCAATGGTCACATTCAGGCGGTGGGCACCGACGTCGCCGGCCGCCGCCAGTACATCTACCACGAGCAATGGCAGGCCGAGAGGTCCGAAGAGAAGTACGACCGCGCAGTCAGCTTGGCCAAACACCTGCCCGACTGGCGCCTGCACCTCCTCACCGACCTACGTGGCCGCGGGCTGGGACGCGATCGGGTGCTGGCGTTGGCACAGCATTTGATCGACCAGGGTTATTTCCGGGCCGGCGGTGAGGAGTACGCCCAGGAGAATGGCAGCTTCGGATTGACCACGCTGCTCCGTGATCATGTGCACATGCACCGGGACAGTGTGGAATTCGACTATCCCGCCAAAAGTGGGGTGCGCCGGACCGTCTCGCTGGAAGACCCGCTGGTGATCCGTGCGGTGCGATCGCTGTTGCGTGCCGATTCGAAGACGCCGCGGCTCCTCGCCTACCGCACGTCAGACGGCTGGTCTGAGGTCCACGCCGACGACCTCAACGACCGCTTTCGCCAGCTCGTGGGCGAGGAGTTCAGTGTCAAGGATCTGCGAACTTGGCACGGTACGGTGCTGGCCGCCGAGGCGTTCGCCGTGGCGCGTGAGCCGACCTCGAAGACGGCTCGTCGTCGCGAGGAAGCGGCCGTGATGCGCGCCGTCGCTGCCGAATTGGGCAACACCCCGGCGGTGGCGCGGCGCTCCTATGTGGATCCGCGGGTGATCACCGGCTATGAACGAGGCATCACCATCGCGCCGGCATTGCGCCGAATTAGACGTCAGCGAACGCCTGAGGCGAAGCGCGAAACCATCGAGCGGGCCACGGCGAGGATGATCAAACGTTTCGCGCGGAGCTGAGTCCTCCCCGCACGAAAAGTGCTGCGACGATAGCGATCGCGCCGACCACGGTCACCGGAATAGTCCACGACCGACGGCTGGAAATGGCTGATTGGCATTCGGCGACGAAATCGGTGTGCGGGACGATCTGGTTCAGAATCGGAATGCTGGCCACCGAGTTGTTATTAGCCTTGCGCGCGCTGGACAGATCCGAGATCGCGGCGTTTCCGCATCCAAGGCTGCCGCCGTTGCTGTCCGAGACCGAGACCGGCACCAACAATCCGATGATCCCGACGACCAGGGCCACCGCCCCCAGCACCAGAACGAACCGCCGCACGGTCATACCGCGCTCCTTCCCCTGCACTTTCTCAACGAAACGTACGACGCCAGCAGCCTGCGCGGCGGCGGTTATGAGAGAATTCGGCTGTCGCATCGGCGCGAACCGGCCTAGGCGATTCTGGTCGCGCTGTTAACCGCGCTACACAGTCACCCGCTGATTCTTCGATCCCGGCCCTGGCCTGTCAGGCTGGCAGATCCTGGAGGTGTTTTGAGTCTGATGCGCACATGGACAGGTGCCAAAGAGTCCCGCGAGCGCCGCGAACTCGACGAACAGCACGAGAGGTCGGCACATGCAGTCGCCGGCGTGGTCGTGATCCTCAACGCTGCACTGGCGTGGCTGGTGACGACGGTTGCCGTGGTGGAAGCGACCCGTTGGCCGGTGCTGGCCGTCGTGCCGTTCACCTTGGTGTTCGGCGTGCTGGTCGGCGCGATCACTCGCGGCATCGCGAGCGGGCCGATAAGCGGGCTGCGCGCAATCGTCGGACGTGGACTGGTGGCGGTTGCCGTCGGCGTGGTTGTCGGCGAGTCCGCCGCCTTGGCGGTCTTCTCCGGGTCGATCGACCGTCAGCTGGCGCTACAGGCCGGACGCAATGCCGACTCGGCACCGGCGGTCGTGCAGGCATCGACGAGCCTGGCGCAGTTGCGCGATACCCGGGTCGCGCTCGACAAAGCGGTCGACACCGCACGCGTCCACCGGGACGAAGCGCTTGTCGTCGCACGCTGTGAATACCACCCCACGCCGGCCTGCCCACAGACCCGCATCACCGGGGTGCCCGGTTCCGGGCCCGAAACCCGCACGGCCAATGAGCTTCTCGCGGACTCCCAGCAGGAGTTGGACACCGCCGTCGCCGCTCGCGACCGCCAAGCCGCTGAACTGGGCCCGAAGATCGCCGACGGCGAGCGGGCCCTGTCCCAAGCGCGCCAATCGGTGACCGCGGACGCTGATCACGGCCTGGCTGCGCGGTGGCTTGCCATGCACGACTTGACGTTGGCCGGCGCCGGCGCACTCATGTTGCGGCTCCTCACGATCGCCTTCTTCGTTTTGCTCAGCCTGCTGCCTTTGATCCTGCGATTGTGGCGCGGTGAAACGGCCCATGACCGGCACGCCAAAGCCCGTGCCGAACGCGAACGCGCCGAGCTCGACGCGGAGACCGCGATCGCGGTCAAACGAGCCGAGGTGCGTGCGGCCGCCGAGACCATGTGGGCCGAACAGCAACTCGTCCAAGCCCGCCTGGCCGTCGAGGCGCAAACCGAGATCGACCGCGCGCAGCTTCGTCGGCAAGTTAGCGCCGCACAAGAGGGCGCGACACACATCGCTGAGCCGGTGGCGGAAGACATCTACCTACCGATCGCCGCCGAGGCGGAGGCCGCGAGCCTGGCCGCGATCGAATTGCCCGACGTCGCAGCGAAAGCCGACGCAACGGATACACCGAATCTGCCCGCGACGGTTGAGCCACGCGACGTACCTGCCACTCCGTCGATTCCGACCATTCCCGATGTCACCAAAGCCGCCGCGCGCTGGATTCGTCCGCTGGTTCCGGGCTTTGTTGCGCGCGCGATTGATACCTCGACTCACCCGCTGCGCACCGCGCGCCAGGTATTCGAGGAGGTCGAGGAAATCACCTTCTCGTTCAGGCGTACTCACAAAGTCACCGTCAATACCGAGGAGAGTCCCGGCCATGGGCCCTCAGGTGGATCGACTGCTTTCAGCACGAGTGACGGCGATCACGCTGGTGCGCAACATATTGCAGCGCAACCTGTGACATCAAAGCGGCTATCCGCGAAGCATGCCGAGCATTTGTCGTTGGCGCAGCGGGATTCCCAGCGTGGTCTGGGTGAACACGAAGGACCACGTGGGGTGCGTGCAGCTGACGGCCCCCGGCAATTGCCGCCTGCGGAATAGTGGCGAACGACACCGTATTGTGATCGTCGGCACAAACGCGCTGCACAAGGGTGTTGCACCGCAATATCGCTCACCAGCGCGAATAACTCTTTCGCTGAAACCTTTTGTGCCGTATGGTTTGCGGAACTGAGACCGAAATCAGCGAAATATAAAGAACCGCTTAATCTTTGACGTGTGTCTAATAAGTAACTCTTAGCCCTTATCTGCCAGGGCTTTTCGTGCAGAAATGTAGCGCGGGTCATTCAGTAATGTGAAAAGTGATGGCTGCCACAATTTTTGGCCGCTTTTGATCTTGTTGTTAACGTCCCGGCGCATGTTGTTAGAAACGATCATGACTCTGGTGCAGCAGATGTCAGGCACGCCGTATAGCCATGGCTATTCCCCCGCGGGAACGGACTGTTCGGGTCTGGCATCGTTGGTATCGAATGTCGCTACCGACCGGCCGGCTTTTGCCGAGAGGTTCAACACCGGGAACGAAGAATCAGCCTTGTTGGCGCGCGGCTTCAAATATGGAACCGCCCCGGGCGCTTTGGTGATCGGCTGGAATGGCGGTCATACCGCGGTGACGCTGCCGGATGGCACACCGGTGTCGAGCGGTGAAGGCGGCGGCGTGCGCGTTGGTGGCGGCGGGGCCTACCAGTCCCAGTTCAAACATCACATGTACTTGCCGGTGGATCCAGACGCACCAGCGGATGCCCCCCCGCCGCCGTTCGGTCCGGTTCTGGTGAGCGTGGTGGCTCCCGAGCCGCCTGCGCCGCCCGCACCCGGCCCTGACCCGGTTGAGCCCGTGCAGAACGAGCTGCCTCCGCCGCCGGATCCCACGCCGCCGGCCCCTGACGAGCCGCCTGTCGCTGCCTAGGTCGACCGGCCTTCACGTCAAGAAGCGGTCCACATAGCGGGTGAACCGGGGGCGCAGGTCGTGCTCGTCGAGTCCGAACATCTCGGCCGACGTCGCAATCTGGCCCAATCGCCCGCGCTGGTGGCCTGAAAGGTAATCGACCATCGCCGTGCGAGTCGCAGCTGTCAGCGGCTCGCCGGCGAGGTCGTACACCCGTTCGGCGATGCCGAGCTCGTCGGCCATGAAGTCGTCGAAACGAATGTCGATCGACCGCTCCGGCGGGACGACATCCCGATCGCGTACGAGTGCGCCCAGCATCCTTTGCAGGCGGTCAACCCACGATGCCGCGATCTCGTGCACTGGCACCGGTGAGCAGTGCATCCGCGCGGTGTAGGTGAGCATCGCAATCATCGACAGCATTACCGGCACCGGGTCGCGGTGGGTGCACAGCACGATCGCCCCCGGGAAAACGGCGTCCAGCACCGGCAGCTGCTCGAGGTGCTGCGGCGACTTCAGCAGCCACCGGCGTCCGCCGCGCAGAAACTGCAGCGCTTTCAATTGGACGGCCAGATGCTGGTACGACGACGTCTGGTCGTGGGTCAGGTAGTAGTCGCGCCACCGTGGCACGTATGCCAGGGTCTCGAACAGCATCGTGGAGAAGTCGTTGGCCAACAGCTGGATCTCCTCGTGGACGTGCTCGGTCGTCATCTCATGCATCAGCGCGAAGCGCGGCATCGCGGCGTTCATGAACTCGACGGCGGCGTCCATCCGGGCCTTGCGCGGGTCAGGCTCGACGCCCAGCTCGGCGGGCAACGGGAACGGTTCGTTGCTCTCCCAATAAGGAATGGTGCGAAACGTGGGGGCTGCCGCGAGCAGGTTGTGCAGATGGGTGGTCCCAGTGCGCGGTAGGCCTGCGATGACGACCGGCGGTAGCAACTCGATGTCGTGTATCTCCGGGTGTCGCGACAACAGATCATTGAGCAGTAGCCGGTTCTTGAGCCACTGCAACAGCTGCGCGTGGAAGTTGACGATTCCTGGCCCGTGCAGGCCGCCGATCTCTCGCAGCGCCGCGAGGTAGACGTCGAGGCGTTCCCGGTAATCGTCCGGCCCGAAGTCGGTCAGCCCGGTATCGGCGGTCGCCCTGGCGTGCAGTGCTTGGGCCCCAAGCGGGCACTCTGGGGCCATCGCCGCCATGAGGGCGCGGATCTGCTCGATCTCAGGGCTGAAGCGCGGCTCAGCAAGGTCGTCGAGGTGCACGAGGGTTGGAGCGGCGTCGGTCACGGCGACTTATGTTACTCTGAGTTTCGTAATGACGACAGAGCTTGGCCGCCCCCGCGATAAGCGCATCGATAGCGCGGTGCTGCAGGCCACCGTGGAACTGCTCGCTCAGACGGGCTTCGCCGACCTCTCGGTCGACGCGATCGCCCGGCGGGCGGGCACCAGCAAACCGGCGATCTACCGGCGTTGGGCCGGCAAGGCGCACCTTGTCCACGAGGCGGTTTTCCCGATCAGCGAGGCGACCGCGATACCCGAAACGGGATCGCTGGCCGGTGACATGCGCGAGATGGTTCGCCGCACCGCGGAGGTGTTGACCACCCCCGCTGCGCGGGCCGCGCTGCCCGGCCTGGTCGGAGAGATGGCCGCCGATCTGACGCTGCACTCCGCCCTGCTGGAGCGCTTTGGCGACATCCTGTCCCGCGGTCTGTCGGATCGCCTGGCGGAGGCCGCCGCGCGCGGCGAGGTACGGCCCGACGTCACCGCGGCTGAACTCGTCGAGGTCGTTGCCGGAACCACCTTCCTGGCGCTGCTCACCCGTGGGGACGCACTCGACGATTCGTGGGTAGACCGCACTGCCGCTTTCATCACGAGAGGAATCCGCGTTTGACCGCCAAGACGAGGCACGAGTCCACCGCCGCATGGCATGAGCTAATCGAGACCCTGGCGGGCCTCGACCGCTCCTTCCTTGACGGGGACCGCGCCGTCACCGACGACCGGCACATCGCCGACGGCTACCGCATGATCGCGACCACGCTGGGCGTCGCCTTCGACACCTATCTCTTCGCCGAGCCTGATCGACCTGTGTTCGTCGCAGTCAATACGCCGTTCCGTCGCGATCGTCGATGGGGCGGCGACAACACCGACGCCTACTACTACATGTGCCCGGTCGATCCCAACCGCCGCTATCGCATCAGCGGCAACCGCGGCGACAGCGTCTACTTCTCGCTGACCGCCTACAACGAACCGTCGCCGGGCGCCTGGTCGGACCGCATCGTGGCGATCGTCCGAGACGACGACCTCGAGATCGATGCCGCCGGCAACTTCTCGTTCGAACTCGGACCCACACCGGACGCGGCGGTTCTGATGACCCGCGACTACCAAGCCAACCCACTGACGGGCCGCCCGATCAGCTGGAATATCGAGGCGCTCGACGAACCGGAACCGATTCGGCACGGGGATGCCGAGACCGCTGCGCGGCTACGGGCCAGTGCCGCCTGGCTGCGCACGATGTTCGCGATCCTCCCGCTGGCCGTGGGAGCGCGGGTCGACGAGACGCATGCATTAGGTCACGAGATCGCCCACGCGGCCAATGAGTTCGCCGACCCCTATCAAGTTGCGGACGCCAACTTCGGCTGGTCGGCCCGTGACGCTTGCTACTCCTACGGCAGTTACGTCCTGGAAGAGGACGAAGCGCTTGTCATCACCCACCGGCCGCCGCGGTGCAGGTTCTGGAACCTGGTCGTGTGGAACCAGTTCATGGCCACCCACGGCGTCACCGATGCGCGTAGTTCAGTCAATGGCCATAGCGCGGTGCTCAACGCAGACGGCTCGGTGACGATCGTCATCTCCCGTGGCATGACGGCGCACCCGAATTCCCTGACCACGCTTGACTACCCGCGTGGCAACCTGGCCTTCCGGTGGTTCCTTGCCGACGAGGTTCCTGCGCGGCCGGAAGTGCGGCTGGTGAAGGTGTTCGAGGCGCCGACAAGCGTTGACGTAACACCGCGCTGATCGCTCTGCTTAACTCTCCGTTAACGGCTTCTCGACACCGCGTCGGCAACCCATATGTAATGTGGAGGCTCGTAGTTTATGTAGCCAATCTCGAGGGAATCTTCCGGACCATGATTTCGCATCACTTCACTCGCCTGTTTGGTGCGGCGGTAGCCACCACATCTGGGCTGCTTGCCACTGTCATCCCTACCGCCGCCGTTCCTTCCGCGTCCGCCCAGGGATGCCCCGACACCGAGGTGGTGTTCGCCCGCGGTACCGGTGAAGACCCGGGTGTCGGCCCAACCGGACAAGCGTTCGTTGACTCCCTGCGCGCGCGCCTGGGTGGAAAGTCGATGGACGTGTATCCCGTGAACTATCCCGCGAGCGACCAGTGGTCGACCGGAATCGACGGGATTAGAGACGCCGGCACTCATGTCGTGTCCGAAGCGGCAGCCTGCCCGAACACCCAGATGGTGCTCGGCGGTTACTCACAGGGCGCGGCCGTGATGGGCTTCGTCACTTCACCCGCCGTCCCGGATTCGATACCACCCGACGTCGATCCGGCAACCCTCCCTAAACCTCTGGACCCAGCCGTCGCCAGCCACGTCGCTGCGGTCGTGCTGTTCGGATCGCCCAACGTGCGGGCGATGAACGTCCTCGGCCAGCCGCAGGTTGTCATCGGCCCGCTGTATCAGGCGAAGACCATTCAGGTGTGCGCCGTCGAGGACCCGGTGTGCTCGGATGGGATGAATTTCGCCGCGCATGATTCCTACGTAGACGATGGCAGCGTCATTGCCCAGGGAGTGGACTTCGCCGCCAACCACCTCGGTGCGGGTGGCACACACGTGGCAGCGCCGACTCCACGCCAAGGCTTTGGCGACTAAGTTCCACGCGTAGCCCGCGGCGCAACGCCACCGTGGTCCAATTCCGTGCCCTGGACTAGCGTCTAGAAAGGTTTGTGCGCTCGCATCCAGGGACGGAGGGACAGTTATGGCGATCCGTGTCGCCCATGTCGGCACCGGAAACGTCGGTCGTCTGGCGTTGACCGAGCTGGTCACCAATCCGCAATTCGAGCTGACCGGACTGTGCGTCTCGACACCAGAGAAGGTTGGCAAGGACGCCGGCGCACTCGCCGGTGTGGACGTGGCCACCGGCATCGCAGCGGTCAACGACCTGGACGCCGTGATCGCGACCCGGCCGGAGTGCGTCGTCTACTGCGCGATGGGTGACACCCGTCTCCCGGACGCGATGAAGGACGTCATGCGCATCCTCGCGGCGGGCATTAACGTCGTCGGGTCGTCGCCGGGGATGTTGCAGTACCCGTGGGGGGTCATGCCCGACAAGTACATCGACCGCGTCGAAGATGCTGCACGGCAAGGTAACTCCAGTATCTTCATCAACGGCGTCGACCCCGGATTCATCAACGATCTCATCCCTTTTGCGCTCGCGAGCACCTGCCAACGGATCGAGCAGGTGCGCTGCATGGAGATCGCCGACTACGCGACCTACGACGGCGCCGAGGTCATGCACTACATGGGGTTCGGCAGACCGCTGGACGACGTGCCGATGCTGCTGCTACCGGGCGTGCTCAGCATCGCCTGGGGCGGGGCAATCCGTCAGCTGGCAGCGGGCCTGGGTATCGAACTCGACGAGATCACTGAGTCCTACGAGCGCGAACCGGCGCCGGAAGACTTCGACATCGCGGTAGGACCCGTCGCCAAGGGGACGATGGCCGCACTGCAATTCGAGATCCGCGGCATGGTCAACGGGCACCCCGCGATTGTCGTCGAGCACATCACCCGGCTACGGGAGGACCTGCGGCCCGATTGGCCGCAGCCAGCCCAGCCTGGCGGCTCGTACCGCGTGGAAATCGCCGGCGAGCCGTCCTACACCGTGGACATCTGCCCGACCAGCCGCAAGGGCGATCACAATCACGCGGCGATCGTCGGAGCGGCGGGCCGCATCGTCAACGCCATCCCGGCCGTGGTCGCGGCGCCACCCGGAATCAGGACCACGATGGACTTGCCGCTCGTCACCGGTAGCGGGCTTTTTTACAAGCCGGCCGCCGTCGCAGCGGTCTGACGCCGTGAGCCCTCAGACATCTTCGCGCACGGCGGTACTCGTCCACGGAGCATGGGCCGACGGATCCAGCTGGAGCCCGGTGATCGCCGTTCTCGCGCAGGCCGGCATCGCGGTGATCGCGGCCCCGATTCCACTCACTTCTCTCGCTGACGACGTCAACGCGCTCGACCGCACCATCGACAGGACCGAAGGGCCGGTCGTCGTGGTGGGGCACGCCTATGCCGGCGGTGTCATCGGGGCCACCAAGCACCCGCGCGTGCGTGCGCTGGTTTATGTCGCCGCCCTGGCGCCGGACGAGGGCGAGACCGTCGCGGACGTCTTCAACCGCGATCCGTCACACCCCGACGCACCCGAGCTAAGGCCTGACGACGAAGGCT
>Ga0210390_10002337_pt1 | contig 16878 bp, 18 predicted proteins | sample IncBWH11OmetaG_FD_161050 | JGI IMG/M metagenome (GOLD analysis project Ga0210390, IMG submission 161050) | Forest soil microbial communities from Barre Woods Harvard Forest LTER site, Petersham, Massachusetts, United States - Inc-BW-H-11-O ... | reverse complement strand
ACAGGATCAGATAGTCCTCGTCGAGCTGCGCGCGGCCGGCCTCGGCGCCGCTGGCGTCGGGCGGGTCCAATGTCAGCTCGGTCAAAAAACGCTCGCGGGTGGCATAGCCGGCGGCGATCTGCTCGAGCTGGTCGAGATCCCCGGCGCGCGCGGCCGCATAAGCGTATAGGCGCTCAAGCTGCGGCTGATACCACTCGCGCACCAGCCCAAGCTGCCCATTCCACGGGGTCCCGACATCGCGCAGAAGCTCGATCATACGGCAAAATCCCGGCCACGGCACGGATGCGGCGTCGGGCGGCGTAAACTGCGCGAGCGCTGCGGCGGCAAAGCCCTCTTGCGCCAGCTGGTCGATGACGGTGCGCGCGGTTGCCGGGCCGATACCGGGATGTAGCTGAAGCGCACGGAGCCCGGCTACTGCATCGCGGGGGTTCTCGGCCCAGCGCAGGATTGCGAGCGCATCCTTGACATGAGCCGCCTCGAGAAATTTGAGCCCGCCGTATTTGATGAACGGGATGTTGCGCCGCGCTAACTCGATCTCCAGCAGGTCGCTGTGGTGCGCGGCGCGGAACAGCACGGCCTGGCGGTGAAAGGCGATGCCCGCCTCCCGGTGTTCGAGGACATGGTCGGCGACATAGCTCGCCTGCGCCGCCTCGTCCTCGGCGCTGACCAGATACGGGAGTTCGGCCGATTGCTTTCTCGAGTAGAGGGTCTTGGCAAACCTCTCGCCGGCCCCGGCGATCACCGCGTTGGCGGCGTCAAGGATCGGCTGGGTCGATCGATAATTGCGTTCGAGCGCGATCACCGCGGCCGGCGGCGAAACGCTGTGTGGAAAGTCGAGGATGTTGCGCACCGCCGCGGCGCGAAACGAATAGATCGACTGCGCGTCATCACCGACGACGGTGAGCCCGGACCCATCCGGGCGCAGGGCCATCAGGATCTCGGCCTGAAGCCGGTTGGTGTCCTGGTACTCGTCAACGAGAACGTGATCGAAGCGTCGGCGGATTTCGGCAGCAGCGGCAGGCTCAGCCATCGCGTGACGCCAGTACAACAGGAGATCGTCGTAATCGAGAACGTTGTCTTGCTGCTTTTCTGCGACATAGGCTTGAAACAGGCGGCGGAGTTCGCCCGACCACTCGGTGCACCACGGAAAAAACTGGGCGAGCGTGTCTTCGAGCGGACAGCCGGCATTGACGGTGTACGAGTAGATTGCCAAGCAGGTGTCCTTACGGGGGAATCGCGACCCGGTCTGCGACAGGCCGAGTTCACTGCGCACCAGATCGAGCAAATCTGCCGAATCGGCGCGGTCGAGTACGGTAAAGGTCGGATCGACCCCGATTGACCCGGCATGGAGCCGCAACAGACGGCTGCCGATCGCATGAAACGTCCCCGACCAGGGCAGAAGCGACGACGACGACGAGATGCCACGAGCACCGTCGCGGCGCGCTTCGGCCAGGATCAGCTGGCTCCGGCGGGTCATTTCGAGGGCAGCGCGCCGGGTGAAGGTCAGCAGCAGCAGGCGCTGCGGGTCGCCGCCGTTCAGGATCAGATGAGCCACCCGGTGGGCGAGCGTCTTGGTTTTGCCAGTGCCGGCGCCGGCGGCGATCAGCAATGCCGGCGGCGGCGCGAGATGCTCGCCGATGCCATATTCGACAGCGCTGCGCTGTTCCGGATTGAGGCCGTGCAGATGCCGCGGGCCATCGATCGCTTGCATTGTGTTCCTTTTCCGTTCGCTGTAGGCGATAGCATCGGCGCGACAGCGTCGCAATGCCCGTGGCCGGGTCGGGGGAAACGTGGCGTATGCCATTGTCCGGAGCGTACGCTGGACCGATTTTTGCGCGGCCGCGGAGCGAATCGCCCTTCCGGCGATTTTACCCAACGCCGCTTGGCTCGCCATACTACTCTTTCTCGTTTTGTGTCTGCCGATGAGTAGTGGTGGTGACGTTGAGAGTATCAGCAGAAATCGGGGGTAGTAGATGCGCAGGTTCTTTGGTTTGATGGGTTCGGTCAGCCGGGTCACGATCGAGAGCCAAGCTCTCAAGAGCAATATGCTGGGCGATCCTTGGGTGCGCGTCGTGGACGTGTACGTCCCGGCTGGGCACGACGGGCAAGGATTGCCCTTGCTTGTAGATCTCGTCGGCTTCACCGGCAGCGGCCTATCGCATACGAATTGGATCGGCTTCCGCGAAAACCTGCCGGAACGGCTCGACCGGCTGATCGGCGAACAGCGCATGCCACCGGTCGTCGTCGCCTTTCCTGATTGCTTCACCCGGCTCGGCGGCAATCAATACGTCAACTCAGCTTCGACGGGTGCTTGGGAGGACTTTCTGCTGCATGAAATGCTGCCGGCGGTCGAGCAGCGCTTCCAATGCGGCGGTACCGGGCGCCGCGGTGTGTTCGGCAAGAGCTCTGGTGGGTATGGCGCGTTGACACATGCGCTGCGCCACGCCGACATCTGGTCTGCCGCCGCCTGTCATTCCGGCGATATGGGCTTTGAGTTGTGCTATCTGCCCGATATGCCAGCAGTGTTGCGCGCCCTCGCAAATGTTGGAAACTCCATCGAGCAATGGTGGCAGCAGCTAGAAGCAGCCCCAAAACATCCGGAGGGTTCCTTCAAGGTGCTCAACGCGTTGGCGATGGCAGCCAGTTACGATCCCGATCCAACGGAGTTCCTGGGGATCCGGCTGCCGGTCACGTGGGACACCTGCGAGGTTATCGAGGAGCGCTGGGCGAACTGGTTGCGGCAAGACCCTGTCGTTGCGATCAAAACCCAGGCGGACAATCTCCGCAGGCTGAAGGCGCTCTACATCGACTGCGGCGAGAAGGATCAGTTCAATCTGCTCTACGGGGCCCGAAGGTTCGTGCGGCGGCTGAACGAGCTTGGCGTTGCGCATCGCTACGAAGAGTTCCCCGACAACCATACCGGTGTCGATTACCGGATGGACGAGAGCTTGCCTTTTCTCGCCCAGGCGCTGTCCGGTTGAGCGCCTTTACCATGGTGCTGTCGTGCTGCGACCGGCATCGTTAAACGTTGCCGGGGCCTCCGCGTCAGAGCGTGGCCGATCGCTGGATCGGGATATGTTCCAGTCGCCGATCGTGACCAAGCAAGAGTACGACAACCGCCGACACGACCGGACCAATCGCAATCGCGATCAGGCCTAGCGTGAAATTGCCCGTCGCGTCGCGGACGAGACCAAAAACATAGGGGCCGAAAAACCCGCCAAGATTGCCGACGGCGTTGATCAACGCGATGCCGCCGGCGGCGGCGGTGCCGGACAGCATTGCTGTCGGCAGCGACCAGAAGCACGGGCCGGTCGAGGATTGACCCATCGCGGCCACCACCAGCATCGCCATCGTCATCACCGGGTCAGTTGCCAGACCGCAAGCAATCAGCCCGGCGGCGCCAACGCTATAGCCGATTGCGGTATGGACAGCGCGCTCTCCCGTGCGGTCGGAGTGGCGGCCCCACAAGATCATCGCGCATACCCCGAACACATATGGGATCGCGTTGATCAGCCCAATCGTGCCGTAGCCCTCGGCGAGCTTGCGCACGATCTGCGGCTGAAACAGGACCAAGCCATAGCCGGCGTAGGCGCCGCCGAAGTAGACGAGGCTCAACAATAGCACACGCCGGTCACGCAGCGCCTCGGCAAGACTGTAATGGCGGATCGCCTCGCGCGTGGCGCGCTCTGCTGCGAGCCGCTCGATCAGCCAGCGGCGTTGCGCCGGCGGGAGCCACTGCGCATGTTCCGGCCGGTCGGTCATGTAGAGAAAAAAGACGACGCCAAGCACGACGGCCGGAGCCGCTTCCAGGATGAATAACCATTGCCAGCCCGCGAGGCCGAGCCAGCCATGGAGGTTTAAGATGGCTCCAGATACGACCGATCCGATGATGTTGGAGATCGGGATCGCGGCCATGAACATAGCGGTGATCCGCGACCGGTAGCGCGAGGGGAACCACCAGGTCAGATAGAGTATAATTCCGGGGAAGAACCCAGCCTCCGCCAGCCCGAGAAAAAACCGGATCGTGAAGAACGAATACGGCCCGGCCACCAACGCGGTCAGACCGGAAATGATTCCCCAAGTCACCAGGATTCGAGCGATCCAGGTCCGCGCTCCAACCTTTTCGAGGATCACATTGCTCGGCACCTCAAAAATAAAGTAGCCGATAAAGAAGATGCCACCGCCAAACCCGAAGACCGCGGCAGAGAAGCCAAGATCCCTGTTCATCGTAAGACCGGCGAAGCCAATATTGACCCGGTCAAGATAGGCGATGAAGTAGCAGAGCATCAGCATCGGTAGGAGGCGGCGGGTGACCCGCGCCATCGTCTCGCGTTCCAGGGCATCGATCATCGGCGCGCTTGACCGTGACATCTTGGTTTCCTCCACTGATCTGACGCTGGCGCGCAATTCCCAACCATCAGCAGCCGAAGCCTCGGATCGCGATCATTTTTTACCGTAGCAGATGATTTGTGCAGGATAAAACCGGCGCCTGTCTGACCCTAATCGTGCCACCGCGCCAGGGCGCGCCCCGCGACGCCGAAAAACTCGGTTTTCCAGCAGCGATGCCGACAGCTTAGGATTTGCCTGATGCTTCCACCACGACCGCGGTCAGGACTGGCGCGTCACGCGGCGAGCTGACGAATCAGCATCGCCCAGCGGTCCAACACCGGCAGGATTTTGTAGGACTTTGAGGAACGCGGCCGGCCTCCTCGGCCATCTGGCGCAGGCACGGCAAGAGGCACCTTTCTGTCGATAAATCCAGCCGTAGGTCATGGTTGTCGATGCTTCTTGGCCAAAACAGGCCTCGCTCAAACCCTCTCCACTTCAACCCGTAATGGATGCTCCTCGACCTTGGCCAGCAGCAGGACCTCATATTGCTTTTGTTCGGCGATCTCAAACGTGTAGCTGCCAGCGATGCCCTTGCCTTGCGTATGGACCGCCAAGGTCAAGGCCAGAGCATCCAACGTCGATATGTGAAATACCGTCTTCAGGACGAATTCGACAAAATCCATTGGCGTGTAATCGTCGTTATAGAAGACGATGTTCCACATGCTCGGACGTTTTGCCTTCACCTCATCCTTTTCAAGAAAATCGAGGCCCGGTTTATCAACGGGTTGAAGGCGATGTGGATTGTGGTTTTGTGAGAGCGGCTCATTAGATGTTTTCATCATCTCGATACCAATCAATCGATTATTCGTAATTCAGTTCGACTACCCTGGCTGCTCGTTCGCCCAATCCCAGGAGCGATCTGCGTCCTGGCCCCGGGCGATATCCCGCAACCCCTCATATGGGTCCCGCCTTCGCTCAATTACATGTTTTCGTCCGACCCGCTACTCGGGTCTGATGGGGACGCCCCAGATTCAAGTAAACTGTCTTGTGACCGGAAATAGCGTTCTTCATTAACCTCTCCGCAAACTGCCACTGATTTTCGGTTCAAGGGGGTGCGAACCTTGGGGGTGAGGCAGCAAGCGTCCTCAAAGTCGAGGCTCACGAGCCAGCGAAGGTGCCGGTCCCAACGATCGGCTGACTTCTCGGCCTGATCCGGTACGTTGCGTCGGCGCTGATACCGACAGGGCCGTAAAACGACCGGGGTACTATTGCCCCGCTCAGCCGGTCCCGAAAACCTCCAGCGCCTATCCCAGAGACTGGACCCAGCGGTGAAACGGACGCCCCGATTGCTGACGCACGCGGCGCGCCGCGTGGCGGTTCACTTGGTACCCGGCACCGCGGCGAATAAGCCAGGCCTAGGCCTCGATCCGCCCTTGCCTTCGACCCTTGCGTTCCGAGGTCTTCGGGCTTGGCTTCTGGCTCAGAGAGCCGCGTTTTCTGGTGCTCTCAACCGGCGCTGGCGCACGGTTGGCTGCGGCGGCGGCGGTATTCATGGCATCGCGGATGTTTTTGGCTGCGACGAAGGTTAGCTTCTTGGAGGCAGCGATAGTGATGGTCTCGCCGGTGGCGGGATTACGACCCTGGCGCTCGGCTCGTTCGGTCACCTTGAAGCGACCGAACCCGGCCAGCGTCACTTCTTCGCCAGCCCTGGCTGCGGCGGCGACGGCAGCAAGCGCGCTGTCGAGTATTTTCTTCGTGTGCTCCTTGGCGACGCCGTGCTCGGCGGCGACGTGCTCAATCAGATCGGCCGTTTTCATGTCTCTCATGCTCTCCTGGCACGGTAACCCTCCGGTGACGTAATCAACCACATCTAGCCCAAGATAAGCAAATTCGTACGCAAGGTATTGCGTCGCCGGTTCGCGCCTGGATTTCGTCGACACCGTTCCCCGTCACGCCGCGGCACCGGTAGCAGACCGCGCTTTGGCTCCGCCCGAATAGAGTGGGCGTCCAAGCGGCATGTGCCGGAACCCCCAGCTTACTGACGTGGGCGAAAACACCTCGTGCTTTTGACTATGGCGCCGGGATCGCGGTGGGGCCGCTCCCAGAGCGGCGGACCGCTAGACCACATCCCGTCTGCGTCCACTTGCGCCTTACCGGTCGGTCAAAATGATGCGCTGATCGCCCCGCCCGTCGCAGGGAGTCCCCGCGATGAAAAGAGTCCTTATCAGCTTTCGTGTTGAGTAAGCCTTCACTCGATCGAGGTCGAGGCGCCAAGTAGAGAAGACGCCCGGAACAGCTTCTACGGCGGGGCTTATGAAGCCCCGCGGTTCGCCGCAGAACTGGATCTCGTGGAGAGCGAAGACACCATCACCCGGATCGATCCCATCGAGGATCTGACGATAGCGGGCTGCATATCGCTCACGGCCTGGTCGGCCCAGACCGGCGTTGAACTGCAATGCCGGCTGGCCTGGGCCACGGCAGCGCGCGATTACCTGGGGCTGAGGTGCGCGACGCCCAAATCGAGCCAGGCGGCGCGATAGCCGAAATCGAGCTGTAGGGAAACTCTCGCTGGCGCGGAGCGCTGCGCCTTCCGGCAAGCAGCGCGGGCCGCCGGGTTTTCACGTCGTCAACAACAGCTAAATTCCCTTCGCAGGAAACAGAGAAATGAGTTCCGACGTCTATCAGGCGGTGACTGACCGCCTTGTCGCCCAGCAAAAAAAGGGCGTGGGCGAATGCGCATGCCGTGGCACGGCGAGGGCCTCCGAGCTGCCGGCCTTCCTCATCGAGGATGAATCGGACGCCGTCGCGCTCGACGAAGGCTCGGCTTTCACACGCGCATTTTCGGAAGTGAGCGCCGGAGCCGGCGGGCGCGGTATCTGCACCTTGACTTGCCCGTACCGGCGCCGGCGGCGATCAGCAATGCCGGCGTCGGTGCGGGATGGTCGCCGATGCCATATTTGACAGCGCTGCGCTGTTCCGGGTTGAGGCCGGACAATGCTGCGGGCCATCGATCGCTTGCAGCTTTGTGTTTCTTTTCCGTTCGCTGTAGGCGATAGCATCGGCTCGACAGCGTCGCAATGCCCGTGGCCGGGTCGGGGAAAACGTGGCGTATGCCATTTGTCCGGAGCGCACGCTCGATTTTCCCACAGTCGCTGCGCGAATCGCCCTTCCGGCGATGTCTGCTCAGCGCGATCGGTGCGGCTCTGCTGATCATCAGCCGGGCAGACCCGGAATTGGGCCTCGGTGCTTGGAAATGCGACCAACGCCATAGCGGTAAGGAGACATGCCATCGAGGCGCGTTGCCAAACGGTCGCGCGCGCTTTGGACGAAAACACACACCCAGCGGCGGCGGACTTGTCTGGGGAGCCGGTCGGAAGCAGGCGGAGGTCGTCAGCGTGATCGAGCGTTGCGAATCGCTTGGTGCTGCCGATCGAGGCGCAGTCAATCACCAAAAACTACGGTTTATCAGGCGCTTCGTAGCCATGGTGGCGGGCGCAACCGGGACCGGAACGACCGCCGCCGGCGTCTGATGAGGAAGGTTAAAGAGGAACAGGCCCTGCGAAGGGTGTGTGTTGGCCCCAATATAAGGAATGCCCGAACGGCGCCAGAACGGTCGCAGCACCTGCTGGCTACACGGGGTTATATCGATGAGCACCTCAGTGACGGCGAGCTTAACCGCATCGCCGTTAGCGGCGATTCCTTGTTCGGGATGCTTATTATCCCAGGGCAGTCGGCCTGATAAACATATTCTATTAACCAAATCTTATTTAGGGCCGGAAATTGCCACAGCGGTCCATAAGCCGCAGCGGTTGATGCGTGCCGGCTTCCTAACTCGCTTGATATCGATCCTTTGGAACCGAGCATTTTCGCGGTTTGGATCAGCCCCGGCGAATGTGCTCCAACGCACAGAGGGGGCGAAAAAGGGCTGCAACCCAAACGCTAGACCCGGCCAACTGGCGCTTGACTTCCGGTTTTATGCCGGGGCAGCCTTTGTAGCTGTAGACCAGCTGGGGCAACCCAGTAAGGGCGGCGTGGGGTTGGTGTTCCGACCGCCGACCCCACGCCTAACTGACGGATGGAGAGTAATTCCATGCGACAGCTATCTGTTCGTAAAACACCGGCCTGCGGTTGGCAACCGCTGATTGTAAAATTGGGCTTTCGCGACAGTGCAATCGGCGGCGGTGAAATGTCATGACCGCGCCGAGCATCCCCGCCGCACTGGCGGTCGCGCTGCACTGCGCCCCGGCCGAGGACCCCGGGATGCTGGTCGGGATCGCGCGGCAGGAAAGCGACCTCGAGCCGATGACCTTGCGCGACAACACCTCCGGGGAGGTGCTGCGTGGCGCGGGCGTGGTTGAAGCGGCGAGGCGGTTGATCGCCGCCGGCCACCCGGTCGACCTCGGGGCCTGGCAGATCAACAGCCGCAATCTGTCGCTGCTGGGTCTGGGCGTCGCCGATGCGTTCGAGCCGTGCAAAGCGGTGGCGGCCGCCGCCCGGTTGATCGAGTTGTTCAGCCGATACAACACCGGCAGTCGGTCGCGGGGCGTCGCGAACGGCTACACCGCCGCGGTTATGGCTGCAATTCGCTCGGTGAAAGCCACCGGCCCATCAGGGCTCCCGGCAATGCCGGCCACGGCCCCACTGCGAATTTCCGCGCCTGACCCGTTCACCAAGCCATCGCGAACCGGCCGGCAACTCGTTTTCACAACCACGGGGAAGTAGTGGATGTCCTGGCTTACAATCGTCCAGCAAATTTCGACTTTCGTGACCGGGACATTCGGGACGACCTTGGTCATTATTGCCGTCGCGATCGCCGGCGCGCGGGCGATGCTGCACGGGAGCTGGGGTCACTTCTGGAGTGCGATCGGCGGCGGTGCGGTGCTGGTCTGCGCCTCCTGGGTGGTGCAGACGTTTCTCGGCACCGGCTGAAAATGGCCGGCCGCGAAATGCTCTACCTCGCCTTGACGCGCCCGGCGTTGACCTGGGGGGTGCCGTTCGAGGCGCTGGCATTGAACGTGATGGTGACGTTCGCCGCCGGTCTCGAATTGTCGGCGCCGACGATCTGGCGCTCGCCGGTGCTGTTCTGGGCGGCGGCAATCCCGATCCACATGGGGCTGCGGCGGCTGACGTCGTGGGATTATCACTGGTTCCGCACAGTCAGGCTATGGGCGCTGACGGTGTTCACCGGGTGCGGCACGCTGGAAAGCTTGCCGACCCAGCCGGCGCGGTCGGGCCGCGAGGTGGCGTCAAGTGGCTAAGCGCCCCGAGGCCCTGCTGGGCGACAAAATTCCGCTCGAAGACCACATCGCCGACGATGTCGTGCTGACCAGGGGCAATGGCGTCCTGGCGATGTTCTCGGCCGACGGGGTATCCCCCGATACTGCCGACGACACCGATATCGCCGCGTGGTTCGACCGGCTGCACAACGCGCTCAAAAACATCGCGGCCGAGGATGTCGAGCTGACGGTCTATCAGTGCCGTGGCGAGGCCGAACCTTCGGGCTACGAGGCTGGGCGGCACCGGGTGCCGTTCGCGCGCGAGCTCGACGCGGCCTATCGCACGAGCCTGTTCCGCGGCCTGCTGTACTCGAACCGCCTGTTCCTGGCGGTCCAGGTGCATGCGCCGCCGGCCGCAGCGCAGAGCGTCGCTCGGTTCCTGGCGGATACCGGCACGGACCCGCGCGCCGGGATCAACGAGCGCAAGAACCGGCTCAACGAGATTTGCGATTTGCTGCAAGCGCAACTCGGCATGTTCGGGCTGCGGCGTCTGGGCTACGTCCGGCGCGGGCGGGTGATCTTTGATCAGATCGCCGAGGCGATTGTCTTCGCGATGGCCGGCATTTCGCGCCCGATCGGGGCCACGACCGGGCGGATGGGCCATGCGATGTTCTCCGAGGCCTTGCGGTTCCGCCGCAAGCACATCGAGATCCACGGGCCCGGCGATCCGGCCTATGCCGCAATGTTCGCCTTCAAGGAATATCCGGCGACCACCTGGCCCGGGATGTTCCACGGGCTCGCGGTGGCGCCCTACCGCTGCACCTTGATGCAGTCCTACCGCTTTCTGTCCAACGCGGCCGGGATGGGTGCGGTTGGTCGCAAGCAGGACAAGATGCTGGCGGCCGGGGACAAGGCGCTGAGCCAGTCCGAGGCATTGACCGAGGCGGCCGACGAGCTGATGTCGCGCAAGTGGGTGTTGGGGGACCACAGCCTGGTGCTCATCGCCTTGGCCGACAGCCCGCTCGCGATCGCGGAGGTCGGCAACGCCGCCTGGCGCGACCTCGCGGCTTGCGGGCTGGTGGCCACCCGGATGACGCACGCCTTGCCGGCGGCCTATCTGTCGATGCTTCCCGGGGGCGCGTTCTGGCGGCCGCGGCCGGGCTTTGTGAAGTCGTCGAACTTTGTTGCCTCCGCGCCGCTTTATAACTGGCCGTCGGGCGAGGAGCGCGGGCATTGGCCGGGGCCGCCGATTACGATCTTCCGCACCCTGGCCGGCACGCCTTATCGCTTCCACTGGCAGGTCGGCGATGTCGGCAACACGCTGATCACCGGCGCCACGGGGTCGGGCAAAACCACCTTGGCGGCGTTCCTGATCGCGATGACGGCCGGGCGCACCCGTGTCGTGGCGCTCGACCACAAGCGCGGCTGGGACCTGCTGATCCACCATATGGGCGGCGACTACGCCGTACTCGGGGCAGGGGAGCCGCACCTGGCACCATTGAAGGCGCTCGACGCCACGCCGCGCAACGTCGAGTTCCTGAGCGACCTGATCCGCGGCTGCATCGGCGGCAAGATGACCGAGGAAGAAGGCCGCCGCCTCACGCTCGGATTGTCCACGATCATGGAGCTGCCTCCCGCGGACCGCGGGCTCGGCGAGTTGCGCGCTTTTTTCGACTACGAATCGGAAGGGGCGGGCACCCGTCTCGACAAGTGGTGCTGGGGCGGCGAGCTCGGCTGGGTCATCGATGCGCCGGTCGACACCGTCCGCTTCGGGCAATTGAACGGGCTGGACACAACGGCACTGCTGGAGAACGAGCGCGCCCGCAGCCCGGCATTGGCCTATCTCTATCACCGGATATCGCTGTTGCTCGACGGTACGCCGCTCTTGATCCCGTGCGACGAGGGCTGGCGGGCGCTGATCGACCCGACCTTCCGCGCCATCATCGAGAAGCAGCTGCGCACGATCCGCAGTCGCAACGGCGCTGTGGTGTTCATCACCCAATCGCCGCACGACATCATCGACAGCGGCATTGTCAACATCCTGGTCGAACAGTGCCCGTCGCAATTTCACCTCGCGAACCCGCGCGGCACCCGTGAGGACTATGTCGATGGCCTGAAGCTGACATCAGGGCAATTCGAGGCGTTGCGCGGTTTGCAGGGCGGCGAGGGGTTGTTCCTGCTGGTGCAGGGCGAAAAGAGCGTTGTCGCGCAACTGCCGATGCGGGGGCTGGACCGCTTTATCCGTGTGCTGTCGGCGCGCGAGGAAGACTTGCCGCGGGTCGATCGCATCGGCGCCCCTTTCGCGGAAGTGCGGGAGGCCGCAGAGTAATGCCCGCCAGACGCGTGCTTCTCGGCATGGCAGCGGGCATTGCGCTCGCGGCCGGCTATGCACCGCCGGCGCGCGCCGACCTGCCGGTGATCGATACTGCGGCGCTCGGCCAGTGGGCTCAGCAGCTTCAGAACGATATCAAAGCCTATGCGCTCGATCTCCAGCGTTATGCCGGTGAGGTCAAGTCCTGGGCGACGCAGAATCTGCAGTGGCTCCAGCAAGTCCAGCAATACGCCACACAGCTCCGCAATATGCCAACGAACTCGAGGTGTTCCAGAATTGGGTGCGCAACCCAAGTCTCGGCGGGGCGATGGGGTTGTTAAACATCGCGGGCCTGGGCAGCAGTCTGCCGGTCAACGCTTATGCGGTGTTGAACCTGGTCAACGGCCGCTCTTACGGGCAGGGCGGCTTACCGGAGATCTCGGGTGTTCTGTCGAGCCTGTCGAGCCTGACCGCGGGCGCCTACTCAGCCAATCATGTCTACACCCCGACCGACGCCAGCTGGGCCAGCCAGGAGCTGGTTTCAAACGCCAACTCCATCGCCGGCGAGCAGGGCACGGCGCAGGCGGCCTACACCGATTTGCAGGCCCATGCGGCGGCGCTCCAGGCGTTGCGCGATCATCTGACCGCTTCGAGCTCACCGAAGGATGTCCAGGACGCCCAGGCGCAGATCGAGCTCGAGCAGGTGTGGACCGTCAACGAGGCCGCCCAGCTCACGGCCATCAACGCTGTTTATGCCGCGCAACGGGACGCGCTAGCGCAACGCGACAACGAGAAAATGAACCAAGACATCGCGGCGTTCATTGCCTCCGCGCCGGCAGACGCGCAACCCGAATAGGAAGAGAAACATGATCCAGATGCGCATTCTGTACCTGGGGATCGCTTGCAGCTTATCTGTGGCAATCGGGGCAGGGGGCGCGTTGTACTACGCAAGGAAGAGTGCGGTCCCGGCCGCGAATGGCGTCGCCGCACCGCCTATCAGTGCAAACCAGACCTTCGTCGTCCCAACGCCATCTGTGCGCACCGTCTCCTTGTATCAGGCGCACCCCGATCAAATCAAAGTAAAGTTAGCGGCGTGTAACGACAGTCCCGGGACCGCGATGCATGACCCCGAATGTTTCAACGTAGCCAGCGCCAAAGAAAATAGCGACGTCGATCGTTTTATCGAGAGCGCTCCCACGGATGCGCAACCGGGCGTGCCGAGCCGGAAATAGGCGAGGACGCGGCCAATGGTCGGTCTGGTCATTCTCTTTATGGCGATCTACGCGGCGCAGCACGGAAACTACATCGTGGCGGGTTTCTGCGTCCTGGTGGCGATTTACGCGCTGCTGTTCGTCAGAGCGCGTTTTTAGTCCTAAGGGAAGACCGTCATGGGCACGTGGACCCTCTTCGAACAACTCTATACGGGGCTGATTACGCCGCTCATGGCGCAGCTCCAGGGGATGATCGGCAATGTCTGCTCGACGATGCAGCCGATCGGGCTGGCCATGGTTACGGTTTGGCTGGCGTTCGTCGGTATCGATATCGCCATCGGACAAAAGACGCTGCCGGCGGCCTGCAAGGATTTTGCGGTAGCGGCCTGCGTGATCGTGCTGCTGGAGGCCGGGCAATACACCCAATATATCAGCGACCTTTTCCTTACGGCGGTGCCTAATACCGTTGGCGCCGCGCTCGGCGGCACGACGTCGCCCGCCGCCGGCCTTGATAAAGTTCTCAACCTGGCGTGGACCGAAGCGGCCGCGACATACAAGGGACTGAGCGACTGGTCATTTAAGACGGTCGGATTGTCGATCGCCGTGATGGCGGTTTTGGTCGTCTCGGTTGTCGCGGTTACGTATGCCTTCCTGATCTACATGGTGGCGGCCATTCTCAACGTGGCGTCCGTCGTGGTCGGTCCGGTGTTTTTGGCGCTGGCCGTGATCCCGGCGGCGCGCCGCTTTACCGCAGGCTGGTTCAGCGTCTTGGTCGGCGGCTGCGCGACCCAGCTCATGGCGCTGGCGATCATTCAGCTGATGAGTGGCGCTGAGCTCACCATGATGCACACGCTGTTCGCGCCGGGTGCCGCTTCGAACAACAATTTCGCCATCCTGGCAGCATTGGTGCAAGTCGGAGTCCTGCTCGGGCTTGGTGGCGCGGTTACGGCCAAGATCCCGGAGGTTTCGCGGGCGATTGCCCATGGCGTCTATCACGGCTCGGCCGGCATCAATGCCGCGACATTCCGAACGGCGCGCCAGGTTACGCACGCCGCCGCCGGCGGGGCTGCGCGTGGCGCGCGGGCTGTAAAGTCCGGTGCGACTTGGCTCGCGGGCGGTTCGCCCGGCGATGGGGGCGGCGGCGTTCCCTGGCGAACAAAAGCTCCGGTCGGCCGCTCACTCAGCAGAGGAGATCGCTAAATGACCGGGCTCGCATGGCTGGCGCTGGCGCTTTGCTTTCTGGCGGCCTGCGCCAACACCAGCGACGCACCGTTGCCGATGGTGCACCAGGACGACCCGACCTGGGGGCTGATGCCGGATCACCTTGATTTCGGCGCGCTACCGCAGTGAGCGCGATCAGCAAGATATCGCCGTGGACGGCGAAGCCGCTCAGCGATGCGGCGAAAAACGCAAAATTCCGCGCCGTCATGGACCTGGCGGCGGAGCGCGTCATCCTCGGCCGGTCGGCGATCGTCACCGGCTGGGCGATCGGCGGGGTCGGCGTGGCCTGCTTTGCGGCTTCGATCTTCGGCTGGGTGACCTTGCTGCCGCTGAAGACGAGCGAGGTCAAATTCTTCCTGGTCGACAAATCGACCGGGATCATCGGCGAGCCGGTCGGTCTCCGGGACGCGCCGAGGTTCTTCGGCGCCGCGGTCGAGCAGCAATACCTCAAACGCTACATCGAGGCGCGCGAGGGGTGGGTTTCCGAGATGGACGAGCGCAATGACCATGTGACGAAGCTGATGTCCACGCCGGATGAGCAGGCGCGCTATGCGGCCGCCCGCAACATGCCGTTGAGCCCCGCCAAGGCATTGGCCAAGGACGGCCATGTCAGCGTCGAGAACTTCCGGTTCCACCCGCTGGCGAGCGGCAGGGACGGAGAAACCCGCCGCTACCTGGTGCAGTTCGACCGCACGGTCTGGCGCGGCGGCAACCGGGACACGGTACAGCCCTGGAGTGCGACGGTCGATTTCCAGTGGCATCCCGAATTGCCGATGCGGCCGGACGACCGCAGCGACAATCCCGGCGGGTTTCAGGTGCTGGGATACAGCGCCAGCTCGGATAGCCCGGATCAGAGGAGGCAATGATGCGCATCGCCACGGCAATTCTCCTCGCCTCGGTCTCGCTCGCCGCCCTCGGCCAGGCCGCGGCGGCGGACACTACACAAACCGGGGCGCAGATCCGCGTCGTGCCGTACTCGCCATTGTTGCGCACCGAAATCGTCGGCGTCATCGGCCAACCGACGACGATCACGTTCCCGCTGGGGGAAAGCGTCTATCGCGTCGTGCAGACCGGCAAACCCAACAAGGATGGGGCACTGGCGGATGCGGGTTGGCAAGGGGCGGCGCCATCGGAGATCAAGGACACGCCGCTCGGCAACAACCTGATCTTGTGGCCCGTGATGCCCGGAGAAAGCACCATGACGGTCATCACGATGTCATCCGCGGGCGCGCAGAAGGTCTATCCGTTTCGGCTATTGGCGCGGCCCGATGCGGACGGCGCCGCGGATGCGTCGGGCGTCGTGCTCAACCTGATCTTCAAAGGCGGCGTCACAATCGCGCCGGGAGCGCCGATGACGGCCCGCAGTGCGGGCGTTGTTCGGACGCGGGCCACCCGGCACAGCGTCAGCACGGTCGCGCAGATGGCTGCCGAGGAACAATTGCGGACCGACGCCTTCAACGGGGCGGACGGCTCGTGCCATTACCTGGCCAAGGGCCGGCGCCCGACCCCGATCCAGCCCCGCTGCCCGTTGAATAACGGGCAATGGACCTTGATGCGGTTCCCGGGCCTGTCGGAGAAGCCCGCGGTCTATGTCGTCGGTGACGACGGCAGCGAACGGCTGGCCCGGCAGCACGGCACCGGTGATTTTGTCGTGGTCGAAGAGATCGCAGCGCACTTCCGGCTGCGGCTCGGGCCGTCAGTGCTCGACATCATCAACACTGCTTACGACCCGGCCGGCAAGCCCACGGGCACCGGGACGACGGCGCCGACGGTTCAGCGCGACATTCTGCAGGCGAAAGCCCGATGAGCGAGTTTCACGCGAACGACGAATGGGAGGACGAAGAGCCGGAGCCACTGCCGATCTGGCGGCGCCGGAGTTGGCTGCTGGTCGCGCTCGGGGTCGTAGTGCTGCTGGCCTTCCTCTTCACCCGCGGCAAGCCCCAGCACGCGCCGGAAGCGCAGAAGGGAGACGAGCCGTTCATCGGCGTGGTTGTGCCGTATCAGGCGGCAAAGGCCGACGCGCCTGCGTCATCGCCGACAACGACCACGCCGGCGCCGACACCGATCTCGGCACCGCCGATCATGACGGTCCTCCGCGGACAGCCGCCGGCGGCTGGGGCGCCGGTTCGCCCGGCGATGCTGTCCTACGTCGTGCCGCATAGCGATGGCCCGAAGCCGGCCGCGACAATGCCGGCCGATCCGCCGCAGACCGGCCTCGCGTTCCAGGCGTCCAGCCTGCCGGGGGTCAAGGCGTCGCCGGCGATCGACGACACCTATCAGCTGATGCCGGGATTGCTGCCCTGCGTGCTCGATACCGCGATCGAGAGCGACCTGCCCGGCCCGCTGCTGTGCCATCTACCGGGTCCGGTCTACAGCCCGAAGGGCGCATTGCTGATGGAGGCGGAGACCCAGGTCATCGGCCGCTACGAGTCGATGGGCAAAAACGGCGGCAGCCGCCTAATGGCGGTTTCGACCTACGCCCACACCCCGAACGGCATTTGGGTCCCGCTCGCCGGCAATCCGATGGCGGACGATCTCGGGCGCACCGGGTTTGATGGTGCGGTCGACGATCACTACCTCGAGCGCTTTG
>Ga0210390_10002336_pt1 | contig 16880 bp, 13 predicted proteins | sample IncBWH11OmetaG_FD_161050 | JGI IMG/M metagenome (GOLD analysis project Ga0210390, IMG submission 161050) | Forest soil microbial communities from Barre Woods Harvard Forest LTER site, Petersham, Massachusetts, United States - Inc-BW-H-11-O ... | reverse complement strand
TGTTCGAGTAAGTTACGGAGGTACCTACGAAGAACAGCAAAAGTCGTTCTCTGAACTTACTCGGGTTCTTTTGTTCGCTCTGGTGCTCGTCTTTGCAGTCCTGCTAGCGGAGTTTCGTAACCTGTCTGCTCCCTTTGCGATCCTAGTCTCCTCAGTGCTCTCGACCGCTGGGGTGATCACTGCTCTGCTTATCACGCAAACCACCTTCAGCGTTGCGTCGTTCATGGGCCTGATCATGGTGATAGGCATCGTCGCGAAGAACGGCATTCTGCTGCTGGATGCCGAAGCACGCTTTCGCGCCGCTGGAATGTCCCCGGAGGAAGCGATGCTGCATGCAGGCCGTCGGAGATTGCGCCCGATCCTCATGACAGCACTCGCTGCTATCACAGGGATGCTTCCGCTGGCATTTGCGCTTGGAGCCGGATCTCAAATGCTGCAGCCTCTTGCCATCTCGGTTATCGGTGGGTTGCTGATCTCAATGATTTTGTCGCTCATCGTAACGCCAGTCGTTTTCTTCCGACTTACTCGAATGAAGCACCATTCGGAGGCCGAGTACCACGAAGCGGTAACACGTCTGAATTAGTAACGAGATCCGCAAGAAAAGAGGCGTCTATGTCTGTAGCGATCAATTCCGAAAAGAAGCAGTCTCTACTGGGGCGCGCTACGGCGTTCTTTGTATACCTTTTTGAAAGGGTAATGCCCGACCCATACGTCTTCGCCGTAATCCTCACGTTTGTCGGGGCGTTGCTAGCCCTATGGTTCGCGCCTAACGCGAACCTACGTTCGGTCGCCTCTGCTTGGTATGGTGGCATTTTTGCCATCTTTGCGTTCGCCTTTCAGATGGTCCTGATGCTGGTCGCTGGCTACGCCCTTGCCATCGCTCCTCCGGTGCAGAGGAATCTCGCAAGAATCGCGGCCCTTGTGTCGACACCATCGGCTGCGATATCGCTCACGATCGTAGTCAGCATGATTGCTTCTTGGATCAACTGGGGACTAGGCCTCGTTACAGCTGCTCTCTTGGCGCGTGAAATCGCAAAGCGGGTCAGGCTAGATTTTGGATGGCTGGTCGCCGCGGCGTATACCGGCTTCGTGATCTCTACCGAAGGACTCTCCGGCTCCATCGCTCTTTCTCAAGCGACTCACGGTTCGGCGCTAAACATTGTAGAGAAAGTCACCGGCCACGGTCTTCCAATCAGTCAAACCGTATTCACTCAGTTTAATTTAATTCCTTGCTTCGTCCTTCTGTTAATTCTGCCGGTCATCTTTCGGGCTCTTCAACCAACAGAAGCCCACACAATGGTCGCTGACCCTGATCGTTTACGACGGGAAGATCAACAAATCCACACCAAGGAACGCGAAGATACATTTGGCTCTATGTTGGACAATGCTTGGATCCTCAATATTCTCCTTGTGCTTTTCGGAATCTTCGCGCTGATTACCGAATGGCGGCGGACTGGCTTCGTCCTCGACCTGAACTCCGTCATCATCATGCTCGTCCTAGGGGGGTTGCTGCTACATCTGAGGCCTTCAGCCTATATCGGAGCGGTCAAGCATGCAGCACGCATCAGCGGCTCTCTCATCCTCCAGTATCCGCTATATGGCGGACTCATGGGCATCATTACGACTACAGGTCTGGCAGGTGTCCTTTCGAAAGTGTTTATTAGGTTTTCTACGGCTCATTCTCTGCCTTTCTTCACCTATCTCACTTCCATGATTATTACGTTATTTGTGCCAAGTGGGGGTGGTCATTGGGCGGTGCAGGGCCCGTTTGCGATACCTGCGGCTCAGCAGCTTCATGCGTCGTTAGCGGGGACGACGATGGCTGTAGCCATGGGAGAATCGGTGGCAAATATGCTTCAACCATTTTGGGCGCTCCCAATCCTTGCGATCGCTGGTATAAAGATGCGTCGTATGTTGGGCTTTATGGTGGTTGCATTCGCTGTCTCTGCAATTGTCTTTGGACTCGCCCTACTCTTTCTGGTTCCTACACAATAACTGCTCATTTCCAAAGGATGCTTATGCTTTGTGCTTTCAAACGATGCGCCTCTAGCGTTGCTCTCTGCGTTGTTCTATTGGGTACCATTTTTTACACTGCCCGGGCGTCGACTGCCCCTGAAGCCGCATTTACGGTGAAGGACACCTGGAGGCTCGGTGGCGATGGAAGCTGGGACTATCTGAGTGTCGACGGAGCTGCCCATCTGCTGTATATCGCTCGCCTCAATCGAATAATGGTGGTCGACACGCAGTCCGGAAAGCTAGTCAACGAGATCGGCGGACTGCAACATTCGCACGGTGTCGCGTTTGACGATAAGGGGCAGCTTGGTTACATCAGTGACGGAGGTTCCGGTTCCGTTATCGCCTTCGATCGTTCGACGCTCAAAATCGTCACAACAATCCGGCTGGTAAAAATCCCGATGCGATTTTGTTCGAACCTACGAAGCGTCCTGTTTTCGCGTTCAACGGAGCCAGCAAGGACGCGACTGTGATCGATGCCGCAACCAACAAGGTCCTCACCACCATTCCACTGCCCGGGAAACCAGAATTTTCGGCCACAGATGGCAACGGCAACGTCTTCGTTAATATCGAGGACACGAACCAGCTTCTCCACATCGACGCAGCCACGCTGAAGGTGACTGCTTCGTGGTCGCTCGCTCCCTGCAAGGCGCCCTCAGGACTTGCAATCGATGTCGAGCACAACCGCTTGTTCTCAGTCTGCGATAACGCGAAAATGACGGTCGTAGACTGTCAATCTGGCAAGCTTATTGCGACCGCCCCTATAGGAGAAGGCGCCGACGCTGTCGTTTATGACAATAAGAGAGGTCTCGTTTTCAGTTCCAACGGAGAAGGTGGAAACCTGACCATACTGCATCAGGATTCACCCGATCACTACACAGTGCGGCAAACCTTGACAACAAAGCCCGGCGCCCGCACACTCGCCCTAGACGACACGACAGGCGAAATCTACACGGTTACTGCCTCAATGGGTCACAAGCCTGCGCCAACCAAGGAAGTACCCAACCCAAAGGCGACAGTTCTGCCAGACAGCTTCGTCGTCCTCGTCGTCGGACATTGACCGTTCAACTTCTCCGCTTACCCAGCAGCCTAGTTCTCCTCAGATTTCAGATTAATAAAAGCACCCGCGTCCTTCCCTCGTAGGAAGGGTGCGGCTTTTATTTAGGTGGAGTAGATTGCTGATGTTACGCGCGAATGAACGAGTTTTCATGTCGACTTCATTGATCGTTCATTCCAGTCCTTCTAAATGTTTCCGTCCTCATGTTGTGCAGATCTGCAGCACCGAAGATTCACTGGTCTGAATGGTGTGTACGGTCACCCAAGTCAGGAGAGCACAACGGGACAGGGCAAAGAGTTTTCAAAGTCAACACACTGGCTTTGCCCACATTGAGAGGCCGAAAATGATCAAGAGTATCCAAATATCCCGATCCTATATTCTAGCCATCCTGCTGCTCGTGACTGCCACAAACTTCTTTGCCCAAGTATCCACCGGTACTATTGCGGGAACAGTCAAAGACAGCACCGGCGCGGTGTCCGCAGGCGCTACGGTGACTATCACGAATACCGCAACCGGTATTATCACCACCTCTGTGACCAGCACCACCGGTTTCTACTCAGTGCCAACCCTGCAGCCAGGACCCTACACTGTCTCTGTGACAGCCCAAGGCTTCTCGGAGGAGATTGCAGAGGGGATTCAATTGAACGTCGGGGCTGAACAGGAGGTCAACTTCAGCCTCAAGGTTGGCGCAGTCTCAGACAAGGTCGTTGTAACAACTACACCGCCAGACATCGACCTGGTCACCTCGACCACAATGCCTGTCGTCGATGAACGCACCATAGTAACGCTCCCACTCAATGGTCGTGACTGGACTCAACTCGCTGCCCTTATGCCCGGCGTCGCGGCCGTCCGGACCCAACCAGCAGTGGCTGTCACCAATCAGCGCGCGAATCGAGGTCTGGGCAATCAGCTAACCGTCGGGGGAGCTCGACCGCAACAGAATAACTATCGCGTCGACGGTATCAGTATCAACGACTATTCCAACGGTGGCCCCGGTGGCGTCATTGGCTCAAACCTTGGCGTTGATGCCATTCAGGAATTCTCCGTCGTCACCTCGAACGCCTCCGCGGACTACGGCAAATCTGCGGGAGGCATCATCAACGCGATTACGCGCGCCGGTACCAGCCAGTTTCACGGCGGCGTATATGAATTCTTCCGAAACTCTGCCCTGGACGCGCGCAACGAGTTCGACGCACCTGGCCAGATCGCAGAATATCGCCGTAATCAGTTCGGAGGCTCCCTCGGCGGCCCCATCATTAGGAGTCGAGTCTTCATCTTTGGCGATTACGAAGGCCTTCGCCAGTACCAAGGTGCCAACACCTCAAGTATCGTGCCTTCCGCAGCGGCTCGCGGCGGCAGTCTCTGCGTCGCCTCCGGTAGCAATCCCTGCGCCAGCCACAAGCAAGTTCCTGTTGACCCCGCCGTGGCCCCGTACCTTACGTTTTACCCGTTGCCTTCCGCCGACCCCGGTCCCAACTCCGATACCGGTAGCTTTCTGTTCAACGATCCATTCACTTCGCACGAGAACTATTTCACCATTCGTGGCGACTATCATATCTCCGACAAAGATTCACTCACCGGGACCTACTTTTATGACAACGGTAACCTTACCTCGCCCGACCCATTCAATGTGCGCGTCACCGGCAACCTTGCTGAGCGTCAGCTCGGTACTATAGGGGAGTCGCACGCCTTCAACGCCAATCTCCTGAACTCGATAAAGGTTGGATATAGTTATGTCTTTTCTGACGCACCCACTACTCTCTCCGCAATCAATCCCGCTGCGGCCAATGTCAACCTCGGCTTTGTTCCCGGGCTGCCCGTCGGTCTCATCAACATCGGCGGTATCGCCAACTTTCAAGGGGGACTGCACGCCACGGGCGAGTTCCGCTTCCACCTCAACTCCTATCAGGTCTATGACGACGTCTACCTAACCAAAGGCAAGCATGCCCTGAAGATGGGCTTTGCCTTCGAGCGTTTGCAGAACAATCAGCTTGGCACTTCAAACCCGAACGGTCAGTACATCTTCTCGAGCTTGCAGACCTTTCTCACGAATAACCCCACAAGCTTTAACGCCCCCCTTGCCCAGGGTGTAAGCCCCCGTGACCTCCGTCAGTCTGTTTTCGGGGGATACATTACAGACAACTATCGGGTATCCACCAATCTGACCCTAAATATGGGTGTGCGCTACGAGCCAGTCAGCGTCCCCACCGAGACAGCCGACCGTCTCGCCAACCTCCGCAACCTCACCGACGTCACTCCCCATCTTGGCAGTCCCTACTTTCAGAATGCCAGCCTTGCAAACATCGCGCCTCGTGTGGGCTTTGCCTGGGATCCCTACGGGAAAGGCATGACCAGCGTGCACGCCGCGTATGGTATCTACGACGCCCAACAACTCAACTATCTTTATGAAGGCCTTTCCATCTTTACTGCTCCCTATCTTGAACTCGGCAACAACGCCGCCCCGGGTGTTGGATCGTTCCCCAAGGGCGGATACCCATCTCTCTCAGCTTCTGGACTGCGTTACGCTTACGCGCCGAACCACTCGTCTCGTAGTTACGTCCAGCAATACTCGGCGAACGTCCAGCAACAGCTGCCATATGATTTTGTAGTTCAGGTCGGCTATGCGGGGTCCCGCGGAACACATCTCCCCTATCGCGTGGACGACGTCAATACCGTCCAGCCAATCGTCAGCAATGGCACCTACCTTTTCTATGGCCCTAACGGTACAGCCTCACCCACACCGGCAGCCCTTAAAGCTGCGATGCTAAATCCCAACATCGGCCAGATTAGCGCTGTCTTCATGACCGGCTATTCTCACTACAATTCTCTGCAGACTAGCCTTACCAAAAACTTCACGCACCACACGCAGTTTCAGCTCTCCTACACTTGGTCGAAGTCGATTGACGATGGGTCTTCGTCAACCTTTGGTGATACTTTTGCCAACTCCGTCTCAAGCCTTCCGCTGTGGGCGCCTAACCGGCGACGCGGTATCTCGGACTTCAATGTCCCGCAAAACCTAGTTATTAATTATGTTATTGACCTGCCTGGTGTCCCCAAGGACATACCAGTCGCTTCCTTCCTGCTCAACGGATGGCAGTGGGCTGGTATCTTCCAGAGAAGCGTCGGGGAGCCCTTTACACCACTCATCAGTGGAGATCCCCTTAACCTGCACAGCAATGACGTCTTTGCTTTCCCTGATCGCATTTATGGAGCGGGATGCTCAGGAAATCCCGTCAAGAGCGTGAACCGCTTCAATCGCCAATACGTCAATGTGAGCTGCTTTGCATTCCCGGCTTTCGATCCGGTTACAGGGCTTACACACCTCGGCACTGCCGGTCGGAATTCCATCCTCGGGCCAAGCCTCACGGACTTCGATACCTCGCTGATTAAGAACACGCGCATTCCTAAAATCTCAGAAGCCTTCAATATTCAGTTCCGCGCAGAACTCTTCAATGTGGGTAATCATGTGAACTACGCCACGCCCCCGAAGGCAGGAACACAGCTTTTCAACGGGTCTGGCGCCGCACTTGCCACGGGCGGCGTGCTCGTCGGACCAACCGCTTCTAGTTCACGACAAGCGCAGTTTGCGCTCAAGGTCATGTTTTAGTCGGTGGCTATGGTCGCTGTGGAGACCGTTACGAAACTCTATGCTCAAATCGAACGCAGCGTTGAACAACCTCATGCGGCGCTAACAATGCGATGTGGCGGTCTCCGTGGCTTTCTTGGTCAGGTTTGCTCACATTTGGAAGAGAGACATTGAGTAGACAAATTAAGGGTCGCTTGTGTGAACGATCACATTAAAATCCTTCGTGCTCTGATCGGTTCCGAATGTGGGATCATATTGCCCGGCGTGTCCAATGCACTGACGGCACGTATTGTCGCAGACCTTGGATTCAAAGCGGTATATTTGACAGGTGCTGGCCTGACCAACATGTTCCTGGGTTTGCCGGATCTCGGCTTCATGGACCTGAGCCAATTAGTCGAGCATACGATGGCGATCCGTAACGTGATTGAACTACCGCTGATCGTCGATGCCGATACGGGCTTTGGTAACGCTCTCCATGCTTCCAATACGGCCAGAATGCTTGAGCGAGCTGGAGCGAGCGCGATCCAGCTCGAAGATCAGCGGACCCCGAAGCGTTGCGGGCATTTCGGCGGTAAGGGCATTGTTTCCGTCTCAGAGATGATCGGAAAAATCAAGGCAGCCGCCGACGCACGCCGCAACGGCCTCGTGATCATCGCTCGCACTGATGCTCGCGCGGTAGACGGTTTCGACGCCGCGATCGACAGAGCAAGTCGCTATCTGGAAGCGGGTGCGGATATGACCTTCGTCGAAGCGCCGGAGACATTTGAGGAAATCGAGCTTATCCCGAAGTTACTCAAGGCTCCCCAGATCTTAAACATCGTTCTTGGAGGCAAAACACCCACAGTGCAGCGAGCGTTAGCGACCGAAATGGGTTTTAGCTTACTACTCTATGCAAACGCAGCCTTACAAGCCGCTGTCGGCGGTATGCAGGTTGTGCTTCGAACTCTTGCTGAAAAGGGCGCATTGGACGAGTCTCAAGGGCTTCTAGCCACGTTTGCGGAGCGCCAGCGCTTAGTCAATAAGGAGGCCTTCGACGCGATGGAGTTTCGCTGGGTTACGGAAGACGTCAACGCGGGGCAGTGAACCACGCAGGAAGGCGGACGTTATTGCTGAGCGCTAACAAGAAAGGCTTCAAATGAAGACAGTCCAGATTGATGGTTATGGAGGTCCGGAAGTTCTTGTTCGACGGGAGCTCCCCATCCCGTCTCCTGGCGTCGACGAAGTACTCATCCGGCTCGCTTATTCCGGCATAAATTTCATGGATGTGCACACACGTCAGGGCAAGTATAGAGACTCGCATACCTATCCACAGGTGCTACCAACGACCCTCGGAATCGAAGGAGCCGGCACAATCGAGGCGGTGGGGGCGAACGTTGGCCAGTTTCATATAGGCGATCGAGTTGCCTATTGTCTTTGTTGGGGTAGCTATGCCGAGTATGCGGTTGTCCCCGCTTGGCGTGTGGTACCGGTGCCTCACCGGCTTCCTTTGGAAATTGCAGCTGCATCAATGTTTCACGGCCTCACTGCCCATTACCTTGCCTACGATCTTGGAAAGCTTGGGCCGGGCGTCACTTGTCTGGTGCACGCCGCTTCGGGCGGAATCGGTCAATTGCTCGTACAACTTGGCGCCCGTCTCGGCGCGATCGTATACGCCACCACCAGTACCGAGGCGAAAGCTGAAGTAGCGCGTGCACGCGGCGCTAATGCAGTCTTTCTTTATGAAAACGGCCGTTTTGCGGATAAGGTGCGGGCCTTAACAAATGGGCGCGGCGTTGACGTCGTCTTCGATCCGGTGGGGAAGCCGACATTCCGCGACAGCCTGCGAGCCACGCGGTTGAAGGGACTAGTAGTCAGCTTCGGCAGTGTCGGAGGGGCGGTAAAAGACCTTGATCCAATTGAATTGGGCGAGGCTGGATCACTTTTTCTGACGAGACCCCGACTTGCCGATCATCTGCAGAACGAGGAAACGATCAGGCAAAGGGCTACTGACATTTTTAGCGCGATCATTGATGGATCTCTATCGATTCAGGTTTCGGGACGATACGTACTCGACGATGTTGAACGCGCCCATGAAGAACTCGAAAGGCGAAATACGATAGGCAAGCCCATCATCGATTGCGCGCCGTTGTAGAACGGCTGCGCGATTATTCGAGAGAGGATTTTTGCATGGATCGATGAGGAAGTTGCTTACAAGCCGAGGCATCTCTTCTATGGAGTCCTCGCCGATGAGGGATCGCAGGAGCGTTGCGGCAGGAAAGAGAGCATAGACGTGAAAAGCCCAGGCATTCGCCAGGGCTTTTCTTTCAGTTTCGTCCATAATTTTTTAGGCGGGCCCGAATAGCGTGCTCTTATTTGGAAGCTGCGCCTTCATCTCATCGCGGATTTGATCTGCAATTTTCTCGAGAGCCGCCTTGTCATCACCCGGCTTATAGTTGAATACGACCCCGAGCGCTCCGATCGTCTTTCCAGAAGCATCGAGTAAGACTAATTCATCTTCAAAGTGTTTACCGGTCGAATTGAGCTCAAGATTGCTTTTTCCCGTCCTAATGCAGCGTAGGTCGTCCTCATCTCCGATCTTGCCGATACGTCCGAAGTTGGACGCAACGATAAGGTTTTTATGATCGGGCGGCTGAGCATGAATCGCCAGAAGGATGACCTCAGGATGCTTCGCCAGGGCTTCATCTACTAGTTTCTGAGCAAACGGTGCTGCCTTGGTGTAGGTGGGGTCCATCTCTTTCGGATTCACCTTGCGCATGCCAGCCACTGCTTGCTCTCTCGTTTCCTGCGCTACAGTAGGGACGACGGAACCTGCGATGAGCACAGCCCCAAAAATGAATTGCACCGCCTTTTTCATAACTCTCCTGTCTCATGTCGAAATAGCGCGGTAATTGAAACGAAACGAAGACTTCGCTTCGTGCGCCACGCGTTTTCACCTGCAAAGCAAAGATCAGGGTTTCAGATGAGCGATAACTGAATTGCGAATGAAATTACGTTCATCTTTCGATTTGCGAGGAGAAATCGGACACGGGCCAAACGTCTGCTTGGAGTCGAATAGAATTCCTCCTCTCTGGAATAGCGCTAAAACAAAGTGCCGCGTTCGCCAGAGAAGGCCTACTTCAGTCTCACTTAATCCTCAATCTGTAGCATCACCCAATGAGCCTGAGGTTTCGTTGTCTTGTATTAGCTCTGATTCTCGCTAGCGAGTGCCAAGGGTTGGCCCAAAACACTCTTTCTTTGCGTGGTTCAGTTCTCGATTCGACCGGTGCCGGCATCGCGGATGCAACGGTCCGTCTTGAAACTGCCGACGGAGAGCTTCTCAATCAATCTCAAACCGATTCCAAAGGCGATTTCATCCTTACCAACCTTTCGGGCGGCAACTTTTCCCTCGTTGTTCCTGCGTACGCTGGCTTTGCCTCGCGGACCATCCCGGTTCGGCTCGCTACCAATCTTACAGGCATTAGAGTGACACTCTCTGCTGGGTCGGTAAATCAAGAGATAAATGTCGGGCCAGACGAATCCCTCTCAACCGACTCTTCCGCCAATCGTGACACCGTTACTGTCAGTGGGGACGAGCTGCGTAAACTCCCGGTCTTCGACCAAGACTACGTCGCAGCGCTCTCTCCTTTCCTCGACGCCTCGTCTGGATCATCTGGCGGAGTCACTCTAATAGTCGATGGAATAGAGATGAAAAGTGTTGGCGTCTCGGCTTCGGCAATTCAGGAGGTTCGCATCAATAACGATCCTTATTCAGCAGAGTTTACCCGCCCAGGACGCGGGCGAATTGAGATCATCACCAAACCGGGTACTCCCAACTTTCACGGCGAAGCGAACTTCATTTTTCGTGATGCGATCTTTAATGGCAAAAACTACTTCTCGCCCGTTCGGCCCCCGGAGGCTCGCCGGATCTTTGAGGGACACCTAGGTGGTCCAATCGGTCACGGTGGTCACACCAGCTTCATCTTATCGGCGTCACATCGCGAACAAGACACAGCCGCTGTCGTCAATGCCGTAGGACCCAATGGCCCCATCAACGAAAACGTGCCGACTCCCAATCGGAACTCACAATATTCTATCCGCGTCACCCATGATTTCTCGTCCAATCATCGGCTCTCTCTCGGCTACAACTTTGAAAACAGCAGCAGCACGAATGCGGGAGTCGGCGGTATCACTTTGCCAGAGGCGGGCTACAATCTTAGCTCCCGTGAAGACGATGTCATCTTTAACGACCGCGTCATAGTTACCCCAAATCTCATCAACCAGCTGCTGGTTACCCTTGAAAAGGATGAAGACGTCACTCAGAGTGTCACGAACGCACAATCGATACAGGTGAGTGGTTCGTTCATTGGTGGTGGCGCCCAAGCCGATCTTGCTAGAACCGAAAACACTATTCATGTTAGCGAGGTCATTAGTTGGAGCCACGGCAAACAATACATCCGCGCCGGGATCCAACTACCCCAGTTCAGTCGTCGAGCTGTCGATGACCAAACTAACCGGCTTGGTACATTCAAATTTTCGTCTTTATCGACCTACAACGGTGATGCGCCATATGTCTTTACTGCACAACAAGGTGTCGGGCGGGCACTCTATTGGATAAACGAGTTCGGTTCCTTCATTCAAGACCAGATTAAGGTGAACCCGCGAGTCCAGCTTTCTTTAGGTTTGCGCTACGACTGGCAGACTTTTATTCCGGACAACAACAACTTCGCTCCGAGAGTCTCTGTCTCTTATGCTCCTGGAAAAGGCAAAACAATACTTCGCGCGGGGACCGGTGTCTTCTACGACCGAACCGGCGGCGATTTTCCTGCCACCGTCAAGCTTCACAATGGCATTAACTTGTACTCCATTCAACTTCAAAACCCGTCATTTCCTCTGGCAACCATTCCAAGTCTCGGCAGTGTTCCAACGAACCTCGTTCAGTTCTACCCATACATTCGCACTCCCTACGCAATTCAATACAGCTTCGGCGCAGAGCATCAGTTGCAAAAGACGCTGACTGTCACCGCTGCGTATCGCGGTCAAGTTCAGATCAAGAGTTTTCGCTCCCGTGATACGAACGCGCCTATCCTCCCCCCCAATCCCGAACTCACTGCCGTCTACCCCAGACCAAACCCCAACTTCGGCCAGATTCAACAAATTGAGCCCGGCGGGCGGACTCTCCTGAACGCGTTTGATCTGTCCTTTCGGGGTCAGGCCAGTCGTTGGTTTACCGGGCAGGGTCAATACACACTTTCCCGCTTCGACAACAACACCAGCGGCATCAATGCCTTCCCACAGAATCAGTATCAGCCAAACGCCGAGTGGGGACGCGCCGATCAAGACCGCTTACAGCGTTTCAATCTAATCGGCAATATAAATCCCGATCATTGGCTTTCTCTCGGCGTTAGCGCCACTCTATACTCTGGCACACCATACAACGAAACCACTGGAAACGACTACTACCACACCGGCCTTGGAAACGCTCGCCCCACTGGCGTTGGCCGGAACACTCTTCCCGGCGGCGGAGTCACCTCTCTTGATCTCATCTACAGTCACGATTTTCAACTCACAAAGGCCGCAGGAGATAAAGCCAAACTTTTGTCAGCTGGAGTGTCCGCCTTCAACGTGCTCAATCATGCCAACTTCACAAACTACATTGGCGCCCTGAGCTCTCCCCTGTTCGGCCAACCGACTGCGGCACTGGCCGCACGCCAATTGCAGTTCTCTCTGGGATTTCGATTCTAGAGTTCTTCGAATAAGGTTTTAACCACGGCACAGTTTTATTCTTCAAAAGAATCCTATGAAAGCCTTCAACGTTTTTGATCTGAGTCCAACTGACGCTGGGACTTTTAGCAATAATGTTTTTCTTCGTTTTCGGCACGACAGCTCTGCGATGAAGCTGGACTGACCTGAACGCATCTGGCCAAGAATCACAACATTTGCATGCGATAGGAACCGTCGAAAACATTCATCGTTCTTCGGGAAGCACGATGGTCACTAACGCTCCGGCTGCGGCGCCGTTGGATATCTCGATGAAGCCTCCCGCGCGTTCGCAGATCGACTTGCAGATAGAAAGACCCAGGCCGGTGCCTCCGCTTTTGCGACTTCGCGAGGGGTCTCCCCGATAAAAAGGTTCAAACACATAGGGTCGATCCTCATTCCGAATGCCTTCTCCCTCATCACGTACAGTCAGTTTGGCCTTCCCCTCGGTCGCATTCATTTCTATGTGCACGCTCGAGCCGGGTGGGCTGTGTTGGAGAGCATTCAAGAGAACGTTCGAACAGAGGAGAATCGCATCGTGTCTATCGATTGGAACCTTGGCGGTTGATCTGATCTGGAGCGCGATAGTCACCTCTTTCAAGTCGGCGAAGGACCTGCTTTGGTGCACGGCCTCTTCGACAGCCTCCGGCAATGAGCAAGTCGGGCGCCCATTCTCTCGGTCGTCAATTTCGTTCAATTGTTCAAGACGAGCAAGGCTAAGCATTTTCTGTACCGTCATCTCAAGCCGAGCAAAGTCGTCCAAACCTAATGCTAGACCGCGGCTATACTCCTCCACTGTTCGCTTTCGCATCGACAATAACTGCAAAGACGATTTGACGATCGCCACGTCCGTCTTCAGTTCATGGGCGGCATCGCTTGTGAACCGCCTTTGTTGTTCGAAAGAACGCTGCAGTCGAGCTAGGGCGGCTTCCAAGGCGCGAACAAGCGGCCGCAACTCCATTATTTCCATTGCACTTGTGGGAGATTCAAACTGCCAGGTCTTTGGTGTAATGCGCTCAGCCTGTAGTGCCAGCTGATAAAGCGGGGAAAGGCACCGCCTCACAAGCCAAACCAATAGCAACGCAGTAATTCCGATTAGGATAGCGGTGGCAATTGCGAAAAACCGGATCGCTTCGAAGACTTCGTGCCAGACTCGATCCACCGGCGCTCCGTAAATGATCGTGATCGTACGCCGTACCCTTCCACCCGCCTCATTTGGATCGAGAATCCGTACGCCATGACGGACGACAAAGCGATAGTTGCGGCCAGACACCTGGGCGTTCTGAAAAGTAGATGCATTGGTTATGGGCTCCGCCATCCCTTGCGGTAACGAGCCCGCAGACCCGAAAACCCTCCCGCGTTCATCTTCAACACGAAACACAACGTCTTTTGGGAGCTGCATCCCACGGGTTTCCAGCACCAGGTCTCGCTCATCATTCTCGCCGTCCTGAATTGCCCCCATTATCGAGTCGGCTGAACCACGGAGGGTCGCATCGAACGCTTTCAATTCCAAGTGTCTTTCATGGACGGTGATCGCACCAACGAGTGCTATGGCAGAGAGGATCTCCAACACTACGACTGTTAGGGTAAGACGGCTCGTAATGGATACTGATCGCATTAAACGACGTTTCTCTCTCCACAAAGTCGATAACCTCTGTGGCGCAAGGTTTCAATCAGCGGCTCGCTACCTTCGGTGTTCAATTTTCTACGTAAATTCGAGACATGTGCTTCAATCACATTCGAATGGTGATCCCAGTCGAAGTCATAGAGGTGTTCCAAAAGCTCTCGCTTCGATACACAAGCACTCGGCCGATGAATAAGATATTCGAGAATTCGATATTCGGTGGGCGATAGATTAAGAGAGTACCGTCCTCGACGTACCGTCTGTAATACGGTATTCAGTTCCACGTCAGAGACTTTCAGCACAGGAGTCGACACTCCCTTCGCTCGGCGAATTAGGGCCTTTATACGTGCCAGCAGTTCTCCGAGATCAAAAGGCTTACTCACATAGTCGTCAGCTCCAGAGTTAAGTAATTCCACGGTCGACTCTTTACCCTCCTGTGCGGTCAGAACGAGTACCGGGGTATGCAGTCGCTTGCGACGGAGATCGCGAAGAACGCTTTGACCAGTTTTGCCGGGCAGCATCAGGTCGAGCACAATCGCATCATAGACATCCTGCTCCGCGAGATATGAACCAGTTTCACCATCGGCTGCCCTGTCCACAGCGAGTCCTGACTCGCGGAGCGCTCCGACGATGTTTTCAGCTAGCCTTTCTTCGTCTTCTATTAGGAGTACTCGCATTCAATGGCCCAGCAGTAATCAATCAATTGTCTCAGGCTTTACTTAAGCGAGTCTGAAGGCGTGACCTATCGTCAAAATTCATGTCGTGACAATGGGAAACTTCGATGGAGAAACATCAGTTCTGAGTGCTCGCCTTGCTGGATCTTAAGCCCACCTTGAAGTTCCCTGGATTATACTGCTCGTCGGAGAATCCCTCATGCGCCCTGATTTCGTTCTAATCGCAGCGGCTCTGACCGCGTTCGTACCATTTGCTTCTGCTCAGCAAGAGGGCCGATACAAGGTCCTTATGACTGCACGGGTCGGTGGGGAGGGTGGCTGGGACTATATCTACGCCGATGCGGACGGTCGCCGGCTCTACATCCCTCGCGGAGCCACGAAGGCTGTTCCGGCTACCGACACTACTCCCGAGCTACCTGTTGTTCCGGCACGCCTGACTATTTTCGATCTAGACACTCTGAAGCCTGCGGGCGAAATCTCGGGCGTTGGTGGCAACGGCACTGCCGTCGATCCTAAGACGAATCACGGTTTCACTAGTGATCATCCCAGGGTCTCGATGTTCGACACGAAGACCTTGACGCTGATCAAGAGCATCGACGTCGGCGCAGCGCGGCCTGACGGCATCTACTTTGACCCCTTCAACCAGCATGTCTACGTCTTCAGCCATCCGACCAAGGACGCGACCGTCATCGACACTCAAAACGGCAACGTGCTCGGCACCATCGACCTCGGCGGTGTGCCGGAGCAGGGCGTCGGAGACGGTAAGGGCATGCTGTACGTCGTCATGCAGGACCCTGTTGGCAGCGTGACAGCCGTCGACCTGAAGACAATGAAGGCGGTTGGCCACTACTCCTTCGTGGACAAAGGCGGCTGCAATGGTCTCGCGATTGACGCCAAAAACGAGATTCTCTTTGCGGCATGCAGCCGTTCGGGAAATCCCCCTGCACCACAGCCGACGATGGTCATCATGAGTGCCAAGGACGGCAAGGTCATCACCACTCTTCCGCTCGCCGGAAGCTCGGACGGAGCGGTATTCAACCCCGCAACCATGGAGGCCTTCAGCACACACGGCAACGGCACCATGACCATCGTAAAAGAGAAGAACCCGATCAGCTTCGAGGTGGAGCAGAATCTGCCAACAATGAACGGAGCCCGCACTATCACACTCGACAGCAAGAGCGGCCATCTGTTCACGATGTCGCAAGAACGTGGACCTGCACCTCCAGCAACTGCCACACCAAGTCTCGCTGGCCGTCCCCCGCAAGGCGCGCCAGTACCCGGATCGTTCACCATATTGATGATCGGCAAAGCGCAGTAGGAGTTGACGCTATTAACGATCCGTCCTAGCTGGCCGCGCGTGACCGTCGATCGCCACGTTGTAGGGTGGATCAGTGATCACCAGATCCGCTTTAGCTCCCTCCATCAGCCACTCGTAATTCTCAGGAATCAGCGCATTTCCGCAAAGCGCTCGATGCTTGCCAAGCTGCCAGAGGTCGCCGTTCACCGATACGGCTGAGGTTTCTATCGCCGGCAGTCGGTCGTCAGGATCCGGCTCATTGATGGTCTCCAATCCGTCGATCAAGACATCGATCTCGGCCATCTCGAAGCCGGTGATCTCGAGATCGAAATCAAGCTCCAGTTCTGAGAGCACCTTGAGTTGTTCCCCCCGGAGCCTTTCACCCCAGGAAGAGTTTTCGGTCAGACGGTTGTCCGCGATCAGGAACGCTGAGTATTGAGACTCGGTGAGATGGTTGAGCTTGATGACCGGAACGGTGTTCCACCCAAGTTTCCGCGCTGCCAGTAAGCGTCCATGGACAGCGACAATGTTCTGCCGATCATCTACCAGGATTGGGACATTGAAACCAAATGCTTCGATACTTTGAGCGATTTGGCCTACCTGCTTGTCGGTAATGGACTCGAGGGTTTTTGGGATGGGGTTTGAGAGATGTTGTGGGGAGGTAAGTTACCTCCAAGGATGTCGTCATTCGTTCCTCCGCTGTAAGTAGCAGAGTCAATATGACAGGGAATTCGCGATGGCGCAAACGACCATAACGAATTCACAGAAAATGAACGGATTGCAGCGGCTGGGAGGGCCGACGCTGACGACGGTGTGCGCAACGTTTCTGGCCTGGCGGATGCGGCTCAGCGGCGGGGCTTCTGCCAAAGCGTTCGTGGCGGGGTTTGCGCTGT
>Ga0210390_10002335_pt1 | contig 16883 bp, 13 predicted proteins | sample IncBWH11OmetaG_FD_161050 | JGI IMG/M metagenome (GOLD analysis project Ga0210390, IMG submission 161050) | Forest soil microbial communities from Barre Woods Harvard Forest LTER site, Petersham, Massachusetts, United States - Inc-BW-H-11-O ... | reverse complement strand
AATGCAGGTCGCGGCATGATCGAATCCCCATTGTCCATGCCTGTCGTGTTCCATCTCGGCCCGGTGCCGATCACCCAACCGGTGCTGGTTACCTGGGGCATTATGGCGCTGCTCGCCGGCGGGTCGTGGCTGCTGACACGCCGCCTGACACTGCGCCCAACCGGCCCGCAGGCAGTACTCGAACTGGTGGTGGACGGCATCACCAGCCAGATCCGCGACACGATGCGCGCGGACGCGCGGCCTTATCTGCCGCTGATCGGTACACTCTTCCTGTTCATCCTCACGGCGAACTGGTCCTCGCTGGTTCCTGGCATCGAGCCGCCGACTGCGCATATCGAGACCGATGCGGCACTCGCGCTGATCGTGTTCGTTGCCATCGCCTGGTTCGGCATCCGCGCGCGCGGCGCGATCGGCTGGCTGGCAAGCTTCGCCGAACCGAACCTGCTGATGGTACCGCTCAATCTGGTGGAGAGCTTCACCCGCACATTTTCGCTGCTGGTCCGGCTGTTCGGCAATGTGATGAGCGGCGTGTTCGTCATCGGCATCGTGCTGTCGCTGGCCGGCCTGCTGGTGCCCGTGCCGCTGATGGCGCTCGAACTGCTGACCGGCGCCGTGCAGGCCTACATCTTCAGCGTCCTGGCGATGGTCTTCATCGGCGGCGCGGTCGGCGAGGCGCCAAAACGCAACGGAGCAAAGCGATGAACTGGATCGAAATCGCCAGCATTCTTGGAGCCGCATTGGCGGTATCGTTCGGAGCGATCGGGCCGGCCCTGGGCGAAGGTCGAGCCGTCGCGGCAGCGATGGACGCGATCGCGCGCCAGCCGGAAGCAGCGAACACCCTCGCCCGCACTTTGTTCGTCGGTCTGGCGATGATCGAGACGATGGCAATCTACTGCCTGGTCATCGCGCTGCTGCTGCTGTTTGCCAACCCGTTTGTGCGGTAATGCATCTCGATCCCTGGACACTCGCGCTACAGACGATAAACGTTCTCGTCCTCGTCTGCCTGTTGGCGCACTTCCTGTTCCGTCCAGTGGCTGGGATCATCGCCGCGCGACGTGCCGCAACTGACACGCTGATGGCCGATGCCGAGGCAGCGCGGGCGAAAGCCGCGACCGAAGCCTCCGCGTTGGCGCAGCAGCGCCAGGAGCTCGCCAACGACGGTGACCGCATCGCTGCTGCCGCGCGTGCCGCAGCCGAAGCCGAACGCACGACCATACTACGGCAGGCAAATGATGCAGCGGCGCAGCTTCGCACAGAAGCCCAACAGGCTCTTGCTCGTGATCAGCAAGCCATGCGCGAATCCCTCGAGCACGACGCTGCAGATCTCGCCGTAACGATTGCGATGCGACTGCTCGAGAGGATGCCGCCTCAGCTCCTCAATCGTGCCTTCCTCGAAGGGCTGGGCGAAGTGCTGGCCGCGCATCCGGCACGTGCATCGCTGCTGACTGCCCCTATCGAAGTTCGCAGCGCAGTCCCGCTGGATGCAGACCTTCAGGTGAACTGCCGCGCCATGTTGGTGCGTCTACTCGGCGCCACACCTGAGACAATCTTCCGCACCGACCCGACACTCGTCGCGGGCATCGAACTCGCTTCGCCGCATGCAGTGATTCGCAACTCGTGGCGGGATGATCTGGCGAAGGTCGCTCACGCGTTGCATGAAGATACCGGCCATGAAGTCGCTCCCCAACACGTGGCTTGACCGCGCGCGCGGTCGTGTGGCCACGGCCGCACTCGGGCCCGATCTGGCAGAGATCGGCCGCGTGATCAGCGTGGGCGATGGCATCGCCCTCGTCTCCGGTCTGCCAGGCGCGAGATTGGACGAGGTGCTGCGTTTCGGCTCCGGCCAGGTCGGCTTCGCGCAGACCCTGGAAGCTGACCATATCGGCTGCGTATTGCTGGACGATAACGGCACCTTGGAAGCAGGCGAGATCGTGCATGGCACCGGCGAAGTCGTTCGCACATTGGTCGGTGCCGCATTGCTGGGTCGCGTCGTCGATCCTCTGGGGCGTCCGCTGGATGAAGGTGCGCCGGTCACCGCCGAGCGGCATGATCCCGTGGAACGGCCCGCGCCTGCGATCCTCGATCGCGCTCTCGTCACGGAGCCGGTGCAGACTGGCATCCTGGTGATTGATTCTCTGTTTCCGCTTGGCCGCGGCCAGCGCGAGCTCATCATCGGCGATCGTTCGATCGGCAAGACGGCGATCGCCGTCGATACCATGATCAACCAGAAATCGAGCGACATGATCTGCATCTATGTCGCGGTCGGGCAGAAGTCGGCGACTGTCGCGCGAGTGATCGATGCAGTGCGCCGGCTGGGTGCACCGGAGCGCTGCGTCTTCGTCGTTGCGTCGGCTGCCGCACCGCCTGGTCTGCAGTGGGTCGCGCCTTTCGCAGGCATGACAATGGCCGAGTATTTCCGCGACCGCGGCCAGCACGCGCTGGTGGTGATCGATGATCTGACCAAGCACGCGGCGACGCATCGCGAGATCGCCTTGCTGACCCGTCAGCCGCCCGGACGCGAAGCCTATCCCGGTGACGTCTTCTACCTGCATGCGCGGCTTCTGGAGCGTGCGGCGAAGCTGGCCCCTGCGTTGGGCGGCGGCTCACTCACCGCGCTGCCGATCGCCGAGACCGACGCCGGCAATCTCAGCGCCTATATCCCGACGAACCTGATTTCAATCACTGACGGGCAACTGGTGCTGGACGCCCGGTTGTTTCACGCCGGACAGAAGCCGGCGATCGACATCGGCACCAGCGTGAGCCGCGTCGGCGGCAAGACACAGGCGCCGGCACTGCGCGAGTCCACCGGCATGTTTCGGCTCGACTACGCACAGTTCCTCGAGCTGGAGCTGTTCACCCGATTTGGCAGCGTGCCGGATCCGCGCGTGCAGGCGCGAATCACCCATGGCGAGCGCCTCCGCGCCCTGCTGGCTCAACCCCAGTTCGCACCATTGCGGCTCGCGGACGAGGTGACGCTGGCCATAGCGCTGCGCGAGGGGTTGCTCGATGCGGTGCCTGCGAATGCCATCAGCGTTCTGCGACAGGCGTTGCCGAACTGGCTGGACCAGCATGCCGGCGTCGCGGTGGCCAACATCGAGCGGAACGGGACGATGACTGAAGGCGAGGCGATCTCACTGCGCAGTGCAGTCACCGAGCTAGTGCAACAGCAGACCGCCAATGGCTGACGACCTCGCCACGGTCCGCACTCGCATCCACGGCGTGCAGCAGCTCGATACGGTGGTCGGCGCCATGCGTGGCATCGCGGCAGCCCATGCACAGCAAAGTCGCCTGTTGCTGCCCGGGTTTCGTGCCTATGCCGAGGTGATCGCAGGAGCGATAGCATCGGCGGTGCGGCTCCGCGATGAGGCACCACCCGCGCGATTTGCGGACGCTCGATGTGCGCGGATCGTCTTCGGTGCCGAGCAGGGATTTGTCGGCGGATTCGCGGAACGAATTCTCGATGAAGCGCTGGCGCGCGGGCCGGCGGAGCTTTTCCTGATCGGCAGCCGCGGTCTCTCGCTCGCTGCCGCGCGCGCCGTGGCGCCGGCATGGCAGAGTGCAATGGCGACGCAACCGGACGGCGTTGCCCCGCTGTGCAACCGGATCGCCGCGGCTCTCTACCAGCTCATTTTGGCGCGACGGATCGCGACCGTCGAAGTGGTGTTTGCAGCGTGGGAGCCTGGCGAAGGCCTTCGCATCCGATGCCAGTCGCTGCTGCCACTCGACGTGACTCACTTTCCGACCACGGTCGCAACGATGCCGCCGCTGACCACCTTGCCACCGGATCTCCTGCTCGCGAATCTGGCGGAAGAATACGTCCTTGCGTCCCTTTGCGAGGCGGCAATGCATGCCTTTGTCGCGGAGAACGAAGCACGCGCCGCAACGATGGTAAGGGCGCGCGGCAAAATTCAGGACATTCTGGCCGAATTACGACTGTCCGAGCACCGAGTGAGGCAGGAATCGATCACTGCCGAGCTGGTGGAGCTGGTCGGTGGCAGCTTGGCCGCTGCTTGATGGTAATGTTTGGGCGGCAGAATCGTTCTTTTTAGACAAACCGCTGGGTGTCGCCCGAGAATTCCTGAAGTCGTGCGCGAGACCGGTGCAGGCGGGCGATGTTCTCGTGAGAATCGCGGACCGCCGTGGTTGCCGCATCCGCCAAGGTCCGGAGCGAGAAAGGTTTTGCCAGAATAGGGCAATCGAGCATTTCGCTCGCATCTTGTAGGTCAAGGTGCCCACTGATCAGCAAAACAGGGACTTTTCGATCCGCGGCGCGTCCGGCCAGTTCAAGACCGGACATGTCCGGCAACATGACATCGATCACCGCGAGATCGGGCGGATCGTTCTCCAGGACCCGCGTGGCGATCGCACCACTGTCGACGCAGGTGACGGAAACTCCGCAATATTCTTCCAGCCCAGTCTTCAGGACGTCAGCTACATGCTCGTCGTCGTCCACAACCAAAAATTGCAGCATGCCCCGAGGCTCCCCGATGGTCGTTGGGCCTCTAATACGGTTTCCTGCCGTGATATTCAAGTTAAAGAGAGATGAATGGGCGCCACCCCCGGAATAAGTTCGCGGCTCGCCAACCGCTGGGGGTTTCCGGCCTGCCAGGTCAATGCGCCATGAGGATCGGCAAGTCAGCCCCGGAAAGCACGTGGCGGGTGAATCCACCGAAAATCACCTCGCGCACGCGGCTATGGCCGTAGCCGCCCATCACCAGGATGTCGGCTTCTGCCACGCCAGCGGCAGCCAGCAAGACCTCGACGGAAGGACGCCCGTCCTGCTTCAGGCGCTGCAAGGTCGTGTTGGGATTATGCCACGAAAGCGCGTATCTCAGCCTTTCGCAGGAGAGTTCCTCGGTTTCCCCGTCCTCGACGACCGAAAGGATGACGACCCTGTCCGCGACTTCCACGAATGGCCGCGCGGCCTCGACCGCCCTGGCAGCTTCGGGTCGGTTCTTCCAGGCAATGGCGACGGTTCCTGACAGACGAACTGGTGCGCGGGCGGGGGAGATCAGCACCGGACGGCCGGTCGCCATAAGGCAAGCCTCAAGAGTGTTCATGGACACAGGCTCTCCCTCGCGGGCGCGCCCAATCACCAGCAGATCGGCTGTGCGCCCATACTGGGCGAGCCAGGTCGGCTCGTCTCCGACCTCCAACCGCCATTCCGCAGAAGGAAGATAGGTGGTCAGGTCGGTCGATATCGACAGCTTTTCGCCCTCGCAGAAATCATGGAATGCCAATTCGGCCCTCTTCTGCCGTCCGGCTGCGTCCTGTTCCAACGACGCGAGGATGTCGCCGTATCCGACGCCACCTCCCATGTCGGCGGACGCCATGACCATCAGAGCCTGCTGAGCGTCGGCCCGGACGTGCAGGAATTCCAGATGGCTGCCCAGCAGGCGAGCGACCGCGAGCGCCGTTGCGAACACGGGTGCATCGCTGTCTGCCCCAGTAGCCGGAACGAGAATGAATTTGAGCACCGCTGCCTCCACGCGACAGGGCCTCGTGCCTCGGAATGCGATTGCGTGCATTGACCTGGATCAACGAACCTGCGGCCGCTGCTTATGCCAGATCGGCGAGCAGCGGAGGCGTCGCGGAGCGCAGCAGCATCTTGCGCGCCTGCCACTGCGTGGCGGCATCGAGCGTGGCGAGGAACTGCACCTCGCCGCCGGCCAGCCATGCCACCGGTAGTCCGTCGCGAAACAGGAGCCGGTTGCCGGTGAGAGCCGCGAGTTTTGCACCCGGTGTCAGAATGCCCGCGAGATTGAGCGGGTCCGCCCCGGAGAGCGAGACAAACTCGTCGGCAGGTGGCCGGCGGCGCACCTCGCGCAGCATGCCGACGGCGTCTGGCAAGGCATATTGTTCGCCGGAGAAGCCGGCGACGAACCGGCCACCTCGAATCTCGCCGCGCGCCTCCAGCCGCCGATACACGCGCAGCAGATCGCGCCACGGCGGCAGCCACTCGGCCTCGCGCGCCAGCAGGCGCCAGAACACCACGCCATAGCGGCGCAACAGCGAGCGTGCCACATGTTCGGTGGCCGCTGCTCTGGCCTGCGGTTCGGTGGCAGGACGACGTATCAGCGCCCAGCGACCGGCATCCTCCATGCCGAAGCTCATGATGCGGCGCCGCCGTGTGCCACTCCCGAACGGCTTGCGCCGATCGGATGGCACCAGCAGCGCCCGCAGTCCGCCAAAGCTGTCCGACGTCACCATCCCCAGTGAGACGAGTTCGCCGAGCGCCTCCTCGACCTGCGGGCGCAGCAATCCACTCGCCTCGGCCAACTCGTCGAAGAACGATGCGCCCTGTGTTCGCAGGCAATCGAGCACCGTCGACGCACGCCCGCTCGGCCGCGCGCCGTCCGCCGGACCGGAGAGCGCGGTCCAGAACGCGGCGTGCCGGCGCGCCAGCAGAGTGACCGGCGTCGTGCGTACAGGCGAGCTGACCTTGCAGCCCGGCGTAAGTCGCGCCCAGGCGACACGCCCGGCCAGGCACATGTCGTCGAGCCAGGTCGGTTCGTAGCCGGTGATGCGCGCCGGCAGTATCTCGGTCTCCCAGGCACCGGCCGGCGCCTCGAAGCCCTCCAGCAGCGCGACCGCGGCGGGAACCGAGTCCGGCCCTTCCAGGCGCGTCGCGTCCGTCACGCGCTGCCAGGCGAACAGGAAGCGCAGGAAGTCACGCGCGGCGACCGGCTCGATCTCGGCGCGAAGGCGGCGGACTGTATAGTGATGGATGCGGGCGAGCAGCCGCCGATCGCACCATTCCTCGGCGTTGCTGCCCGGCGTGAAACGGCCACGCAGCGCAAAGCCCTCGACCTCCAGCGCGGCCAGCGCGGCGCAGATGTCGTCAGCCTCCAACCCCAGTGGCGCGGCCAGCGCAGCCTGAGTTACCGGCCCCAGCCCCTCCAGTCTGCCGCGCAGGATATCGGCCAATGCTTCGGAGCCTGCCGACAGTGCATAAAACTGCTGCGCCCGTTCGGCCGCGACCCACAGCACCGCCTGCGGCGTGACCACCCGGATCACACGGTTCTCGTCTGCCAACACGCCGAGCCAACCGCGCCATTCCGGCACGGCGTGCACCTCGTCCTTGTTCAGACAGCCGAGCCAGAGCAGCGCGTCGTGCAGTTCCTCGGCATTGACCGGATCAGGCCACGCCTCGGTGCGTACCCGCACGATGGCCTCAGGATCGAGCCTGCCGAGGTCCGCCGCGTTCTCCGGTGCAAGCCAGCGCCTCGCCATCACCGCCTGCGTCCGGCGCTCCTCCAGCGGTGCATCGTCGAGGTACGCATAAGGCCGCGCCGAAAGCACCTCCAGCGCCAGCGGCGAAGGCTGCGTCAGGTCACGGGCAATGACGCGGACATCGCCGGACTCGATGCGTGCAAGCAGCCGTTCCAGCCCTTCGATGTCCATCGCCTCGTGCAGGCAGTCCGCTATCGTCTGATTGGTCAGCGGATGATCGGGAATCTCGCGATCGCCGGCCAGGTTCTCGGCGCAGGCCATCTGGTCGGGGAACACGCTGGCGACCAGATCCTCCGCCTCCATTCGCGCGAGCTGCGGCGGCACCTTCCTGCCGCTGCGGAATCGCGGCAGCGCCAACGCGACGCCCGCCACCCAGCGCCACCGTGTGGCGAACATCGGCGCATCGAGCACCGCCTGGACCAGCAGCGATCGTACGCTGTCGGAGCGCAGATACTGCGCCACCTCCGCAAGTTCGAAACTGTGCGTGGTGGTCAGCGACAGCACGATGTTGTCCTCGGTCGCCGCCGCCTGAAGTTCGAAGTTGAACCTGCGGCAAAAGCGCTTGCGCAGCGCGAGGCCCCAGGCGCGGTTGATCCTGCTGCCGAACGGCGAATGAACGACAAGCTGCATGCCGCCGGCTTCGTCGAAGAAGCGCTCCAGCACGATGGTGTCGTGCGTCGGCAGACATTCCAGGGCGGCGAACGACGCCATCAGATACTCGAGCAACTGCTCCGCTGCCGCCTCGGCGATGCCGATCTCTTCGGTCAGCCAACGTTGCGCGCTGGCGCCGGACGCATCACGCCGCAGCCGGGTGACGATGCCGGCGCGCAGGCGCGATACCGACGCCGAAAGCTCATCGCTGCGGCCAGGCGCTTCGCCAAGCCAGAACGGAATGGTCGGCGGCTGACCGTGCGCATCCTCCACCCGCACGACGCCGCGCTCGACCCGCATAATGCGATAGGCATTGTTGCCGAGCTGGAACACGTCGCCGGCCAGGCTTTCGACGGCGAAGTCCTCGTTGACGGTGCCGATGGTCTGGTTCTCGGGTTCCAGCAGCACCTGGTAGTCCGCGTTGTCGGGGATCGTCCCGCCCGAGGTCAGTGCAGTGAGCCGCGCGCCACGCCGGCCGCGCAGCATGTGGTTGATCGCGTCGTAGTGGACCAGCGTGGCGCGCCGCCCACGGCTGGTGGCGAAGCCCTCGGCCAGCATGCGAATGACGGCATCGAAATCATCGCGCGACAGGGACCGATAAGGCCACGCACGGCGCAATCGATCGTACAGCTCTGCTTCGGGCCAATCTTGCGCACTGACCTCGGCGACGATCTGCTGCGCCAGCACATCCAGCGGCTGATGCGGAATGCTCAGGCGATCGAGTTCACCGCGGCGCACGCTGTCGAGCAGCGCCGCACATTCCACCAGATCGTCGCGCGACAACGGAAACAGATGTCCTTTCGGAGTGCCGCCTACCGCGTGGCCGGATCGTCCGACGCGTTGCAGGAAACTCGCGATCGAGCGCGGCGAGCCGAGCTGGCACACAAGGTCCACGTCGCCGATGTCGATGCCGAGTTCCAGCGACGCGGTCGCCACCAGCGCCTTCAACTCACCGCGCTTCAGCCGCTGCTCCGCCGACAGCCGCTGTTCCTTCGCCATGCTGCCGTGATGCGCGGTGACCGCCTGCTCGCCCAGCCGGTCGGACAACTGCCGCGCGACGCGTTCCGCCAAGCGACGTGTGTTGACGAACACCAGCGTGGTGCGATGCGCCTCGGTCAGCCGCGCCAGCCGGTCGTACACCTGCTGCCAGACCTCGGCCGACATCACGGATTCAAGCGGCGAGTCAGGGACCTCCAGTATCAGCTCGCGCGGACGCTGGTGGCCGGTATCGACAATCGCCACGTCGGTCGCGGTGGTGCCAGCCAGGAGATGCGCGATGGCATCGATCGGGTTCTGCGTCGCCGAGAGTCCGATGCGGACCAGCCTGTCGCCGCATAGGGCGCTGAGGCGCTCCAGCGACAACGCCAGATGCGCACCGCGCTTGTTCGACGCCATGGCGTGGATTTCATCGACGATGACCGTGCGCGTGCTCGCCAGCATCGTGCGGCCGGACGCCGAGCCGAGCAGGATGTAGAGCGATTCCGGCGTGGTGACGAGGATATGCGGCGGACGCCGGCGCATGCGCTCGCGCTCGCCCGAGGGAGTATCGCCGGTGCGCACCCAGGTATGGATTTCGACATCCGGCAGACCGCGTTCGCGCAACGCCGTGCGAATGCCGGCGACCGGCTCCTCGAGATTGCGCTGGATGTCGTTGGACAGCGCCTTCAGAGGCGAGACGTAGACCACCTGCGTAACATCGCCAAGCTGGCCTTCCAACCCCTGGCGCACCAGCCCGTCGATCGCCGCGAGAAACGCCGCGAGTGTCTTGCCGGAGCCGGTCGGCGCGGCAATCAGCGTATCGCGGCCCGCCTGGATCGCTGGCCAGGCCTGCACCTGCGCCGGCGTTGGCGCCGCAAACCGACCGGCGAACCACGCCGCGACGGCGGGATGAAATAGGGACGCAGCTCTCATCTGACCGGCAGAATAAGGGGAGCCTGCGGCATTCGCGCAATCATTGATCGAGATCAATGCAGGCGCATCCCTGAATCGGCAGCCTGCGGCCCATGGCACAGGACCCAACCCAGCAGGCCAACGCTCTCGTCGACCGATTGCGCGATCGTGGCCACCACACCCAGGCCGAGCATCTGTCGAAGCTGCTGTCCCTGCACAGCATAGAGCGTGGGCTGCTGCTCGCGCTGCGTGAGGCTTGCGAAACGGTCCTGACGGCGATCGAGGCCATCGATCCCGTCTCCGAGACCATGATCAAGGAGCTGCGCCTGGAGGTCGAAAAGCACCTCCGCTTCGCGCACGACAAGGACCCGCGATGACAGCCGTATCGCGGCGTCTGTTCCTCGGCGGCGCGAGCGTCGCGGCCGGCAGCGTCGCGTTGATCGGCGAGACGCGTCCGGTCGCCGCGGCAGACGAACCGCCGATCGTCGGCCCGATGCCTCTTCCCATCACCCTGACGGTCAACGGTGTGGCGCGCGATACAAGCGCGGCGCCGAACGCCACTCTGGCCGAAGTCCTGCGCGGGCCGCTTGATCTCACCGGCACGAAGATCGGCTGCGATCGCGGCGCATGTTCCGCCTGCACCGTGTGGCTCGATGGCGCGCCTGTCGCATCCTGCATGATGCTGGCGATCGATGTCGGCGGCCGCGCGGTGACAACCATCGAGGGCCTGGCCAAGGGCGACACGCTGCATCCGGTGCAGGAGGCATTCATCGCGCACGACGCGATGCAGTGCGGCTACTGCACGCCGGGCATGGTGATGAGCTGCGCCGCCCTGCTCGAGCGCATGCCACAACCTACGGCGGAAGATGTGAAGACGGCGATCAGCGGTCATGTCTGCCGCTGCGGCAGTTACCCGCATGTCGTCGAGGCCATGCTGTCGGTCGGGAAATCCTGAGCATGCACACGGAGAAATTCCCGGTCGGCATCGCTGGCGTCGCACTCACCGAGATCGAACGCCAGGTGCCTGACGACGAACCACCGCCGCTGCCGGTGAACGACGCGCTGCGCGTGATCGGCAAGCCGGTGCCACGCCAGGACGCACGCGCCAAGGTCACCGGCGCCGTGCGGTTCACCGTCGATGTCAAGCTGCCGGGGATGCTGCATGCGCGTATCCTGCGCTCGCCGTTGCCACATGCGCGTGTGCAGGCAATCGACGCCGATGCCGCGGCACGCCAGCCGGGGGTCCGTGCTGTGCTGCTGGTCGCACCGAAAGACGCCGTGCTCCGCTATGTCGGTGCGCCCGTTGCGGCGGTTGCGGCGACGACCGCGGGCATTGCCGAGACGGCGCTTCGCCTGATTCACGTTGACTATGCGCCATTGCCGTTCATCGTCGATCTGGACGCAGCGCGGCGGCCGAATGCGCCGACGGTGTATCAGCACGGCGAGTCGCCGCAATTGGCGGTCGCCGAGATACCGATCGCGCAGAACCTCGCCATCACTGGCAACATACGCGGGCCGGAAACGCAGGGCAGCCGCGGCGACATCGAGCAGGGCTTCGCCCGGGCCGAAATAGTGGTCGACGGCGAATATCGGACGCAGACCCAGACCCATTGCTGCATGGAGCCGCATGCCATCGTGGCTGACTGGCGGCCGGATGGATTGACCGTGTGGATGTCCACGCAGTTCACCGCCGGCGTGCGGCGCGAACTGGCCGAGAGCTTCGGCTTGAAGCTCAGCCAGGTTCGCGTGAAGGTCGCCGCGATGGGCGGCGGCTTCGGCTCGAAGTCGCAACTGGGCGCCTACGGCCGCTTCGCCGTCATGCTGTCGCGCGAGGCGCGTGCGCCGGTGCGTCTCGTGCTGGAGCGCGACGAGGAGCATCTCGACACCGGGAATCGCCCGGCGACTTGGCAGCGTCTACGGATAGGCGCGCTCCGCGACGGCACGTTGACGGCGATATCCTTGCAGGAATTCGGCACTGCCGGCGTGGGGGTCGGTGCCGGCGTCGGCAACTTTGCCCAGGCGCTCTACACCTGCCCGAATTTCTCCGCCGCGCAGAACGACGTGTTCATAAACGCCGGTCGCGGCTCGCCGATGCGCGGACCGGGCAACACGCCTGGCGCGTTCGCCATGGAGCAGGCGATCGACGAGCTCGCCGACAAGATCGGCATCGATCCGCTGGCACTGCGCGAGCGCATCGACCCAAGCCCGGTGCGCCGTGAGGAACGCCGGATCGGCGCGGAACGCATCGGCTGGGAACAGCGTCACAAGCCGGACGCCGGTGCGGGCCCCATCAAGCGCGGCATCGGCATGGCGCAATCGCTGTGGGGTGCCAACGTCTATACCAACGCAGCCTGCGAGGTACGGCTCCAGCGCGACGGTTCGGTGCTGGTCCTGTCGAGCGTGCAGGATCTCGGCACCGGGATCGGCACGATCCTGGCACAGGTGGTTGCGGAAGAGCTCGGGCTTCAACCGAACGACATCACCGTGCATATCGGCGACACCGATTTTCCCGCCGGCCCGCCGTCGTGGGGCAGCCAGACGACGGCCTCTCTCACGCCGCCGACGCGCAGCGCCGCCTGGCAGATCAGGCAGATGCTGTTCCGTCAGGTGGCGCCGAGGCTCGGTGTCGCGCCCGAGCAACTGATCGCGCAGGACGGCCGCATCGCTGTGCGGGACGACATATCCCGCGGCATGAGTTTTCGGGAAGCCGCTACCGGCCTGCGCACCGACGCGATCAGTGCGACGTCAGCGCGCAGCGACGACTATGGCGGCTTCCGCCGGCATGCGGGTGATTCGGCCGGCGCGCAAAGCGATATCGGCGGCGTGCAGTTCGCTGCGGTGGCGGTGGATACCGAGACCGGCGCGATCCGTGTCGAACGCGTGGTCGCCGTGCACGATTGCGGCCGGCCGATGAATCCCAGGCTGATCGAGAGCCAGGTGCAGGGCGGCGTGCTGATGGGCATCGGCTACGCGCTGCTGGAACAACGCATCATGGACCAGCACACCGGACACATGGTCAACGCCAATTTCGAGCAGTACAAGCTGGTCGGCGTGCGCGAGACGCCACCGATCGAGGTGGTGCTGCTGGAGAACTACCAGGGTCAAAGTGCCACGGATGCCTATGGCATCGCGGAACCATCCAACATCGCCACTGCGCCGGCGATCGCCAACGCGGTATTCAACGCGATCGGCGTGCGCCTGCGCGAACTGCCGATGACGCCGTCCGCGGTGCTCGCCGCACTCGGCAAACTGCCGTTGAGGAGCTGACGCGATGGAACGCTTTTCCTGGCAGTCAGCGCGCTCGGTTCCGCAGGCGGCTTCGTTGGCCACGACGACGGTCGCCGACGCAATGCTCGCCGACCCGACCGCGGACAGCGTCATCCTGAAGGCGGGCGGCATCGATGTGCTCGACCTGATGAAGGAGAACCTGCTGCGGCCGGGTCGCCTGGTGAACCTGCGCGAAATACCGGGCCTCGATGCGATTGCCGAAGACGATGCCGGCGTGAGGATCGGTGCGATGGCGACGTTGCAGCAGGTCGCTTCGCATCCCGTGCTGCGCCAGCGCTACACCGCGCTGGCAGATGCCGCGGGCAGTTCGGCAAGTCCGCAGATCCGCAACGTGGCGACACTCGGCGGCAACCTGCTGCAACGCCCACGCTGCTGGTATTTCCGCTCGGCGGCGCATTACTGCGCGCGCAAGGGCGGCGATCCGTGCTTCGCCTTCGTCGGCGAGAACCAGTACCACGCCGTGTTCGCACAGTACGGCTGCGCCATCGTGCATCCATCCACCGCGGCGACGGCGCTTGTGGCGTTCGGCGCGCATGTCGAACTGATGAGCGCTCAGGGAGCATCGCGCAGCATGCCGCTTGCCGAGTTCCTGGTGGGGCCTGAGACCGACATGACGCGCGAAAACCGTTTGCGCGCCGGCGAAGTGCTCACCGCCGTCGTGTTGCCGCCGGTGTCAGCCGGCACACGTTCGGTGTTCCTGAAGCAGGCCGAGAGGCCGTCGTTCGACTGGTCGATCGCCGATGTCGCGGTGGTGCTGGATTGCGCGGCCGACGGGCGCTGCGGGCACGCTGCCGTCGTGCTGGGCGCTGCCGCGCCGATACCGTGGCGAGCGGCGCAGGCCGAGGCGGCGCTGACCGGACAGATGATCGACGACTCCGTAGCGCGGAAGGCCGGCGAAGCGGCGATCGTCGGTGCCGCGCCGCTGCACCACAACGCCTACAAGCTGCCGATCTTCACCGCCCTGGTGCGCCGCGCCGTGTTGAAGGCAGCGGGCGTCACCGAACAGGAGAATCCACGATGACCACACGCCGCGCCGCCAATCTCGCCATTCTGTCGGTCGCCGCGCTGGCTATGGCACCGCGCATTGCTTCGGCACAGACGCAACTGACCATCGTCCTGCCGCCGCCGCGGGCGGACTTCGGCAAGTCGCTGGGGGAGGCGCTGCGGCTGCGGCGTTCGACCCGCTCCTTCGACCCGCGACCGCTGCCGCCACAGGTCCTGTCGGAGCTGCTGTGGGCCGCATATGGCGTTAACCGGCCGGCCACCGCGGATCGCACAGCACCCTCGTGGCGGCACGCGCGGGAGACTGACGTCTACGCCGCCACGGCGGACGGTGTCTGGCGCTATGACGCGGTAAAACACGCGTTGGTGCCACAGCTCGCCGTAGACGTGCGGGGGCAGACCGGCGTGCAGGACTTCGTCGGCACCGCGCCGCTCAATCTGGTCTATGTGTCGAATGCCGAGCACCTGAGCGGCGTGCCCCGCGAGGAGCAGCATCGGGTGGCCGCCGCCGATATCGGCTTCATCGGCCAGAACGTCTATCTCTACTGCGCGTCGGAAGGCCTTGCCTGCGTGTTCCGTGCGTCGCTGGACACTGACCGGCTCGCCCGCACGCTGGGGTTGAGCGAGACACAGTTCATCATGTTCGCTCAGACGGTAGGCTACGAGAAAGCATGACGGATGAACAACTTCACCCATCCACTGTATTATCCACAGCCGGAACTCGCAGTTCCGCCTCCGCCACAAAGCCATACCACCTTGATATAGCTAAGTGTTTCGCCAAATAGTTAACGTATCGCTACATATACGCCTACGAATTGAATCCCAGGGCCATCCGGTACGTACCTAGCCATCATAGGGCTTGACCGTGACGATTGCCAATCGTTCGGATCTCTAACAGAGGCGAGCCTCCGACACCACGGTGTCGACATGTCCAGGTTCCGGAGCCAACGCTGGAATCGAGGCCCCTGCCTGTGCTTTATCCCCGCAACATCAGCGTAAGGACCCGCATATATGCGTATAGCGATGATCGGCGGCGGATACGTCGGCCTGGTCTCCAGTGCCTGCTTCGCTGAGTTCGGCATCGACGTCACGGTTGTGGAGACTGATGCCGAGAAGCTCGCTGCCCTGCATGAGGGCCGCATGCCGATCCACGAGCCGGGCCTGGACAAGCTGGTGGCAGAGAACGTCGCCGCCGGCAGGCTCGCGTTTACCGACGACCTCACCGCCGCGGTGCACGACACCGAGGCGGTGTTCATCGCGGTAGGCACGCCGACCAGGCGCGGGGACGGCCATGCCGACCTGTCATACGTCTACGCCGCCGCGGAGCAGGTGGCCCATGCACTCAGCGACTACGCCGTGATCATCACCAAATCCACCGTGCCGGTCGGCACCAGCCGCCGCATCGAGGAAATCGTCCGCGGCGCCCGCCCGGATCTCGAGTTCGACGTGGCTTCCAATCCTGAATTCCTGCGCGAGGGCAATGCGATCGGCGACTTCATGCGACCGGATCGCGTCGTGATCGGCACGGAAAGCGAGCGGGCGCGCGACGTGCTGCGGCAGCTCTATCGCCCGCTCTACCTGATCGAGGCACCGATCGTGTTCACCGGCATCGAGACGGCGGAGCTGACGAAATACGCCGCCAACGCCTTCCTGGCGATGAAGGTCACCTTCATCAACGAGATGGCGGACCTGTGCGAGAAGGTTGGTGCCGATGTGCACGATGTGGCGCGCGGCATCGGCCTCGATGGCCGCATCGGCCGTAAGTTTCTGCATCCTGGACCGGGCTATGGTGGCTCCTGCTTCCCGAAGGACACGCTGGCGCTGATGCGCACCGCGCAGGATTACGGCGCGCCATCGCGCCTGGTCGAGACCACGGTTGCGGTGAATGACGCGCGCAAGTCGGCGATGGCAATGCGGGTGATCGCGGCGTGCGGCGGATCTGTGCGCGGGAAGACCATCGCGGTGCTCGGGCTGACCTTCAAGCCGGAGACCGACGACATGCGCGACGCCCCTTCGCTGTCGATCGTCGCGCGGCTTGCCGGCGACGGGGCCATGATCCGCGCCTTCGATCCGGAAGGAATGCAACAGGCCAAACCGCTGCTGCCCGGCGGCGTGATCTACTGCCGCGATGCGTTCGATGCCGCGCAGGGAGCGGACGTCCTGGTCGTCATCACTGAATGGAACGAATTCCGTGCGTTGAGCCCAACCCGGCTGCGCAATGCGATGTGCGGGCGGGTGCTGGTCGATCTGCGCAATGTCTACGACCCGATCGCGATGCGGCAGGCGGGGTTCGAGTATCATTGCGTGGGAAGAGCAGACATGACCTGAGCCGCGGCCTCCCGCACCCCGCACGACTTGCGCCTGTAAGGATTTCTGGCTGAAAGATACGTAGCCATGAAAAGAGGTCCTCACCGCATGCACCCCGTCGTCGGCATTCCCGCCTGCGCCAGGCTGGACAAGGGTCAGCTCCGCCACGACACGCCGGCGCGCTACGCCGCGGCTGTGTTGGGCGGCGCCAAGGCGGTGCCGATCATGATCCCGCCGATGGGCGAGGCCTCGCTCGCGGTGCTCGATCGCCTCGACGGCCTGTTGTTGTCCGGCAGCCCCAGCAACGTGCATCCATCGCACTATGACGGCGGTGAAAGCCTCACCCCCGAGCATCACGATCTGGAACGCGACGCCACGACGCTGCGGCTGATCCCGGAAGCGCTCGCCCGCGGCATGCCATTGCTGGCAATCTGCCGCGGCATCCAGGAACTGAATGTCGCCCTCGGCGGCACGCTGCACCAGAAGGTGCACGAGGTGCCCGGACGCATGGA
>Ga0210390_10002334_pt1 | contig 16883 bp, 16 predicted proteins | sample IncBWH11OmetaG_FD_161050 | JGI IMG/M metagenome (GOLD analysis project Ga0210390, IMG submission 161050) | Forest soil microbial communities from Barre Woods Harvard Forest LTER site, Petersham, Massachusetts, United States - Inc-BW-H-11-O ... | reverse complement strand
AGGCCAATCGTAAAGGATGCAAAGTCCCATGCTTTGCGGACCGTCGAAAAGCCGTCCGCACAAGTCCTGGTAGAAAGAGGTGGAACTATTGAAACTGACATTGAAGCCATGGATGAGAATCGTGACGTGACTCTGGCTTTCGTTCTGCCCCGGTCCCAGATCGGGGAATTGATCGGCCTCGGCAGCCAGCAGCGCCTTGAAAGGACCCGGCGCTACTCTCCGCCAATTGGCAATGTTGTTGAGCGGGCCGGCATCGCTCACGAAATAAGAGAGTCCATTATTGTTCAGGCCGGTGCCGGTCCCGTTATTGTTGCGATCGCTGATGAGCCAGTATTTTGGCATAATTGAGAAGGATGCATTATGTCATGCCGAGGAACTGCTTTTTATCATAGCTATGGCCTTAACATGGAATCGGCTACGGGAAAGTCACCCCACGGGAATTGCGTTTAGTGACAATAGTTCTCATGACGCACCAAGTCGTGCGCTCTGCGCGTTCCGGACCGCCCAGCGCAAATCAAACCAAAAAAGGTTTACTAACAGTCGCCATTGAAACGCGATTCCCCGCCTCGGGCAAGACAAAAAGGTGGTATTACCCGAATGGGTAAGACGAACTCATATCAACGCATATTACTCTCTGCAGAACAACGACACCTTGCAATGGCCACCGCATTCCAGCATTCCACTCACTTAATGTCATTAGTCAACGACTGACCTGCGGTCGACCTAGGGTCAGCTCCAATCTTTCTTACCTGAGGGAGCTCGAACTTCCAGCCTCTGCCAACTCTGTAACTGTTTTGAACCCCGTCCGTTTTGCAACCGTTGCGGCAAGCAGGCGATTGCCTTAAATCCTCGATTACCTTTGGTTAGGAGTTCGAATCGCCGTGTAGAAGTTGTTGTGGAAGATTTGCAAGCAACGCTTCGCCATCCGGGTATGTGATCTTCCAAACCCGGTCAAACACGGCACCTGGCCAGGAGGGCGGGTTAGCCACCCCAAGTGCCTTGGCTAGGTTCGGTATCATCCCGTGATGCCAGCAGATCAGAATCACTTTGCCGCTGTACCGAGATCCAGTTAGCAGATCCGTCGCCAAACCTCCGTAATCTGACTTCTTGTAAGAGTCATTAACACTCATCTGAAGAGCAACGCTCAACGGCGTTATTGTCTCTACGGGGCGGTTGCTGTTGTTTGATGCTTTGGCAGCATAGAGAAAGGCAGGAGTCGAAAACCTCGGTTGAGGCCCCTGAGAGTCAATCGACACGTAGGTACCCGAAAAATTTGTGTTACGGACGAGATTGCAACTCAATGCAGGACTTTGTGGAGCGAAGAGTTCCGGCAATGCGACGGCTCTCACCGAACCCGCGATCGAAAGATGTGGTCCGCCTACGTCGTCATTTGATGAATTCCCCAACTTTTCGCCGTGGCGAACGATCAGAATTTGACTTGGCTTTGTGGCATCCATAAAATCTACAAATGGCAATGAAGATAGATCAACACCTCAAGCTGGCAAATTTCCGGCACGCTCGCGCTCGATTGCGAACGCGATCTGGTCGTCCCGCAGGGGTGTTGCCGAGCCTGCTTCATGGGCGAACATGGCTTTGGCAAGCGTCAGCATGGCATTGGGATCGTTGACCGAAATTGGAGTGCTATGGGCTACGGGAGGATTAAGCCAATGGCTCCAACCGTTGATATACGCTTGGATCGCGGCGGGATTGCCGCCTGCATAGCGCGCCGCGAGTTCTTGAAGTGTAAGCATGCCGCCAGGGAAGGCATATAGAACGGCGAGCAGGTGGTACCATGCGGCGACCCCATGTTCTGGCGTACGGTAGATTGTGGTGATGTTGTGGTCTGGCGAGTTGTCCGGCTGTGTGATGGCGACAAAGCCAAGTCGCCTCTTTTGCCATGACGAGAAATTCAGGGCTCCCGGGTTGTTAGTCCGGATCGAACGATGTACACTGTAATCGTCCGGATCGGCAGAGAAAAAGCCGTTAGGAACCAGGGAATCGAAGACCACGCCGTATTTTGCGTTTGGCACGCCGACAATAGCTGGCTGAAAAAGCGGCGCTCCTGAAACAGCCTGTGCTGCCAGAGACTGCTGTTGAGCTGACGGCCCTTGTCCCTGCACGAGCTTAGGTAAGGTCTTGCCTGTAATCGTCGGAACGAAAGCTTCTATGAAGTCCGTACCAGCGTATCCCGCCGCCGCAATGCCGAGGAGAAGGTCCACGTCACCAGCTCCAATGGCAAGAATCCTACTAAGGCCAAGAGCCAGAACAGCAGCAACACCAGCAACGAAACCGATCAATAGGCTAACGACCAAACGGGCGGCCACAAAGACATCCGCGGAACTCGCACTCTGACCAGACGCATCGTCATTCATTTTCTTCATGCCCGCTAGAACGCGGACGCCTTGTCCAATCATGCCGAGCAAACCGGCGAGCAGGAGTGCAATAAAGACACTGGTTGGGGTTGCAGGGGACATATGAAATCACTTGGGTTGAAAGTATCAATCTGCGTTTGGGACAGTTGCGAAGGTAACCACGTATACCCTAGATGACTCGAGAGGACACCTAATGGCCTATGGTGCCCTAGACGATTCTTAACAAGGGTGGGTATTGACGCCCGTCCATTAGCGCCAAGAGATAAAAAGCTGTTCTCAAGAGAGATTTCTTACTAAATACATTAATCTGCGTCAACACCTTCGTTCGAATAACCAGCGGACGCCACCATTTACAACCGCGGAGTTGACAAGCAACAGAGCCATTTGCATATGCTTTGGCATGCTGTTGAGGTGGCCCTCGCGGTCAGCTTTAGGGCCATATTTTTGTTCGATTTGCTCTCTAAAACGTCAAATTTAAGCGACTTCTGTCGTGTTCGGTCCGCATCTCGACAACCGCTGCTATCTAACGGTTTCAAGTGCCGCAATCGCGGGTTACATTCGCAGTGGCAAAATCGATACCTTTTCAGCCTCGCAAATCTTGCTGGTCAACGACTCCCGCTCAGTCCAACAGTCGCAGGCAATCAATGTCAGCTTGCACTCGTTTGGATTGCAGAGTTTCGCCGCCGCTATTGTTGTCCGGTTTCCTCTCGACATACCTTTCAGACAAAAGATCCGCTAACGCCGACGAGTCCTTAGCCGAACGGAGGGACAAGCGCCTAATATGCGGAATGCGTGTCTCGTGCTCTTTGGTCTGAATTAGCACGAGGAGAGTGCGTAAGATTTAATGAGAAAACTCTTGAATCAGTCATAAAATTTCGATATCCCAATTAACGATGCCGTTGCTTTGCCCGTCTTGGTTCTCGCAAGGACGAAAGAGAGCGCAATAAATTAGGTGTCCCTATGATTTTAGGCGCGGGACGATGGAAGCAGTGGCAAGGCCATTACTTTTAAGGACGGTGCCTCAGCGGCGATTAGCGAGGAGATTCGGAGATTCCGCTTTGATTGGTTTTGCTGCCTGGGGCGCATACTTGAACTTAGGACGAGTGTGAGTGCGTTCTTTCGGGAATACCTTCTGAAACTCAAACCCAGATCGCTTAGAAAGTGTGAGGCACAGTCAAATGAGCAAAAATGGTATCTCAACCGATCAAACGCTAACGTCTGAGCAAATCCAGAATCTTAAGCGGAATGATCGGGAGTTTGTCTTCCGTTATTATTGTGATGAGGCGACACAGTATCGGCATAAAATCCTGCGTCCAGAGGAGGCGCAGTTGTACGCGCAGGCAGGCCTGAAGATCGGTGCGGTATACGAATTCGGCGGCGGCGCCCCTAGGAAAAAGCATGACCCACCGCATCCTGAAGATTTTGAAGTAGAGAGGGCGGAACGCGATGCCAATATCGCCCTCGCTCAGGCGGCGGCCGTTAAACAACCGAGAGGTTCAGCAATCTATTTTGCCGTCGACTATGATTTCGCCGATGAACCAACGTTGACGAAAATCAGCGGGTATTTTGGAAGAATAGAAGAAGTCTTCCGGAGCGCGAATGGAGGAAATTTAGCCTATGCACTTGGCGTATATGGTTCCGGGCTTGTATGTCGACGGATTAAACAAGAAAGACCGGCCGTACGGTTTGCCTGGCTGGCGGATGCCCCGGGTTGGACGGAAAGCAAGACCTACAAAGACTGGACGGTAAAGCAATTCGCCGCGGATGGCACTTTTTCGGGTTTCGATTATGAGGATTGTCAGGCGTACAATGACTTTGGAGGATTTATTCCAAAGCCTGCTGGCGTCATCTCGGCAGCCGTGAGCGGTGTTGCGTTCTCCGCTCCCGAGCTTGTCTTAACGCCCGGAGATGCATGGAAAGGCATCCTTTCTACTTCCAACACGGCGCAGACGATTGGTCGCGCTCATCAGGGATTGAGTCGAAAGACGATTTATCAGCTTGGTGCTGGCGGTAGCGCTGGCGATATTGTGGCGCCGCTCACACCAAGGTGCGATTGCTCCGGGTTTATTTGTTGGGCTATGGGCGCTCCCAGGGAGTTTCCACCTGGGTCAGACCACTGGCTTTATACGGACACTATCTGGGAAGGAGGTGGAGACGTCGGAGCACGTTTGTTTAGTCGGGTTCCAGACGGGGCTGTTCAGCCGGGTGATCTTTATGTGTATCCTGCACCTGATGCGCACAGCCACGGGCACGTGGCGATGATTACTTTGGTGGAAGGTGGCCTGCCGCAGCAAATATTGCACTGTTCGTTGTCGAACTATGAAAGAACGCAAGACGCAGTCCGAATCACAAGTCCTGTTGTCTTTACCCAAAATCGGAACTCTCGCATAATGCGACCTAATTATGATGCGTTGCGGCAGGGAGCGGGCATCAAGAGCGGTGCCGTACCACAGGATGAGATCACGCGCGTTCCGTCCTTTGAAGAATTCCACAAAGCAACACTCACCGCTTTGCACGAACATTATCAAGGTCGCCCGCATGCGAAGGTCCGAAGCAGAGAGGCCTTTGAGGAGCAGAAACGATATTTACTAAATCTTTATCAGGGTGTGAATGTCAAACACACCTTCGTCGATAGCGGTGGCCAAGTCTTCGATTGCATCCCCATCGATCAACAGCCAGCGCTGAAAATGCTGGGGCGTCCAATATCCAAACCACCCTCCCTATCGCACCTGGGCTCTTTCGAGCCGCGAGCCACGCGAGCTATGGAAATCTTCCCGCCCTTAAGTCCCGACCGGAAAGACCGATACGGGAATGCAATGTCTTGTCCGCAAGGTACGGTTGCAATCCGAAGGATAACGCTCGAGGAGCTTACGAGGTTCGAAAGCCTGGACCATTTTCGTAAAAAGAATCCTCGAAACGCGTCCAAACCGGCGCGACGGCGCCCAAGTATAGAGGCCCCAGACGTCAGCAACCCACCGCACGAATATGCGCACGCCTATGAGATTGTTGATAATATTGGTGGCCACAGCGTGCTAAACGTGTGGTCTCCACCAGTAACAGGAGATCAGATCTTCTCGTTATCGCAACAGTGGTATGTGGCCCAAGGTAATCTTGGTGTACAGACTGCGGAAGTCGGATGGCAAGTGTTTCCGCAAAAATATGGCCATTCGAAACCAGTGCTTTTCACCTACTGGACGGCAGACGGCTATCAGCAGACGGGGTCTTACAATACCGATGCTGGGGACTTCGTCCAATACAGCGCGACGCATCCGGTTGGAATCGCGATCGATGCGATCAGCACAACGAACGGCACTCAATCCGAAATTGAGCTTACCTTTATGCTCTCGGAAGGTAATTGGTGGTTGTATGTCAACGGCACGGACGCAGAACACGCAGTAGGATATTACCCTGTTTCCCTCTATCAGAACGGACCAATGACATCAAACGCAACTGAGATTGACTATGGGGGCGAGACGGTTGGGTTGACGACTTACCCATGGATGGGAAGTGGTGCCTTTTCAAAGGAGGGATACAAGAAGGCTGCTTATCAACGCAACATTTACTACTTTCCCCCTTCAGGAAGTACTCAGGATGCAAATCTCACGGAGTCACAGGATTGGCCGGGTTCCTACACTATTACTGTCGCTCATTCCAACGATTGGGGTGAGTATTTCTTCTTCGGCGGGCCAGGAGGAAGTGCTCCCTCCATCGAACATGCCCGCCCGCTAGTATTGGAGACCTTAGCGCGGGCCTTGGGCTTACCCGGTGGAAGCCTGTCTGAGCCGTCTTCTAACAGCCTTCTGAATGCTTGATGTCAGACTACCGCTGGCAATGATTCCATCTCAATGACTCGCTCGCGTGCACGGAGCTTCTCTAACGCTCACCCGGGTTCGCAGGCGCGGTTTCGTCAGGTTGGTAGTTTTCGAACCCGCTCGGGCCCGGTTGCGAAGTTGCGAACGCGCCTGGTCCCGTGAAGGGTTTTGCCGAGCCTGCTTCACCGGCCGAACATTGCTTTGGCAAGCGTCAGCAATATTGGTCTTAAGTCTAGGCGCAAATCAGCCGAGGAGCCGAGCACTGCTACAAAACTGGTGGCCGTTTAAGAACTTTTTTCTGAAAAAACGGAGGAAGCGCCTCGGCACTTACCACGTTGGGTTTCTGTTTTTCGTTCATCAGAGCCTCATACATAAGCCACTCACTGTCCCTTGTTAAATCTACATCCAGTATTGTTTCAATAGCCTTTGTAAGGGTGGAATTGTCACCTATAGAGAACTTACCGAGAACTACTACGGGTCCAGCGCTCACGCCGCCGAAGCTTTTAAGAATCAGCGTCGTCAGAGCCTCGGAGGCGTTAGATGTTGCCATCGAAATATACCGGGTGTATTTCCAAGTGTTTGCGTCGATGTTTGGATACGCTGGGTTGGGAAGCGTGACCTTTGGGACAACATCGTACGTAACGCAAGTAGGCGTATTTGTAGAACCATTTAAATATCCATCTGCGTCCACAAATACCGGTACATCCTGAGCGAAATCGTGAAGGGCTTCTAAAAACACGGTTAAAAGTCCGGTCAGCGTGTCTGTGTTCACAGACCCACTCAATTCTAAGCCGTTTAGCGAAATGTTCGCTATTGGCTTTGCCAGTGCGACGCCATCTCGAGTCACGTATTTTCCGTCAAAGTAGTCTTGATAATAATCAACCAGGATATTGTCCAAGGACCTTGCATTATCCATTCGTAAAGCCTCCCGAGCAGGGCCCTGTAACATTTTACAAAAGTTTTTCGTGAATACCTTTGTGAATTCGGTCATCGCTCCAGCGCTTATCTTTATTCTGGGAATTGCGTTAGGATCCGCCGCCTTGGCTTCACTCTCTAGCGTTTCTACGTAGGCGCGGAGAAATCGCGTCTGAGCTATTTCATCTAAAAGAGGTTTGTTAAGTACAGCGTAAACCTCTCGGTTTCCAAGAACTGCTTGGGAAATTAGAGGCTTAGAGGTTGTCTGGCCACTCGTTTGACGATAGAGGGCTTCTAGCTCGTTTCTCACACGACGCACCGTCGTCGGGCCATTCACCCGTGGCTCTACAGGACCAAAGCCGTTCGGCGGATACCGCTGGGGTAGGGCCGAAACCTCCGGCGACAACGGAATTTCAGTACAACCCGCGCATAACAGGCATGACAAAAAAAGACCCTGAAGAATTAGATAAGACTTCATAGATAACTGGCGGCGGAACAAAGCCGCTACGTTTGACTGTCTAATGTGAGCTCTCGACTCGAATCGCTTTCCTCTCGTTGAAATATTTCTTTCGACGAGGCAATGTCCGCCAGCCCAACTGCTACGAACTCACGACTACTGCTTGGCCGTGATCATTGAACCGTCCGGTTGCTTGGTGTGATCAACGCCTTTGTTCAGAAGAAAGCCCGCATGGCTGATTCCCAAGAGGGCTAGCATCCCTTGAGACAATACAGGAAACTGCGAAATGGGATTTGAATCTCCATCTTTTATTGTCCAGAATGTGCTGGCTAGGCTCAGGCAATAGGCCAGCGCAATGACCACGGTGAAAAAGAACATCTGAAGTTTTCCGAGATCAATTTGTGCCGCATTGCCGATTTCGTCGCCTTCGAACAAATCGCTAAAGGTGGCATCAGCAAGGGTTGGATTGGCGTAAAGAGTGCCCTGTCTTGATTGATGAATCGTGTCGATAGTATCTTGCACTTGTTGCGATTTGAGCTCGGCTGCTGGAGTCGTACTGGTGGTTGCATCCGTTTGCGTGGCGGGCGTATTTCCCGTGGCAACGAGCGCTTTGGCAGTTTTCACCGTTTCCGTAGGATCCGGATTCTTTGAATATTTCGTCGCGGCAATTAGCGGACTACCTATTAAGGAGGTGACACTGATACCCATCACAGCCCAAAGGTTCTGATCAATTCCGATATCGAGCGGAGCATCCGCGCAGTGGCGGATTCGGACAGTGACAGAAACGATGTAGGCGGATAGAATGATAATCGTCCACACGACGGCCTGAAGCCGAGCAAGGCTAAAGACGTTTTGCTCGTTAATGAGAATGCCACTGACCCTGCCAGTTATTGCAAGACCCAATGTAAGCATAAAGATCAAAAGCAAGAATGCCGAAGCAATCCAACTGGCGATCGGCGGCAGGAACCAAGCGGCGATGGGTAGCAAGACTACTAAAGCCAGAAGGATGAAGGATGCGACCGTTCTGTCGAGGAGCTTGAAAGTCGGATTTGTTGTCATGAAAGGTTTGTTACTACAGATGCCTAGATACCCTCGGTTTCGAGTGTTGTATTGCGTAAGTTATCTCTATCCTGTCCTGCCGTAAGAAAAACCAGCAAAGACATCCATTGCGATAGATCGCGAAGCTTCTTTGCGAGAGACTTATTGTGGAAATCGGTTGTCGCTGGCCGTGCTGCAGTCAAAAAGGCCTAATTGGACGTTTAACGGCAAAACGCTAGTTGTTGTTTCTACAATTGTACGGTAAATGTCTCCGAAAACTGGTGGCAAATGCATTGCCTTCCGTGATCCACAACACCCCTCCTTGCGAGGATCGAGGCGTCAATCCGCCGGGATTCCTATTGCGACCAAATTTTTATCGAAAAACGTGGTGTCATGCAAGGTTTTTTGTATTGCTTTATACGCTTCCTTATCTCTTCGGGTACAAAAGGCAAAATCACCCAGAACGAAGCCGGTTCGAAGATTCTTCAATATTGCTTCGAAGGGACCGCCACCAATTGAGACAACGTCGAGGTGTTACAACTTAAACGCACGCGACGCGAATTTGTATATCGGTGCGGTGAGTACCCGCGAGCGCCGCGTTCAAGTTCTCATCGGCGACGCGAGTCTGCGCTTCTAGTCGGGAAAAGAGAATCAAGGCGGTACGTCATTCGGCGTATACGCACGATTGCACCAGTGACTTAGAGTAGTCGCATACCTGCTCATTCATCTTTTTTGCCAGTAAGTTCCATGCCTATAGTTCTACAACCGTGGTAAAGTGCCGGGTCATGACCCGGCGTGAATTTCCAATATGAAAAAGGCTCTCATCATAAGCTCGTCCTTTATAGTATTCGTATTCTCACTCGCAACGATCGCCCAGACTGGTTGGGGCGCTACTTTGGGGAAGCCAACGGGACGCGTCCTGCTTATCTCCGATATTCACTTCGACCCGCTGGCTGACCTATCTATTCTGGAAGACCTGACTAACAATCCTGCAGATCAATGGGAGGGGATCTTTGCCAAATCTAAGCAAAACCAATATGCACGGGCTCCAGCTGATACCAATTATCCGTTGCTGAAGTCAGCTTTATGTGCCGCCAAGGCTCAGGGTCCGTATGATTTCGTTATCGCTTCGGGTGACTATCTGCGGCACAATTTTCAGGAGAGATTCCCAGCAGTTAGTAAGCGCACAAGCGATCCAGCGGCGTTTGCTACGAAGACAGTAGTTTTTGTGATTAATGCCTTACAGAAGACTTTTGGCGTCCCGGTGTACGTGGCCCTTGGAAATAACGATTCGAGCACCGGAGACTACGACGTAGATCCATTAAGCGCTTTTCTGGTAACTCTTGGCCATTCAATCGGAGTTCTGGCAAAGGACCCAGAAGCAGAAGCCGATTTTTGCACTGGGGGCTATTACGAACTGGCGCACCCTGATTTGGCCAACGAAGAAATTATTGTTTTGAATACAGTTCTCTGGTCTAGGCCATACGGTATTATTGGATCGAAGGTTGTAGAACCTGGTTTATCGGAAATGGATTGGTTCGCTGAGAAATTAAATCAAGCCGAGACTCTAAGACATAAGGTAATACTAGTCATGCACATACCGCCCGGCCTCGACTCCTACAGTTGTTCTCGTCAGAAAAACGGAAGAGCTCCGATTGAGTTTTGGGAAAATGCCTTTTTGACCAAGTTTTGCGACCTGATACGAGAGCACGGAGGCATCATCCAGATTGCGCTAGCAGGCCACACTCACACGGACGATTTCCGCGTCGTGGGAACAAAGGATAACTCATCGCCAGTCTTCCTTCGGATTACGCCGTCAATCAGCCCAATCTATCTAAACAATCCCGGTTTTTCCGTTTTGAAGTACGATCCTACGTCCGGTGATATATTGGATATTTTGACCTATTATTTGAATCTAAGTCCCGGTGGGACTGACCCGCAATGGAAAGGGGAGTATTCCTTCTCTAGGGCATACGAATCTAGCTCCCTGAGCCCAGCAAATATGTTACAGCTCGCAGCAAGAATCCATGATGACCCGAAAGTGCGTCAGATTTTTGCCGGTTTCTATGCCGTGTCAGCTCCATCGCCTATCACTGATACGAATTGGCCGTTCTTTTCCTGCGCTCAGACTATTCTTCAGTCCGCCAACTACAGTAGATGTGTTCAAGGCCAATAAGGTGGTTAATTTTGGGTAATGTACCAATGCTTAAAAAGAGTTGTGCCGCCATGGAACGGCCAGCACCGCCCTTGTACGAGTAGAAGGTTACTATCTGTCCGTGGCTTTCTATGGTATCGGTTACCACTGATGTTGTGGAAAGATAGCTTCTGATTGTCCGTGCTCTATAACGCTTGAGTTTAGCGGTCGACATATGCCCGCTGAGCATGTCTGAGGCGTCGGCGCGCACCAGCGGCCGGCGCGATTCTCCTTTCCGCCTTTTTCTTTGAATCGCAGAAAAAACCGTTTTCCCAGACGGATAATGACCTTGGACCCTTCAGATTGAATACGGCACCAATCCGAGCGAACGTGTAATCAAGGACCCCGAGCAGAGTGCGATCGGGGTCCTGTCAGAAAAGCTGGGGTGTGGGGAGATGAAGGCATCGCTTGTGATGCTTAAATCGAAAAATCGCCTTGACACCTGTTCGGTAATAACTCACAAGGTCATGCCCCCCCATCCAGACTCAATATGCGAAGAATGCTTTTCTCGATTGCCGTGCTTCTGAGCACGTTTCCATTCCGCGGATTTGCAGAGCCACCCGTGAAGGACACCGATTTTTTACAAGAAAAAGAGGGCGACAGGGCAAATAGTCACGTTGCAAGTTGGTTCCCTCCCGTCGGTCATGAGTTAAAGAAGGGGACGACGCTCTACGTATGGGCCGGTGATCAGGACCGCATCGCACCCGACTTCATTGCGGTGATCGACTTCGACGAAAGCTCCAAAACCTATGGCAAGGTGATCAGAACCACGCCCGTTCCGCCTTCCGTGCCATCGTCCGGGAATGAGGCGCACCACATGCATCTATCTGCGGACGGCAGGGTGCTCGCTTGTGGCGGCTTGTTGAGCCTCTTACAGGGTCATGATGGGATCTTCTTCTTTGACGTCACCGACGCTCGGAATCCAAAGTACATCGATTCAACGTCAGCTCCGCTCTCAGCAATTACGGATGATTTTCTGCCCCTCGCATCTGGCGGATTCCTCGTTACCCAAATGGGCTCCAACACTGGCGGAGCGCCGGGACGGATTGCTGAATTCGATAAGAGCCTCAAACTCATTCACGAGTGGCCGGACAGCCCGCCGACCGACGGATTCAATCCACACGGCATATCCGCCCGTCCGGAAATCAATCTCCTGGTTTCCAGCGACTTCGTCAATCCGGTCAGTACGCTCAACGTAGACGCCGACGCGCCGGAGCTTCGCGGCTCGGTAAGAGTTTGGGATCTGAAAGCCCGAAAGATTGTCCGGACGGTCACGATCCCTTCAGCCATCGGCACCATGGACGTGAAGCTGATACCCGGAGATCCGAAACGGCGCGCTCTCACAGCTGGCATGTTCGACAGCAAAATCTATCTGGTTGATACGCAGGGGGGTACCTACAAGCCGGTCTTCGATGCCTTGACAGTCGGCGGCGGGCCGATGTCGATGCCGCAGATCCTCTCGATTACAAGCGACGGTACGCGACTGATCTTTCCATTATTAAATACCGGCCAGATCGTGATGCTGGATATCTCCAACCCGAATTATCCGTTTGTCCTGGATGTGGTTAATCTCGGGCCTGGCTCGCAGCCGCACGTCGCGGGACTCACGGAAGACGATAAGCGGCTGGTCGTAACCGACTACTTCCTGAACGAGGATGATTTCGGCAAGCTCCATTACGAGGGTGACCACAAGGTCCATGTTCTGCAAGTCCGACGCGCGAGGCTGGAGATCGACTACCGGTTCAACCTGGACTTCAACACCGCCATTGCGAACAGCCGTCCGCACGGAATCGCTATCAAATGACACCCACACCCAAAGGCTGCCGAATCGGGCAGCCTTTGGTGCCCTTGTAACAATAGCCCTGTCTCCTTGACAGATTCCTATTTCCTTGAAGAGCTTAATCCATGATCACAACGGTCACGGGTAAGAACCAGATCACCATTCCGGCGGAACTGGCGCGAGAATTGGATATCGCCCCGGGAACCAAGCTCGATTGGACAAAAGGCGAAGCGGGCGTTCTCATCCTTAAGATCATTCCGAATCGCGCGGAACTGGCGAGGCGCTTGGCAGGACGCGGGCGAAGACACTTGCGAGAGGGTAGTAGTCCGATCCGGGACTTGGTCGAGGACCGTGTCCGTGAGGATCTACACGAAGACTTGTCGTGACTCGTTTCGGCTTGATCTCCTACCGAAAGACTCTTCGCTTCTTTCGCGCACGCACCCTAAAGAGGCTGTTTTTTTCGAATCCATTTATGTTCACCGTCTACAACGCGGAATTTGTCATCCGCACCAAAGGCAAAGGCACCTACGAGGTGACCGAAAAGGTGGCGGAACTGGTACGCGCCAGCCAGGTGCGGACTGGGTTAGTGAATGTGTTTCTTCAACACACCAGCGCCAGCTTGCTTATTTTTGAAAACGCCGATTCGTCCGCGCGTCGCGACCTTGAGAGATTTTTCGAACGGTTAGTTCCCGAGGACGCAACATACTTTTCTCACACAATGGAAGGACCGGACGACATGCCTAGCCATATTCGGATGGCACTCACCCGAACCTCGGAATCGATTCCGATTGCGGACGGCCAACTGCGACTCGGCACTTGGCAGGGTCTCTTTTTGTACGAACATCGTGCGGCGGGTTCCGAGCGATCGTTGGTTGTTTCGGTAATCGGAACAACGAAGTGAAGCTGCAGTACTAAAGCGTCGCCGGTCGACTAGTGCTATTGTCGAAGCGGGATGAGCGCGCGCACCCGCAGGTCGCGCAGATAAAGTCCTCCCCAGACCAGTACGCCGGCGATGACCGGGCCAAGGAATGGCGCGCCAACTCGCACATTGGTAGCGGTAGCACCGCCGAGGTAACCGGTAATCAAGATTGCACCAAGAATGGAGGTGCGCGGAATCAAATAGACCAACGTGCAGGCGAGTTCGAGAATTCCCAGCTGGAAAATCAGGCTCTCTGGAAATCCAAATTGAGCGAACCCTTCCACCACCGGAGCCGGCTTCATCAATTTTAAGACGGCACTAAAGAGCAGCAACAGCACCGGCAGTGCGCTGACAATATATCCGATGACAATTGTCCGTTTCGAGATTTCAGGAGGTTGAACGTCTGTTTGCATGCCGAAGTATAGTTTCCTGGAACCCGAGCCCAATTCCAGTCCTTTCTAGACTAGTTAAGTTAGTTATTTAAGGTCGCAGGGAGGGATTGAGGTCACAGAGAGGGAATGACGGCTGGGCTGCAAATGCTCGCGGGGACATCGAGGCCTGTGGGCGAGAACCAGGCGAAAAAGAGAAAGCATCGCACAGAGGTCTCAGAGGCCACAGAGAAGGTATGGCCGTTGGGCCGAAAATGCTCGCCGGGCACCGAGGCCCGCGGGCGAGAACCAGGCGGAAAAGGGAAAGCATCGCACAGAGGTCTCAGAGGCCACAGAGAAGGTGTGGCGGGCGGGCCGAAAGATGCTCGCCGGTACACCGAGGCTTGCAAGCGAGAACCAGGCGAAAGAGAAACAAGTTGAACCGCTAGGGGCCGCCCACTGAAAAGGGCGAATCCGGCATGAAAACTCCTGGACTCTGTCGGAACAGCGTTGCCAGGTCTTCCTGGGTTTGGCCGCCCACCTCGATACCAATTTCCTTGAGATCACTTAGCCAACGGTTGGTGTTGCTTGTGTCTGTCAACGGGAAATCCGCCATCGGGCGCGGAATTTCTTTCCAAGGAAGGATCGCGCCAAAGACAAAAATCCTGGGGGTTCGATTTTGTCCGACCAGAACGCCGATCTCAAAATTGATCCACGGACGCGAAAAAGTTTCCCGCGAGGTGATGAGGACTATGAGTTCATCGCAGCTTTGCAATTCTGCGAGGACAGCAGGGAGCCAGGCCTGACCGGAACCCAGAGGATCTCTGTCCGAGGCAAGAAAAAAGGTGAATTCGGATCCCGAGACAGATCTGAGTATTTCCATGAATTGGATAGCTTCCGGCGTGCCTTCCAAGTCATGAGAGATGAAGATCCTTTTTGGCATCAGGGGATGATGTATCATTGCAAATCGCCTGTGTCATCTGCGCATCCAAGAACGCAGCGGTGCGCAAAGCGATGAACACAGAAAAGCATCCGGCGCTTTTAATGGTCGATACAGTCTCTTTCCTGGCTAGTATCGATTATCGACACGACGAATGGGGTGTCGATGTCACGATCGGCGGCTCCCAAAAAGGGATTGATGCTGCCGCCCGGTCTTCGTTTCAATGCGGTTAGCCAAAAGGCGTTGTCGCTCGGAAAGCGCACGCCTGCCACGGGCTTTCTGGTCTTGGGAAGAGATGAGGGAGCCAAACAAAATCGGCTACTTTCCAGCCACGCCGGCCACCAATCTTTTGTATGGTTTGCGCGAGGCGATTTCGATGCTACACGAGGAAGGCTAGGCTACGGTTTGATGTTCTGATTCAAGCGGAAGAAATTGTCAGGATCGTACTTCTTCTTGACGGTTCGGAGCCGGTCAAAGTTGGGACCGAATGTCGCTTTGATCGTGTCTTCCTTCTCGTCACCCAGGAAGTTCAACAGGTACCCGCCACTCGAGAAAGGATGTATCGAATCCGCCAAACCCCGAGCCCATTCGATATGGTGGTGGGACTCTCCTGGATCGGTCCATTGCGCAAGGATGCCAATGGAATACTGGACCTGGCGCTGGGCAAAAGCGGTTTCGGAAACGCCAACCCGACTCGCAGCTCCACCATAATATTCAACAACTACCCCGCTCAGAGGAGAGGTCGCCCGGTTCGCATGCTCCACCAGGACGGCAATCGCCTCGTCGCTTAACTCCCGCAGGAAAGTGCTTTTCCAATAGTTTTGGTTTTCAGCCGGAAAGCCTGCGTCCAGTAAGGTTTGCATTTGCGGAAAGGGCATTGGCTGAATCATATCCGCCAGCGGCGTGCCGAAACTTCTAAGAGGTTTAAACACTTTCTCCCCTTCGGTGAGATCTCCGCAATAACAGGCAATGACAGCCACGGCGGGAATACCATCGGGTGTGTATAACAATGCGAAATAGGCGGTTAGTTCCTCTGGTGCCGACTGGGTAAAATCTCGATAAAATCGGAGAACCTCCACCGCACGATCCCTCGGATAGATGACCATGCCCCCAAGAATGGTGCTCACCGGATGGGCACGAAATTCGAAGGAAGTAACGACTCCGAAGTTGCCACCTCCGCCCCTGAGCGCCCAGAATAAATCTTCGTTCTCGGTGGCGCTGGCAACTCGAGGCTTCCCATCAGCGGTCACGATATCAAACGATAGAACGTTGTCACAACTCAGGCCGTATTTCCTGACTAGCCAGCCCACACCGCCCCCCAACGTGAGCCCGGCGATGCCTGTCTTCGATATAACGCCTGCCGGAACAGCCAGGCCATACAGATGAGTTTCCCGATCGACGTCACCCAGCGTTGCTCCACCTTGCACTCTAGCCGTGCGGTTCTTTCCATCGACATGAATTCCCTTCATGGCAGATAGGTCAATCACCATCCCGTCATCGCAGAGTGCCTTTCCGCCGACGTTGTGGCCACCGCCACGCACCGCAACCAGCAGGTCATTTTCCCGGGCAAAGTTCACAGCAGCCACTACGTCGGAGACACCCGAGCATCGGGCAATGATACCGGGGTGCTTATCAATGCTGGCATTCCAAATCTTCCTTGCTTTTTCATAACTAAAATCATCTGGCTGTATCACCTCTCCCCGAAATGAGGTCAGAAACCGTTCAATGCGGTCACGGTCTATTACCTTCCCTCTGGTGCTGGTAAGTTCGCGTTGTGTTAGTTCTTCTTGCATAGAGTGGTTGTTACGTTTCTCTAACGGGAGGTATCTAAGGCTTCGGATTGTCTCGGTAAATAGAACTAAAGTTCCAGTTGGTGGGATGAGGCTCCGCCCAGGGCGCAGTGTTTAGAGCCTTACCCTACCGCAAATCGAGAACGAGGACGAGCACGATTGGGGAGGGAGAGAGTCATGGGGTCACATCAATGGCAAGAAAGCGCTGGAAGCCCCGAATCGGACGGAGCCCACCCTACCACGCAGCTTCTCTTACCTGACAACTGGCAACTGACACTGACAACTTCCTGATTGACGC
>Ga0210390_10002332_pt1 | contig 16898 bp, 16 predicted proteins | sample IncBWH11OmetaG_FD_161050 | JGI IMG/M metagenome (GOLD analysis project Ga0210390, IMG submission 161050) | Forest soil microbial communities from Barre Woods Harvard Forest LTER site, Petersham, Massachusetts, United States - Inc-BW-H-11-O ... | reverse complement strand
ATCGCGGCGCGCATGTTCGCGGGTCGGATACTGGGTGCGGTGGACGCGCTCATTCTTCAGCGCCGCAAAGAACGATTCGGCCATCGCGTTATCATAGCAGATTCCGGTACGCGCAACGGAATGCCGAATGTTGTATTTCTTCAGCGTTTCCGCGAACTGCCGAGACATGTAGTTACTGCCGCGATCGGAGTGGAAAATAGCATTCTCGGCAAGAGGATGATTGCGGGCTGCCATCTCGATGGCCTTCTCGATCAGCAGCGTCTTGTAGTTATCGTCCGTCGCCCAGCCTACCACTTCTTTCGTATGGCAGTCGATGACCGTGGCCAGGTAAAGCCAGCCCTGCCATGTCGCAATGTAGGTAATATCACCAACCATTTTCACGCCCGGTCCGTCAGCAGTGAAATCGCGTTCCAAGAGATCGGGAATGTCGTGCTCCTGGCCGTCGCCCTCGGTGAGGCTGAACCGCCACGGCTTCGGCTGACAGGCCTCCAGGCCAAGTTCGCGCATGATGGACCGCACCAGCTCCGGCCCGGCCGGCACGCCCCAGGCCACGAGGTCGGTGTGCACGCGCCGGTACCCGTACGTCCCGTCGGAATCGTCAAATGACTTCCTGATGTAAAGAGCAAGTTCCGCGCGCCTTTTCGCCGTCACGGATTCCGGCGCGCTTCGCCATTCGTAGAACCTGGACCGGGAAATCTCCAGCCACTTGCACATTTTCACGATTGACGGCACGTACTCGTCGTCCGATTCCTGGTAAGCCGCATACTCCGCGTCGATGAACTCGAACCTCTCGGTCACCGATGGTCGCGGGCGAAGTATGCCGCGGCTTTTTTCAGGAACTCGTTTTCCATCTTCAGTTCCCGGGTTTCCCGCCCGAGCTCGCGCAGCCGTGCCCGCTCGCTCATAGTTAGCGGCAGCTCTTCGCCTGCATGCTCGCGGCGATAGGTGCTCACCCAGTAACCGAGGGTGCCTTCGTTGATACCGAGCTCCTGGCAATCGGACGCGACGTCTCGATCACCATCTTCACGGCTTCATCCTTAAACTCAGGTGAGAAGCTCTTCCTCGGTCGGGGCAAAATTTTCACCTTTCCAGATAATCCATCCTATTGGATAGACTGTCCGGAAGGCTCGGGGCACCTCAGAGGACTTCAATCACGTCAGCCGCAGAGGTTTCAAGTTCTGCTCTAGCTTCCTCCAGGTTCACATCGCACCACGCCTTGACCTCATCAAGCAGTTTCTTCTTGGCGCCCCGCTTCTCATCGTGGGTCTTGCCGAGAGCGTCTTCAACCTGCCCCGTAAACCTTGGTGGATAGTAGTGCTCGAAGTTGGCTTGACTCCATGTAATGAAGTGGCCAGGTGGCCAGTCCTTGTATTTAGCCTGGAGTCCGGCGACGACCTTCTTACCCTCGCTGTCACCATCAACTACCATCCAAGCCCTACCGCGGTACTGCGGTTCGAGATGGGCAAACAGGAACAGTCGACGGAAGTCCTCGAAGGAGGGCTCTACCTTGGAGATGCCGCCTGCTGCCACGGTGCGGACACGGGCTAGGCCAGGCGCGAACCAGGGGATGAGGTAGCGGATGACGATCTCTGCCGACGACTCCTCAAAGATGAGCCAGCCGTCCCATAGGTCGAAGTCGGACAGCTCATAGCCAAGCCGACGCAGCACGGCGATACGCGCTTCCGGCGTCCGCTCAACCTCGCGAATGGTTGAAGTAGGGATCTCGTTAGGCTTGTAGGTCGATTCGAACTCAAAGATTTTGCTGTCAGGAGCGGCGCCGAGGTGGCGCGTCACGATATTGGAGTGCGTTGAAACTATGAACTGGTTGGTCTTGGACTTCTCTACCGTCACGTTCAGCAGCGTCTTGAGACCTTCTGGGTGAATGTCGTTCTCAGGCTCTTCGATCAAGAACAGATGCCGATCGGCCATGCAGAGATCGGTAATCAGGCCGAGCTGGCTGGAAACCCCCTCTCCCATGGACTCAATTGGGATGTAGCCAAATGAGCCGACCGGAATGCCTGCTTGCTGTCCGTTGCCGTCCTCGGCTGGGTGGACGCTAATACGGAACCCAAGGACCGCCTTGCATAGCGCCTCGTACTCGGCTGCGCGAATGTAGTCAGTATTAGCCAGTCGTGCCACCTTGGCAACCAAGTGCATTAGGTTGGTCTGGACAGCGCGCGTGTTGGCGAGGTTGACGGTTCTTTCAAAGCCGAGAACTTTGCGCTTTGAGAGATAGGTGTAGATGAAGTTGTCCGGCTCCTGTTGGGGCAGTGGCTGAGGGCTCAACTGCGGCCGAGAGTCCACCTGACTCGACCGACTATAGGTGGGACGGTTATTCCCCAGTTGACGAGAATTATTCGCCAGTTGACGAGAAAAATTGAAAGTCATCTTCAGAGACGGAGTGTCTACCTCAGGATAGTAGCGCTGTATGTCAGCAACGCTCTCACCGGTCAAGGCAAAATGCACCCTGGCTTCTTGCTCGCCAAGACGGATGTCGCCGACATTGAAGACAGCACTCTGCTGCATAGTGTGTACAGCCTGGATGAAAACGGATTTTCCGTGGTTGTTGGGCCCAACCAGTATGTTCATCTGACCAAGATGGACGTCGCCCGTATCGGCAAAGCTCTTGAAGTTGGTAATGCGAACGCTAGAGAGTTTCATTGGTAAATGTTAATCCCATCGTCAAGAGTGTCCAGCTTGTTGAGCTTCAGTCGTTTCTTGGGCATAGGGATATCCTACACCCCCGCCTCGCCCATAAGAACAACCTCTCCGTCAACACCCCGTTGACACACAGACCCCCTTACTAGGAACGCGCGGCGGGCGGTTTCCTTCTAATGGGGGAGGGGGGTATGGTTGTGAAGGAGGTGAGGGCATTTGCCTAGGCTATATGCCAAACGGGCCAAAGCGTTTCACATACGCGTGCTTAGGGAGTGCCTTTAGCGCCTTTACGACCTCGCGAGCTTTCTTGGCTACAAGGTCATCAGTATCCTTCGCGAGTCGGGCTGCGAGGTCCGGCGGCACGGCCGAAGCGTCTACGCTAGCGAGGTCGGCAAGTGCAGCAGCGACTTCATACCTGTCCTGCGCATCCTCGGAGTCCGCCAGGTGATCAAGGATGAGCCTGGCGTGCTGGCGATGTAGCATCAGCAGCTTGGTAATAGCCATGGCAGGTGCTTGTACGTACCAGTCCTCATCGGCCGGACGAGCAAGGCGGCCGAGGACGCCAAGTGGCACCTGGCCAGGCATCGACTGGGCAAGATCCTCCAAGAGAAATATTGCCACGATCCGGTGTTCGGTGACTGGGCTTAGTGACAGCTCCTCGATTGCATCGAGAGGTACGAGGCTATGGTCGATACGTCCCAAAGCCTCCAAGATGTGGCCAACAATATGAGGGTCTCCAGCTTCAGTACGTAGGCGATCGAGCAAATCTTGAACTGCCTGTACCTGATCCGCACGCCTTGTGCGCAGGGTAGTCTCGTAAGCAAGTCTTGATGCCTTATCATGCTCACCGAGATCAACGCTGCTGGCGAGCCTGTCTACGTTAACCCTCGATACAGGCGCCTCAGCGGGTTTCGGTCGCGCCGGGATAACTCCCCATATATTTAGTTGCTCCACGATAGGCTTAAGAGCGTTAACGATGTCGCCAGGGTCCAAGCTCTCGTATGTTGGATTGATATTGCTTGGCAATCGTACTGAAGCCGCCTTGAGCACCATGATCTTGTCACGAAGGTGCGGTTTCTGCCTGGCGCGTTGGATCTCATCGATGATGTTTTGGCGACATTGAACCGTGCCGTCCTCCAGCTTGTCATCAGGCGTGCATAGTGCAAGGATGGCATCGGAAGCATCAAGGTATGACTCGACCTTATCGTCGGGTGTCCAGCCGGTCCGGGGAAGGGTTGGCTCGTCGCTCACAATTACGCCATAGATGCCAGCAGCTTTTAGTCCTGCTGCTATCGGTCGGGCTACCTTGGGCTTGAATTTATCTGAACATGAGAGGAAAACAGCCGGTCGTCCGCCTAGCATCGCGCTCCCTGGGATGTAATATTCTGTAGGCAAGCTCTGGTCGCCGACTTCTCTCGGTAACCACGAAGCTTGCTGCTTGTTGACCTCATGAGTTGGCATTATACCGATTGACGTCGCTTGGTCAAAACGTGCAGTCAGGGTATCACACAGACTCGTCGCGGAGATATTAGGTAGCGAATGAGGGGAGGAGGCGTTAGCCCTAGGTCTTGAGATCTACAGACTCATCCGACAGCAGCCATGTTAATATGATGCTATATGACCAATTCGGACGACAACTACACCAGTGCATTACTAGAGCATATGGACGACCAATTTAAGGCAGTCTTAGACGCTGTAGCTGCTCTTGATCAGAGGCTGCGGAGAGTCGAGCAGGCCGTAGACGACCTACCGACCCGTGATGATGTAGCAATCATCCAGGAAGTCATCCTTCACCAGCGCAAAGAACTCCACAGCTACGAACAGCGGCTCACTCGGCTTGAGAACAAGACTGCCTAGCCCTCGGCTCATCCCGCTGCTGCGCTCCTATAAAGTCAACGTAGGCTTGGCAGATGTTGACTCCAAGGAGACCCCCAGCCGCTGGCTCACTGGGCCGCACTCTCAAGCAGCCCATGGAGCTAGTACCTCGGCTCCTTATCTATAGGGACCAACCCTGAAGTGAACGATCAGGCGATCGTCATCGTCCATATCCAGCCTTGAGTACGGTCGCTCCAGACATCGCAGATGAAGGAGGAAGGCTGTGCTGGCACCCACCTCACGGTTCGTTATTTCATAGTCAAGCCGTCCGGTGTCTCCCTTGAAGTTCCGCCCAATAGAGCCAAGGGCATGTATGTCCCAGTACAACTCCTTGCCTTTCGGGATAGCCGCTTTGAACGACTGCTGGCCTGGGCACGCAAGGTCTCTGCCAAGACTGGCATCCCACTGGAAGGCCTGTAGGCTGAGTCAGCCGCTTAGGATGTCGTCGGGTACTAGCAGACTAGTATAATCTTGGCATGATAGACATAGAATTGCGTCTCCGTAATTACCGGTGCTTCGGCGACGAGCCCGTCAGCATATGCTTCACGGACGGGTTCACTGCCCTGGTTGGAACCAACAACTCCGGCAAGAGTTCCCTGCTGCGGATGCCGTATGAACTCAGGAGCCTCTTCAGTCTCCTAACAAATCCCCATGCAAACCCCGGGCAACAGTTGTTGCGTGGCGGAAACTCCCAGGGAAGGTGGACCCCCAGTGTAGCGAGCGGTGAACGGATCTTCCGGACGGGTGCTGATCGGCCCGTAGAGATCGACATAGTGGTTCGCGATGGCCCGAAAGGTAGATTCGCTCAAGATGGCGACCAAGTCGTCTTGACGATCACCTATGACCGCCAGGGATTCACCAATACTATCCTGAAAACCGAAGGTGGAACGGTGCTCGGTTCGATGGAACAGCCATTGGATCTATCGAAGCCGGGCGCACTTGATCTCGAACCGTTTACGAGTGCCATGCAGCAGCTTGTACAGAGCATGTATATTGGCCCGTTCCGGAACGCTATTAACGTCGGTGGTCAAGACTCCTACTATGATATTCAGGTTGGTGAACAGTTCATACGATCCTTCTCAGGTTTCAAGTCTGGGCCTATGCCCGAGCAAAACGAAGCGGTCTATGAGCTTACACAGGAGATCAAACGAATCTTCGGATTTGAAAGCCTGGACACATTAACCCTGTCGGCGACTATAAATCCCTTCAACTTACCATTGACGGTCGAAGCTACCGGCTTGCGGAACAGGGAGCAGGGCTCGCGCACTTTATAGTGGTCCCGGTCAACGTCCTCATTCGGGTCCGAGCTTCCTTCTGATCGATGAGCCGGAACTGAACCTCCATGCATCGCTCCAGCTCGACTTCCTTCAGACGCTTGCCCGCTATACCAACTATGGCGTCGTCTTCGCCACCCATAGCATGGGCTTGGCGCGGACCGCCGCGGATTCTATCTACACCCTCACCAAGCCGGTCGGTGGCACGAGCACGATGAAGCCCTATGGTGCTGATCGCGAACTGGTGACACTCCTGGGCCAACTCTCTTTCGATCGTCGGCCAGACCTCGGTTTCAGTAAGGTACTGCTCGTTGAGGGCAAGTCAGAGCTACGAGCCATCGCCCAGTTCCTCCGTCTCTACCACAAGGAGCATGAGGTCTTGCTGCTGCCGCTCCATGGTGATGAGATGATTCGTGGCGACGTCCAGGCCGAGCTAACCGAGCTGCTGCGCATCGGGGAAACGTCCAGTATCTGATCGACAGTGAGCGCAGCGCCGCCGACGAACCTCTGAGGAAGAACCGCCGAGCGTTCGTCGATCTCTGCTCAAGACTAAAAATAGGTGGCCATGTACTGGAACGTCGGGCATTAGAAAACTACTTCACCGATTCGGCAGTGAAGGAGGCATTTGGAGCCTCTGCAAGCACGCTCGGCCCCTACGACAAGAAGGGGGCTGGCCAGAACTGGCCAAAGACCAACAACTGGCGGGCGGCGCTCCATATGACCAAGGCCGATCTTGAGGCTACGGATCTCGGCGAGTTCCTCAGTAAGCTCTAACCCAAAACTTGCGTAGTGTGCGCCTGTGCTGATAGGGAGAGCCTCGAAGATCGCGTCTTTTCAGTGCAAAGCTATTACCATGCCACCCGGGCCAGCATCGCTTCATGTAGCTCAGTGACTCCGCATGCCCGCTCGCATATGTCTTCGAGCCTGGCAATGAGGTACGCAGCCGAGTCACTCTCAATCAGCGCATCAGCGTGCTTGGCCAGGAAGTTAGCCACCAGGACCGCGGGAGTCAACGTTAGCTGAGGTCGGACATCCCCATAACCTGGCTTTGGCATGAACTGTCCATCTTGGTATTCGAGGTGATTCCGGTAGAGATCAGTCCAGTCACCATGGGTCTCCGCCGACCCCGTAAGGTAGGCCACGTAGGCGTCAGTCCCCAGGAGCTTGACCCGAGCTTCAGCCGACGGCCACCCGATCTTCTTGCGTCCCTCCAAACTGGTCACGTCGGTGATCCCGGCCGCCTCGGCGGTTGCCTGGATCGAGCGCTCCATCCGAGTCTCGATGTATAGCTTTGCGCCTTCTCGCATCCGGACGTTCTTCTGGATCGTCAGGAGCAGCTCACGTTCAGCGATGAGTCCGTTCATGACAAACTGGTCGAAGTGCGAGCCGTCTTCATCTTCGATCAAGTACTTGAGTGTGCCGACTGCTTCGAGGATCGCTCGCTGGATGCTTAGAAGCTGGAACGTCTCCTTTTTCGATAGCTCTCGGATGGTCAGTCGAAGCAGCTTCGCCAGCCGCATGACCAAGCCACGCAGAATTGCTCTATTTCGATCGAGCGGAACTGAAGGGTAGAGGCTCGCAATGACAATGGTGATCTGAGCAAGCTCTCTCAGGAGGTAGAAGCCTGCCTCGTTAAAGGGGCCCTCTCTGTTTGTGGTCTCAAGGACTGACCAATCCGGTTGGTAGGGCTCAAGGAGATCGTCATGGGTCGACGCCGTGTCTGTCATGTAGGGATTATACCCGTATGGTGGTCTGTTGACAGAAACGGTAAGGCTGTGCGGCATGACGAACCCACCCCAGAACCTCCAAGAAGTCATGGAGGTTCCTCTATTGCATTTGGAGAAGTGTCTCAATAACCGCCGTTTTTGAGACTGCTAGCCATGCTCGCGTTTCTGAACCACGCGGCAGATACAAGCCCAGTCTCATAACCCACCCCTCAATCAATGTTTATTTTCTTGCATTGTTACTCAAGTTTCGAGGTTTCACGGTAAGAGGAGCTACGAAGCGGGTATGGCCTATACCTTTTCTGCGGTTATAATGATCTCTCTAGGCGGCCTGTTCGCTTTGCATTTGGCCATCTCCTACTACGCCGCCTGGTGTCTGTGTACAACTGTATTGTTCATAACACTGTGCGCTCAGGGTCGGCGTAAGCGGCCGGAACTTGCGTGCCTGCGAGAAGAGCGGCAAGCCGTCGGTGAAGTAGCTGCTTCCGTCGAGCAGGCACGCGCGGAGCTTGACGTGTTGCACCCACAGCTCGACGGACTCGCCCGCCAGCGCGACGCACTGGAGGACGCGCTTATGACACAACACCGGAAGCTCGAAAAACGTCTTCATCGCAAGCTTGCACACATAGAGAGGCTCCGAAGCGCCCGCAACGAGAAGCTGCAGGTCGAGAGGGCCGCTCATCACGCCAAGGTCCAAGCTGCGATCGACGAGGTGCTCGCCCCCTTGAAACAGCCGTGGGTTGATGAAGCGCTGAAATCACAGTCCATAGCAAGTATAGATTTGCCCGCGGTGACGAGAAATGATGTTAGAGAGCTTGCGAGACGAGGAATTTCCACGGCGGCGGATACCATCGATGTGGACGCCACATCCACTTCGGCTCGGCTAGTCTTGAAGAACGGATCCTCGATAAGGGTTCGTGGAATCGGTCCGAGTAAGGCGCGTAATCTGAAGAAATGGCGTGAACGCTGCGTGCGGGATCTTGGCCGCGACTGTCCGATCATGCTGCCGGATAAACAGTCCCAACTGATTCGCGACGGGTTCTCCATTGAGAAGAATGCGCTCGATGCGCAAGGCTCCGCTCTCGACGATGAAATCAACACACTGATCGAGGCGGCCACTTCTCAATCCACTCATGAGATCAAGATAATGGGCAATAATTTTGAACACGCGTTTGAGCAGATTGACCTGGACCGACAAGTCGCCGAAGCCAAGAACCGGGGCGCCGTCGAATTGGCCGAAAATTACCCTACGATAACTCGTCATCTGCACGCTATCCATATGGACGAGCGTCGGCTGAGCCTCATGAGCTATATCTACTTCCTGTTCCGAGGACACTAGACTCACTTGTTTGGATGCCTGTAGGGCTCGAATACACGAATGTAGCTGTGACCCGCTGTCTTTCGCAGTAACGCTCGACCGTCAGGCGGCGATGTGGTATTCGTTGATGAGGCTGTGGAAAACTTGTTTTCTGTGCATCCGGTGCTCGGCGAGCGAGGTTGATCTGCGGTGGCAGGGCGTGCTCGGGCCGGTGGCAGTTGGCGACACTAAAGTGCCCAAACCGTGGATTCGGATATCGCCGCGTTAATCCTGCATCGAGTCGACGATCTCGGTGAGGAGGAACTTTACCTTCGCCGGAATCGGCCGTCCTGGATAGGCCTGCTCAACCAGGTCCAGGCCCTCGTCCACGGTGGTGAAGCCGAGCTGGCGGTAGAGCAGGATGATGTCATCGGCGTCGATCTCCGCGCGGGCCGCGAACAGCTTCATCGCCAGCAGGTACCGGGAGGACGCGACGTCGACGATCAGCGAGTCGCTGGAGTAGAAGCGCTGCGCATCCGGATCCGGGCCGGGCAGGAACCCCTTGACCGCGTCGTTCAGCCAGTCCTCCGCGAGCCCCTCGCGTTCCGCCACGGCGGCCGCGGCCTGCCGGACCACCTCGGTGGGCATGAACACGGCGTCGAGATCCCGGGTCGCCCTCGTGGCGTCATAGGCGACTGCGAGGGCAGCGCCTCCGACGAGGAACAGTTCAGCTCGCGCTCCGCGGGTCGTCAGTTCTGCTGACAGGTCATCAAGCAGCGCGCGGATCTCCTCACGCCCAAGGCCGGCTCTCATGCGCGGTCGAGCGCCCCGCTGGTGATGAAGACACCGCGGCGGCGGAACGAGGACGGCGACTCGACCAGCGCGCGCGGGTGCAGGCCCCGCAGATCGGTGACGAACCACCACGGCCACGCCTCCCGCTCTCCCAGCCTGGCCCACGACGGAACCGCCCATCCGTCCCTGCGGGCCAGGTACTCGGCCATCGCAGCGAACGCGGCATCCACCCGTCCGTCGCCAGTAGTCCTCGGGGCACTTGCCCACATCTGCGCGGCCGCCTGGACCCCCTGGTGATGCAGGACGCTGGTGTAGTCATCCAGCAGCTGCACGAAGACATAGCGCCACAGCCTGCTCAGCCGCTCGCCCTCTTCGATCATGGCGACAGCGCTGTCGGCAGCCTGGTCGGCCGTATCGAACGCACGCATCTCCATGATGCAATGGTAGCGGTGCCGGGGCAGCCGCTGCCTTTTTAGCCAGTCGGCGGAGCCGGGGCAACAGCGCCGGGCGCGGGCAGCCTGGTGTCGCGCAGGATGCGCCCGACCGTGGCGTCCAGGGTGCTGGTAGCGGGATGACGTCTTCGATGCCGCCGGGAAGCAGATCGCTGCCGCGGTCCCAGGCGCTCATCTCAGCGCGCCCGTACTCGCTTGCCCGCGGTTTGGTGGCCTGGCGGCGGATGGTTTCCTCGAACGGGACGTCAAGGTAGTAGAAGTGGGAGCCGCCGCGGTGATCTTTCCGCAGGGCGGTGAGCATGCGCGCGCAGTGCGCGGCGTAGAAGATGCCCTCGATGATCGTGTGGTAGCCGTGGTCGAGGGCGTAGCGGGCCACGGTGTCCACCAGGCCGATATAGGCGCCGCCGGGGACATCCCGCTCGCGGAGCACGATGCGGCGCAGGTTGTCCTGGCCGACGATCGCGATGCCCCGCCCGTACCGGTCACGGAGCGGGACGCCACCGTGCCCTTCCCGGACGCCGAGTTGCCACGCAAGCAGCACGCTAGGTGAAGAGCAGGTCAAAGGCCGGCAGCGGCTGAGTCATCCTGCCGAGGGTGTCGGCAGTACCCGGCAGAATGGTTACGTGAGCAATCCCGAGCTGATCACGGCCTTCGATCTCGATCAGTGGTCTGGCACTCTCGCCGCCCAGACCACGCTTCCCCTCCTGATCCGCAGGCTCATCCTTGCGACCGCGCCGGTCAGCGAGATCACCATGCGCGCACGCGAAGGCGCGCAGATACCCGGCTGGGACGGCATCGTCCGGTGCGACGCCACTGATGCCCATGTTCCGCTCGGAACCTCGGGCTGGGAGTTGGGCACGAGCAAGGATCCGCGCGACAAAGCTCAATCCGACTTCCGCAGCCGGACCAAGGACCCACTGGTCCTCGATCCGGAAATGACCACGTTCGTCGCGGTGACGAGCCGCATCTGGCGGGACCGGGATGACTGGCTCGAAGCCCGGCGCAAGCAGGCCAAGTGGGCCGATGTCCGAGCGTACGACGCCGACGATCTCGTGACCTGGCTGGAGCGCGCGCCCAGCGTGCACCACTGGATCTCCGAGCAGCTCGGCCGGGACCCGCGTGACGTCCGGACCCCCGACACTTGGTGGGACAGGTGGGCCAGCCAGACTCGTGTCGTCCTTCCTCGCAGCTTCCTGCTCGCGGGCCGGGACGACGTGGTGACCGCGATCCGGTCGGCCCTCGCCAACGCCCCTCAAGTGGTCACGGTGGTCGCGCCGTCCCGGGAGGAGGCGCTCGCCATCGTCTGCGCCAGCCTCCTTGGTGACGGCGACGAGATCGACGCGTTGCGCGCCCGCGCGGTCATCGTGTCGGCACCCGGCGCGTGGGAACGTCTCATCGACTCGGATCACAGCCTCGTGCTGATCCCGAACTTCGACGATGCCGACATCGCCTCCGCGCTGATGAAGGGACACCACGTCGTCATCCCGCTGGGCCGTGATGCTCGGCACGCGGAGGGGCACATCGTCGTCCCGCTGCTCGATCGCGTGAAGGCGGCGGAAGCTATCCTCGACGAGACCGCCGCGATCAACCGGGACGTCGCGAACCGGTACGCCGCGTATGCCCAGCGCAACCTCCTGTCGCTCCGCAGGACCCTCGCGGCCAATCCGAGATTGGCGAGGCCGCCGTGGTCCGAGGGTGAGCAGGGCCGTCGCCTCGCCCCACTGGTCCTCGCGGGTTCGTGGTCCGACGATGTCGACGGCGACCGCATGGCGATCGAGACGCTCACTGGACGGACGTACACAGACATCGAGGGCGACCTTGCGTCCTGGGCCGCCCAAGACGATGCGCCGGTCACCCGCACCGGGCAGGTCTGGCGCGTGGTGTCCAAGGAGGACGCCTGGGACCTGGTCTCCCCGCTGATCACCAAAACCACCCTGAACCAGTTCCACGACGTCGCGGCCCGTGTCCTCGAGGAACCCGATCCCGCGCTCGATGTCCCCGCCGACCGCCGGTTCATGGCCGCCGTCGTCGGCAAACCGAGGGCCTACTCGCCGCGGCTGAGGGCGGGCATCGCGGATAACGTGGCGTTCCTCGGCGGATACGTCGCCAAGGAGGCGCTCAACGACGGGGCCACCGGCGAGCAACACGCCCGACGCGCGGTCCGTGCGGTCACCGAGCACGCCAACGCCGATCCCACGGGACACGCCTGGCAGTCGCTCGCCGACGTCCTCCCGCTGCTCGCCGAGGCGGCGCCGGATGCCTTCCTTGATGCCGTCGATGTCGCTCTTTGCGGTGATCCGACTCTGCTGCGCTCGCTCTTCCTCGACGCCGAACTGACGCCGGCGTTCGGCACCTCGTCGCCGCACATCCGTCTGGTCTGGGCGCTGGAGTCCCTCGCCTGGTCGTCCACACACATGAGCCGGGCTGCAGGCGCGCTCGCCCGCCTGGCCGAGATCGATCCCCAGCCCGACGCCAACATTCATCCCCGGCCCGCGGGCAGCCTGGCCAACGTGTTCAACCTGTACAGCCCGCAGACGTCCCTCCCGCTCCGGCGCCGCCTCGATGTGCTCGACGGGCTACGCCGTCGCTCACCGGCGGCAACGTGGCGATTCCTGCGCGCGACTCTGCCCACGCGGCTGACCATCCTCTCCCCGTCGTATCACCCGCGGTGGAGGGCGTGGGCTCTCGTTCCGCCCGAGACGATGACGTACGCCGAGCTGTTCGCCGGGGTCTCCGAGATCGTGACACGGATGATCGAGGACGCAGGTAAGGACCCCGGCCGCTGGCTCGACCTCGTCTCGCACATCGACGCGCTGCCAGCCGACGACCGCGATCGGCTTCTCGCCGCGTTCGAGGCGCTCGACCCGGACATCCTCGGGGATCCTGGAAAGCAGAAAGTGTGGCACGCGCTCGTCGACTTCGGCACGAGGCACCGGCAGTTCCCGGATGCCGACTGGGCCATGCCCGGCGAGGTCGTGGAGCGGGCCGAGGCCGCGGCGGCGCACTTCGCGCCCTGTTCCCCCGTGGACCTCTCCGTCGACCTGTTCGACCACCGCCCACGTCTCTCCGGAGTCGATCCCCGGGAGCTTGCCGAGTATGACGGGGCTCTGCGCTCCGCGCGCCAGGGCGCAGCACTAGCCGTCCTCGACGCCGAGGGAATCGCCGGCCTCTTGCGCCTCGGCGCTGCGGCCAAGCTCCCGATCGCTGTCGGCTGGGCGACAGCCGAGACCCGCGGCGACGACCTCACCGACGACCTGCTCCCGCTCCTTGGGACGGACGGCTCGGACGGCTGGGTCGCGCAAGGCTACGCCGCAGGGCGCATCGAGGCTGACGGCCTGGACTGGCTTGTCCGGCAGCTCCAGCGCTGGACCGGCGGGGAATCCGTCGCCCAGCAGGTCGGGCTCCTGCTCGCAGTCACGCGGCCGAACGAGGATCTCGTCGCGATCGTGGACGGTCTGCACCCCAATGTGCAGACACCGTTCTGGCAGCGCGTCAACACGATGTTCATCCACCCCGACGCCAGACCCATCGTGGCGCGCAAGCTCGTGGACCTCAGGCGCCCCTGGGGCGCGATCGACCTGCTCGTGACCATGCTGCACGCCCTCGGCGGCGCCGTCGAGCCCGACGTGGACCTCGCCGAATCGGCGCTCATGAGCGCGGCGACCGGGCCGTCCGACGACTCGCCCTGCGCCCCCTCGCTCTCCTGGGAGGTCGGAGAACTCCTCGACTACCTGGAGCGCTCCGGCTCGAACATCGAGACCCGCGCACGCCTGGAGTTCCTCTATGCCCACCTCCTCCAGCACACGCGCACGGCCCGCGCTCTCAGCGAGGTCCTCGGGACCGACCCCGCGCTCTTCGCCGAGATCCTGGCCTACATCTACTACGCAGAGGGCGAGCCCCTCGACGAGGAGGTGTCCCCGGAGCGCCGCGCGATCGCGCTGGTCGGGTACACGGTCATCCGCGAGTGGCACACACCGCCCGGCGTGCGTCCGGACGGGACCATGGACGCCGACGCACTCCGCTCCTGGGTGACCGAGGCCCGCCGCCTCCTTGCCGAGACGGGCCGAACCACCATCGGCGACCTCGCGATCGGCGAGGTGCTCGCGTACTCCCCGCCCGATCCCGACGGGCTCTGGCCTGGCGAGCCGGTCCGCGACCTGATCGAGGATCTCGCCTCGCCCAAGCTCGAGGAGGGTCTGCATACCGGCAAGTTCAACAGCAGGGGCATTACCTTCCGGAATCCAGCCGACGGCGGCACCCAGGAACGCCAGCTGGCCGCGCAGCACCGCGGGTCGGCCGACCGCGTCTCCGACCGGTGGCCCCGCACCGGAGCCCTCCTCCGCAGGATGGCCGACCACTACGACGAATGGGCACGCCGAAAGGACGATCAGTCCGAGGGTTTCGGTGACGACGGATCCTGAGCCGCAAGGACCCGGGGGAGGTCGATGTGGCGCCGGGCAGAGGCGCAGAGCATGCGCGGCACCGCTTGCGGCGTTGCGGTCACAGGGCTACGGTTTCCTCGACAGTAATTCTTCGCGTCGTATGGGTGTTTGAATATCTCCTATCTGCTGCTATAACAGCAGAAAACCGGAACACTTCGAAATCTCCTCGTGTTGACCCGCGAATCACCGCTTGCGACCGTCCGCACCCCGGGTGCCTGAGCGCCGCCTGGGTGCCCCTGCCCTAAACGAGCGCACCAGCCATCCCGAGACAGCCTCCATGACCGGTCAAACATTCAGCACTACCTTCGATCATGGCCCGTCCTACCTAGCGGTGCGTCACCCGCGGCCGGATTTATTTGCGGTTTACGGCGTTCTAGCACCGCAAACCGCAAATAAATGGCGCTGCCCGCCTACCGGGCCGCGCGCCGCCTGCCTACCGGGCCGCGTCTCCCAGCCGGTACTCGTAGGTGAGCTCGTCCATTTGCCGCTTGAGGTCGGCGTCGAGCACGTACCCGGCGGCAGCGACACTGGCGTCGAGCTGGTCGGGCCGGCTGGCGCCGATGATCGGTGCGGTGATCGCCTTGTTGGCGAGCACCCACGCGACCGACAGCGTGACCAGGCTGACCCCTGCCTGGTCAGCCAGTTTGCCCAGCGCCGACACGGTCTGGAAGGCGCGCTCGTTCCAGTAGCGCTCCTGGTAGACCTGGCCGGCCCAGCCGAGCGTGAACCGGCCGCCCTCCGGTGGCGGCGCGCTCCGGTCATGCTTGCCTGACAGCAGCCCGCCGGCGATCGGGTTGTACGGGATGACGCCGACGCCATCCTCTTCGCAGAACGGCAGCATCTCCCGCTCGATCTGGCGGAACAGTAGGTTGTACCGCGGCTGCACCGAGTCGAACCTGGCCAGCCGCAGCGTCTCGCTACGGCCGACCGCCCGCACGAGCTGGTATGTCAGGAAGTTTGAGCAGCCGATGTAGCGGACCTTGCCCGCGTGCACCAGGTCGTCGAGCGCGCTGAGCGTCTCATCGATCGGCGTCGCCGGGTCGTACCCGTGCAGTTGGTACAGGTCGATGTAGTCGGTCTGCAGGCGGCGCAGCGAGGCGTCTACCGCGGACATGATGTGCTTGCGCGAGTTGCCGGCGTCGAACGGCGCGGGACCGGTCGGCGCGAAGCACTTGGTCGCGACGATGAAGCGCTCTCGTTTGCCGTGCAGCCAGCGCCCGATGATCTCCTCGGTCCGCCCCCGGCTGGCCAGGTCACCGCCGAGCGGGTAGGCGTCGGACGTGTCGAGGAAGTCGACTCCCGCCGCTGCCGCGCGGTCCATGATCGCGATAGCGGTCGTCTCGTCGCTCTGCAGCCCGAAGGTCATCGTGCCCAGGCACAGCCGGGACACCTGCAGGCCGCTGTGGCCCAGTCTGACGTGTTCCATGGCTCGCACGCTACCTCAGCGGCCGATGGCCGCGCCGGAACGCGACCGCACCTTGGCCCCGCCGATGTCGGCCCGCTGCCCCTCGCGGTAGCCGGCCTGGTAGCCGTTGCCCGAGTAGGTCACGCGCGTCTTGCGAGTGCGGGGGTAGGCCTGTTCGGCCTGGTGCCGCACGGTCATGGCGCGGTCGGCCAGCACGAGCGCGGTCGACGGCCCGTCCGCCGCGGCCCCCGGAGCCGACGCGCTCGCGACGGCGGCGTCCTCGGCGGCACGGACCCGCGCCACGACGGCGGACGCGTACCCGAGCATCCACGACCGGCGCCACGCCTTCACCCCGCCCCCGATGGCGGGCACGGGCTCCGCGGCCAGCGCCCGCGCCATCTGCACGAGCAGCGAGGTGAACAAGATGTCGGCACGCTCAAGATCAGACAGGTACCCGAACACATGAATCCGGCTCCCTGGCTCCGGCCGGGTCAGCAGGATGCACTGGCAGCGCAGCGCGGAAGCAAGCCCGGCGAGCAAATGAGCCTTAACGGCCGCCCACGGATTATCAAGGTCGAAGATCCGGGCGGCGGGGGAGTCCGTCTCCGGGTGCAGCGCGCCAAGCAGCGCCCGGTCGATGCCGTACCGAGCCATTAGCTCGGCGGCCTTGGCGGTGAGAGCCTCGGCCTCGTGCGGCGTGACCCCCTCGGCCTCGGCTTTGGCCAGGAGTTTGCGGACCCGGTCAAGCAAATCGGTAGAAGACTGCGTAGGCACTGGGGGACCTCCAACTGGTAAGTATTCGAACGCAGTGCTGAATACTAACGAGGGGGTCCGACATTCCAGGCCGGCCGGGCGGGACCCGGGTGTGAGTCATTTTCGTAGGACTTTCTGAGTTGCGCCTGGCTGTGGACCTATTCTGAGTGCCGACATACACTCAGAATAGGAGGCGATGATGCCGGGTGAACCTGATGAGCTGCCG
>Ga0210390_10002331_pt1 | contig 16905 bp, 19 predicted proteins | sample IncBWH11OmetaG_FD_161050 | JGI IMG/M metagenome (GOLD analysis project Ga0210390, IMG submission 161050) | Forest soil microbial communities from Barre Woods Harvard Forest LTER site, Petersham, Massachusetts, United States - Inc-BW-H-11-O ... | reverse complement strand
AGAGCATGAGGACTACGACGGCTGCTCGTTCCAACCCGCCCTATGTCCCCACGCCGCGCGGCGTGGACTATGTGGCATTGGCTGCCGACGTCGGCCCTGCCCGCGCATGGGACGCTGGCGAAGACGGACGTCTGCTGCTTCACCCCCTCTGCGCCAGCGCACCCGACCTCGTGACCTCAGGCGGGAACGTACTCCTGGTGCACTCAGAATTCGCCGGAGTCGACCGCTCACTGGAAGTTCTACGCGCTGGCGGGCTGGCCAATAACACCGGCCAATAACACCAGGCCGAATGGAATCGATTGCCAGGCAACGACATCAGAGGACATGTGGAGTGCACATCAGCGCCTCGCCGGTTGCGGCGGATCTACCTAACCGCGCCATAACACCATGCTTAAAAACGCCCCCGCCAGCCGCTTCATGACCACCGAGGGCTAAGCCCGCGGCGATCCCGGGGTGACGTGCCGACTGCTGCAGCGCGGGCACGGTCCGATTAAGGTGCATCAACCAGGCCAATCGCTCGCGATGTACGACTGGTACACCCTTGCGCGAGTCACGAACTGAAGAAAAGCGGCCGTGCGGGCATTTCGACGTGGTGCTGAGCGACGCGGCCCGGCTGCACCCCTGATCCGGGGAGTCAGCCGGGCCTTCGTGACCCGTCAGTTTTGGCTGATGCTCTGCTCAACGAGAGCGGACAGCCGGTTTTCGATGGCGTTGACCGCTCCCGCGCGGTCCTTGTTGTTCTGTTCGTAGCGCAGCAGAGCGGTCAGTGCGGCGGCGTCGGTGAGGTGCTGCACCGCAGATGCGACTTCGCCGACGGTGAGGTCGTCGTAATTGTCGACGGGTAATTCCTCTTCGGTCAGGCCGCCGGCGAGGACGCGGGTGCGGTGCAAAACGGTCTCGGTGCTGCGTGCGCCCTTGCGGGTGGCGATCTGCTCGGCTTGGAGGAGTGCGGCGTCGCGCCCGGCGGTCAAGGAATCGACCGCGGCTTCGGCGACGGTGCCGACGCGTGAGCGGGTGCGGGCAACGGCCTCCGCGGTCCCGTTGATCCATTCAGCGGCCCAGCGGGTCGGGTAACTGACCACAATGGTGAGCCGACCCACAGCCTTCTGCACCGGGGTCGGCCGCACCTTAGTAGGCTCCCCCGACGCTTCTTCGACGAGCACCGAATTGATCCAGGCGATGGTTTCTTGATGTGCAGCCTGTAGGCGCCGCGCCAAATTTCGGGTGTCGGCGTGGTCGGCCGTGTCGGCGAGGGCCTCCAGATAGCGGGCGCGGTCAAGCAATTGGTGTTCCAAAGCGAGGTCACCAAACAGCGCGGCGGCGATCGGTTGGCCTTGCTCAACTACCGTTTTGGCGAGAGCTGTAGCGCGGCCCAGTGCGGGGGTGACGACGTCGGGCACCCCGCCGAGATCACGCAACGCGGCGGCGATCAGCTGCGCGCGTTCTTGCGCGTTCGCCGCGTTCGTCGCCAATTCCTCACGCACGGCTTCGTCACGGGCCTGCGCCTGTCGAGTTTGCGCGATCTGGGCCTCGGTGTTGGTGAGGTGATGCAGCGTCCGCAGTTGGACGATGAGCTTCTCGGTTGTCGTGTGGGTCATTCTTCTCCTGATGCGTGTTGTGTCGGGTTAGGGGTTCTCAACAGCGGGTGCCCCGTTCGAGGGTCGGCGAATCGCTTTTAGGGTGAAGTCACGTGCGGTCGTCGAGGCGACACGAGCACAGCTCGCCAGTGCAATTAATCGGTGCACTGACAGTCTTGAGCCGGTGCTCGATTTTCCGCGAAATGGTTTGCTACAGAGAAGGTAGCCAAGAGCCACAGCATCATTCGGTCCTCACGGCGCGTCTGGTGCCTATGTCGCTACGTCGTTGGTTCGCTTCTGTTCGTCCAATCGTGAGCGGAGCTGCCTGGGGGAGGCCAGACGCGCGACGGCGGTCTGAACCTCCCCGGCAGTTTGATTAGGCGTCGCCGTGATGGCGGCTGCCCGACTTCGCAAGCCCGCGGCTGACCATGTAGCCGACGCTAAGAACTACGACGTACAGCCACGCCTTATCGGCCAGGAAATAGTCGCCGCGCCCGTCGGTCGCCTTAACCAAGTACGAGGCAAGCAGAACCCCGGCGGTCGCGACGATGAAGACCATGAATTCGGTCGTCTTGTAGAAAGCCTTCGTCTCGTCGCCGCGCCGGGTGATGACCCGAGTGCGCGGTGCGTCCATAGCGGAGCGATTAGCGTTCGGCGCGTCGCCGTGACGCACTTGAGCGGGATTGTTGACGGTGGTCATCTAGTACTCCTTCTGATGCGGTCGAAGTATGTCGACCGCATGAATTGGGATGCGCTACATCAAAGAGGTAGCGGCAATTACTTGAAAGACGGCCCGTATTGAGCCGTGCGTCAGAGATAGATCCAGGCATCGAGCCGATGCTCGCGGCGTATGGAGATCAAGACCGCCCCCGGATAGGGCACTTGATACCGTCCGGTACCAATCCTGTTTAACCCTTCGCTACATGTACCCCATCCGACAAAAATCAAACACCTGTTCGGTTGGTGTAGAGCTGAAAGGACAGCATGCGGGCTGGCGGCCACCCAGGTCTTTGCCTTCCTCGTCGCTCAGAACATGGACGCCCGCCGCTCCGGACGTCCCGCGGCTTCGGGTCAGAGTTGTGTCGATCGCGGTGGCACTGCGCCGTGATCGCTCAAAGCGGCCCGAGGTTCTTCTTTGGCCACCCGGCGGAGCTGAATCATTCGTGCGGCGCCGACCAGCACAGTGGTGGTCGCCCCAGCCGCAGCGGCCAACAAATAGCCCACTCCCACAGGCAAGCTCCAATCCAAACCGAGAAAGTGCGCGGTTATGGATCCGGTGTTCTGCGCTACGAAGATCAGCAAAATGATCAGGATCACCAGCCCGACGACGAGCGCCCACCACGCCGCCGCGAGCCGCGTGACCGCTGAGCGGGTTGTCGGTGTGGTCGCGACACCCGCGGGTCCGGATGCAGGCTGGGGTGGAACGGCTGGCCGCGAATTCATGTTTTTTGTCTAGCCCTTCACGCGGTCAGCCAAACACCGTTGATGACTCGAGTTGAATCGTTTGAACGGTTCGGTCCCGGGTACATGTGCACAGCACCAGCACAAAGCCATCGTCGTCAGCCGATGCACACGACGATGGCTTTGCGCCTCTGCGGACCGTTATACGCGGGTACGCGGTCGGACCAAACGCAGGACCCAGAGCAGGATTACTGCTCCCAGGGTCGCGGTGAACAGCGTGAACCACCAGCCGCCACTGGCGGTATCGACAAAGAAGCTAAGCAGAAAACCACCGATCAGGGCGCCGACGATACCCACCACGATGTCGACCAGGACGCCCATTTTGGTTTTCATGATCATGCCGGCGATCCAGCCAGCTATCGCACCGATAATGATGTAGCCGATCCAACCGACGCTCGTCAACGTTGTAGACCGAGCAAGAAATTCAGTAGCTGCCATAACGTCCATCGCAAACTCCTCACCGCCGCGGGCTGAACCCGGCGTAGTCGCCGCACCCTCCACACCGAGTACCCGCCGCGCAGCGGATCAACCTTCGGTCTTCGTGAATTTCTCGGCGCCGTCGGGGAAATGCCCACAAAAGATCACCGCGTTGGCCCAGATTTTGCGGAGCACGTTGGCCACCCCGTTGGCCATCAGCGTCGATTTGTAGGTCGCCGCCGGCGACAGCGAGGTCAGCGCCGGCAACGCGACGTAGTCCTTGACCACCTGCCTTCCGGCCTTGGCTGAAAACTCGCGCACCTGCAGGAGGGTGGTTTCGCCCTCCGAGCCACCCTTGAGGATCTTGCCGAACTCGATGGGTGCAAGGCAATTCCCCACTCAAATCTGAGCGCGAGGATGGTGTTGCTCGCAGGCGAAGGTCGAGCTGGATGATCCGTCGCATGCCCGCCTGCACGGACTAAGCGACGTCTCGCACGCCTAGAAGCGCGACGGTGGTTCGTCGATAGCAATCACTGGCGACACCTGACGGCACACCGGCGATGACAGCGCGCGAGCCCCCTTGATCGCGGCTCAGCGGTGTCACGTAATCCATCACACCATCCCCCGGGGCATAGCTGCGGCTCGACTATGCCCCGATCGCTTATGCTGTCGCGACGTCCCCGTTCCGCAGCTCGCGCAACGCTGTCCGCAATCCGCGACGTCTGCCGGTGTCGGGATCGATACCAAAGCTATCCCGGACACCGCCACGGATTCGGAACTTTAACTCCGAGTGGGTTTCGGGTGCGTCGTCCTCGTTGGCTTCGAGCAACTTGTTCGGGAGTGAGAGCTTGATGATCGTCCAGAATGTCTGCATGTACTGACGCCCAAAGGATCCGGTCGTGTATGGCAGGTCGTACTTGTCACAGAGCGCTGTAATGCGCTCGGACATTTCGGCGTAGCGGTTGCTGGGCAGGTCGGGAAACAGGTGGTGCTCGATCTGGTAGCACAGGTTTCCGCTCATGAAGGCCATCAGGCGCCCGGCGTTGAAGTTCGCCGACCCGAGCATCTGCCGCAGGTACCACTCTGGGTGCGTCTCCGCCTCGTATTCCTCGCGAGTGAATTTCTCGGCGCCGTCGGGGAAGTGCCCACAGAAGATGACCATGTAGGACCAGTAGTTGCGGATGAGGTTAGCCGTCACGTTGGCACGCAGGGTATGCTTCCAGTTCCGGCCCGACAGGGCCGGGAAGACCACGTAGTCCTTGCCGACCTGTTTGCCGACCTTCTTGCCGATCACCCTCAAGTCCCTAAGGACCTCGTCCTTAGATTTCTCACCTCTGCGGACCTTCGACAATTCCACTCCGTGCAACGCAACTCCCCACTCGAAAAGTGTTCCGAGCAGCAGGTTGTAGACCGGGTTGCCGATATTCCATTTGCCCCAGCGTTGGTCTCGGGTGACGCGAAGCAGCCCGTAGCCCACGTCGTCGTCCATCCCGACGATGTTGGTGTATTTGTGATGCACAAAGTTATGCGATTTCTTCCACTGCACGCTCGGAGAGGTGGTGTCCCACTCCCATTCGGTCGAGTGAATCTCCGGATCATTCATCCAATCCCACTGGCCGTGGGTGATGTTATGCCCGAGTTCCATGTTCTCGATGATCTTCGCGGCGGCGAGCATGGCGGTCCCGGCGACCCAGGCGACCTTGTTCCTGCTCGCCATCAAGGCAATTCGGCCGCCCGCTGCCAACGCGCGCTGCAACTGGATGGTCCTGCGCACGTAGCGGGCGTCCCGTTCACCCCTGGACTCTTCGATGTCGGTTCTGATCGCGTCCAGTTCGCGGGCCAATTCCTCGACGTCGGCCTCGGTGAGGTGTGCGTACTGTTTGATGTCTGTGATGGCCATGCGGCCCTCCTAGATCTTAATGGTGCAGTCGCCGGAAGCGGCGGAGATGCACGTCTGGATTCGATCGCCCGCGCGGTGCTCGGTTCCGGACCGGAGATCGCGCACACAACCCGATTCCAGCGGCAATACGCAGGATTGACAGATGCCCATTCGGCAGCCGAACGGCATCTGGATGCCGAGCTTCTCGCCGCCTTCCATCAGCGTTGTCGCACCGTCGAGTTTGATGGTCTTGTCCGAGATCTGGAAGGTGACCGTGCCGCCCTCACCGCCTTTGTCGGCGCGGGAGATGGTGAACCGCTCCATGTGCAGGCTGTCCGCGATGCCCGCGTCCTTCCACACCTTTTCGACCGTGTCGAGCATGGCCGGCGGCCCGCACGCCCACGCGGAGCGCTCCCTCCAATCCGGAACGACACCGTCAAGCTCGGCGAAGTCGATCTTGCCCATCTCCGCGGTCAGCTGCAGGTGCAACCGGTAGCCGGCCTGAGCGCGCTCCAACGCACGCAGCTCGTCGTGAAATATCACCTCATCGACGACGGGCGCCGAATGGATGTGCAGGATGTCGGGACTCTCGCCACGCTGCTTGAGCGAGCGCAGCATCGCGATGACGGGAGTGATGCCGCTGCCCGCTGTCACGAACAACAACTTGCCCGGCGCCGGGTCAGGAAGCGCGAAATCGCCCTTCGGAGTTGCTAGCCGAACCACCGTGCCGGCCTCGATGCCGTTGACCAGATGGGACGACAGGAACCCCTCGGGTGTTGCTTTCACGGTGATGGAGAGCAATTTTTTGTCCCGCCGCGGGATCGACGTGAGTGAGTAGGACCGCCAGTGCCAGCGGCCATCGACCCGAAGCCCGATACCCACATACTGGCCGGGCCGGTAGTCCCCGGAGAAGCCCCATCCCGGCTTGATACTCACCGTCGCCGACTGTTCGGTTTCTTTGCGAACGTCGACCACTACGCCACGCAGTTCCCGCGCGGACCACAACGGATTGAGCAGCTTGAGATAGTCATCAGGCAACAGCGGCGTCGTCGCGCGAGCCGCCAACCCACGCAACACATTGACCTTCGGGGACACTGCGGTCTCGACGTCCTTCGCGGGAGCCGCACTCCATCGCGTCAGGCTCCGCATTTTCAACTCCATAGAGCGGCTCCATCGCCTCAAGTCCAGAGGTACACCGGCTTTCGGTAAACATGCGTACACCGAATACCCCGGTCCGTGAAATCACAAACATCGTTCTGCCGGCGGCCGGCGAAAGCCTCACAGCGAAGGTTGCCTGGCCTGGGCCAGCCCGGGCGTCGACATCGTCAATAGCCAAGATTCGACGGTACTCAACCGGTTCTCGGAAGAGCCAGGCCAGCACCAATCATGTTGCAGCACAACTGACGACAGGCAGGATCCGGCAGATACGGGATATCCCAATTGGTAATTCGTGGATGTTGCGTTGAGACCGACTCGGCGCGCAGAGTCGAATCAGAAACTAACGTTTACGTGCGTCCTTCATAGGGCGGCACGGCAGAAGCGGCGTCTTGCGGGGGAACTGTTTCCCGGTTGCGATCAACTTCTGTCTTGGTCGGATCGGTCAGCGGCGGATTGGCGTCCTCATCGACCGTGCCTTCTGGCCGATTCCTCTCTTGGCTGAGCTCGTGCTTACCGGTTTCCTTTGACTTGTGTTCGATGTTGCTCATGTTGCCTTCCGGGATCGCAACTACTTGCGGCGATCGTTGAAGGGGCATACCCGGCAGGGCCCATCCAAAACACATTCGAACCGTGTGGGATGCCTTAGCGAGGAGCCTTCGCGCGTTGCCTGCCTTGGCGCGCCGGTGGGTGGTGAGTAGTAGCTGGTCGAACGCAACCCGGGACGGCAGAGATTCGTCGTCGGGCTTCAGGGTGCTGACATCTGCGAGCAGCTGCTCAGCGAGCACGCCGTGGCCCTTGAAATCTCTTCAAATAGGGGAAATTGTGACACCTGGCGCTGATGCTGCAGCCCGCAGCGACGCGGAAGAACTGTCCTCGGAAGTTAGCCCTTGTGCACTCGACGCAGACCCGTGCGACCGCCTGCAGAGTTTGACCGCCGACCAATAGGGGTATGTGACCCAGACCACACAGAAACTAGGTAAACGCCATGATCGTTCTCGGAATCATCCTTATCGTCCTCGGGCTTCTGCTCCCTAGCCTCGTCCCTACCTTCGCCTTCGCCCATGTTGTGTTGGTCCTCGGGGTCATCCTCCTCGTCGTCGGCGTGTTACTGGCGCTGATGGGACGGATGGGACACGCCGTCGGCGGTCGCCGCCACTACTACTAACCGGCCAGGCGTAACCCGCCGGGTCGGCCCCGACAACTTCAACGTCGCCGCCTAGGGGTTGCCAGTCCATAACTGCCACAGCTCAATTCGACCGATTTCAACAACCAACATGCTCAACCAATCCAAGGAGCCGACATGACTACCAGCACTATCATTTGGATCGTCGTCGTCGTGATCGCGGCAGCATCGCTCATCGCCGCAATCGCGTGGGTGGCGCGCAAGAAACGCACCGAACACCACCGCGTCCAAGCCGGCGACATTCGCGAGAAAGCTGTCGAACAGTCCCACAAGGTCGGGCAACGCGAAGCGCTTGCCGACGAGACGGCGGCCAAGGCCCGCGCGGCACAAGCCGAGGCCGAAGCCATGGCAGCGCACGCGGTCGGCCTAGAACACCAAGCGCAAACACATCGCACCGACGCGGCTACCTCCCGCAGCGAGGTGAACCGACAATTCGAGCGCGCCGACAAGATCGATCCGGACTCGGACGCCAGCGCGACGGCGGATGCCAGCGCCACGGCGGACGCCAGCGCCACGGCGCGAGACGATTCCGAAACCCCCGATACCCCCCGAGGAACCCGCGCCGGTAAGCAAGGCCGGCCGCCGATGCCCCGAGCCGGGTAGAATCATCAACTACGGCCTGTACGGCTTCGCCATGGGGCGATACACCAAAATGTAAGTGGCTCTCGCGGACTCAGCTTGCTAGCCGACTCATCCCGCACATGCGCGGGGCAGTCACGGCGTCGGGCTGCGACGTCGAAAGTTGTCCCAAGCCCGCCGCAGTCGGCACCTGACCCTTGGCGGGCTAGGCAGTTGGCGCAGTTCTGCTGAGCACTCGAGCTTGACCGCGAACCATCGGGTGTCACGGACCGTGTCGGCCGAACCCCGCGAACCCCGCGAACCCAGCATGGTTGAAAATCCGGTGAAGACATCGGCTCAGTTCCCTACCCTGTGCTGCTGGGTATCTTCGTGGCACTGTTGGACTTGATTCCCGTCGTCGGGTCGACCATCGCCGGTGTCGTCGTCGCCGCTGTCGCACTCACCGTGTCGCTTCCGGTGTGCATCGCGACCACCGTGTTCTTTGTGGTGTTCCGGCTTGCCGAGGACTACCTCTTGGTGCCCAAGATCATCGGCCGTGCGGTCAAGGTGCCGGCGCTGATCACCGTAGTGGCTGTTTTGATCGGCGGCGCGCTACTCGGGATTGTCGGAGCTCTCGTTGCCATCCCGATCGCAGCCGCCCTGCAGCTCCTGACTCAGGAAGTCCTTTTCCCTCGACTCGATAACGCCTGACGGACGGTAGCGGGTCATCGAGCACTCGAAACGACTCGCCGGCGCTCCGATGCGTGTCGTTGGTTGAGCCGGTTTTTGCGGTCGCGGATCGCGGTGGCTAGTCCGCGTCGACGCGCAACGGTGGCCCGACGTCTACTCGAACCGGCCGTTTCACGAGGCGTCCGAAATTTCTTCTCGGAGGCGGTTTCGGGGGCGTCATCGGAGGACGCGGCCAGAAACCGGTCCGGCAGAGCCAGTTTGATGATCGTGCGCAGCGTCAGTAGGTATTGGCGGGCCAGCGGACCGGTGGTGTAGGGCAGGTCATACTTCGCGCAGACCGCTTGCACCCGCTCGGCGATCTGGGCGCAGCGGTTACTGGGCAGATCTGGGTAGAGGTGGTGTTCGATCTGATAACAGAGGTTTCCGCTCATGAACGCCATCACTGGTCCGGCGCGAAAGTTGGCGCTACCCAACATTTGTCGCAGATACCACTGCGCCTTGGTCTCACCCTCAAGGGCTTCGGGGGTGAATTTCTCAGCTCCGTCGGCGAAGTGGCCGCAGCAGATCACCGCGTACGCCCACAGGTTTCGCAGCACGTTGGCGACCGCGTTCCCGAATAGGACGCGCCGCCAGCGTCGCCCGCCGAGCGCGGGGAAGAGCAGATAGTCTTTACCCGCCTGGCGCGCAATTTTGCGGCGCAGAGCTCGGGTGTGAGCAGATTTTTCGGCGTCAGTCTTCGCGCGGTCCTGTTCGGAGTACAGACCGTGCAGCGCGATACCCCATTCGAAAGTAACCGCCAACAACAGGTGTCGCAGCGGCTGCAGCAGATTGCTGGGCTTCCACTGTTGGTCACGGGTGACCCGCAGAACGCCGTAACCGAGGTCGTCGTCGACGCCGACGACATTGGTGAACATGTGATGACGGTAGTTGTGGGAGTACCTCCATTGAGAGGACAGCCCCGCCATGTCCCACTCCCAGGTGGTGGAGTGGATTTCGGGGTCGTTCATCCAATCCCACTGGCCGTGGCCGATATTGTGGCCCAGTTCCATGTTCTCGATGCTCTTGGCCGCGGCCAGGGCGAGCGTCCCGAACACCCACCCGGTCCTGCTGCGGCCGGCGCCGATCACCACCCGGGCGGCGACGTCGAGGCAGCGTTGAACAGCGATGGTGCGCTGGATATACGCCCTGTCGTTCGCGCCGAGCGAATCCTCGATGTCCAGACGGATCGCGTCCAATTCGACGGCGAGTGCCTCGACGTCCGCGGCGCTCAGATGGGCGTATTCGGCTACCTCAGTGATGGCCATCAGCGCCTCACCGGATGATCGGCGGAAGATATGTGCCCGTATCGCCCCGCGCCGGGGATCTCCGCGGTCACAGGGTAGGGGAAACGTTTGGCGAGGGCGTGGCAGTGCTGCGGGGGAATGGTTTTGTTGTTGGCACCGGGGTGCCGGGTGACGGTCCACTTTGGACGCGTTTGCATCGTCAACTCTCTACGGAAGACCACTGAGATGCCCGGTTGCGAGCGGTCGCTCTCACGCTGTCGCTCCGAGAGGGACGGCGTTTCCGGGCCGGCTGGGCTGTCAACCAAGACCAAGTCTACCGGCGGTGGCGTCGGGCTCGGGTATGGGAGGTTGTCCCCCGGTAAATCACTACGGGGCGCTGATGCGGATGTCTCGCCCGCGGTGCGTTGAACCGCCTCATTCGAACCGCCCCGGTGAGTCCGAAGACCTACCGGGGCGGGAACCCAGCGCGTGGCTGGGTTCGGCATTCGGCGTCACCGACTCGCTACGATGCAGCCAGACTCCGCCTGGCGTTGTGCGGCAATGGCGTTAAGGCCTTGGCGCTCTGAGCTAGCCGTGGGCAGCGCGTCGCTGGGGTCACCGATGTGCAGGAGCCGTCGAACAAACGGACTGCCGACAATGGCCCAGTGCGTTCCAGCGGTGCGGCACTCTTGATCGAGCGTGTTAAGGACGGAAATGCCTCTGGCACAGAGAAAATCGACCCCACTTAGATCGAGGACGAGGCCAGGTCTCTCCCTAACGAACCGATGGGTGTAGTCGTAGAAGCGGTCGATGTTGGTAGCGTCGATGTCACCAGTGACCTTCACAACGGTCACCTGGTCTCGGCAATGAGCGCGCATTTGGGCGCCATTGCAATCGACGGTGCAGTTGCCGGAATGTGACGTGAAGCCAGGGGTGGCGACGTTTGGAAAGAGAGGAGTGATCATCGGTCGAGCTCGTTTCGATCGTGGGTGCAAAGTGGGCTCGGTACGCCTCGATCGAATCGAAAGAAGGCTGTAGCCAGTCCACAAGATCCGTGATGTTGGGAGGAATTGGCTGATGCGCTACCCGGCGTGCCCACAGGCTGTCAACTCAACCTCAATGCAAGCCTACCGCACGTTTCGGTGACTCGCATTACCCGTTCGTAACGCGCTGGGCGACGGTCATAAGGATGTGGTCGAAGGTTGAGCGCCGTGGTGGCGCTTCGTCGTATCGGAGCGACTGAAACTGTGACATTAGCCGCTCGGCCAACAGGCGCAGTTCGATATTGGATTCCTGTGAGCGCCACTTGAGAATGTCGAACGCCACGTCAGCGTCGATGCCGTAAACCACCATCAGAACGCCTTTGGCCTGTTCGATGGTGGACCGGTGTTTGGCGATTTCGGCGACCGCTTCGGTAATCGTTGTTTGGTGTTCTTCGGTAGAACGAGTGACGTCGACGTAGAAGCCGTCAGTGCCGATCGCCTCTCCGGCGTCGTTACGCAGGTGACCAGCCACGACTACAACTTCGCGGGTTCGGCCTTGAACGTCGATGATGCGGTGGCGAGTGCTGAACGGCTCACGAGTCCGGCGGATTTCATCGAGGGTGGCGGCTACCTGTTCGTAGTCCTCTGGATGTTTGTGTGAGAGCACCAAAGCGGTGGTGGGCTGCACGGTACCCGGCTCATAGCCGTGCATCCGCTCGACTTCGGGTGACCATTCCCAGCGTTCATCGTCGAAGTAGAGGCGAAACCACTCGACGCGCTGGGGTTCCCCGCCGGCCAGGGCCTGCGCCAGTGGCGACTTCTCATTAAGGGAGGGGATGCCGGCATCATCGCTACGCGAGCATTCAGCTTTCGGCATGATTGGCTCTCAGCGGGCCCATCACGGTTCGACGTCCCGCCACAAGTACAGCCCGGACAGTTGCAGCCAGCAAACGGACCCGGTGGTCGGAATCAACGGCAGTGCCCATTATGCACCTCAGCGGCGCTACACACCAGGGAGCGACCACGCAGGCGGCCAGGCCCAAAGGTGGCTTCGGGGAACCGGCCACACGGGGCCGATTATTGATAATGACCCAGATCAGCCCGCTAGTTCGTTCTCCGCATTCTTCTCCGCTTGCGCCTGCCCGGTCGGATGCGCAGTGTCGCGAGGATCTAGGTCCCCAGCGTCGCTCTTGACGTTCCGATTCGGTTCAGCAACGTCGGTCTCCGGTCTGGCGGGACCGGAACTGCCCGGCTGAGAGGTATTCATGTCGGCTCCTCGTCATCGTAGTGCTGTTGCTTGTGCGCGATCGCGGTCCGCGCCGGACGGGAATCACACTTTGTGGGATTGAGAATGCCCGCCAGAGCGGCCGGAGCTGCTCTGACGGGCACACGGATCCTATTAAGCCCGAGGACGATTCGCGCTGCGAGGGGTCGAACCGACGAGATTTGTGTTGTCGCGTCGCTTCAGCCCAGCCAGTCCGATCAGCCCGAGCAGGCCTGCCAGTCCCCACAGACCGGTCTTGTCGCTGTCCTTGTGGGTGCCGGGATTGTTAGTGTCGTCGGCCTGCGTCGTTGTAGTCGATGACGGGACCGGCGCGCTGGGTGCGGTTGCGTTGGCGACGCCCGCACCGCCAAACATCAAGGTGCCAGCGATCAAAGTGATGCCAAGGGTTTTACGCATGTGTGTGCTCCTGCACTAGTTGGTATTTCGCAATGGATGCAGACCTGAACCAGTGCTCTCTAGTCTTCGGGCTGGAATGGAGCCACGAATCAATCGGGCTCAACGCGTAAATACCCTGAGATGAGTGGAGGTAAACCTCACACCCGCCCGAAGGCGTAGGGGAACCGCACCCGAGTCGTCTATGGGTTTATCGAATTCACGACCGTGAATCACGGTCCACCGTTTCCCTGTGGTGCTGCCGGGGTATCAACTCCGGTGTGACTTCTTTATGGCTTAGCGACCGAGTCGAACATGCTTGGTCTGCAAGCGAGCTTGACGATGGCCCCCAGTCCGCCGACGTCATCGTCGCGGGCGCTGGGATTACCGGACTGATGACCGCGGTTCTTTTGGCCCGCGCCGGCAAGGACGTGTTGGTATTGGAAGCGCGCACAGTCGGCGCCTGCGCCACCGGAAACACCACCGCAAAGATCAGTTTGCTGCAGGGTAGCCACCTGTCGAAGATCCTGTCCAAGCACGGCAAGGGCGTGGCCCGTGCTTACGTGGACGGCAACCGTGAAGGTCATCAGTGGGTGCTCGACCATTGCCAGTCACACGGCGTGGCGGTGCAGCGCGAGGATGCCTACACCTACGCACAGTCCAGCAAGGGCGTCGCGTCCGCGCGGGCTGAGCTAAAGGCTTGCCAGGCGGTGAGACTGCCCGCCACGTGGGAGGACGACGCCAAGGTGCCGTTTCCGTATCAAGGCGGTGTGCGGCTGGCTGAGCAGGCGCAGTTCGATCCGATGTCATTCCTGGACTCGTTGGTCGTCGAGTTACTCAGCCGCGGCGGACGGTTAGTCGAGCACTCCCGGGTGCGGCGGGTGTCCGGCCACGGAAAGAGCCTGCGCGTCTACGTCAACGACGCCGCGCAGCAGGAGGTCGAGATCGAGGCCGCGCAATTGGTGCTTGCCACCGGGATTCCGATCCTGGACCGCGGTGGTTATTTCGCGCGCGTGAAGCCGAGCCGGTCCTACTGCTTCGCTTTCAGGGTCCCTGGCGACATCACCCGGCCGATGATGATTTCCACCGACTCGCCGACGCGTTCGGTGCGCTACGCACCCGTCGCCGACGGAGAGCTGCTGATCGTGGGCGGCGCAGGCCACACCGTGGGTCGCGAGAAGAGCCCGTCCAAGGCGCTAGAGGAACTGTCGTCGTGGGCGCGCACGCACTACCCGGGAGCGGTGCAGACCCATTTCTGGTCGGCGCAGGACTACACGCCGATCGACGATTTGCCGTACGTCGGTCCGATCTTGCCGGGCAACGAAAGCATCTTCGTTGCAACGGGTTTCAACAAGTGGGGCATGACGAACGGCGCTGCCGCAGCGTTAGCGCTATCGAGCCGCATGCTCGGCGGGCGGATGGACTGGTCCAGTGCGTTCGCCAGCTGGAGCCCCCACGAACTGTCGGGCCTCCGAACGGCCATGCAATCCAACCTCGAGGTCGGCTTTAACTTGACCAAGGGCTGGATCACCCCGGCGGCGCGCACCGGCCGCCGCAGCCCCAACGAGGACGGGGGCGGCGTGGTGAGCGGACCCCCATGGCATCTCGAAGCCAGATGCCGGGTCGACGGCACCGAGCACCGCGTTTCCCCGGTATGCCCGCACCTAGGGGGAATCGTCAACTGGAACGATGCGGACAAGGCCTGGGAATGCCCGCTACACGGCTCGCGGTTCGCGCCGGATGGCACGCTGCTAGAAGGACCGGCCACCCGTGATCTGACCGCTTCGCACTGACGCTGAGCAAGAACGCTCAACCACCCAGTTCTCTGCTTCGGTTTTCGGGCTCCGCCCGATGAGCCTCCGGGGTGGACGGGTCGCTTGATTCTGTCGCGGTGCGGTGTGGCGGTACGCCGAAGGTGACATCGACTTTTTCAAATACCTTGGCCCGCTCGGCCTCTGCCTTAGCCGCGTAGGTGCTGCGGTCACCGACGGTCAGGTCGACGTTGTCGGTGAACGGAGTAAGCAGCGCCCGCGGGTACAACCGCTCGACACGCACCACGTTGATCTCCGCGCACAACACCACCAGTGTCGCCGCGATGTATAAGAACGCCAACATCCCCAACACCAACGCGAACACCGCGTTGGTGGCGCTCGCGCTTTTAACCACATGCCCGATGTAGACCGCTCCGAACGACTGCAGCGCCTGCCAACCCACCGCGGCGGCTACCGCGCCCAGAGCTACTTGCCGCACAGTCAAATTCCGTGCGGTGCTGATCAGGAACGCCAAAATGAACACCCCGGCGTTCACCGCGACCGACGCCATCAGCGCAACGACTTTGACCCCCACACCAAATGCCCCCGCACCCCCACCCAGCGCGGACAGCACCGTGGTACCCAGCAATGCTAGGCCGCCGGTGGCCAACAGCAACAAGCTGCGGCCCCGCGCTCGAAACGGATCAGGGCGCTCATTACGCGGCACCGTCCACACGGTGTTCATCGCATTCTGCAACGCTTGCGCACCGCCGAGCCCGCCGTAGAGCGCGCCCAGAACTCCCACGAGTATCCCGACCACGCCACCGCTGAGCTGTTTAGGCCTATCCAGTTGCGGTCCGATGACCGGGAACTCACTCAACGCCGAATGCTCCACGTGCGCGCGCAATTCGGGATGACCCGTCAGCACCCAACCCAGCACGGTGGATAGCAGCAACAGCAACGGAAACAGCGATACGAACGCGTAATAAGCGATCAACGCCGCCAAATAGCTGCCCTGATCGTCGACGTATTTGTAAATCACCGCCAGCGGAAACCCCAACGCCGGGTAACGCTGCTGCCAGGCGTCGAGACGATCAGTCAAACCCACCGCGTTGCCCTCGTTAATTGGGTTATGCCAGCACCCGTTTTGGCCAAAACCGCGCACAAGCGTCCCCCGACGCGAATCGCGTGGCCACGCAGACTGTCAGACACCAGGTGCAAGGGATCGGTGCGTTGATAGTCGCTACCGTCGTCCCACCCGATTGGTGATGCGACGCCCGGTGGCCCCTAGGTAGATGCCGATGAGAATACACGCGGCGACGATGCCGACCAGGAAGGGAATGATCTTGAATCCACCATTCTGGTTGGAATAGCCCAGTTTGTAAGACACCCAGGTTCCAACGAATGCGCCGATCGCGCCCAGTATCACCGTCATCACGACTCCGATGTTCTGTTTACCGGGCATGACGAGCCTGGCCAGTCCACCCACGAGTAGTCCGATGACGATGGCGCCAATAATTGTCCCGATCACTTGAACTCCTCTAGTGGGGCTGGGTCATATCTGATGTGGAGATACCCGTTTCTTGTCGCATCGACCCTGTTAGCCCGTCCCGAATACAGATATACGGGCCGACACGACAATCCTCGATGTCGCCGCGGTAACCGGCGATGTGTTCGCCCGCCCGTACCTAAATCGCCTTGGCGGCGGCGAGCTTCGAGTTGATCAGCATCAGGGGCGCGTGGGGGTCGTGCGGTTGGGGAATGGCCCCGAGAGCGAAGTCAGCGATCACGCCGGGCCGAAAGATGACGCAGTGCGTGGAACCGCCGAACTGGAAGTACCCGAGTTCCTCGCCCTTGGCGACGTGATAACCGGGGGTGATGCTCGGGTCGATAATGCAGGAGGACACCTCCGACATACCGACCGGCAGGAAAGCGACCAGACCGATGACAGGATTGTCGGCCTCAATGAGGATGATCGCCCGCGCAGCGGTATGCGCCATGTAGGACTGCGAATTCGTCGGCTCGACCGCATCGCTGCCTTCGGAGTCGGCCTCCGAGTAGTAGGTGCCCTCTTGGACGAAGGCCCGTACGATCGTGCCGGCGACGGGGCTGTGCCAGCGGTGGTAATTGGTCGCGCTCAGAAAGGCCTGATAGATGGTTCCGCCGACAAACTGATCAACCGACTCGTCTTGTGCGAGCAGGTCCTGCAGCGAATAGGGCTGAGTCTTGATCCAGAAACGGTCCTGGCGCGCCACGTCGGTGGCGATGCCGTACGGGGTCGACTCGCAGGCGTTGGCGATCACCGTGTCGTCGTCGGGGGCGGCGACCG